>Ga0115030_1000584_pt1 | contig 15302 bp, 14 predicted proteins | sample SidtaG_4_FD_87174 | JGI IMG/M metagenome (GOLD analysis project Ga0115030, IMG submission 87174) | Marine algal microbial communities from Sidmouth, United Kingdom - Sidmouth_Male1 metaG | ecosystem: Host-associated > Algae > Red algae > Unclassified | place: Sidmouth, United Kingdom | collected... | reverse complement strand
CCTTTGTGCGCTGCCCGCCGCGCGCGCACCGACGCAAGGCGCTCACGCACCCGCGCACGGCGGTTGTACCCCCGCCCCCGCGGCTTTAACGCCGTCTCCTCCCACGCCGCGCGCCGCAGGAGCAACACGAAGAGCCGCGCCCACCGCCCCGCCTGCGTCGGGCAGTAGGTGCTCGACTGGAGGTCGGCGAGGCGCCACGGCGGCACCGGCAGGCGGTCGTCCACCGCCGAGACGGTGAGCAGGTCCCGAACCGACGTGACAGCGCCGATCAGCGCCGACCCCATGACCACCCGTGACCGTGGCGAGCCCCCCGCCACCACCCTCCCCGTTGCCGTCGGGCAAGTCGGCGGTGACGAGCGCGAGGCTCAACCGCCGCCTCGCAGGCGCAACAAACTTGGTCGTAGCGGCCAGCAGCGGCCAATCCCTGACCACGTGCGCGATCAGCGCGTCGGATGGCACCGAGTGCGCCGTCAACAGCCAGGTGCGGGTAAAGGTCGCCAGCGCGGCGGCGGCGAGGCAGAGGAGGTAGGCGCCCTTGCGGTGCATGGCGAACGACGACGCGTCTCAGTGGAAGAAGCGCCGCACCGAGCGCATCGCCTCGATAAAGAGGTTGCCAGAGCGGTCGACGAGGACGGGCGCGCCGCAGTGCACGTACCAGCGCAGGGGGGGGAACTTGGTAATCACAGCGTTGACTGCAAAGATGCGCCAGTACTCGGAGAGCCACCGGTTCGACAGGAAGGCGGCGGCGGCGTTTCCGACCTTGAGGCTCCCACAGGTCATTACGGACAAGCGCAGGCAGGGTTATGGGCCCACAGGGGGCGCCGCCCCTGCTGCCGTGACGACCGCCACCGCTGCCGCCCCACGCCCCCTGCCCGAGCGTGCCCTCCCCTGCCAGCGGCGCAGCGACGGCGGCGCAGCGACGGCGGCGCAGCGACGGCGGCGCAGCGACGGCGGCGCAGCGAACAAGACGCGAGAATAAGAGAGAAAAAGAAAAAACACGAAGTGTAAACTTTGAATTGAACTCACGACATCCGGACGCACAGAGTGCTTCGCCGAGGTGTTTTATGACGTCGCCCACTGAGGTCGACCAGAGCGGAGCAGAGCAACCCAACTAAGCCACCAGGAGGTCCGCCTCCTCGCGTTTGCCACAGCGGAGAATCTAGCCGTTTTATATTGTCATTTTGTCAAACATTTCGAATTCGTTCGTGGTCGCATCTTCTCGCCCACCAATCGACTTCGCGGTCGACTCTTCTCGCCCAAATGTCGCGTTGGCAGTCGCCGACAGTGGACAAGAGAGAGCACTCTGCGGGCCAGCAGCGGCTGTGTCGCTGTCTACCTAGCCCCCGGCCGCTGCCGTCCCCCTCTCCCCCGTCGCCCAACCGGCGGCCGCCGCCGCCGCCTCCGCCGCCGCCATCGCCCCACCGGCGGCGGCCACCGCCGCCGTGATGCATTTTTCGGCAGCGGCCGACGCCGCCGTCCCCCGACCTGCGGCGGCCACTGCCGTCGTCTCTCGGCTTGCGGCCGCCGCTGCCGCTACCGCGACCGCTGACGCTGTCGCTGCCGCTGCCGCTGCCGCTGTCGCTGCCGCTGCCGCCGCCGTCCCCCAAGCTGCCGCTGCCGCCGCCGTCCCCCAAGCTGCCGCCGCCCCCCAATATTTCACCACTGCCCCGGATGCTGTCGCCGGTGCCCAACCTGCGGACGGCGGCCCTCAACCTGCTGCCGACGCCTCCAGCCGACCCGCTGCCCCCAACGCCCTCCATCTTTCCGCAGTCGGCGCCCCCGTACGTGCCGCCGCCCCTGCTGCCTATACTGCCGCTGCTCCCCAACCTGCACTAAGGTGCCACCGCTCCCTCCAGAGCTACCTCCCACCCCAGACCAGGAGCTACCGCCAGCCCCTATCCCGCTGTCGCCTCGCTGCAAGCTTCCGGCTGTGCCCCCCGGCCCTCTGTTGCGGCCACCTCTTGATCTCTGAGTAGCAGCTGCAATGGCAGACGCGCCCGCGAGCGACGAGGCGGTGGTCAGGGATGCAGGGGCCTGTCGGCGATGGCAGTGCACGTGCGCGCCGCCGCCCCGCGGGCGGCCGCTGCGCCTGCGGCGGTAGAAGTGCTCTAGCAGGCGCCCGAGTGGTGGCAGTGCCGTCGGCTGTGCCACTGTGGCGGCTGCTGCCGTAGAGACTGCTGCAGATACTGCCAGCATCCCTGCGTTCATCACCGTGGCTTCAGCTGTTGCTTTATTTTCGTCTGCTCCAAGCCAGCGGCGGTGCTCCTGGCGAAAGAGATGGCAACCATGCTGCTAGTTGTTGTAATGGTGCCGGTGCTTCTGGCGGTAGGGATGGCGCCGGTGTTGCTGGCGGCTGAGATGGCGGCGGGTATGGCGGCGGGGGTGGCGCCGTTGTTGAAGACGGCGGCGATGGCGGCTGGGATGGCGGCGGTGCTGCTCGCCATTGCGTCGGTGCCGCCGGCGGTTGGGATAGCGGCGGTGCTGCTGGAAGTGGGCACAGTGGCGGTCCTGCTGGCGGTGAGTATGGTGGCAGTGCTGCTGGCGGTGGGAACGTCGGTCGTGCTGCTGTCGGCGGTGCTGCTGGCGGTTGTGACGGCGGCGGTGCTGCTGGCGGTTGTGACGGCGGCGGTGATGCTGGCGGTGGGGACGACGGCGGTGCTGTTGGCCGTGTGGATGATAGCAGTGGCGGCTGCGCCTCCCGGCTTAGCTCGTTTCGCGCGAAGCAAACGGATCGAGCATGGTCGTGGACGCGTCGCACTCAGAGTAGGCCGCGCAAAATTTGGGCGCGGACGACGAAGAGACGACGCTGTAAGTTGGAAGACGGGACGGCGACGCCCTGACCGGAGTATCGTCGGGGTGGCCCCGGTGACGGCGACAGTGTCACATGGAGGGAGCGACCACTTGTTAACCTGAGGCGCAAAATAAATTCATTTCATTCATACACGACAAACACACACCCACCACACCCGCACATATATATTGCCCACTGTCATCACCCACTTCTCGGTTGTGGCAAGATGCACCACCGGTTGGTTGCAGAATGTGTCATACGGTGCTGCTCATTGGGCTGGCAGCTGTCGCAGTCGTGTACGACCAACGCGCGACGCACACTCGGTAGCATGGGAAGGTACTGGAAATGGTTCTCCATCACAGAGCGGCTCCCACCGCGGCTAGCCTCGCTGTACGGGTTGACAATGGCCACAGCCTGGTCGTGGCCACTCGAGCACAGCGCCACCACCCGGAAAAACGCGACAGTGGTGCCGGACTCCCTTAAGGTACCGGAGCACTCGACAAAATCCCTTCCGAGGCTTGCATCCGACGTGACCAGCACGCGCACGGCATCGCCCGACATCACCCACGCGTCGTCCCCCCGAGTGGCACGCTTGCGCCACCGGATGATTGGAGTGGAGCCCATGTAGCGCGTGGCCACCCTCACGGCGCGCTCGGTCACGTCGGCTACCATCACCGTGGGGCCCGACAGCCGCCAAGCGGGCGAGTCCTGGCTCCAAAGGGGGTATGCCACCTTGAGGGCCTCCTGCACGCCAGCGTTGGTGGTCCACTGCTGATCCACGCCAAAGTAAGCGGCGTCCAAACGCAAGCGCGACACGAGCTCCGCCTCGACCACGCGGACCATAGCCCTCCTTGCGTCATTGTGACCGTTGCCGCGCCGCATAGCCCGCTTGATGAACTGGTGCGCGCTCTCGAACGCCAACTCCAGCGAGTGGCGCACGTGAAGCATGGCGGGGATGGAGTGAGCCACAACTTCGCGCAGGCGATGAAGGTTAGGTACGTCAATCGTCTTTGCGAAGAAGGTGCAGTCGGAGCGCAGGCACGCGGCAACGACCGCTGAGATGAACGAGTCGGAGAGCTCGACAAGGTCATCGTGCGACGGTCGCGCCCGACAAGCATCAGCGCCGTCGAGATCTACCCGAGGGAAGTAGTAGGCCGCATGTACTAGTGCCTGTAGCTTAGACAGCACGTCCAGGACCACCTTAAGTGCAGCTGTGGTGGAGTGGATTGGAATCACGCGTCGAAAAGAGAGCGGTCCCACAGAGAGCACAGACGCCCACTCGGATATCTTGATGCCTGAGTACACTCTACCCTTGTCGATGTTGAGCACACGTGTGCGCTGTAGTCGTGCTTTTGAGAGCGCATCGCGCAAAGACACCTCAAAGAGCAGGCGCTCGTTGTCGCCGAGCATCCCAAAGATGGCCTGGACGACACAACGCGTCAGCCCCATGTAGAAAAGGTGGTCGGGTGCAGGTAGTACCGACCGGTGGCCATCAAACATGCCGGTGGGGAAGGCCTCGGACCACTCGTGAAAGATGCTGGATGCGCTGTCCACGCGCAGGCCGAGGGACTTGAGCCCGTTCTCAAAGTACGCCTCTCTCGACACCTCCGCCGCGCCTCGACGCGGCCGACGAGGGGCTCGTGGCCGCCCTGTTGCCCCTGCCACTGCCCTCTCGAAGCTCCCGCCATCAGACGCGCCGCTAGCCATATGAAGTCCGACGAGTGCGCACGCGGCTGACAAGGTAAAAGAGGTCGAGCGCACGAGGTGGTTGAAGACCCCGCAGCGACACAGTACGGGACTGCCGCCGCAACAACCGTCCAACGGAAGTCCTCGGGAACCGGGCCGGGGAACGACGCCGCGTGGGAAGCGGCGGCGGGCGCGGAAAATAGAAGAGCCGCCGCCAGTCGAGTCGCCGCCGCCGGTGGCCGCTCGCGCAGTCGTGGGGGGGCAAAGACACTGCAAGCGCTCTCGACCGGCGTCGAAAACACAGGTGCCCTCGAGCACCCTCGTGGACCGTGGCGACGGCGATCAGCCCGGAAGGCAGAGGCGGCAACACGTCTCGGGTCGGAGCCACTCTCGATTTCCACACAGAGAGGGAGCCGACCAGTCCTGTGACCGAGACTGGCGGCGACGCGGGACATCTCCAATTGGACACGGATTGGATGGCAAGCTCGTTTTCGAATTCAAGCGGTGGGCATTGTCTGGACGCAGTCCCGGGGTACAGCTCACCAGTGTGGTGGACTCACGCCTCCGCGGCGCCTGCAATGCATCGCGGCTGCCTCGTCTTTGGCTCGTCAAGACTGGGACTCTTCTCAGGCTGACATCTGTCTCTTCACGCCTTAGAGACGTCGTCTGTCTCCCCCGCCGACCTACCACGTCCATCTCCCCTACCGACAAGCCGCTTCCACCCCCCCCGCCAATCTGCTGCCGCCAACTTCCCCAGAGCACTGGGGCGTCCTCGCCCGCTGCCAACGTGCCGCGCTCGTATCCCCTGACGACCTACGTCAGTCTACCTCCCCCATCGGTCTACAACATCTACCTCCCCGCCGACGGACCGCGGCCACCCCCCCCACCAACCTAACGAGCCCAATTCCCTCGCCAACGTGTTGCCGCCGCAGTCCCCGGTGACCACGAACGTCTTCCTCCACCGCCACCTTGCCGCGTCCACCTACCTCGGCAACCTGCTGCAGCCACCGTCTTCAAGCGTCTCCCTCGTGTGCGCATCCTCTAAATGGAGGAGGACGCACCTATGGCACTCGTACTCGCACCCGTCGCCGGCGCGCCCGCCGCTCAGAAGCGGTCTCGTCGCGTTGTCACTGTCGCCGAAATGGCAAGCGTGCAGCGGGACGTGGCGCAGTTGTCCGCGTGGCGAACGCTCCTACCGCAAATGCAAGCCAAGATATCGTCCCTGGAGGAGGAGCTGCTGGCGGCGCGCTCGTCTGTCAACGGTCTCCACGCGCTGCAGGTAGCAGTGCGGCAGGATGAGTTCGTGATGGGTAAGGCTCTCCAGGTGTCTCTGCGCAGTCGCCTGATTGAGAAGACGCGCGCTTGCCCCCCTGTACGAAGGTCTGTGGCACATAAGCCACGCACGACGCTCGTTGTGGAGGTGGAGACGGTCTTGAGGGCGGTCGTGCAGTTTGTGGCCATGACCAAGGTTGTGTGCACGGGCTACCACAAGCGGGGGCTCGGTGTACGGACGGTGGCGCTTTCGGACCGGGAGAGCCTGTACAGTGCGCTAGGGCTCACACCCTCCGTCATCAACGCCGTGCAAAGCCGCGTCTTTCAAAGGCGAGACGGCTCCAAGACTGCGCGCATCCTGCTGGAGCACGTCGTCAGCGACGAGGGCAAGATCTTCTATGTCATCGGCCGTGACGCCGACACAGCGACGGTCGCCTGCCGCACTGCTGAGACATATGATTCTAGACGGAAACGCCACGTGCACCCACTTGTCACGAAAGCGCTGCCGTACGAGCAGCTGCCGGAGGATATGCTGTCCTCCTCGGCGTGCCTCACTTGGAAGGAGAGCCGGTCGTCCAAGCTGCAGCTGGAGGAGCTTGGTGACATGGTGTCTGGAAAGATGACGGTCACTATACCCATTAGCATTGTGCAGGGATGCGCAGACGATGTGCTTGCCCTTTTGTCGTGATAAAGGTGTCCACTAGTTGCTCTCCCGACTTGACACACAAGTACGAAAGAGACCTAGCAACGAGGAAGCAAAATAAAGCAGACGCTCAGTATGTGAAACACAACCATACAACTCGAGTCGCGTAAACTAAGACGCCACCCCGCCGCCATACCCTCCGACTGCAATAGTTGTCGCGTCCACAACCCGCGGCAGAGTCCGTCGCGGACGGTTGCCACGAGTTCCACGTGAGTGTGACAGTCATGGTCACTAGTCCTGGATGCTGCCCAGAGCCGAGATGACTGCCAGCGTTCGGGGGGTAGTCCGCGCCATGGAAAGATCGGAGCTGTCTCCATTGCCTCCGTACTGGCTGCCAGCCTCCTTGGACTTGCGGTAGGAGCAGACGGGACAAGGCGCATCGGCCCGCACGCCGCGCAAGTGGCTCGACTTTGCCACTTGAGTGTAGTCACCAATGAATGAGCTCACGTCGACGATGATTCGCACGTCGTTGCCGTATGGGTCCTTACCCAGCCATCCCGTGGTGCAGCCTTCCCTCAGGTCCGGCGTTACTAGTCGTAGAATCTCATCAGAGCTAACACCTGAGGGGGACACGCCAATGTACCGCACGGCGTGCCTGCTCGCCTTGTGCCGGTAACGCCACTGCGGGTAGTTGAAAGCCACAGTTCCCGCAGACGTGCTCTTTCCCTCGTGCACTTGAAAGTCGTCCGTGAATGCACTGATGGACAGGTGCAGAGTGATCTTGCCGTCACTGTCGACAGTCCTCACACTACGGCTACATCGCGTGGGTGAGACGCCGGCGGTGCGCGCCGCCTCGACTGTGACTGGGTCTATTGACACCACTTGGCAGACATCCCCATCCACAGGGTGCCATGACAGCTTGGCTGCGTCGTTTGTCAGCCAATGTGGGGACACGACGTGACCGACCAGGACACCGCGCCTCAGGCATGGCAGCAAAAAGTCACCCGCGCGCACTGCCGAGGACTCCTTCAGGCCAGCGCTTGCCGACGCGTACTCGGGAGTGCCAATGGTCAAGCCGTGGATGCGATGGTCCGCATCCAGCTCGATGATAACTTGGTCGCCGACCGTGTAGATCTTACCATCAACATTGAAACGCGACACCAGGAGCGGACAGGTGACCTGCCGGCGGTCCAGGTGCATGGGGGAGTCGCAATACTCGGGCTCGAGCTCTGGGTCGGCGTCAGGCCCGGAAGCGGCGAAGAACAGGTTGTACGTGTCGCGAAAGGCAACGTCGCGCTTGACGTGGGTGCTTGGCAAGATGTAGGAGACTTGGATGGTGCCCCCTGCCTCCCGCGTCGCCGCAACGGAGGCCTCCTCCATCTGGAGCCCCCACTGGGCGCGAATAGCGGGCGCGACCACCCGACGGATGGTGGTCTTGTCCCGCAGCTGCTTCTGCTGCGGCCGGTCGTTGTTGTAGAACTTGCGAAAAATGTCATAGGACGCCTCGGTCACGTTGCACTGGCCACTAAAAAAGAGGTAGGCGCAGTAGTCCTCAAGCGAAGTGACGGGGATGGGCCCGCTGCACCCCACCCCCACCCGAGACTCTGGCACGTCGTCCGCGTCTGAGGTTGTGAGCTCCGCGTCCGGGTCATAGATGCTGGATGCGTCGCTCCTCGCCCGATCGTCGGAGCTGCTGGAGCTCGAACAGCTTCCTTCCGCGTCGGACAACCCCGCTACGCCTTTCGGTGCAGAACAGGCTGTAGCAGGCGGAGGGATCGGTTGCAGTGGGGCTGCCGCGCTGTCAGCCGATGACGAAGATGATGACGGCCAGCCACCGGTGCTCGCGTCGCTGCCAAAGACATCCAGGATGTTTCTTGTCGTAGTCGCCGCGCGCGCCATGGCGGCTTCCACGCTGCTGGCTTCCGATGATGAAGTTGAAGGAGGAGGGGGCGCCTCAGTTGTTGGCTGAGGGGCCTTAAATGCGGCAGGGGTATTGGATGGGACAGCGTGGGTGGCGGATTGGTGCGTGGTGCCGCGAAAGAAGGGGGTAGCATCAGGCGCCGCCGACGGATGGTTGAAGGCGGTGGATGCGGGAAAGGATCGGGGACGAGCTGGGTCAAGGCATACAGGGTCTGCCGCGGTGCCACCCCATCCTTCTGGCGGGGCTACTACGCCGGCCAAGGCAACAGACTTGGTCCGAACCCGTGGACGGAAGATGGGGGCACGCATCGTCAGGAAGCCTGGTTGTGCGGCGGACTCTATACAGTCAGAGCTACGGATACAAGAAGAAGCGTACGGTGTCCCGTCATCAGAAAGACCAGGAGCGAGGATTGCAGAGGCTAGACCACCAGCTACGTCTCTCTTGGAATTTGGGTGGCTGTCAGCCATGCTTACATGACGTCGTACTGTCAGACATTCCCATCTGTCGTGCTTGGTATCTTCAAATTCGAACGTCTGTGCGCTACTACTGGCCACGGCGCGGCGAGCACGTTCCCGCCCGGTCACGTGTCGCGAGAAAGCACCGACTCGGAGGAGAGGACGCGAGGGAAGGTGCCAGAGGCCGCGAGATCGTTGCATGCTTGGGCTCCGTGGTGCCGCTGCGGGACACACCTCGGCCCCGATTCTCACCCCTACCTCGGCGGTGCGTGCTGCTACCACGATCTGGGGGGTCCACGGGGGTTTTCGCCTTCGCCGGGTGCCGGTGGTGGCAGTGGCAGCCATGGCGGCAGTCACTTGTGCTGTCGTGCGCCGCAGCTGCTGCGGCTGCCGCCTGTTTGTGCGTCATGGGGAGGCCTCGGAGAGGTAAGAATGCGGTGCCAGCGAAGGCTGTGGCGACCGCCATTCATACTGTCGGGCGGTGCAGCCGCCAAGAGTGCTGCATGATTGCGGGTTTCGGGGGGACTTGGGCGGGCAGGAGCGCGGATCTTGCGAAAGCCTTGGCCACCGCCATCAGCAGTGTCGGGCGGAGCAGCCACTCTGACTTCTGTCGCGTGGCGGGTCGAGAGGAGAGCCCACGGAGGCGAGAATGGGGCGCCCCCGCGGGCCTTGGTGGCTCCATGGCTACTAGAGCTGTTGAGCGCATCTGCGTCTGGCGTCATCGCCGCCGTCGCCGCCGCCAGTGACTGCTGGGCCGGCGGCCAAGCGGGACACGCCGGCAGGTGGAGGCGCCGCCCATGCGTGCGGACGCGGCACAAGTCTGGCGTTTCTGCCGTCGCCGTCGCCGACATCGTCGCTGCCGCCACCGCTATTGGTGGGAGCGGCGATGGTGCCGGGCGGGCCAACGCGCACATTCGTCGTCGGGTCCCGCCACTGTCGGGTGTCACCGCCGCGACTGCCACTACGGCCGCCCGCGGTGGCGGCGCCCACACCGACCACGGCGACCGAATCCCTGGATATTGGGCACCACCGTCGCCGGTATGACCGTTGGCCGCCAACGTCGCCACATGTGGCGGTGGCAGGCGTGCTAGCCACCGTCCGTTCTGCGGATCCCACCGCCTGTTGCGCGTGGTGGGCCGGCTGCCGCCGCCTTTGTTTTTCGCGATCGTGTCTGCCGCCTCAGCACGCATGCGTTGTGTCGGGCGCCTCACACGCAAGGAGTCACCGCTGCCGCCCCCGCCACCGCCAGCCCTGCGGCGTCAAGGAGCGGTGACGTCGATGGCCGCCGCCCTCGGCTCCTGCTGTGCCAGGTTCTGCCGCTTTTTGGGGTCGCCGCCGAGGCCATGGTCTCCGGGTGCGGCGGTGGGGGCGGTGCCCGCTCCGACCACGCCTGTGATGTCCCGCCTTGTCGGGCACTGCCGCCGTCGGGCGGCGTCACAGCCGCCACAGTCAGCCCGTGTGCGATCGGCGGCGCGCTCGGAGGTGTGCTTGTCTCTGGCAGAGGATTTTGTCAGGCGCTGCCGCGGCTGCAGCCGCTACCTGCGCCGCCACATGTTGGGGCGCGGTGACCCCGCCAGCCGCGCCGGACAGCGCCTGTGCCGCCAGGACCTCGCTTTGACGGTCCCCACCCGTGTTTTTGGTAGTGGGCGGTCGGGGCGTGCACGGCGCTCCGTTTTCAGCTTGGCCTGCACGGCTGTGGCCGGCAGCTTGGGGCGGGCGCGTGCTGCGGTCGCAGGCACGCGCGTGCGGCGGCCACAGGCGGGGGTCGCGACGGTGCCTGCTCGCTGGCGGAAGACCGCTTATCAACGCCTTCCCGCCGGACGGCCCCAGAGTCTGCCCGTGCTAGACACCCACGGCTTGTGCTGCATCTTCTTCAACGCCACCTCCCGCATGCCACAAACGCGCCTTTGCCAGACGTTTCGGCTCCTCTCGCACCCCCGCAGCGGTTCCTTGCTAGCACCAGCGTCCCGATGGCGCGCCAAAAGGCGCCTCCTGTCCCTTTGACGCCGCGTCCCCGTCGTGGTGTCTCCGCTACCGCCGGCACTAGCTCCGGCGCTGCTCCCAGTGGCTCGCCTACCGCCGCGTCTACGGCCGTTGGCATGGGCGCCGCTGCGTCGAGCCGCTCTGGCGGCGGAGAGGATGCACACGCGCGTCCCGTCCTTCCGACTCGTCGTGCTGCTGCTGTGGTGGTCGAGTCTCCTCGCGCTAAGCAACGCCGTACCGCGTCCGCGCAAGCCGGCGCCGCCTCGCTTCCTGGTGGTCACATTCCATCTCCTCCGGGCAATCGTCCCAGCTCGATGCGCACCGACACGTCGGACGGCAGTGGCAGCAGCGGCTCGCGGCGCTCTCGCCGCCGCCGCCATGGCCGCCAAAGCGCCAGCTCGAGCAGCGATGCAGACTCGGCCGCGCCGCCGCCGTCGGCGCGCCTGAGCCTGAGACGGCGCCGCCACCGGGGCGCAACGCTGGAGCTGATCAAGACCGTCGTCAAGGAGGTTGTCGGCGAGGTCATCAAGGATGCCGTGAACGAGATGAAGGACTATGTGGCGGAGAAGGCGAAGGGGGTCGAGGGGCGCATCCCGTCCCCTGCAGCCATGGCGGCGGCGGTGGTGCCTGATGTGTCGGCGGCGGTCGCGACCGCCGTCGGGCAGGCGACACCTGTCAACAACGTAAATCTGGGCATGTCTCCTGCTGAAACGCGTGCTGCTGTCGCCGAATGCCTCGTCGTGCCGCTGATGCGTAGCGCCCACAAAGTGAGCCTGAGCCGCAAGATCAAGAAGACGCACTGCACCGGTGGGACGGATAGCATCACTTTCATCGCCCCGCCGGCGCGCATGAAGGCCAACCTGTGGGCCCGCGAGCACTCCGACCACATCATCTATGGGACGGTCAACCGAACGTACAAGGCAATCCAGGCCCTCCCGATTGTACCTGCCGTGTTTGAGTCCAAGACGCAGTTCTCGGTCGACAGCCAGGACGAGGTGGACAAGTCGATGGTCGCCGTCACGCGCAACTCTCTGGCGGACGGGCGTGCGGCGCTGCGGGCGCGTTTCTACACGGACATTGGCTTCTTCAAAGTGTGGGGTTCCTCGACAGTGCGCATCCGGATGCTGCACCCGCAGGAGGAAGAGCCGCTGGCGGCGCGGGCGGCGGGCTCCAAGTACTATGCTTTCGAGACCACCCGAGTCGTCACTCCCGTCGGAGCGGTCGTGCCGGCGGAAGGCGGCGCAGCGGCAGCGGCACCGGCTGCTCTCGGGGCTCGCGTCATCACGGAGGAAGGTTGCCTCGTTGCAGTTGCAGATGGAATGCTTCAGCTTGCCTGCAGGAGCCCAAGCTCTTTTGAGCCTATTGTCTTGAAGGCGCTCGCCAGCAACCTGCGCACCATCATCGTCTCTACGGACCCCATGTGGAGCACCATGCGGGAGGCAGACATCACTACCACCTCCAACGGACCGGGTCGCTGGTACCTTCTGTGCCCGCGCCTCGGCACGCGGGCTCGTTTGGGCTCAGGGCTGTGCACGATGACCGCCGATATGATGGGTGCGCTACCGCCCCCGGACCCCGAGGCGCCTCTGAGTGACTCAGACTCTGAGGCGGAGGGGGAAGCTGACGCTGGCGGTGGCGGGGAAAAGGACGTGCAGGAAGGGCCCAATGACTGGTGAGCGTCGCCGTCGTGGGACTGGCTTGCCTGCACAGGTCTGGTGTCCACGATGTACCGCTGCTCTAGTGCGCTGTGTGGTGGCGAGCTCGCTACTGCTATGTCGTTTTTGTCTTGTGTGCGCGCCAGGTGTCTTGTTCATCATCGGTGCGCACTGTGTTTGTTCTTTCGTGTGATGAGTGGGCAGTACTATGCGCCACCTGTTGTTTATGTTCAATAAACACCGTTGTACTTGTTTTTATGTGCTACCAGTAGACTTGTAACACATGCGCACCATCATAGTAGAACCATCCTCCCGACGACAGTTCTTCATGTGCACGTCGCCCAAGACTGTGCTTCTATCACGTACACAACAGCGGGCCTGCCACCGTAAAAGAAAACCTGCCTGCGAGAGCAAATTCAAAAAAGGGGTGGAGGCGGAGGGGTTTCGTTCGTTGTCCATGAGGGTCGGGTGATGGGATTCGAGGGGACACAGGTGGGGAAGGGGGTCGGCGGCGCAGCACAAGTGATAGCAGTCGACACGTGGTCCAAGTGACAGTGACGGGCAACATCCGCGAAGCACCTGCCGCCGACTCGGCCTCTAGCCTCTGAGTCTCGTACTGTGGGCACGCCAGCCAGCGACTCAGTCTCTTCAAGCACTCCCGGGATCCAGAGCCCCCGATCCACCAAGTTTGATTTGTCATCTGAATCCTACTTTGGGGGCCTAGGGGTCTACCTGTTGAAATGAAAGCATTTCAGGAAACTCGAGGCGCGCAGTGAGGAGCGCCGATTGTCAGCAACGCACCCATCGTGGTTCGTGGCCGCCACCAACCTGCTGTGCCGCACTTTGCGGAGCCTTCACCCACAGCGCAATCTTCACGCACAGTGCGCTGCGGCACGGCAACCGCACCCAGCGGAACAAGCTGCATCGTCGACGTGAGGGGCAGCGGGGATGGTGGACTCCTGGAGAGGAGGGGCACATGCGTGACCTGACCTTAACGTCTGTGCCCCCGCCGCCCGCGGGTGCGGCGGCCACGAGTCGAGAGAAGACTACATCCTCGACGTCCCTGTACGCGTTCAGGTTGAGTACATCCTTAACGATCCTGACGGCGGGTCTCGCCGCAACGGCGAAGACCACGCGGCGTCGCTGCTCTACGAGGCCTGGTTGCGCGGCACGAGGCACTGCAGAGATGCGGTGACGCCCCTCCCATTACCGAGCGGGAGCGTGTGATTTGTGGCGCTGTTGGCGGGGGGGGCTCACCGCAACCGGTGTTAGCATCGGCGGTGGCGGCTACTGGCGGCGGTGCCACATCGGTCGCCGGCTGTCTGGTCCCCGCCGCTGTGCTGGCAGGCATCGTACGGGGGTTGTGAGGGGGTGGTGGTGGTGGTTGGGCGGCGGCGCCGTCGGAAGTGGCGAGTCGGAGGAGACGCAGCTGGGGTTGTTTGACGACGCGGGGGTTCCAGGGAGAGACACATGTCTTGGTTGTGCCGGCACAGTATTCCTAACCCTGTGCTACTATCGTATGCTGCTGCTGCCACTCTCTTGTTCCTCCTGCATTGACTGAACATCAATCCTCCTTGATGGACCGTTGAAGCATCCGCGTGCGGCGGGGGGAACAGGTGCGTGCGGGGGAGAAGGTCTTGGAAATCGTTAGGCGCTATCGCGGGAGGAAGGAGACAAGGTGGGAGCGCACTCAGCTACGAGGTGAGCGTGTCGTAGTGGTAACCGTCTCGCTCAGTTCGTCTAACCTGACTGTACCTGTTTTCTGTTCTTCTCGTGCAGCCGTCTGCATGGCTTTTCTTGTATGTCTTCTTGCTGCTTGACCAGAATCCTATTGCTCTGAATGAATGGAGGTGGACGGCGGACATGTCGGAGGTCGCAAGGCGTGACGGACGGCGCGGGTAGAGCGCGATCGAGTGCCATGGTTGGAAGCTTGTCGCGACGTGGACGAGAGTGACATGCCCCGCGCACTGGCCCCGTACCGCGGAGAGGCCACCGCCCCGCGCGCCGATTGGTTGTGCCCATTTTTTTCCAGCTCAGCGTGCATTGCTGCGTAGCTTCACGAGGCCATGTCCTTTTCTTATCGTCAAAAAACGCCCTGCTGGTTCTCCTGCGCGATATGGCACAAGTGACGCTACAACGGGCCATAGTCATGTGTGGAACGAACCTCACAATACCTCACCGCCAGCCTTGGGGCTATGGTCGATCGCAATGCACAGCAAGTAGAGACGAGACAGATTTGCGAGGTACACACTGGAAGGATACCAGGTGCATTGCTAGTGCACCTGTTGGCCGTGTTTCAACGGAACAGGAACATTTCTAGTCCTCGAATTCCCTAACCACCTGCCCACCCAATGCTCCACAAATTGGGCATCGACATTCCGGCCTGTGATAGTTTCGTTCGGATTTGACAACCATCGCTCACCACTATACCAACCTGTCGCGCTCAAATCCGAAACGGGCCGATTCGAGGCCCGATTTCCGGCCCTGTGGAGCTCCCACCAGCGGTAAGGTCCACGCTGGCGATGTGGTCGCGTCCTGGCGGGCGCACACGCGCCACGGATCACGCTGACTCAACGAAAAGAAAGTCAGTGCATGACTGAAATGACATTCAACTGCAGAGTCGACCCGGTTGGCTGTTTCCTTCATGGGGGTTGCTCGTTGTGGCAGGGTCACGGCGATCGCGGCGGCGCCCGACCGCGCCGCGTCCGCGGCGCTCGGCCCACCCCCCCCCGAGGCCAAGACTGCCCCACCCGTGCACGCTGCTCCCACCCACCACCCTTTTCCTTGCCCTCCCGCCGACGGCACTTTTCCTCTCTGTACGCAAGCCCCCCCCTTTTTCCTCGGCGCTTCCCCCTGCCCCCTGTGCGCCCCCCCCAATGGGCCGCGGCCGCCCCTT
>Ga0115030_1000583_pt1 | contig 15302 bp, 19 predicted proteins | sample SidtaG_4_FD_87174 | JGI IMG/M metagenome (GOLD analysis project Ga0115030, IMG submission 87174) | Marine algal microbial communities from Sidmouth, United Kingdom - Sidmouth_Male1 metaG | ecosystem: Host-associated > Algae > Red algae > Unclassified | place: Sidmouth, United Kingdom | collected... | reverse complement strand
CGATATTTGTTGGTCGGCTCTCGCGTGCCGAGGTCCACGCCATTGCTATTGATTGCAGATCTTTGCTATAAAGTTTCGAAAGTGGTCAGGGGCATGCCCGAACACGTTTTGCTCTAATCCGATCCAAATTGATATATATGTGGATTCCATTAGCCAATGAGAACACGGACAGCGTTAGGGCCGACTACGGACCTACCCCATTTTGCCTCGCGATTGGGGTAGGTCCGCCACCTGCCCCATTTCTGTGCTTCGGAGTTGATTCGTACTTGCAGGATTTCGTCATGAGCATGGGAGACCAGATTGGGGTCGATCACATTGACAGAGAAGCCGACTGGCCCCATATCCTTAATTAACAGACACGTTTCTGCAACGTGGCGCTACGTGTAACGAATATGAGATGGGGCCGACGTTGCTGGGATTGCTCTCATGTACCCTCATTATTAGCCGCTCCTACTGGTTTCCTCCTTCTTTGTTACAGTTCAATTACCGCAGTCTATGCAAAGCAGAGCACGGGGGAGTGTAGAGGTCCAAAAACTAACTACGCCACAAGACCGGTGTGGCTGGTCCTGGGGAGTTGTCGAATCCAATTCAACACTCCCCCAAACTCCACAGCGACCAGGATCCCTTCCTCGATCGAATCGAAGTGCCAACCTGCAATTTACATTCCGGCCCCGAAAACCCTGGGGCGAGCCGCGGGATTTGAACCTGCGACATCTACTAAGCTAACCGCGCATGCTGGGCCCATAACTTGTGAAGTTCATGATGTTTCAGCTGGTGCGCTGTCTCGCGCCTCAAATATGTCCTTGAGCGCATCCCACGCCTCCTTGCCGTACTGACCGCCGTCACCGAACAGAGATGAACGGGCTTGACCGACACCTGGATGGTCGCCAGGGCCGACTCGTTCATGAGGTCCCACGCCTCAGCTGCAGCGTCGCTCCTGGCACAGCTCCCAGACGCGGGGCGGTCCGTCACAACCGCTGCCCAAACCTTCCCCTTGGTCATCTGTGCACGGCAGTACACAGCCCAGACCTTGTAGTTGTCGTCCAGCTGCGCGAAGCAAGGGCCAGCAAAGCGGCCGTACTCCGACATGAAGATGACAACCGCGCCAGGAGGCGCGATACTGACGACGTGGCAGGCTGTACCCGCCTGTCCGACTCCGGAACACACAGCAGCCCAACGCGCGCCGTCCCGCAAACGACAGAGCGAAAGACGACGATGATTACCAGCGTCACTGGGCCCATAACCTGTGGAGGTCGAAAAACCAACTGCGGCACAAGATCGGTGTGGCTGGTCCTGGGGAGATGTCGAATCCAATTCAACAGGGAGAACGTAAGGAAAGGCTTTGGCGGCAAGAACAATTTGGAGAGAGACATCCCTCTCACTCCCCGCGTGGTCACTTTACCCACGAATCTAGAGCGTAGCCATAGTCGGAGAACACCTGCTCACCGGCTCTCGGATCCCTCGCTGCAAAAAGAGCGGCGCGAATAGTCCCACCGATGCTCATCAGCTCATCTGCAGGTTGGGGGAGGCGGAGCTGTGGTTGATGAACTGCGTGCGGCTTCCAAAATGAATTGCGTCGACGATGGTCTTCTGCGACAGAGTGGCGAGGTAGCTCACCCCCAGCGCGTCGTCAGTACGTCCGCGGCGGTGGCCCTCCGCAGGAGAGACGACCTCTCCCACGTCATCCCTCACAACGTCCCCGGTTCCAGCTGCTTCGGCGACAAAGACACCAAGCCCGTGAGCAAGAGGGGTGCCAAGGACGAGGAGCACTCGGGGACGAACTTGGACTTGCACATTGCGACAGCGCCAAACAAGTGCCACCGTGGGACTTCTCGTAGAGGCTGTGCCGCCCCGCCCGGGCATGGCAACCAGATCGGTTGGGCTTGGCCACTGCATGAGGCGCCAATAGGCTCCAGTTGCGGCCGCTGAGGACAGGGAGGTGGGAGATTCCGTGGAAGGCGGACCCATCGTTAACCCGTCCACACCTGACGTCGGCTGGAGTTTGGCGCCGCAAATCATGCAGGCGTCCGGGTCACACTCACGGTCCGCGTCGAAACACGGGCACGAGTCCGTCTCACAGCGAGAAGGAGAGGGGCACGAGCACGATATGCGATTGCTGCAAAAAAGAGACCCGTCCGTTGGTTTGCAGCCCGCAGCTGGGACGGAAATGGCTGCCGACCCGCCATTAGCCAACACTACAGGGGACCGCGACGCCCACCGGGTACGAGCGCGCCCGCATTGCTTCTCACAGGGAACCTCCGCTTAGACGCAATGGCAGCTGTACGGCGTGCATGCGCCGAGATGACGACACGGCACGAGCGGCGGCGAATGTTTGATGACCGACTCTTGTCTGCTGTTTGTGAGGGAGAGTACGGGGAATGAAGGGGGAGGGGTGTCTCGTCTTGGTGGCATGTGTGTCGTGGACAGGTCAGATCATGCTTCCGGCCAGCCGCAGCCCACTAGGTACTCAATGACTTGGCGCCAAGTCATGTTGGCGAGGAATCGGGCCATGTGGCACGTGTCAAACCGCCCAACGATGCGAACAGCAGCATGAAACAGCTCGATGTCTTCGACGGCCCGCACTTCAGTGCGGCACCCTTGGGCGAAGACCGCCGCGCGGCTGCGGAGGTCATGCCGGCAGTCACGAGACGGTCCGACCGCACCTCCAATTGCCACATGCACGACACGGGCGCGGCGCATGAGACGGTCGCCTCCGCGCCGTCTGACGCGGCGACGTCAGCATTAAAGTCAAGGTCCCCACCGTCTGCTGCTGATTCAATTCGGCGCGGGTCGGGCGGCCGCACAACGGGGGTCGAAAGGTACGGCAAAACACGCCCGTCACTCCTACGCGCACCGTGAATGCGGCAGCAGCGAACAAAGAAAAACGGCAAAAAAGGTAGAAACGCATCCCGCGGGCAGCGCGACGATTCGAGAGGCCGCGGATGTTGACCGAAACTGATTTGTCCTTGAGCAGCCGAGCCGCTGGAAAGAAAACGGCGGCAGCCTAGTAGAGTCCCGAACAGTGGAAGGACGGAGAGAAGGGCGTCATCTATACATGCACGCACAGCCATCTACACAGAAAGAGCAGAGGCGACGCCATCATGAAGCGCAGCTGAATAATGCCGAGAAATGGCGGGTCCCGTTGTGCGCGGCTTCTCTCGGGCGCCGAGAGACTGACTCCCAGTCAACCCATCGGCGGCCGACACGCGTCCCAAAAACTCTGCAGTGGCGCCGCCTACAGGCACTGCTGCGAGACACGCACCGACAGTTTGTCGTTGGAGCGCAGAGCGTCGGGCCGCAGCCGCCGACCGCACCAGTTGCACTGCCATCTCTGGTGCCAGTTGGGCTCTTATTTGTTCAAGAATTTGACCAGCGGCCGACCGCCGCAAGCGCAGAACACGCCGCACATCGCGGAGCACAACGGTGTTGGCATGCAGCACAGAGATAACAGTGGCAATTGCATGGCGGTCCATGAATGTGCGAGTACGGCGAGCGAGGGAGTGGTCCGCATCCTCGGCCCTTCTCTCTTCGTCACCTGGAGCGTCTCTGCCGTAGGGGCTCGCAGCGGACGCGTAACTCATGTGTGAGATCAAGCGCTTCGTCGGCACACCCGTGTTTTGGGCGCGATTCCCCGTGTCATCGACTTGAGTAGAACCACTTGGGGGAGCGACAATACTCGCAGAAGACACCTCTACGCGCCGCCATGACCGACGAATAGGCACATACGTCTGCATGCGAGGTGCAGGCCGCACGGCTCGTAGCATCGTTGGGTGTACTCTCGCACGCTCCTTCGCATCCGAAAGTTGTTCCATGGCCGCTTGGATGGTCGCTGGTGCTGCAGCAACAGCGGCACCCGCCCCAACTGTGCATAATTTTGGCGGCGACGCAGTCGACTCCAGGCGTGACTTCTTGTGAGACGGGCGCCGCGGAGTTTTGATACTGCACGTAACAGGCATGATGACGTCCCGGGAAGAGTCCACGCATTCAATAGCAGGTGGTGCTGGCTCTCCAGGGCTCCTAAAATGCCAGTCCTGTTGTTCAAAACGAATCACCTTTCGGTTTGCGATCATGCGGGCTGCTGCAGCAGATTGGTGACAGCGTCGCGCAGCCCGAAGGGACCTGCGGATGATCCGCGGCACGACGCGCGCCACCGCGCGGCACTCGCCAGCGCGCGCCCGCGCAGTGTCTACAGATTCTTCGTCGATGTCGACACGAGACGCACCGCCATCGGAGGAAGATGCACCCGCATGGTTGGGGAGAACTAAGCGAGCGACGGCGTCGGCCATGTCACTCTGCGCAGGCCGACCACGATAGATGGCGGTCGACCAATTACAGGCGGTGAGGCAAGGTCCAGGGGACGCTTTGGTGGGGGTGCTCCAGGCCGTTGGCGAACAGCCAACAGAGATAATGAGACCACGCGGTCAGAAGGCACTCGGCGCAAAACGCCCAGGCGACCGTCGGCGACCATACCGCCGTCGGCACTCGACCCGCCGACAAAAGTCGCCCAGTGGTAGGCACGCAGCCAACAGGACGGGAGTGCAGTCGGTGGAAGCAGACAATGAGCTGGTCTGGGAGCAGGCATCGGCGGCCGAGCACACAACAGGTCGTCAAGATGCCGCCAGCCAGCCAAGAGGTTCCGCCGGCCAAGCAGCCCGCGTTTGGCGCACACCGGCCGCTTCTGAAGAACGCGCCGGTCGGCGAGAGCGCGTCAGTCAAAAAGCCGGCGGTGGGGAATACGCCTCCCGACTGAAGCGTGCCGCTTGGCGACGCGCGCGGCCGCGGAGCCGAATGTCCGCAGACCCGGTGCTCGCAAGCAGGCCGGCGCTTGGAGGCAGGTCTCTGGTCTTCAGCAATCAGCAGCCCGTCACCGGAGCCCTGACTGCCCAGAAGGTCGGCCTGCGAAAACGCGTCCGCTGTTCGGTACGCACCTGCTTGTGTCCCAGAAGCCGGAGGTCCGGAGGAAACCGCACGGACAGCAAGTTGATGACCGTGGTCGACGAGTCGACGATTGTCACCCAGAGTTGAGAGGGAAGACATGGCTATGGCGAGAGGGTCGGTGACGAGGACACAAAACAGGGGGGTGAAGCGCCGGAGGTCTAAATCTGACCCACGGCGAATTCCGAGCAAGACGAAAGACCACACTGTACGACTGCTGTGATTGTTCAGGAGTCCCGCCCAGATCCCTCGACTGCACTGCCCTTCTCCAGTCATCGGTCGAGGTAGTGGCAGCATTTGGAGAATGGGTGTGCATCTGACAAGAACTTACATTGCATCATTCGTCTGCGGGTGGTCTGAGCTGTCTTGCTAATGGCATCGACAGCTGTGAATCGAACGCGCTCTCACAACCACGGCTGGTTCCGGCATTCATCGTGCGTGAAGAGCGCCTGTAGGTCCCGCTGGCCTACCGGCCGACTCGAAGAAACGACCATGACGATGGCTGCCGTGCCAAGCCCCATTGTGTCACTTCCCTGTCCCCCCTACCGCCTGTCGGCCTCCACTAGCACAGCTTCCATGACGGCGACGGCAGTGCCTGGCCCTCTCCTGCCACGTCCTCTTGCGGGCCAAGTCTGCAGCCGCGGACGTCGGCCGCCACTTCACCCCCCCGGGCAGTGCACCTCGTTGGCGATGGCCCTGGTGGTGTTGAGGCCGGAAGCCTCGAGATGCTGAGAGCCTCTCGCAGGCCTGCTGTACCGGAAGCGCCGGCAGCGGCTGCGCCAGGCGCTCCTCAGAACCGAGAGCGGTGCCGACGGCGGCGGCGGCTGCAGCGAAGATGGCACCCACCTGAAGAGCTCCAAGGAAATGCGGGTGGCCAGGAACCTCCGGCGAGTCACGCGTCCCCCCCGCCGCATTTCGGCTTGGCGCTTTACTGTGAACCTTATACGCGGACGGCGGCAGGACTTGCGCCGCCTCCACATAGGTCGGCAGACCGACTGTCAGAGACAGAGTCCACGGTGGCTCCCACCCCGGCGGCGGCTGCACTGACGGCGACAACGACCAATCCCGATGCACGGGCCAGAGGGTCGATAGCGCGACTGTCATGGCAGGCGTCGACGCGCTCACGCCCGACCAACCGCCACCACCACGTGTTCGGCGGCGGGAGGCATTTGGCGGCCGCGTGGACGACCAGTAATGACGCGCCCAACGGGTGCGCGGACGCTGCGACCAGCGTTTCCGGCGTCGAAGCACTGACCCGGACGACCAGCCCCGATGCACGGTGTGGGCGGGTCGAAGAAGGGACCGCCACGTCGGCCATCCAGGCACCGACATCCGATGCTACTGCCGCAGCATCGGTCTCAGCTGGGGAGCGCGATCGGAGGCGGCGCGCGTGTTGCAGCACCGGCGGCGCGCCGGCGGCGCACCAGCGGCCCGTGCGGCCTGAATCTACTGTCTTAGCGTCAGCAAAGGTGGCGACAGTAGGTGCCTCCCCGACGGCCGCGGCGGAACAACCGGCGGCGATGACGCCGGCGCCACGACACGCACGAAATTCGGGCCACCGCCGCGACCGGTGCATCGAACGTCGAGGCGCCCGCGACGAGGCCGACGCCGACGCACCAGGACGAGCTCTGACGTACGGGGAGAGCGGGCCGACAAGGAGACAGCCGCGTTGGACGCGTCGGACGTCGGGGCGCCGAAGACCGAAGCGACCGCCGCCGCCACGAGCTCAGCGGCGCTGCGTGCGTCACCGCCCCGGCGGCCCTCCGCACGGCGGCCGCGGTGGGAGGCAGGCCCGTGGCGGAAGGAGCCACTAGTACCCCTCAACAGCCAAAGCGCGTGCCCAGCGACCACCCCGAAGCCCAGGCAGGACGAGCTGCAGGTACACTCGCAGCGGCTGCAGCAGGACGGCTGGCGCTGCCACCGCCTCGCCTCACAGGCAAATTTGCGGAAGCCGTTTCCGCCAAGGAGGTCGCCACGAGACGTGCAGGGGGCGGCGGCCCGCGCGTTGGTATTCCCGAGGCGGTGCCGCGCAGGCACGGCCGACACATCAAACGTGATGGCCGATGAGGACATGGGGAGGGGGGCCCCGCCTCGCGTTCGGGCTTGCAGACTCCATGCGCGACGATATCGTGGCCGCCGACGTCGGAGTCCAACGTGGACGCCTCGATGAGTGCGCCGCTGGGACGTCCTCGTCAAGTGTTAGCCGCCGTGGTCAGTGACAACACGGAACATGTAAAGTGCTTTTTACTGGGTGTAGTACTACGGGACCCCGTCGTCGATGGTGACGCGGCCGGCGGACCACCAGGGGTGCGGCGGACGGCGGGGGGTCGGCGGCGCCGACGATGTCGGGCACGGGCGAAGCGGGGGCGCGGGTTCGGGGACGGCGGGCCCGCCTGTGAGCGCAGGTGCGAGCCCGCGAAGGCAAGCGCCTGGCCGAGACGCCCGCCGCGGGGTCCGGGTGGCCGCGGCCGGAGGGCGCGGCAAGCGACATCCGACCAAGCGCCACGCGGCGGTTGCAGCGCGTGGCGCGCTTAACGGTCACTCCCCCTCGTCTATAAAGATCGCTTCTGGGGACTCTATATGCATGAAGGGAATAATCTGCATTGCTCGCTGCCTGCCCGGGTCAATTCGCTATCGAAGAATTGGGCCCGGCCCCGGTTTCTGCCCTGTTAGGACGAAGGGCGACGACGGCGGGAGGCACCGTCGTCGCCGGCAAGTAAACCGTGTCTTCACGTCCAGGTGTTTCGATCGGCCAGACTTCCCGGACTTCGAGTCCCATAGCGGGTGTCACGCGAGCGGCCAAGACGGCCGTTACTTCCCTGCTTCTGAGGTAACCCACCTGATCGTGGTACTACATTTGGCGCTCCGGGTACGACCCGCTGTAGGCACGCGGCGCGTGTTGCGGCTCGACACCTATTTCGGTATCAAGGTCGGGGGACCCCTCTTGGGTGTATTGCGGTGCGGCGACCGAGGACATCCGATCGGTACGCGGGCGCCGCTTCCATGGCTCTCGGATCTTCCTCATCTTCCCGGCACGACGGGGCCGCTCCTCCGTTCGAGATGCCTGGCACTAGCCGGGTGACGGACACGCCACCAGCGCGAGACCACGGGACTACGCGGGTGTTGGGCGCCGTGGCCCTCGTTGGGGGTGGAAGGGCGGTCCCGGTTGGCGGCGGCGGTACTGTGGCGGGTGAGTCGAACTCCCCGCCCGAGGATCCCGGCCGCACGCCGACCACCGGTGCTCGTCCTCCTCCCGGAGCGCAACGGACGTCTACACTAGCGGGGTCCGAGCGTGGGGGCGCAGGGGCTCACCCCTCGCCCCTGGATGGACAGCACCCGGAAGGGGCGCCGCCCTTTGGCCCGCCCCGTGTGGCCGCAGTGGGCGCCTCTTCGAGGACCGCGGTCGGCGGGATACCCACCGGCCCGGGTTCGAGCCGATCAGTGGATGCGCTGTCGCAAGAGCAGGAGGAGCGACAGCGCCGGGATTTACAGAGAGCATACGGGGTTACTCCGGAGGATGTGACCCGGGCCCAGTGACAGCGTTTCTCCCGGGACCATTGGTCCCTGGACCCGCCGACGGCGGCGGGCGGGTCGGGACCCAGCCTACACGGGGTCGGTGGCTCTGCCACCCACGGGCTGTCGCGGCCAGCGGACGACACCGCACGCCTACGCCAAGTGGCCCAGGTGTTCCGAGATGCCGCGGAAGAGGCGGCCACCGCAGTTTCGGATGGAACCCCGGCACCGGGGCGCAGTGCGGCCGTCGCTTCGGCGCTAGCGGAAACCCAGGGGCCTTCCCCGCGGTCGGCGAGCGCGGGAGAAGCGGCTCCCCCGTGTCATGGCTCGGCCACACCCGTGGGGTCGTCCCGGGGTGCCGGTTGTGCCGGCGTGGCGTCCGCCCTGACTGTGGCCCCCACCCGTACGGGACGTTTTCCGCGGTAGCGCTCGCGGCAGGCGCCCGCGGCGCGGACGCCTAGGGACGCGGCCCGTCGGGAGCAGCGCCGTAGGCGTCCCTCGCGATGTGACAAGTCGCCCCCATCATCGGGGACCTCCTCAACGGAGAGCGAGCACATCCCGTCGGGCTCGTCTTCCGACCATAGTGGGACGGACTCGACTAAGAGCAGCCGCAGCTCTACCTCATCCGCCGACAGCGGTAGCGACCATGGGGCGCTACGCCGCCGACGACGGGCTTTCGCGGCCGAGAAGCTCCTGCAACGGGCTCTGGTGCAGAAGACGCTGCGCGTCTTCCGACGGGAGCAGCGGGAGGACACCGTGGTGGACACCCGTTTCAAGGGGCTCCTGTCACCGGCACGGTATCGTCTCGCGCTGCGGGAGGGAAGCTTGCACCTCCCCCGCGGCAACTCTATCCTCTACATTCGCGCAGACGGGAAGGCCTTGATGCACACCTCGCGGCAGGTCGCGGGTGATACCCCGCTGGGGTTGCTGACGTTCCTCGGGAACTTCCAGACGGCTTGCGACGGCAGAGACTTGAACGAGGGGACGGCAGTGACACTGCTGAAGTACTTTGTCACGAGCGAGGTGCTCGGGGTGCTCCAGCGCGCTATGGACACCCACACCACGCGGCAGCTCACGTACAAACGCGCAGTTGTCGCCCTACTCAACGAGTACCTCGATGGCGACGATTTGGTGGACTACCTGCAGTCGCTCATGCAAGCGACCCAAGAGAAGTGGGAGGATGAGCACGAGTCTGCGAACCGCATTTTCGATGTTAACCGTGCCGTGGGCTCGGTTCTGCAAGAGGCCAATCTCAAGAGTGTCCTGTTCAAGGGCGTCGGACGAGAGGTCCGAGCGCTGGGACGGAACTTCAACACCCAGGGTAGGACCTTTCCCAAGCTTCGCATGTTCCTTGAAAAGACGGGCGCCGCCACCCGTGAGACCCAGGGGGCACGCTCCAGGCCACGCCCAACGGCAGCAACTCCCGGTCCGCCGGGGGCGAAGAGCGGGAGCCCCGACGCACCCGGACGGCCGCATCGGTGGCCCTCCCAGTGGGAGCCGCCTCGGCGGCCGCGGCCCTGGCCGTCACGGACTACGGGACGGAGGCGGAACGCGCTGAGTGGGCCGCCGTCCTGGCCGCGTCGGTGACGCCCCCTGAACACGGTCCGGTCGGGGACGCCCCGGTACTGCCTGTCGACAGCCTGCCGCCCGCGTCGGGGTGGCAACAACAACGCGCGTGGGGTGTTTGTTCGGAGATGTACACCATTCGCACAGGGGTGGGCCGCGGGCGGGGCACTCTGGCGCAGGGTACCCCGGTTCCGCCGCGTGCCGTTACCGTGTTTCCGTACTCCGACCGGCCGACCCGGTTCCCGCGAGGGAGGGCGTCCGCGCCACGCGGCGGGGGAGGCGCCCGTCCGCCGGCGTCGACAACGGCGCCGCGTCAGCGAGGGGTCTGCTCCTTTTGCGGCCACTTAGGGCACTGGGTGTGGGAGTGCCCCGCCAAGTCCCTGGACGTCCGGGCGCAAGGGCGCGCTTTGCGCGAGGCCGTCGCGGCGCACCGGAGCGGGCGCGGTCCCGCGCCGCCCCCGCCCCTGCCTCTGGGCGCGGGTCCGCCGTTCACGCCTCCGCCGCCGTGCGAGGCCGCCTTCGGGGGCGCTCCGCCTGGTACCGCCTCATTCGTCCACGCCGTGGAAACAGACGACCGGGCCTACCCGGATGGCTCAGCCGACGACGACGGGAGCTCCTCCGAGCAGGGGGCCGCCGGGGACGGTGACGGCGGGCGCACCGGCCACGCCCAGGAAAACGGGTAGGGAGCAGCCCCTCACGTGGGCCGCCCACGGACGTTGTACGCCTCAAGGCACACCAACACTGCTACATCACGGCGAGCCGCCTGCGACAAGTTCGCAAGCGGCGGGCCGCAGCGGGTTTCCCGCCAGCGCCCGCTTTCTGTTCGCGGGTCTTGGCGCGGCCGGGGGGGGTCTCCCGCGCATCGTCCGGGGGCCCGGACCTGGCCCCGATCCGGGCGCTCCGCGCGGACGGTCCGGGCCCCTCCCCGATGCCACCGGCTGCCGCGTCGGATCTGGCCCTGAGACACTCCGCCCCCCGGCCGTGGTGCGGTGGGGATGGCTTTCCGGCCGATTTCCTTGCCAACGGGGCGCGCGTCGGAGGCGAGCGCTGGCACCGCCTCGGTGGCCGCGCCCTCCGGGACCGCACCCGCTTCCGCTGTCATGCGGCCCCAGTGGCGGCTTTCGCGCGCCCGCCGGTTGCCCCGAAGGGGGAGGGAGAGGTGCTGCTGCTCAGCCTGCACAGCGACCGCATCGTGGCCTCGTTGGGTCTGGACACGATGTCATTCGTCCCAGTCGGGCTCTTCGTGGACACCGGGGCGGGGCCCAACCTGGTCCGCCGGAGCGCCCTTGCCCCTGACTGGCTCCGCCATTTCGTCACCTCCGAGGAAGAGGAACGGGTCCGCCTTAGGGACGCCAACAACGCGCGGCTAGGTACCAGCGGTACCGTCACGCTGTGGCTCCAGACGGGTGCACGGATCGTCTCTGTGACCTTCGTCGTCGTCGACGACCTGTCAGTGCCGGTCATCCTGGGCTGCACATTCATCGACGACAACGTGCACGCCATCCTGCCCCAGGACCGGTCCATCCGGTGGACGGACGGCTCCGTCACCGCAATCTTGCGAGTGCCGCTGAGCGACGGCGACCGCTCGATGGGTGTCTCATGCGTGCTACGCTCCACGTGAAAGACACAGGTACCGCCGTAGGCGGCCTCAGTCGTCTGGGTGTGGACCTTGTGGGGGGCCTGGGCCAGGTGTTTGGCGCCTCGCGCCTGTTCACGACGCATGGTATAACCATTGCCAATGGTGTGCACGACATTGTGCCAGAAATGTCCTTCCCGGTCATCGTGACCAACTTCGGCACTTGGGAGGTCGTCCTCCGGCGGCGAGCCAACGTCTTCTGTGTCAAACTGCTCACGACAGGCGTTGTGCAAGTGCCCCTCGCGGCGCATCCCGGGACGCCGGCCGTCCCGGCCTTCACCATGCCGACCCCCGCGGAGAGCGTGGTGGAGGCTGTTTCCGCCACGCGGGGTCCCCTGAGACACAGGCGGGACCTGGGGGCGGCATTACTCGCAGGGGAAGGAGTAGCGACCCCGGCGCGGCCCCGGGACCCGGGCAAAAAGGGCCCCTTACCGGGTGGCGCACTGCCCGTGGCCTCGGTCCACGTGGAGGACGTGGACCTCCCGGATGCCGACGAGGCACTGCACATCCGGATCCGGAACATACTGGGCCAGCACAAGGTGATGTGGACGGACCAGGCGCTGAGAGTCCGTAAATCCACCCAACATTGCATCGATCGCGGCGTCGGAGCCCGGCCCGTCCGCTTCGCGCCCCACCGCGCGGGTCACACGGCGCGAGAGGCCGAGACGGGCGAGGTCAAGCGGCAGCTGGAAGCTGACGTCATCGAACCGACATCGTCGGAATGCGGCTTTCCGGTCGTGCTCGTCCCTAAGAAGGACGGAACCCTCCGCCTCTGCGTCGATTTTCGACTACTGAACGTCGTGATCAAGATGGACGCGTACCCGCTTCCCCGGATAAACGAGTGCATTGTCAGCCTCGGAGAGGCGACCATCTTCTCGACGCTGGATTGCAATGCCGGCTTCAGACAGGTCGTCGTCGCGCCGGAGGACGGGGAAAAGACGGCCTTCGTGTGCCACGAGGGCGCCTATCAGTAGAAGGGATGCCGTTCGGGCTGACCAACGCACCCGCGACGTCCCAGACTGCACGGGACATCATGCTCTCCGGGGTCAAGTGGCAAGGATGCCTCATCTACCACGACGACGTTATCGTGCACTCCAAGACGGAGGAGGAGCACATAGGCCACGTCAATGACGTGCTGCGCCTGTTGCGCGACGCGGGGGTGACATTCCGCCTAACCAAGTTCCGATTCTTCCGCACGACCGTGGAGTACTTCGGGCACGAGCTTAAGCCGGGCCGTCTTGGCGTGATGGACGCGCACACGCGCGCGCTGCGCTAAGCACACTTCCCCTTGACCCGCACGCAAGTACAGAGCTTCGTGGGGATGTGCAACGTCTTCCGCCGGTTCGTGCCGAGCCTCGCCTGAATTGCGGCGCCATTGACGGACCTCATAGGGTCCCCTGCCCCTGTCCTCGTGCCCCCCGCCACGCCACCCCAGCAGCAGGCGTTCGACCGGCTCAAGGAGGCCCTTACGACCCCGCCGGTCTTCGCCCTCCCGCGACGCGGTCGAGAGTATGTCTTAGACGTGGACGCGTGCGGAACGCAGGTGGGCGCCGCCCTGATCCAGGAGAGAGATGACGGAAAGCTTCAGCCCGTAGCGTACGTCTGCCGGTGGCTGGCAACGAAGAAGCTCCCCTACGGAGTCACGGAGAAGGAGTGCCTGGAAGTCGTCTGGGCGTCGCTCAAACTCCGCCCCTACCTCGAGGGTGACCTCTTCCAGGTACGCACCGACCACGACTGCCTGCGGTAGATCCTCAACATCGAGGGTTCGAGGAACCCCCGCTTGGAACTCTAGCGCCTGCGCCTGAGCTAACTGGAGTTGACATCGCCTACAAACCGGGAAAGACGCGTTATCTGGCGGACAGCATCTCCCGCCTGGAGTCCGGGGCCAGCGACGAGACGGCGTTCGATGACTCCGTCCCGGTGTTTGCCACTCGGGCCAATACGGTCCGGGGGCTCGACGCCGCCAACTACGTTGGCGGTGTCACGGTCCGTGGCATTTTCCGTGACACGGTGCTCTCCGTCCAGGCCGCGGACGGCTACTGCCAGGAGGTCGTGAAGGCCTTGAACGCCAGGCGCCATATCCCGTTCTTCGAGGACCCCGATGGGATCCTCCGCCGCTGTGCAACCCCCGACGGCGCTTACCAGGTGGTGTTCCCGGCCTCCTTGAAGGAACCAGTCCTTCACCTCGAGCACGAAGCGACCCTCGCGGGGCACCCAGAAGAAGCCCACATGTACGCGACAAGGCGGCGGTACTACTACTGGGTGGGCACGGCGGCGGACGTCGTCTCCTACGTTAGGAAGTGCGACAGCTGTGCACGACAGCGGGTGCGCCCCCTGGAGCGGCGTTCGCCGCTCACCCTGTTCCCCGCCACCATGCCCTTCCAATACGTTGCGGTGGACCTCTATGGGCCCCTCGCTCGGACGGCCGCCGGCCACCGGTTCATCCTGGTCACAACCGACCGGTTCACGAATCTGGTGCGTGCCATCCCAATAGGCGGTTCGACGGCGGAGGACTGCGTCTCGGTGGTCCTGAACTACTGAGTGGCCGCCTATGGTCCGCCGGACCGTCTGCTGTCCGATGGGGGACCGCAGTTCACCAGCCACTTTTGGGGCCAGGTGTGTAACACGTTCTTCATCGAGCCTAAGGTGACGTCTCCGCCCCACCCGCAGACGAGCGGGCAGACGGAGAGGTTCAACCGCACAGTGCACACCATCCTCAACTACTACGTGGCGGAGCACCCGCGGTTGTGGGACAGACTTCTGGGGGCGCTGACGCTGGCGTACAATAGTCACCCGCACCGGAGTACCGGGGTTGCCCTGCTGGAGCTGATCAATCCCATGGGCGTTTCGAGCTGAACGTTCAAGGACCTCTCCAGAACAGGGGCGTACCCCTTCACGTCGAAACGCGGCATCGCCTCCGAGAAACGGGCCCAGGCCACCCTTCTGACCCGCCTCGTGCAGCTCGTCCCGCAGATGCGGGCAAGGCTCAAGGCGACGCAAGGGCGCTACAAGCGCGACCACGACCGACACCTTGCGCTGCGCGCAGAGACGCTCACCTTTCGGGGGCTGCGCGTGTCTGCGCGACGACGCCAAGGAGCAGGGTGCCGGCGGCAAGCTGACACACGTTGCCCACGGGCCCTATCGCGTGGTCTCCAGAGCTGGTCCCACGGTGCTCCTCGAGGTGGATGGGGGGCACCGCCGGGAGAACGTGGCTCTCGTCGTCCGCGCCTCGGGCGCGGCTCTCCCGGGTACCGCCAAGCACCCTGCGCTGCGAATGGCCCGCTCCTTCCATGCGGCAGAGGTTGATGGCCAGCGGTACGCCAGGGACCGGATCGCGGACCAAGCCACGTTCCCCGACGGAACCCTACGGGTCCAGGTTTACTGGACCGGGAACCCCCATTGCACCTTGATTGACGCCGTGGACGCCCCGGACGAGACGCTTCGCGTCCAGCTGCTCCACGCCGCGCGCTTGGGGTTACCCCACACGTCCGCACAACCGCCTCCGGCGGCCTCGAAGGCCACGGGCCCCACGGTCGGGGCCACCGCAGGCGTCGCTCCCCCGCCGCCCCCGGCCGTCCGTGCCTGACCCTTTGGGTCGGCGCGGCGGCCGGGCGCGGATGCGGGGGTGGGGGGGGGGGGGGGGGCCCGGGGG
>Ga0115030_1000580_pt1 | contig 15332 bp, 7 predicted proteins | sample SidtaG_4_FD_87174 | JGI IMG/M metagenome (GOLD analysis project Ga0115030, IMG submission 87174) | Marine algal microbial communities from Sidmouth, United Kingdom - Sidmouth_Male1 metaG | ecosystem: Host-associated > Algae > Red algae > Unclassified | place: Sidmouth, United Kingdom | collected... | reverse complement strand
GGGGCGCGCGGCTGGTCGGTGGGCGCGCTGGGCGGCGTGCACCGCCGGCCGCTCGGGGCGGCGGGCGGGGCGCGCGGCTGGCCGGTGGGCGCGCTGGGCGGCGTGGACCGCCGGCCGCTGGGGGCGGTGCGCGGGGCGCGCGGCTGGTCGCCGGGCGCGCTGGGCGCCGTGCACCGCCGGCCGCTGGGGGCGGTGCGCGGGGCGCGCGGCTGGTCGCTGGGCGCGCTGGGCGGCGTGCACCGCCGGCCGCTGGGGGCGGTGGGCGGGGCGCGCGGCTGGTCAGTGGGCGCGCTGGGCGGCGTGCACCGCCGGCCGCTCGGGGCGGCGGGCGGGGCGCGCGGCTGGCCGGTGGGCGCGCTGGGCGGCGTGCACCGCCGGCCGCTGGGGGCGCTCGGCGGGACGCGCGGCTGGTCGCTGGGTGCGCTGGGGGACTGGCACCGCCCGCGCCGGGGCGGGCTGGGCGGGGCGCGCGGATGGCCGCTGGGCGCGCTCGGGGGAGCGCACCGTCATCCGCGGGGCGACCAGGGCGGGGCGCGCTGCTCGTCGTTGGGCGCGCTTGTGGGCGCGCACCGGCAGCCGCTGGGGGCGCTGGACGGGGCGCGTGGCTGGTCGCTGGGCCCGGTGGGGGGCGGGCGCAGGCGGCTGCTGGGGGCGCTGGGCAGGACGCGCGGCTGGGCGCTGGTCGCGCTCGGGGGCGGGCACCGCCGGCCGCTGGGGGCGGTGGGCGGGACGCGCGGCTGGTTGCTGGGCCCGGTGGGGGGCGGGCACAGGCGGCCGCTGGGGGCGCTGGGCGGGACGCGCGGCTGGTCGCTGGGCGCTCTCGGGGGCGGGAACCGCCGGCCGCTGGGGGCGGTGGGCGGGGCGCGCGGCTGGTCGCTGGGCGCGCTGGGCGGCGCGCACCGCCGGCCGCTGGGGGCAGTGGGCGGGGCGCTGGGCTGGTCGTTGGGCGCAATGGTTGTGGAGCTGCGCCTTGCCGCTGCTGTGGTCCGTGCTGTGTCGCTCTTGTCGCCCCTCGTCATGGGCGGCATCTCAGCGCACCTGTTTACGTTGGGGGGTGCGTCGCGCGGGGGTGTGGCGTCGTTGGGCTTGTCGCCGGCGTTTTGCATGGGCGCGTTGGAGTGGACGTCGGTTTCTGTGTTGGGGACGATGGGGAGGTCAACGTTTGCGGTGTTGGCGTCGGTGGATGGGACGCTCTGCGATTCGGTGGGGTCTTTGGGTGGCCAAACAGGAGGTTGCCGACTTGGTGCGCGGGGAGGGGAAGCGTTCCAAGGCCCAATAGCCGGCGTGCGCTGGAAGTTGCTTTGTACCCCTCGCTTTCGTGTCAATGCGTGTCCTGGCACGTGGCGTCAATGGATGGTCTTGTCGTGTGGGGAGCCATGTCTACGATGAAAGACTTTTATCTGTCTCCCGCATGCCGCTGCTCCATACTAGTACAAACTCGCACTTCCCCTCTCCGTATTCCCCACCCCGTCCACGTACTTCTTCCGGTACCATCGTGGCCACTTGCTTGGCGTGAGCTCCGTCTCGACATCCTTGTACATGGCAATGACATTGGACAGCGCCTGCTGATACGTGGTAAAGATGATAAAGTTGTCTTGGTTCATTAGGCGGAGGTGGTGCTCCTGGCGGCGGGAAAGGGCGTTCCGCTCCTCGGACGAGGAGGTATTGATGCTCTCCATCGAGCAGTAGGAGTCCGGGTTCATCGCCTTCGTGCACGACACGTGATTTTTACGCCAGTGGCAGCGGTCGACCAAGAACGAGACGGCGCGCGCGACGAACGGCAGGCGGCACAACGCTGTCTTTAGCGTCGCGCAGGCGAAGTCATACACCACCTGAGACGGCAGCGTGGCGCACCGCTGCGTGATGAACTCGATCGGCATCCGCTGCCCCTCGGACCCGTCCAGCACGACGACGCCGATGCACTTGGGGTGGGTACAGGTGCAGAAGGCCCCGAACGTCCCACCCGTGTACTTGTTCTCCTTGCCCATCAGGTGGTTGCAGTCCGGCTCGTCCGTGGCCGCCTGGGCGGTGCCGTAGAAGAGTGGGATGGGCCGCAATACGGGGAAGTTGGGCGCCCACACACCCGACGATAAGAAATCCTCGGGGGACTCGTCGGTGATGCCGTACGCCGCCTTGAACGACGCCACCGACGCAGGCGTGTCAATCCACGTCGCCGTGTACTGGGCGGGGGTGAAGCACTCGAGCGGGTGGGCACTGGCCATCTGCGCCTTGGTAAAGTTGTCGATGGGCGGCTGGTCACCGTCGCCGGGCGCCATCCCGTCGTCGCCACCCGGTTGCGACACTTGGTTGGCCGCTACAAACGAGTCGTACGCCGCCGCAGTGTCTTTGAGCGCCGTTCATAAGTCTGCAAGCACGGGGCGGAGGCCGGCGTCGCGCTCGAGGCCAGGTCCAAGACAGGCCACAGCGGCGCGAAGCAGCCGCAGCTCGCACACGTCCGCCCGGTCAAGCACGGCAGCCAGCTTGGTCGACGTAAAGCCGTCGCTGCTCAGCACGTCGATGAGCGCGTCGATGGCGCTCCAGTCCCCGTCGGGGGCCCAGACCACGAACGGGTCCACTGTCACCGCCCGCACAAAGTCGACCACCTTGAGCGTCGCCGCCGCCATGGTCGGGATGCTCGGCTGCAGCCGGAAGAGCATGTCGGCTTCCAGCGAGGTGCCTTTCGCCCCACCCGTATCCGCCAGTGCCGGCTCCGTGAACAGCTCGGCAAACCGGGCGAGCGGCGCAAAAGTGTCCCAGTACTTGCGGGGCGCCGCAAAGGACTCGCCATCGACGGACACGCGGTCATCGGCCGACGTGAGCTCCTCGTCGGACTCCTCCACCTCCGACTCGTCGGAGTCGGCCCCGCGCACGCCAACATCGATGCTGCCAGCGGGTAACGGCCGCGGCAGACCAGGTGGCAGCTGGCCGGGGTGGCCGAGTTCCGCTTTGGCATCCACCGCCATAGGACCCGCACCCCCTCCACTGTCACCGACAGAGGCGGCGGGAGGGCGTGACGCCGCCGCTGTGGGCCCCCCCATCTCCGCCGCCTCGGCCTCAGCAACGGCGGTGTTGGGCGCCGGCTCCACCTTGGCGGGGCGCGCGCGCACTACGTCCTGGATCCGCGTCATTAGCGGCTCGGGCACACGCCGGAAAAGGTCGAAGCTGGCCGCTACAACTTGGGTACAGAGGGAGCGCGCCACGAGCTCGCAGCGAAAGAAGCGGCGCAAAAAGGTCGCCAGGGCAGGCCGCACCCCCCCGTCGACGGTGGGGCACCAGCCACGCCCGGCCGTAGATGCCGACGTCCCGTGCCGTTCGGACCCCGCAAACGACACCTCCCGGCCGTCGACGGAGACGTTGCCCAGCAGCGTCGACACGGCCATGACGTAGCCGCGCATGCTCGTCACAGTCGTGACAGTCTTGGAGGAGCCCGCCGCCGCCTTGGACGCTGTGTTGAGCACAGAGCCCAGCGCCTTGGCCACGGCCGAGTCAGTGACCATGTGGGCGTGCACGCTCGCCCGCGGGATGGCGCTCGTGCGGATCGTGTGGCGCTGGAAGCGCCTCTTGTACTTGAGCTTGTAGCCCAGCTGCAAGCCGTCGAAGCACAGGACGTCGATGACACCGCTCGTGGAGACGCACTGCGCGCAAGTAGACACGTCCAGCGGCAGACCCTTGATTACCAGCGACAGGTATAGCGTCAGCGCCTTGCGCAAGGTGGCAACGCTGCGCAATCTGCTCGAGCGCGGTGCGTACTTGAGCGCGGTCGTGAGCTCGCTGTAGCCCGCGCGCAAGTACGAAGAGGACCGCAAGGAGCAGCCGTTGCGGGACAGGTTGACCGCCAACTCAAACAAAAAGGCCTCGGAGTAGGCCGTGAACGGCGACGAGAAGACCAGGCCGTGCTCACGACCGTCGGGCATCACCCGCAGCAGGCAATTCGGGCACCGCCACGAGTACACCTTGGCCATGGCCGAGCCATCGTCGAAATCAATGCGGCACTCGTGCGGAATGGGCGGCTTGAGGGGACTCGGGGGGACCCTGCAATACGGGCAGAGTGCCTCGGCGGGGAAATTGAGGATGGTCTCGGAAGTAGCAGCGGCCTCCACCAGGTTGATACGCGTCAGCTGCGCCGCCGCGGGCGGCACCAAGTCGCGCAACAGCCGCGACTGGTGCACCTGGTAGAACCGCGAGAAGAGCATGTACGGGTTGTTAGGGGCGACGGGATTGCCTCCCTGCTTCACCGGGTCGTCGTCCGGGAAGCGCATGTTGGGCGTCCCGTCGTCGCCGTCGTCGAAGCCACCGTGGCTGCCGCCCGCCGCCGCCGCGACTGCAGCGCTCTGGTGGATGCACTCGCCGTCGGCGGTCGGGCAGGCAACGCACACCCACTTCTTGGCGACGGTCCGCCGCACGACGGCAAAAGGCCAGCTCCCCTCCCCCCCAGAGACCGTGCACAGGGACGCTCCGTACGGGATGGCAGTCCCGGCAGCGCGGGCCACCCCGCGCACCGACGACTCGAGCACCTCAAACACCTCCTCCAGTGTCATCTGCGCGGCCGCCCGGACGGCCTCGAGGGCCGCCTCCATGTCCGACTCAAACGTGCAGCCCGTGTCCAGGCACTTCTCAGGCCCACTGCATGACGACACGGGGCGCTTGACGCCGCCCTTGGTCTGGAGGGTGACGCAGATCGCCACCGTCTGCTGCTTGCAGATGTCGGCGCGCACACGGGAGCGGCCGAGCTTCAACAAGACGCCGACCGCCCCGCTGCGACCCAACGTCCACCCCCGCGTCCTCAACGCCTTCTTGGATACGCCCGTATGTACGCGGAGCGCCTCCAGCCCCGACAGCGCACGCGCCGCGATGCCCTCCTCCTCGTAGTTGTCCTGCAAGTTCTTGTGCATCTCGTTGCAAAAGAGCGCGACGAGTACGGGCCGCATGCTCTCCCGCACGTTGTTGAGGCCCCGCCCCCGCCCTCGGCCTGGGCCAGGCCCTCGCCAGCCAGCATAGTTGCCGACCCGCATTGCCCGCCCATCCGCACGCCGTCGACGCGCAGGGATGCGAGTGTCGGGGAGGTTGCCAGCTCCAAACATGTCCGCCATGGCCGCCCCACCATCGGCCAGCAGGTCAGCCGCGGAGCTGAAGCCCATGCGGCCCGACAGGCCGGCGGATGACACCGGCGTCGTATTGCGCGGCTCCCGAGGGCGCGGCGGATCGGACCGAGCGGCCGAATAAAGCCCGTTGCCGGCAACGCTCCTTGCCGTCACGTACGAGAGAGGCGGCTGCCCGTCAGAAGGAGGGGAGGGGCCGGCCCCGTCGCAACCGCTCGCCGCCGCGACCGACGCGAAGAGGACGATCCAGGCGAAGAAGAGCAGCCACGGCGACGGGGGACACGCCAAGGCTGCAAAAAGTAGGGCAGCAACGGTCGCCAGCGTGCGTCGTGGGGCCATGGCGCATCCAACAAAAGGGCACAAAACCAAAAGCGGGCCAGCGGTGACAACGAGCAGGAGCCCACAAGCCAAAGCGGAAAAGTGCAGATGCACGGGTAGGGCGACGACGACAAACAAATCAAAGCCCTCAGCGAGAAGAGAGAGGCACCTCAAAAGTCAGAACCGCACACTGTCGGGCGGGCTCACCGCCTTCTCGTGGGGGTACCCATATTGTGGACGCCAGTGCGGGGCCGCCAACGTCGCCAGTGTGCAGCTGCCAACGTCGCGAGTGCGGGGTTGCCGACGTCACCAGTCTGGGGCTGCCAACATCTCCAGTGTGGGGCTGTCGAAGGAAGGAGACGAGACATGACCAGACACGACCGTACATTAGATACACGACCAGACACACAGACGCAGCGGTCACTTACGAGTACCAGAGGGGGCAGGCACGGGACGGTCACTCCTCACGTAGTACGGCTCGGTCCAAGATGGTGGGGAGGGTCATGTGCTGAGGGGTCCTCCACACCACTCATGTTGCACCAAACGGCCAAGTCGCTAGCCGAGTGGTGTCGCCACAGGGCGTACCCAGCACCGGCCAGCCGGCTGTGTTACCATCGCTGCGGCCAGCGGGCCGGCCACATCGCTGGCGACAGCCACATCCGATCAGATGTAGTTGACAGCGACAGGGGGCAGTGCCACTTTGAAAATTGTTCTAATCAGTTGCAAATATGAGCCACAAATGCGACCCACATAATTGTGGTAACTGTCTGATTTCAGTCCGGACCGGCAGACGGTGCCTCGCCCACTGGAAGCTCAGCACACACCGGAGCGTGGATGGAGAGCCGTGTGGTGCCCGTGGAGCCAGAGGCAAGTCGATACAGAACGGATGCGCCAAGCTGCGAAATCTGACCCACAGGTGAACACATAACTGTATTTACAAGAAATAGTACATGCCTGGAGTAACGCGGTGCATCGTCCTGGGGCGATCTTCGGTGCCCCTCCCTTCGCTCTCCCTCGCTCGTCCTGATGAGCTATAGCAACGGGCAGCGCTTCCACCCCAGCCTCTTTTCCTGCGTTTTTCTTGCCACATGTATGTTACAGCCCTCTGTATGATGTGTTGGTGTGCTCAGCATGTACGCATTAGCTCTGCGGGACTCGCCCACCGGCAAGCACTACCCGCGGATTCTCATGTCAGCGTCCGCGTCAAGAAAAAGCCGTCCCTTGTGCTCCAGATGCCGCTTTTTGGCCGCTTTCTTTTGCCCATCACCCTTTTGGGGTCGTCAGCAACGCACTACAACCAGTTCAGACTGCATATACCTCCATGCCAGGCCTGGCGCACACAAAATACACTGTAATCATACAGAAGCGGCCTTTCGCCGCCGGAGCACCGTGTACTGACCGCACTCTGGAAGGAAACTTGATGGATACCTTAAGGGTGAGTTCTGAAAGAGCTCAGCGTAGTTTGGTGGTGCTGTGCCAGACAGTGGCTTCACGCGGTTGCTGCCACCAGGTGCGTCCATTTCGGCTTCAAGCTGTGCGCACTCTTCAACGCAGCGCGCCCCGTGCGAAAAAGGTACATGAGCAGATGGGGGGGGGGGTTCTTGTTGCTCTGATACACAATCGTGCTGCGCCATGCGACAAGGGGGAAAAGACGGACACACAATGCACCGCTTTTGCACGAAAACGCAATGTGGTCCCTGGACCTTGCTGTGTCTGGTTTTTCGATGGGGGCTGCGTGCGCTCGGTCGCCGTACGTGTATCGATGGTGATGGCGTGAAGAAACCCAACAGAAAACCCGTAGCGAGAGCGGGAGTGGCACGCCACTGACGCCCCTCCCCACCTTGGCGCACCCAAAAAGACATGAAGGACGGGTCTGCTCATGAAACCGTCAACATGGGCACTCGCATCAGCCTTCAGAGAACCATGAAGGACGTTTTTGTTCTGAGAGTGTTTTGGTAGAGTTGGGCGTGGATGTGCCCTCCCATGGCCCTTGTGGAACACCATGGCAGTGGGGAAGTAGGTATACGAGCACCGGACAGAGAAACTTAAACGTTCTCTTGCGTGGATGTGATGCATGTCAACAGACACCCCGTGGGTTTTTTTTGTGGAAACTCTCGATGGAACGGCTTTGGCTTCAAAACGAGTACAACCGAAGCGCAGGCGCAACATCCACTGGATGTTGCAGTGTCAGCAAGATATACTCTGGGCATCTGGCCCCCCACTGGGGTGTGGTTGACGGCTGGTGCTGGTAGCCCCTCACGTAACGGCTAGGTCTTCCCCAACTGTGCGTACTTCCACGCTCATGAAAGCATCCGACTGCCCCCCGCTCCCTGGCCCGCGCACCTCCCTGCCCCACTCAACCAACCCACCAGCACGGGGCACCGCATCCAGAGGCCACCGCTCTTTCTGGTACGGCTACGTTGGGGGGGCTCGGGGCCGCCTGCGGCTTTTTCTCGAGCCAGGGCTGGCGGTAGCCCACCCCACGCCCGCCCGCCGCCCCCCCGACACCTCTTCCGTGGCGGCCGACACGGACGCGGCCGCCGCCGCCACTTGACCCCCATACTGCTTTTTTCCCAATGCGACGACAGCGCCGGTACCACCCCCGCCGCCGAGCGCGTCCACTCCCGCGCCACCATCACCACAGGCGCGGTGCCGGCGATGCCGAGTATGGGTGTGTTCCATACAAAACTGCAGTACCGCTGCCAGCTCGCCCCCCCCCGCACCGCCTGTCTCCTTGCTCCCTCCACCCCACTGATGGGGGAGGCCTCCTGTCACGTTAGCAAGTGTCACAGCACGCGGGAAAGAGAAGAGCGTTTGCCATCCGCTTTAATGCGCACCCACAACACAAACAGACGAGAAAAAAGAGCACCGAACCAACATGGACACAACCATCACGAAGAACACCGCTTGTTCCCACTTAAACGCCGGCTGGGGTGGGGGGGGGGGAAGAGGAGGGGGGCACCACCGGCATGGCCAAGTTGGTCACGGCCAGCACTACCTACCCACCGTGGATGAGCTGGACCACCACTGCCACCGCCGCGACCCTCCCCCCCCCCTCCTCCTCACCACCGCAGGCCTCCACCACCCCACCACCGAGTGCCCCTACCACAACGACGACAAACAGTGCAGAGATGAGTGCCAAGAGCCGGGGGAGGCGGGGAAGGGCGCCCGCTACTTGGGACCGCCCGACTTGGCACCGTTGCCGGCGGGAGGCGCGTGGCTTTCGGGCGCGCGCAACGGCGACGCCGGCTGCGGCCAGCCCGCCCCAAAGTCCGCGGCGGTGGCGGTCAGGGCGTTGTATCGCTCAATGTCGGCGGCTGTGGGCCCAGCGGGGGGCGCGGCCGCAGGCGCCGCCGGAGCGACTATCGGCTCAGGCGGGGAGGAGCCGTCAGCCGGAAGTGCAGCAGCAGGGGGCGCGGATGGTACCCTCCCCGCCGGCGTGACGGTCGCCTCCGGTCGGGAGCCGCCATCAGAGGGCATGGGAGGCAATCCAGCCATGGTTCGGTGGGAGGAGGAAGGGGCTCGCAAAAGCGAAACGGGTATGGGAGAAGATGGGGCTGAGGGGAAGGTCAGCAGTATCGGTCACTGTTGCGGGCGCTGGGAACAGAGGGGCCTCTGGACGACGGTGCAGAGGGCGCCACAAGGATTGGCATCACAGCAGGGTTGCTTGATCGATACGCCCGACGGTCAGGAACCTGGCCAATAAACCTCGTGACCTCGTTTGATCTGGAAATTGAGCACGTTTGAGCCACGAGTGTTTTGAATGAGAATCGCATATCCACGTGACATTGGCCAATAGGACCCCAGACGAAAAATCTGAAGCCTTGCAGCGTGCACCGGGTGGACTAGAAACCGCCGCGTATCGGCTCTAGCGTGGGAACCGCCGCAGATCCGCCGCCAAAAGAACACGCGACCGCAGCGTTGCATCGTCCGTTGCCCCGCTTCTTCCCTGGCTCCCCCACCGCCACCTTTGGCCTCCGCGCCGTCCGCGGCTCCCTTCTGGTTGTTGGGCCGCCCCAATAACCTCGGTTGTCTGGTCGGGTCCCTCGACTGAAAGAGTGGCCGCCGCCCCGTCTCCTCCTCCACCACCGCGCCTACCGCTGCACGGTGGCGACTCCACGAGTGGAGGACGTGGGATCCGAGACGGAGGAAGAGAGTGGCGGCGGCTGTGTCGGGCGGAGGTCGACAGCCGCGGGGGGGAGAGAATGTGGCGGTACGGGGTGGTTTACTTCCGAGGGGGGGGGGATGGGGGGGATGAGGACCGGCGGCGACGCACCTGCCGCACCACAGGGACGAACGCCGAGTCCGAGAGCGGGCCGGCCCTGGCGGTATGGCCTCAGCCCCACTCTCGCGCCGCCGGACGCCTGCCCGGCGCGCAGGGAGATGGCTTCGAGTCCACCCCCGCCCCCGTGTGCCGGCCACCGCCGCCGCCGCCGCCGCCAGCCTGCCATGACCGGTGCGCCTGCCGCCCCCGGTGGGCGCGGCGCGCGCCGGATCCACACCAGCGTGACGCGTGCGGTCGGTCGCCCGACGGCAGACGCGTCTGGTGTGGCAACTGCCGACGTCGCGCACCGGCCACCGGGTGCGGGTGCGGGGGTGTGGGCGCGAGAGCGGTTGGCGGTCGCGGTCGGGAGTCAGGCACGGCGGCCGCCGGACGGCGCGTCGTCTGTCATGGGGGACCCGGTTGGGAGGCGCCTTGGGGAGGTGGACGCCCGCGTGCCCGGCCGGCGGCCGACCCCTGTCGCCACCCCACGCGAGGTGCGTCGGGGCGCGGCGGCGCGTGGGGACACGCCGGCGCCCCCCCCGCGTCGGACCGTCGGCGTGTTTCGCGCTGTCCCGCCCGTTGCTGGGGTGCAGACAACCCGCGCCGTGCTCATTGGCGTCGGCGCCAATGGGCGGGTCGGCACCGTTGGGCGCGGGGGCGCTTTGGGGGGGGAGGCGCCGCTGGTACCTGCCAGCTGCGGGGGGAACCTGGTCACCGACAGCGACCGGCGCGGGGCGGCTTGCGTTGGGCGTCGTGCGTCGCATAGTAGTGGAGGTGTGAGCCGGCGGTGCTGCCGTAGTGGGCATTGCCGGCATGGGGCGCGTCTTTTTGTCCACTGTGCTCGACCGCAGCAAACAACGAGAAAAAATGGATGTTGGCTTCTAAACTACTGCGACAGCGCCACCGAGGGGCGGCGCGCTGGCACCTCTCCACGCAAGTCGTGCGCTCGCATAGTAACGCCCACGAGAGAGAACATGGTGAACGAGCGCGAGGCGCAGTAGGTCCGCGCGCGGGCGAATGGAACCTAAAGGACAGCCACCCATCGCACACACAACATGAGCGACCGCATACACCCCACAACTATGGCCGTCTGGCTGCGTTGGGCCCTCGCACCGGGTGACCTTCCACCCCTGGCTTCCGCAAGGAATCCCACCCGGAAACGCCGCCTGCTTGTCCGCCACTGCGTTGCACAGGAGGAGTATCCTCTCAATGGCCAACGCCATCTCCGTGTCCCTCGTACCGGGCAGCGAGTCGTACACAAGCACTTCCCTGCCCATGACGTTGACGACCGCCGACACCCAGTGGGCGTTGCACAGATTCACCACCATGCCAAGCCACCGGCAGGCGCCGACCTCAGCGGCGACCTCGGTCGCGGCCGTCTGCGCAGCCACAAGCGCCACCTCCTTGCCCCTGATGCGTAGGACGGACGCCACTTGCTCGATGAGGAGGGCGTAGCCGCCAACCGAGCGCGCCGCGACGCGCTGCTCGACCATGCACGCGTTGATCGTGGCGGACGTCAGCCACGACGTCTGGCACGCGCTCGCCACCTCTCGGATGTTGACCGTCTGCCCGCCGTACGCATTGTCGCCCGCCTCGGCGCCGTTGGCGCCGAACGCCTCATCAAAGAACCGCCACGCGTCGTCGCCGATGCGGCTGTTTGAAAGCCACTCGAAGACCTCGCCAGCAACGGCGGCGACGGAGGCTGACGGCGAGAAGATGGGGCCAAGCCCCACCGGAAAAAAGTCCAGGGAGCCCGCCAGGTCCCCCAGCCATGCAAACGACTGCTTCAGCATCGCCACGTCCTTGTTGAACGTGTGCACGGACAGCATGTCCATGACCGCCTCGCGGGTGAGGGTCGTGCGCGGGAAGGAGTTGCTGCTCACCTTGAGGATGGCATCCGAGTTCTTCGAGGTCGAGGCATCGATGTTGGTGCTGTAGTACTTCATGCACTCGACCACGATCTCGTAGGGCAGCAGCAGGGACTGGAACCGCCTCGCCTCGGTGGCGGCCTGCCGCTCCTCGTCGTCAACATACGCGTTTTCGATGCTCGACGAGTCCATCTCCACCGAAACCACGTCCATCGAGGCGGCCAAGCCGCGCAGCGTGCAGCCGTCCGCGTCCCGCAGCACATGCGAGAGGGGTATCGAAGAGCCCGACGACGGCGAGCTGTCGTTGGCATCGCGCGTGGCCGGCGTCGAGCCCTTGGCACCCACCGCCAAGCCGTCTACGTCCGTGGCCGCCGCGGCTGCGGCGGCCTTGTTCGCCGACGGGCTCGCCATCTTGGTGGTCGTGGTGTGCTTGGTCGGGCCGGTGCCCCGCTTCTTCTTTGGGCTCTTGCCCGACTCCTTCTCCTCCGAGCTGCCCCGCTTCTTTGTCAGGGGGGCGAGCCCCGACGCGGCCGCCTCGGCGGACCCAAACTTGGACCGAAAATCAGACGTCCACTTGACCTTGAGCTCCATGCACAGGTTGTACATCCAGTAGTCGCTCAGCCACGCCGCCACGATCACGGCGAGGCGCCGCTCCCCGCAGCTGGTCTTGACGATGTTGTGCCACGGCGGGTACAGGCAGCCGGCGTGCACGGTGATCTTGTCCTCCTGCTCCTCAGTCTGCCAATAGTTCATCAGCAGCTCCATGGGGCACGCCTGGGGCCACGTCCACTGGAGGCGGCCCTTGCCCGGAGGCGTCACGGCGATGCTGATGCGCTTGAATATATTCTTGACGCGCGTCGTCGTCATCTGGTTGATGGTCGCCAGCCCGAGGGACTGCAAGACGTCAGTCACCATCTTGCTCGTCAGAATGCGGGTGCCGACCGCCCCTGACTTGGCCTTGAGCAATACGGCGGGCGGGTGCAGGGAGAGAGGCGGGCTACCGTCGGGGCCGTCAACAACGACGACACTCCCAGCCCCGACGCCCGCAGCCGGTGCGCTTCCGCTGCACGACCGCCGCTGCCGCTCCGAGCCGCCGCGACCAGCGATGACAGCCGGCCCAAACGAGGGTCGACGCGCTTGCCACCACGCTTGCTTGAATGCACTCTTGAACGCGTCGTTCGCGCTGTCCGACACGCAGGCGATCACCTCGCCGTCGTACGGGCGGCTGGTGGAGCCGTCCCCGCGCTCGACCACCAGGTACACGCCCGAAAAGCACTTGTCAACGCGCCCGAGCGCGGCGCCCAACGACAGCATGCTATGCAGCAGCGCCAGTGCGGGTTCGGGCGTCGTGGGCGGCACCGGCAGGCTGGCCGACGACGGCGCAGGTGCGGAGGTTGCCCCTCTCAGCGGCGCCGAGTAGGATGACGCACACCTTCCGCTGCCGGCCGCCGATACCAAAGCCGATGAGGGTGCTGCGGGTGATGGTCGCGACGGAGGTGGCCGCGACGGAGGAGGGCGCGACAAAGGAGGGCGCGTCTTGGCGCCCTGCTTGATGGAAGCGGCAGCCACAGAAGCGGCGGCCGCCCCGCGAGGAGACAGGCGTCTATTGGGTGATGCCGCACGGGGGGTTGATGGTGATGAAGAGGGCGGCGAGCCGTCCGCGCAAAAAGGGAGGGGGGGCGAGTGCCGAGGCGCCACATCCTCAGCGGAAGGCGGAGCATCTGGAAAAGTCGGGGGGGGGGACACGTGGTCGGGGGTGACACATGGGATGCTTGGAAGGCGAAACGGAGTGGGTGCAGCAGCCGGCGACCGAGGAGAGAAAGGGTCCCGAGCACAAGGAAGCACACGCTGGATGGGGCGAGGAATGGAGAAGGCAGCAGCGGATGGGGAGGGCGTCTGCATCATGCTGGGAGCCAAAGAAAGAGGTGCGGGGCAACCCACTGCCGTTCCCGAGTCCATCGCGCAGTGCCCCACGACCTGGCAGCCGGCACCCGCCGCCTGGCACGCGGTACCCACGGCCCAGCACCCGACGCCCACCAACCAAACGCGCTCACGCGGCCACTCGCAGCACCCGATATCCTCGATCACACACGCTCTGGCACCAGCTGCCGTGCACACGCCGTCGCCACCCACCGACCCAGCAAAACCAACTCCTTCCTACTCGTCGCCGCCACTCTGTGCCGCGCCGATTCCCCCGACCTGCAACGCACACGTCACGCAAAAGTACGGGCTAGCGCACAAAAGGACGCGCTGTGGGAGAAGCGTACCAAGCGATCAGAGGGCCCCCATAGCGACCCCCCAGGGTGCACCCACGAACAGCGGGCGGGTGGGGGGCGGCGTGGACCGCCTGCCCGGGGGACGCAGCGAGCAGGCGGGGTGGCCAGCCGCGAGCTCTGGATGCAGCCCGTATCGGGGCGCGCGCGGGAGAGCGGCAAAAAACGAATCCACCTCACAGCACGCGGCCCGCCCCAGTCGGCGGCGCGCCAGCCTGCCCAAACGGCGGCGCGCCGGCCTGCCCAAACGGCGGCGCGCCGGCCTGCCCAAACGGCGGCGCGCCGGCCTGCCCAAACGGCGGCGCGCCGGCCTGCCCGAGCGGCGGCGCGCCCACCTGCCCAGCTGCCCCCGTGGCGCGGTGCGCGCGCGCACGCAGCGGTTCCACAACCGGCGCCGGTCGAGGGCCGCCCCCAGCAGCCCCCCCCCCGCCCCAAAGAGACCCGCCAGGCGCCCCCCGAGCGCGACCGACCCCCAGGCAGGCAGCGACGCGCGGCCCCAACAACCGCCCCAACGATCCCACGGAAGCCCCCCCGCGCCAGGCGCCGGTGGCCGGCCCGCACCGGCGGGCGTGCAGCGACAGCGCGGCGCCCTCCAAAAAAGGGCGCGCAAAAACCCGCGGCGGCACGGCGGGGCGGCGGCGTGGCGGCGCGGCGGCAGCGCGCACCCAGCGCCCCGTCGCAGCCGCCGGCATGCGGGAGGGCCGCCCCCAGCAGCCCCCCCCCCCAAGCGACCCGCCAGGCGCCCCACGGGCGCGACCGACCCCCCGACCGGCAGCGACGCGCGGCCCCAACAACCGCCCCAACGACCCCGCGGAAGCCCCCCCGCGCCAGGCGCCGGTGGGCGGCCCGCACCGGCGGGCGTGCAGCGACAGCGCGGCGCCCCCCGAAAAAGGGCGCGCAAAAACCCGCGGCGGCGCGGTGGCGCGGCGGCGCGGCGGCGCGGCGGTGCGGCGGCGCGGCGGTGCGGCGGCGCGGCGGTGCGGCGGTGCGGCGGCAGCACCCACGCAGGGCCCCCCCCCAGCCGCCGGCGTGCACGCCCCCGGCCGTGCCGGGCGGCCGAGAAATTGAGCCTGTATTCCCACCAGTGGCGTGGCGGTGCGTAGCGGACCCGCATGCGTGCAGCGACCGCCACCGCGCAGCCCGCGACCGCAAACAGCGGAACCGGCGTGCGTAGGGCGCCCCCACCCCCAGGCGCGCCGGCGGCGAGGGCCAAAAAACCGCCCCAACGACGCCCGAGGAGCCCCCCCCCAGGCGCGCCGGTGGCGAGCGCCAAAAAACGGCCCCAGCGAGCAGCCAGGGCCCCCCCCCAGGCGCGCCGGTAGCGAGCGCCAAAAAACCGCCCCAGCGACGCCCCAGGAGCCCCAACCCCCCCAGGCGGGCCGATGGCGAGCGGCCAAAATCAGCCCCAGTGACCCCCCAGGACCCCGCCCCCCAGGCGCGCCGGTGGCGAGCGCCAAAAAACGGCCCCAGCGAGCAGCCAGGGCCCCCCCCCAGGCGCGCCGGTAGCGAG
>Ga0115030_1000579_pt1 | contig 15350 bp, 10 predicted proteins | sample SidtaG_4_FD_87174 | JGI IMG/M metagenome (GOLD analysis project Ga0115030, IMG submission 87174) | Marine algal microbial communities from Sidmouth, United Kingdom - Sidmouth_Male1 metaG | ecosystem: Host-associated > Algae > Red algae > Unclassified | place: Sidmouth, United Kingdom | collected... | reverse complement strand
GTGCCCGTGTAGCCCAGTCCACCTCGGCACCGACCCGCCCCCATCCCGTGCGTTCTTTTTCTTTGTTCCCGGCCGTGCCCTCTCCCTCCCCCCTTCCACACCCACCTCGCACCTACGAGCTTCGTACCCTCCACAGTGGCGAAAAAAATAATGCAAAGCGCAAGCGAGCTCCTTCCAAAAAGCTCCTCGAGGTCACCTCACCGACATGGAGAGGACAGCCTCCTCAACAATAGACAAATGCACTCGATGGGTGTCACAGACAAGCGTGCCTCACCCAATTCCACGTAAATCTCCAGCATATCCACGAGATGGCCAATAATCGATCCGGCTAAAACTCTCTAAACTGCGGGAGTGGCGGCCAGAGGGCTCATTTGTCTGGCGACCTCGACCGGATGGCGTTGTGTATGTACTTAGAGCATGTCACACAGCGAAGCCAGTTCGGGCCAGGGTATTTGCATGAACGTGCCTGCAATACAGAAATTTAATGTGTCCTACAGCTATTTAGTCTTGTCTGAAGCAATTCTTCATAAATAGCTGACTCAGGAGTTGTGATGCAAGCGGGCACTCTGCTGTGCTTGCGCTGTAAGCATGGGGCTGTCGGAACGCTTCCGTTGTTCTATTGCCCTCTCGACTGCTGCGGCAGTGTATCATCGCCATGGTGGGCGCCGCCACCACCACCACCACGTCCCCATCGCCGACCGAGGGTACTGTCGGCCCTCCTTTTGCTCGTGATGGGACCCACAGGGATAAATTTGAGGCTCTTCGCCGCGACGTACGTGGTGGATGAGCTCGTCTAGTTATCTGGCTGTTGCTGCATCTGCTGTTTTCCTTTGGCCGGTTGTCTTCCTCGTGCATGTTGACCTGCGGGGCAGGCAGCTCGTGCATTGTGGCATGCCTTTTGCATAGCCCCTCATTCGAGGGATATTCCCTGCCTCCCTTTTGCCGCCTTCTCACACCCCTTACCGTACTTTTTTTCCATTCGATCTGCACCGCTTCTTGACCCTGTTGTCATGCTCTTTCCCCCCCGTTCACCCGCATTTCCATCTCACTGCTTCCATGCATTGCATCTACTGTTGTGTCCACACCACCCCCATATTCAGCTGAATGCTGATCTCCCTGTCGTTCCTGGTACACCCAGCGCCTGGCTCGACGATGCCTGCCTCTGGCGTCACCTGCGCGCGCGCGACTATGCCGTGCCCGCTGCGGTGGCGGCCGTGCGTGAGACGTACGCGTGGCGACAGTCATTTGGCGTGGACGGGCTCATGGCGGCAGTTTCCGCGGCCGCGCCTGCCGCTTCGACGGGTGCGTCGCCCGCGAGCGACGACGCCAACGTGCAGCTAGTGCATGCTGTCTCGGAGTCTGGCAAGCAGTTTGTGCGCGGTGCTTGTGCGGCTCGCCGTCCTATCCTCGTCATGCGGCCTGGCCGGGGCGTCGTTGAATTCAAGGACAGCCCTGCCAACATTTTGCAGCTGGTGTATAGCCTGGAGCGGGCGGTGGCGGCCATGCCGTCTGGCGTTGAGAAACTTTCCCTCCTCATTGACTTTGTGGGCTACTCGCGGCATGTGTCGCCGTCGTTTGCCATGCAGAGGACGACCCTGACCATCCTCCAGCACCATTACCCTGAGCGCCTCGGCCTGGCGGTAATGTGGGCAGCACCGCGGCTGTTTCACTTGGCTTTCAAGGTCATCCGCCCGTTTATCGACCCCGTTACGGCGGGGAAAATTGTGTTTTTGTACCCTGATGTCGCAGCGGACGCGGCACGGATGGCCGCCCTGTTCGACGAGGGTGCGTTGCTGACCGACTTCGGAGGGTCGGACGGGTGGGTGTACAGCAGCTCTGCCTATTTTGGGGTCGCGGGTGGGGGGGGCGTGCTGCCCATGCACATGCGGTCTGGGGCGGCGCAAGTCGGGGAGTAGTGTGTCATAAGGACACTCGGAGTGGTGTGGGTCGAAAGGCCATTTTTTGCTCATGTCGTGCGGTGGGACGCAGGGGCATGCGATTTGCCTGGTTCTCACGGGGAAAGGCTCCCATGTATTTACCCTTGCTGCCTTCTCTCTTCCGTGTCCGTTCACTTCTCAGCCGTCACCCCCACCTTCTTGGCCCTCGCAGGCAGCGCCCCACACGTCGCGTCGGCCAGGCCGTCTAGCAGCGCGCCGACGCCATCGGCAGCGGCTACCGCCGCCCGCCCGTCAGAGTCGGTGACAAGCGCCGCCAGAAAGCCTGTCGCGGCAGCCAGCAGCACCCGTCTGCGCTTGTCGCTGCGACCAATGTCAGCCGTCGCCACAGTCGTTGCGGTGGAGGAGGCAAGAGACGCGGATGACGGCCGCGTACCGTTGTTCCAGCCGGCAGGGGAGGGGGGGTCCGTCACGACGGATGCGTCCTCCTTGTCTCCACTCTCCCCGGCTGCGGCGGTGCCCACACTCCCGTGCCACAAGCCTGACTTGTGCGTGCACAAGCGCAGGGCCCCCACGGCGAGGCCACCTACCCCTGCTGCTTGCCGCACAGCCACCGCGGTGGCAGAAGCCGCGACGACAGAGTCGGCCGCCGCGCCCGCCGTAGCCGCGTCGCCGTGGATTACTACAGCCGTCGCCAGGCGGAGGGTGCGGGCAAGTAAGTGCACGGGGTCGACGTCAAAGTGCGGGAGGCGAGGATGTGGCGTGGCTGCGGGTGGGGGCGGAGGACTATGCGCCGGCACGACGGAGGGAGCGGACTTGCCCAATTCCCCATCGACTGGGCTGGCATGCCCAGTCCGACCTGCTGGCAAAGGGGACGTCGACAGGGCCCCGCTGGCGGCTGCACACACCGGTTCTGCAGCTGGCATGTCTGCAGCGAGTCCGCCCTTGGACGTCCGCCGGCGCGTCAGGCTCTTACCCCGCCGCCGGCGCGGCTTGACCACAGGTGCCGAGGCTTCCACGCCACTGACACCATCACCGCTCTTGCCGGCTCGGGCGCTCAGGCGCCCACGCGACGACGAGGCCGTGCTCGGTCGGCTACCGCCGGAACGCTCGCAGTCGGCGGAGCCATCCGTAGCGACGCTATCGACTCCCCCCGTGAGCGCTGTAACAAGCGTGCGGCCGGCCGCGACAATGCGGGTGACGGCGGCAGTGGCGTGGAGGCCCCCGAGTACGGCAGTTATGACGCGGTCACCCGCCTGCCCGGCGGCGGTGGCAGCCTCGCACAAGCTGACCAGCACGGTCAGGCCGTCGACGGCCACTTGCAGCTCGGTACCCCGCGACGCTAACGCACCGTAGACGGCGGCAGCAACGCCCTCGACGGCCTCGCCGCGTTCGCGGGGCGTCAAGCACTGGAGCGGTAGGCCCGCTCCTCCGCCGTCGTCGCTCTTTGCAGCGTTAACCGCTGCACGCAACAGAGCAACCCCCCCTCGGTCAATGCGCGCGGCTGCGCCCCCCGCCCCCCCACCTCCTCCGGCATGGCGGCGCATACCGAGCAACGCCACCGCCAACACTGCTTCAGCGTCATCCCACACGCGGCGGCTGGACCGCGCGGCAGCGACGAGGATGGCGAGTGCGTCGGCGGTAGCAGCGGCTGAGGCGCCGACGACGGAAGCGGCCGTGTCAACAACCGTGTAAACGCCGCCGATGGAGAGCAGCATGGCAGTCGCATCCCGGCCGGCGGGGGGGGGCGCTATGGATCTGCCGGCAGGGCATACCGGCGCAATGACCCCGGCGAGCGCGGCCAGCAGACGCACCGCCGCCGCTATGTCGCCGTTCGCGCGCTCCTCTACGGCGTCCAAGTGGCCGCGCATGGCGCCGACGAGGCCCTCAACGGAGGAAGTGATCGTCGGAGTCTCAGCGGAGGTGCGGGTTGCGGGCTGCGACGGAGGTGCCGTCGTCGAGAGGCCAGGTGTGTAGGTGCTTATGGGAGCGAGGGGTGGCATAGCCAACGACGGTGGCTCCGTCGTAAGCTTGCGGCTGCTTGACGACGCTGCGACGGCGATGACCGACTCCAGAGGTGGGGGTCGCGCCGGTGTCTGCAATGGCGGCGAGACGGTCCGGGGTGAGGACGCAAGCGCGGATGGCGGGTGGGCTGCCACCGTCGGTGCCTTGGCAAAGGGCGGAGCAAGGCCTGACTGGTGCCGATCCACAGCGAGGACAGCCTCCGTGTGGTCCTCGGTCAGTTCCCGGCCGTCCGCGATCGTGACATTAGCAGGAGTTCCGCCCCGGCCGACGGGGGGCTGTTCACTAGAAGTGGTGGCCGTGTCGCCACTTGTCCGTGACGCCACGCCCCCGCTACTTGGTGCGAGCGCCGATGTCATGGCTCGCGCGCCGCCGCGGTGTGACGGCGCGCCTCCGATCCACCGCGCCGGGTCCCGCTCGTCCACCTCCACGGGGGGCAGGCCGTGAGCGCGCCTCGCCGCCTCCAGAGACGTTGCCTCACCTCCTGACGCTGTAGGCACCGCCAACGCGGCGGTCGATGACGATGCACCCCCCACGCCCGCATGCGACGGCGGCGGTGACGATGCATCGCCATCCGAGAGAGACGGGCGCAACGCACGCCCGCCCACAGCCGCACTCGCCCCCCGCACCTCCCTCCCCGACGGCGAGCTCGCCGATCGCGGTGCCGACTCGCGCGTCACCGCTGCTCGCTCCGGTGGGGACGGTGATCGCCGGCGGCTGCGGCGGCGACGGCCACGCCGCCTCTCCCCACGGCCGCCGCCACCCTCCTCCCGCGGGGGCGACCGCTCGTCCGACCGCCGTAGCCGGCGGCGGCGCAACAACGAGAGGCTGCGGAAACTCCCAGACGCGCCGGGTGTGGCCTCTGAGGCGTTGGCATCGCGGCCGCCCGCGGTGGTGGCCGCAGCGTTGGAGGGGGGGGAGTGAGGGGGGGGCGCGGGGGGGGAGATGGGGGGTCCCTCAACGTCGTGCCACCGCAAGCGGCTGCGGGCCGCGGCGAGCGGCGACCGTGGTGGACTGTTCGACGGGAAGGCGGCAGTATCAAGCGGCGAAGTGGGTAGCGGGTGCATCGTGTCTGGTGACGGCGGCGGTGGGTCAGAAGCGTGCACACCGTGTGGCACCGCCGGGACAGCCATCGTCACTGGGGCAGGGGATACGAGCGGTGGTGGTGGATGCGGCCGCGGTGGGGGCGGAGATGACGCAGGCGACGATGCGACTTCGACTTCTCTCGACGGCGCCTCCGAGGCCGGGTCCGCCGCCGCCGGCGCTACCACTGTCGGCAGCGGAACCGACAAGGGAGTCGCCGCGTCGATCGCTGCCATCTCCTCTGCCAGGCCAGGTGCCGCCCGTGGGGGAGCTGCCGCCAGCGGGCGAGGCAACGCCACCCCTCGCAGCGACGTCGGGGGTGTACTGGGCGGCGTCACAGGCGGCGACGGCAGGGCCTCCTCCCACAGTGCGCCGGCGGTGACGCCAGCCCACACCGACCGACGCGCGGCGGTCGCCGACCGCGGGGCGTGGAGGTAGGGGGGGGGCGTCGCCGTCCGCAGGAGGGGCCCCGCGAAGGCTGGGGGCGAGCGCGCGGCGTGCGCGTGTGCTCCATCGTCGACGGACAGCAGGGGAGGGAGGCCAACCAACTCATGCGCGGGGGCGGAGGGTTGGAGCGCCGACGGTGACGCTGCCGCCGCGTCGGCCTGGACGGCCTCCGCTGCGTCGTGCAGCGTCGGCGCTGGAACGATCGTCTCGTTGGCGAGCGCCGGCGTGGGGGATGTCAACTCGATTGCCCCGCGGTCGTCTGGCAGCGTAGAACACCCGGCAGCCTTGGCGGGCGGTGCCGGTGGCGTCTGTGCTGCGCGTCGGGGAGGGAGCGCCGAGCCCGTCCGCAGGTGCTGATCAATAGCAGCGGCAAACGGCGGCGGCGACAGTAGCGCAGGCGACGACGTTGGTTGCGGTGGTGGTACAGTGGCCACGGCGGTGGCGGCAGCCCGTGGTGGTGTCAGAGGGAGCGGCAAGGGCGCGTCGAAGGACGATTCGGCAGCATTCCCCTGTTTCCTCGCCGGCGTCCCGTCTGCCGCCGCCACCCCGCCGTTGTCGCTCCCTGTCACGGGCATGGATACCACCCCCTTTGGCACGGAGCTTGCCCTCGCCGGCTCCCCCCCTTCGTCACTCGCCGGCCCTGGTGGTGCCGCTTCCTCAACACGCCGCCCCGTGCCGCCCGAAGCCGTTGGTTTTCGCGGCGGTGACTCATCCTGCGACGGAGGCGGGTCACCGCCCGCCCGTCCCACCTCGTCGCCGTACGGTGGCGGGTCGCCTTGAGGCGCCGCAACCTCACGGACCTCACCAGACGAATCCTTGCCAAGCTTGTCTCCACCAGCGCTTTCAGCAACGAGTCCGCCGCTGCTGTCGCCGCCGCCGCTGCCGCCTCCGCCGTCACCGCCGCTGCTGCTTCCGCCTCCAACGTCGCCGCCGCCGCTGCTGCCGCCCGCTGAGGGACTACCCCTGTTGTCGCAGATGAATCCTGCACCGGTCACCCCGGCGGCCGCAGCTGCACCATCAGCTGATGCGCTACGGGCTGGCCCGCGCCGGCCGCCGCCGCTGCCCAACCGGCGAAGGAAGCGGCTCGCGCCGCGGCTGCAGCGCCCAAGGTGGTCGCGGGCGTGCGTGACCCCATGAGAGGGGGCGCTCGGCGGTGTCCCGGCAGGGGCAGAGGCTGTCACGGTGGCGGCGGCGGCGGAAGCGGCTTCAGTCGCAGCGGCGAAGGTGGCTGCGGCAAATGCGCCGCTCGCGGATACCCCAGAGAAAGAGGTGTCGCGACGCCCTCTGTGGCGGCGGGCCTTGTTCGAGCCGGTGGGGGCATCCGCACCCTTCGTAGCGGACACCGCCGCCGAAGAGTGTGTCCGCTCAAGGTCTTCAGTCCCTGCCGGGCGACCAGAAGTCGCCGCTGCTGCCGCCCGCGAGGACGATTCATGTCCACCCTTCGCTGTGGGATGGCCAGTCGCCGTCACCGGTGCCACGGCCAGTGGCATCCACTCATTGCTCCCCGTCGCCACGGGAAGACCGACAGCCGAAGCGGCCGCCCAGTCCGCCACCGCTCGCGAGCCCCGGTCGCTCCCGACTTGGGCGGCGGCGGCACCTATCGCGTTCCCCTCCGGCGCGACGGCGGGAGCTTGGTCCACCCCCACCGCCGGTCCCCAATCCGTCCTTCCGCCACTTGCGCCGTAACGTGTCGCCACTGTCGGTGGCGTAGTCGTGGCGGAAGCGGAACGCAACGCGCCCGACGCGCCGCGCTTGGCAGTGGCCGTATAAGATGGGCCAACAGATGCAGGTGGCCATGCCTCTCCCCCGGGCCTGGGGTGCCCGCGCTCCCGCCGAAGATGCCGTCGGGGAAGCCAACCCATGGCGGCAAGGGGTGGATAGTGGGGGCAAGGCAATAGGGGATCTTTCTCAACCCGCGCAGCACGCACACTTCCAGTACGTCACCAACCTGCTCACCGGGTCGGTGCCACGCCCACTCCGCCCTTGGGTGGAGCGTTCACCCTTTTCAGGACAGAGAGGTACGCGGTCCGCCAGCGCGGTAATCGGCGGCAGTCAACGACCGCGGTGACCGGCGGGTAGAGGACACGCACGGTACAGGGTGCCCACGGCGCCCGCGCCCGGAACGTAGCCGGAAAACGCGTCGCCCACCGCGTGGCCTGGCGCGCCTGTCAGGCATTGGGGGGCCGGCGTCGCTCCCCAGAGTGGCCCGCGTCGCTACGGTACTGCACCAATGCCGTCAAGGGCGGGATGACCGGCGTGTGTGCAGGCCGCAGGTCCGCGGCGCCGCGGTGCGACGCCGCGCGGTGGTTTTACTCGGCAAACAGCGAACCGTGGCAGCTGTCACTGACTGGGAGGAACGTCAAGAGGGGGTCGATTCCCATTCAGAAGTGCCGTTGGCCATCACACGATTCGCGGCAGTCGCCGGCGGCCTAAACTTGCGGATCCAGTCTGACCGAGCTGTCCAGCAACAGTGGACGAGCACTTCGCTGAACCGACGGAGGCAGCGCTGTCTCAATGAGGTTTGATGGGGCGCCACGCTGACTGATCGAAATGCCAACCAACAGTGCACGGACGGCTTTCGTCGGCATGGCAACATGGCAGACACTGCGTGGGCGGGCTGAGAAGGCGACGTTCGAGGAGGACAAATCTGGGCCCTCGCTGAAGCTTGCCGAGAGAGGGCAGGGCTTTGCGTCGAGCATCACCTGGCATTTGCCGTCTTTATGGAGGCTTCCTTGGACGACGATACGTTGACGTGCGTGGCCCCCGAACGCACGCAGGCGCGTTCCTTGTTCTTGACATGCGACCTGCCGTTCGCCATCGGTAACGATTTGGCGCGAAAGTGTGGCGCGCCGCAACCCGTCCCTCAGTACGGAAAATGTTATCGACAGGGGTGCTACCCAACTGGATTCTGTACTACAGCCGCAAAACTGCGGGGAGAGTAGCACCACTGTGAACTACCCTGGTGCAGGACGTCTCAGCCAATCAAACATCTCTAAGTGAATGCAAGTTCAGTACAGAAAACTTCTTCTCAATGGATGTTGTCGGTGGACTGACTGCAAGGGCACACGGCCTCCAGCGGCCAGCTCGGCCAGGGCTCGCCGGCCGGGGCCCTACCTGCCTGGCCGCCGCTGTTTCGGTTTCGCCACCGACGCTGCCATTCTCGTGCTACCGCGTCTGACGTCGTCGGCTCGGTGCTGTCCGCTACTCGCGTGACGTGTGCGCTCTTCCCCCACCGTGCCCACCCTTTCATAGCAACGTTAGCTGTCCCACCTCCCGCTCGCTTTGTCCCTTTTCACCACCGTGAACTGCTTGTGGCCGCCTTCTCTGTCGCCGGTTGCGCACACCCGTCCCCGTCGCACACCGTGGCGTCGCGCGCTGGCTTTGATTTGTATGTGCGCGCCACGAACTCCGTGCGCGGACGAGTCAGCGGCGGTGCACGATCGCACGCGCCGGAAGGCGCGAGTTAGACAGCCATGGTACGTTTGAGTTTGCTGTCTGTTGCTTGTTTCACCGCTCACTGCTTGTTTTCCTGCGCTTCTTGATTGTGCACTCCGTCTCTTTCGGTACATATCATCCAGTGCTGTCTTTGTATCGTGTCTGCTAACTCTGCCAACGCTTATGGTACGTCGTGTTTGCCGCTTCGGCTGCTGTTGCGCCTCATCTGTCGTATTGCTTCGTTCTCGGGCTGCTTGCCTTCTCTTCTGATCTTACTAGGCGGGCATGGGCGGTGGCGGGATGAAGAACATTGGTGGCAGTACCGATCAGTTCTATCGCTACAAGATGCCTGGTCTCCAGCGCAAGGTGTGTGGCCGCGGCAACGGCATTAAGACGCAGCTCGTCAACTGCGCGATGGTGGCCCGTGCGCTCCACCGCCCTGCGGGCTACGTGTGCAAGTTCTTTGGGTGCGAGCTCGGGGCACAGACAAAGATTGACGACAACACGTCGATGTACATCGTGAACGGGGCGCATGAGCTGGATGTTCTCGAGGAAATCCTGGCCCGTTTCGTGCGCATGTTCGTGCTCTGCTCGAACTGTGACCTGCCGGAAACGGACCTTACGGTCGACCGCAAGGGCACAATCAAGCAGGTGTGCAAGGCCTGTGGCTGCAACGCCATGGTGGACATGACCCACAAGCTGTGTACCTACATCGCCAACAACCCGCCCGACGGCACGGCGGCCGCCAAGGCCAAGGGCCGCAAGAAGGAGTCGCAGAAAGAGCGCCGGCTGCGCAAGGCCCGCGAGGCGGAAGAGGAGGACGCCGCGGCGTCAAAGTCCAAGAGCCGCAAGGATGAAACGCCCGAGGAACGTGCCGCGCGGAAGGCGCGCAAGGCAGCGCGGAAGGCGGCCGCCGCCCAGTCGCACGACGGTTCTGGGGATGGTGATGATGACAACGACGAGGCTAACGTGACGGGGGAGCTTCCAACCGTGGAGGGCATGACGCTGGACGATGCAGCGCCGGCGGGCAGTGTGGACCCCGATGAGCTGGAGTGGAGCGTCGACACGTCCGCTGCCGCCCAGGAGGCGCGTATGCGTGAGCTGGGAAGCGCGGCGGCGATATTGGAGAGCGGTAAGACTGAGACTACGGCTAACGGGAACCATGTCGAAGTCCCAGCGCCCCCTGCGGCACCCGCTGTGCCAGCCCTGGAGGTGAAGCAGATGGAGTCGGTGCCAGAGCCTGTGTCCCAGCCGGGACCAGTTCCGGTTGCAGAGGTCATCAAGGCGGTGGAAGACGGTCCTCGCAAGGAACTCGCCACGTTTGTTTCTGTCGAGGCGGACCCCTTGGCGGTTGGCGCCAAGGCGCTTGAGATCTACAGCCAAGATCCTGCTGCAGCCGTGTCGTCGGTGTTGGCGGTGATGGTGACCCCGGAGTACCCGACTGCCACTCAAGACGTGGCACGAGCTGTGCCCGTGCTGCAAAGCATCGGTGCGCCTCTTCCGACGACTGCGCAGCTGGCTGCTTGCAAGTTCATGGACGAGCTGGCCGACTCGGGCGCCGCCGAGGCGGTACCGCACGTGCTAAAGGCGTTTTACGACGACGACCTGGTGGAGGAGGAGGCCATGATTGGGTGGTCGGTTGCGTCCAAGAACGCCAAGGCCCGTGATGCCGCGTCGCCGTTCATTGAGTGGCTGGAGAACGCCGAGGAGGAAAGCGACTAGCCGGTGGTGTGTTCGCTGTGTGCAGCAGGACTGGACTGTCGCCGCTGCTGCAAATCGTTTCGCGTACCTGTCCAACTGCAGCCCTTGTGTTGGGCATTGGTTCGTGCGTGTTGTGTTGATTGCGTGTTAGTTGTGTGGTTGATGTCTGTCGGGAGTCGTTTTATTGGTGGCTGTCCTTTGTCTACTCTCCGGTGTCGCCGTTTCGTTTGCTCGATCGGCCTCCTTGTTGCGTGATACACTCAGTACTCGCGGCAGGACGCTCTGGTGCTCATTTGCTTGTCGTTTAGCTGCTTGTCTTCGCGTTTATACATTCAAGTAATAGTTCTCCCTGCCAACGGAAGTGACACGTTCTATCGCTCTATCATGGACACCTTCACGCACCGGTCCGTCGGGAATGGCACCAAGGGCCCCAGCAAGCCTGCCACCAAAGGCGCTAGGCTTGGACGTCGAAATGAGCGACCACAAGCGCTTCGTCATCGTCGTCACATGGAAGACCAGCATTCAGGCCATCACGGGCGTCAGCACTTGCCCGGCTGTCGACGTTGCTCAGGTTTTACCCGGCGTAGTTTCTCACCGACGGTGCGTCGCACGTTGGCGCAGAGGAGTCACAAAGGTCTGTGCGGTAGTGCCACAAACAGCGGGCTCACGTCGGAGGATATCCCGCCATTGTTCGACGCGCCCGCCGACGCACCGGCGCCAGGAGCGACCAGTACGTACTATATACAGCTGCCGCGCAAACCGGTGGGAAGCAGTCGCTCGCATAGCTGCAGAGGGCGAGGCCACAGCCAACTCAGCGACTCCATGGAGCGCCGATATAGAGCAAGACGGCAACGATACCCGCGGCAAGGAGAAGAGGTGGCCAACGGTATCCCAGTGAATGTGTGCGGGGCGGGGGCAGAGCATACGGCACAAAGAACCGCACAGCTGCTCCCTTAAAACAAAGCGCAAAGCGCACAGCTGCTCCCTTCGGCTGCCCCCTTCAGCCGATACACGAGAAGCCCCAGCGACACAGAGCACCCGTGGTACCCTCGCGTGGGGCGCCACGCCGGGCAGTGCAGGCAGGCCGCATCACGCGCAACCGCAGAGTAACGCTGGCCTACCCGCAACGCAGAACCGGCGGACTTGGGACAGACCGCAGCAGGCGCTGCTTCAGGCGACGTGCTAACGGAATTCAGCATCTCCGCGGGCAAGTCTCCATGATGACCCCCGCTCGAGGCCAGTGATGCTCCACAGCCGTACTGTTGTGCGCAGGCTTCCGCCTTGCGCAGTGACCGCGCCAGGCGCCGTCAGCATCCTGTTTCCCGCCTGTGAAGATGAGGTCGAAGGCTGGTGCGCTCTCCCCCTCCCAGAAGTCCTTTTTCAGCGACAGACATTGCCTGCCTCCTCCACGGTCTGGCGAGGGCCCGGGCCCTCGCCAGACCGTGGAGGAGGCAGACTCCCGGCCGGGAGTCCTCATCGACGTCGAGCACTCTGCTCCCTCATAGCATCAGTGGGTCTTCGCCCCAGATCGGGAACTGTATCCAAATTTATCAGAACATAGTTGTTACACGCCAGCGTGGAACAATTTATTTCAGACACACAAGACAAAACAGTCAACGATTTGGGTTGGTGAACATCAAGGATTGACCGCACTGTCGAGAAAGCTTTCTACTTGCAGGAAGGGCGATTCTGCCGTTTTCTGCACAAGAAAGGGGGCTACTTTAGAGTAGGCAGCCGACAAAAACGATAGACGGCGCTGATGTGAAACTGCAATCTTCTTCGATGTAAGCCCTGTGCCTCAGCCCCGCCAGCGCTGTCAGATCGTCTGACGTTGCGAGCCCGCCAGTTGTCTACGTTGCCACTGCCCCGCTCTTGTGGTGGGTGCAACCAGTGCTCTGCGAGGCAGCACGGGCAATCCTGGTCGCTTGCGCGTCTGGTCAGCCGGTCCTGTGAGAGCTGTGCTGCTGTGGAGGAGCTATGCGCTGGGATGCCTTGTTCGGTCAATCTCCGAGATAAAAGAGTGGTCTCGGAATAGCAATGGTCGTGGCAGTGCGCTGCGCGACAACCGCTGGTGGAGAGGCATTTATTCTAGTCCTGCAGTACGAGACCTCTCTTCCTTGCCGCTGTAGCTACGCGGGGTGGTCCACACATCCCGCTGTCCACCATGGGGCGCGTGCCGGCCTCGTGCCTCCTAGCCCTGCTTCTTGTGCTTGTGCTAGGCAGCCATGCGGGCGCCAACCCTGTGGGTGTCCTCTTCGCCTCCGTTCCACCCTGCCGCCTGGACCGCAAATTCCTCGTCAACATCAGCTCTGCAGGCAGCGGCAACACACTTGCAGAGCTCGGCTACATGGAGGACTCTTCCGCAAGGGGCACCGACAATAACGCGAGGGACCGAGCGGCGGCCGGACTGACCTACCTCGGACAACTGCTGTCCCATGACCTGGCCGATCTTGCTGCAGGAGACGTTGAGGTGCTTGCAAACCGCCCCAAGGACGGCATCTTCCGAGGGCGCGGGAGGCCGCGAAACAAGGCGTCGTTTGCGCTCGACTTGGACACGCTCTACGGGCGGGATGGGCACCCACGCGACGCGGGGGACTCGGGAAAGATGGCAATGGGCACGCCAACCAACCCGATCGACTTTCCCCGCGACGCCACCGGCGCCGCGCGCATCGCGGACGCGCGCAACGACGAGCACGTGATCATCGCGCAGGTGGCCGGGCTCTTCTTGCGCGCGCACAACGCTGTCGTTGACATCATCAACGCGAGCTGCGGGCCGATGACGCGGCGGCGTCGGTTCTTCATTGCACAGAGGCTGGTGCGCGAGCACTTTCAATCCATCATCCTGACGGACTGGCTGCCACTGTTTGTGACGCGCCCGCTGCTCGACGACATCAACGCCAACGGGCGGCGGCTGTTCAAGGGGCCGCTGTACCGGCGTGGGGTCATGCCCATCGAGTTTGCGGTCGGCAGCAACCGTCTGGGCCACTCGATCGCTCGCGGGCGGTACCGGCTCAACGGTCTGACGCCCGACCCCAAGCGCATCTTCCCGCTCAACGCGCAGGAGGCGCTGCCGGAGAACAACCTGGTGGGCGGGCGGCCCGTCCCGCCCACCTTCAACATTGAGTGGAACCGGTTCTTCAACTTCTCCGACTCTCGCAACGGGGACATTTCCAACGACACGGACCAGTTTGCAGGCCTGCAGGTCTACCGCCAGATTGACCGCCTGTTTGCGCGGCCAATGATGCGGCTGCCCATTGGGGGGCCCGGCTTGCCCCCGCAGCGCATCGCCAACTCCACGGGGGAGGTGAACAACCAGCCCGTGGTGTCGCTGGCCACGCTGGACCTGCTTCGCGGCAAGTCACTGGGCCTGCCCTGCGGCGTGGCCGCCGCCCGCACCGCCGGCGCGCCCCGTGTGCTGAGCATGGAGGACTTCCTGCTGGCGCTCCCCAAAGCGGCGGGTGGCGCCGGCTTGGACCCCGCGGACGAGCCCGCCGACGTACCCTTCCTGCTCTACGTGCTGCGCGAGGCCAAGGTCCAGTCCAGTGGGGAGCGCCTGGGGGACCTCGGCGGCCGCATCCAGGCAGAGGTCATCTTGGGGGCGCTGGAGCGCGACCGCCGCTCGATCACGAACCAGCGGGACTGGAAGTCCCCAATCACAGGAGATGCGGCATTTCGGATGGTGGACTTGATCAACTTTGTGGAGGGCGACATCGAGGTGCCGGACGTTAGCGCTATGTGCCGCGTGTAGACGGACGTCGACGTCTCCTGCACTCATAGGCGACCTCCGAGATAGGCGAGTTGCCATGCCCGCCCGCTCTCACCGGGGCGGGGGGACGGGGTGAAGCAACGAACATGAAAACTACCAAATGAAAAAGAAGCGACCACGACTCGCCGCCCTTTGTGCGACTGCCACCCCACCAGAAGCACCGCGTCTCACGATGACTGTCCAGCAAACTGTCCGCTTCCCCTCCCCTCCGGCCCCCTCGGCAACACATGTCTGGTTCACCCACACATCGCCACACCGCCGCCCCTGCCATCGCCACCTGGTCACCGCACCGGGCCCGGCGCGACGCGGTATCGACGGCGTGGTGCCCACCGTGCAGTTGCGACGGGCTCTGGCTGACAGACGCCACCCACGGCGCATCCGGGATCACTGGGGGAACAAATCGTAGCCCCTGGTTCAGCCGCGCGGCCCGCGCGTCGGCCACCACGTCGCGCCCCTGGGTGGGAGCGATGCGGCCGGCACACCCTGGCACGACCGCGTCGCCCGCCGGCGGGCGGCACCGCCGCAGCCACTGCCGCTGCCGCCGGTGGCGGCACGCGGCGGTAGCGGCAATGGCCGCGGCGCCGGCGCCGGTGGCAGGGCCATCACGCGAGGGGCCAGGGGGGAGCACCGTCCCCCCCCCGCGCGCCGCCCGCCCGCGCGGGCGTTGGCGCTGCGCGCCGCCACGGGCGTACCGGGCCCCGTCGCCGCCCCGCTGCGCGGTGGGGCGGCGGCGCCCGCCGCAGCTGCCGCCGGCGGCTGCCCCCGCTGCCGCCGCCGCCATCCCCCCACGGGTGATGGCCGCGGGCGTGCCCGCCGCGTCGCCGCTGGTGGGGGTCAGCGTGATGGCCGCCGGGGGGGGCGGGCGCATCGGCGTTGCGTCGCTGGGGTAGAGGGGCGTCCCGGCGGTCAGCGGTGGGGGGGGGGGGGGGGCGGGCGGCGCGGGGGGGGGGTGGGGGGGGGGGGGGGCCCCTCGGGGGGGGGGGGGGCGGGGGGGCGCGCCC
>Ga0115030_1000578_pt1 | contig 15356 bp, 23 predicted proteins | sample SidtaG_4_FD_87174 | JGI IMG/M metagenome (GOLD analysis project Ga0115030, IMG submission 87174) | Marine algal microbial communities from Sidmouth, United Kingdom - Sidmouth_Male1 metaG | ecosystem: Host-associated > Algae > Red algae > Unclassified | place: Sidmouth, United Kingdom | collected... | reverse complement strand
GACCATCCCAGATCGGGCCTGTGATCCGGACCGTCGGGCCACCACTCCACCTCGCACAGCGCTGTCAGCTGAAGCGGGCGACGGGCTGGGCTCCGCCCTTTGATCATCGACACGGGACGTGTGGCACATGGCACGCGCCCCACTGGTGGAACAGCCAAAATGGCCGATGGGCCTGGCCCCTTGAGGTGGGGGGCCAGAGAAGGTCCAGGAGAGGTCCATACTGATTTGTACCGCCTCCAGAGTCCATGGAGCTTGCATGTGATGAGCCCATATAAAAAAAGGCGACGGGTTAGAACGGCACGATCCCACTGAGTCGCGACCTGCCGCCCGGCTGCGAGTGAGCCGGTAACAAGTGGGGCATCTATTGAAGGGCCCTTACTCAAGAGAGGCACTCTGGCACCCTCTCATTGGTCCACCAGATCAACGAGAATGTGGGCAGTGACTCGTAGAATCTCGTGCCAATGAGAGCGCGGGGCCGGAGAATCTATTGAAGGAACAATTTTCTGCTCTGCGCGATAGTGCCCAACACATGTGAACGTGGGCGACAATCTAGAGCCACGCGTGCCATGGACATGCCACGAGCTTCGACATCCGGTGCAGCCTCAGCTGTCACTGTAATCATGTTTCAAAATCCCGTGTCCCTCTTGAGCAGGTCCCCTCTAGGCCTGCCGGGCCTCTGCTGTAATCGTGGATTGGTCCCGTTCGAGGGACTTTAACAGCGTCGGTCTAAACAAGACAATATTGGAGAGCAAAAGAGGCACATGTGAGATGTCGATGGAACTATTTGTCCCGCTGGAGTGCTAGGTTTATTGTGGAACGACTGTACGCCGCACATCCCTAGAAAACTCTTCATCTGGGTGTGGGTATTCTGGTAGAGGAGGCCCCTTCGTGCTGGGAGCGTTTTCTCCAGGACATTTACTCTCCCTGGTAGTACAAAATGACCGAGTTGTTACTCTTTTTCTTTGAAGAAGAGGCACTTCTCCGCCTTCAAGGTGACCCCTGGATTCCCTAGGCGTGTCAAAACTTCATCGAGGTGTTGTAAGTGTTCCTTTGGGGAACGCAAGAAGACAAAAACCACGCCCAAAGCTAAGAATAACTGCCATTTGACCCCGGATAGGATCATATCCATAGCCCTTTGAAAGGTTGCAGGTGCATTACCCAACCCAAAGGGGAGGCGCACGCACTGCCACGCGCCCGAATGGGATATGAACTCCGTGAGGTGTTTATCCTCCTTCGCTACTGGTATCTGCCAGTAGCCTGCCTCTCAGTTCAGCATGGAGAACACACTGGCATCCCTTAGGAATTCGATACACTCATCCAAAATAGCCATGGGGACTGCGTCATATGCGGTCATAAAGTTCAGCTTTCTGTAGTCAGTACGGAAGCGTATCGATCCATCATGCTTCCGTACCATTACCACTGGGCTAGTCCATTCCCCGGTCGAGGGTTCGATCACCTCCATCGAGCGCATGTACTCGACCTCGGCTTTCTCTCTCTCTCGGGCCAAAGGCCCGGCCCTGTAGGGGTGTTGTCGGGCGGGGACAGCCCCGGGCTTCAAACGAATGCGGTGTTCCACACAGCGTATCAGACCAAGATTCCCCCCCCATAGGGAGACGTGCTTTCTAAAGAGGGCCTTCAGGGCCCCGGACTATTGGTCGGGTACGGACGAGACGTCCACCCCTGGGAGACGGGGATCTTTTGTTCTTCTTGGCTGTCCCCTTGAGCCGTTTGAGCTCTTTCTCGGAAACCTCTTAGGTCGGTCCCTCATAGGGGTTGATGTAACCCACGATCATGATGTTCGTCAGCCTCAAAGGCGTGGCCCCCAAGTGCATCGCTTGGATGTTCAGTGGCTCGCCCGCCGTCAATATGGGGGGACCTTGGGCGCCTTCTATCCCAGTTTTGTCATACAATTGGGGTCGCCCCTTCACGTAGCCATGCCCAGGGTGGGTACTGCTTACGGGGATGCTTGCGATAGTCCAGAGTTGCACCCAGGACTTGCAAACCGGTCTCAGCTTGGCTTTCACCCCTTCGGGACACACGCAGATCGCGCTGATGGGTTCAATGAGGTGCCCCTTTAGGGCACCGTCCCTCCGAATGGGAACCTTGGTACCGTTGAGGAGCTCGAAGTGTTTTCATTGGGTCGCGATAATCTTTGTTGCGACCTCCATAAACGAGGTGACCAGCGCAGCCGGGACACTCAAATTGTTTACAATTCCAAAGGAAATGTACGAGGTCTGACCCCCAAGGGTCACACCGAGGCATACTGAACCAACAATGGGAAGCCATCCCCCATTGACATTGTGGAACACAGATGCCAGCTCACCCAGCGTTTGTAGCTGAGTGTCTTCCGGAAGTAACTGCCGGCTTATAAGAGTGGGGTCAAACCCCGTATCCGAAACGGCCCGAGTAGAAAGGTCAAAATCTCACGTCGGGAATGATCTGACGACTAGCTTGTAGCTAGAAGAGGGCATGAATACACATGCTGTGCCCTCAGGGGGATTCCCTTGGGATACCCCGGTAGCCGCTTGGGACAGTTCTTCCCGGCTTTCCGGGAACATTTGTAATGCCTTGTTGCCCTGAAAGTTGTCGGGGAAGGCGGTACCAATGCCCCGTCACTTTTTTTCCAAGGAGGACTTGTCCTCCTCAACCAGCTTTTCTAATTCCACGCCTGGGGGTGGAGTGTCATCCGAAGACGACCAAGGCGAACCCAGGCTTGTTCCTACGGCTTCCACTGCCTGCTTTAGGCGGGGTTGGTCCTCTTGGGGACGCTCCGCCATACGCTTCGTGTAGGCCTTGTTCAACAAGACCTTAGTCGCCGCATCTAGGCGGGGACACTCACGGAATAAATGCCCTCGAATGTTACATGCGAGGCAGTTGTGCATCCTTCGTTTTCCAAAGTGACCCTACTCCCCTGGGAAGGACCCGGAGAGACTAGCTCTCCCTCAGTTGGGTCTGTCACCGCCGCCGTAACGCACTTGCGCGGTTTCGGCCGCGCGGTTCGACGATCTCGACGGGCCCCGGCCCTTCGCGTTTCGTCGGCCTTTTGTTCCTCCTGAAGTCTGCGACAGACGACACCCTTCCTCTGGGCATACTGCAACAGAAAGTCCATCGGCATATTGCCGTTGTTTTGCCCGCGTGAATCTCCCAACCGAGCCCCGGCGTATAGCGGAAATTCTTTTGTCCCTCTGTGTGTATATAACCACACAGGCGAAGTAGCTCCCGAAGGCGTTCGTAAAACTCATTCTCTGTCTCTTCCTCCTCTTGTGAGGCTCCATGGAACAGAGCTTCCTGGTCACTTAGCGACTTCGCGTTCGCATATTTACGGAGGAGCCCGTTGACCAGTTCCATATAGGATCTCACCTCACCACTCCGTCCCCCCTGAAGTGACGGCATGATTGTTTATAGCTCCGGCTTAAGGTCGCCTTTGGTGAACTCCGGGAGGAGGTAGAAGGCTCTGCCCTCCGATACGTCATTGTAATTCCCCGCTTTCTCGAAGCTGTTCAGAAACTCGAAGAGGCCTAAGGCTGGCGTCCCATCCCACTCTGCTTCTCGACCAAAGGTGGCCGAGACATTCTTACGCAAACGGCCTAGGCCGTGTGCCATCGTCCGGTCATACCGGACGTCCGTATTCGCCAAGGCGTACGCTACACAATCCAGAATCCCTGCATAGCGATCATCCGCAGGGATGATCTTCTCGGGGAGCCGACGAAAAGGGTTTCCCTAAGACTCGCGCCCTCAGGCGCGGACTACCACACGTAGGGGGAAATGACAACCCCCGTCTCCACCGGAGTACTCCCTATACGAGGAGGAGGAGCTCTACCGGCGACGACGGCGCCTTGACTTTCTGAAGGACCCCAGGGCTGTCTCCAAGAAGGCCAGCTGCTCACAAAACGGAACAATAAAAGGGTCCAACGAATCTTGTAGGGCCGCCAAGAAGGCTTCCTCTTCCAGAACCTCTTGCGCAGCCCCAACCCCATGTACCTGTGGGCCTGTACGAGGTAGACCCGCGGGCCTCGCCCGCTGGGACCGTGCATCATACGGCCCCTGTGCTTGGGTCGGGACTGCTCATTATCGACCTCCAGGAAGCCCCACACTACAGGGGAGCCACCGTCGCGACCCCACGTGTCGGTGGCAGCAGGATGGGGAAACGGGAATCCCCTTCCGTCCTCTCCTCCGTCGCTTGTTGTGCAACTCATTCTCGTGGACACGCGCGCGCGACCCTCCACATGGGGAGCGGCTCCCACAAGGACACTTTTCTCTGAGCTCTCACGATCTCCGTCATGGATGCCTCGCGACGAGAGCCCCGCGCCCTGGGCGCGGGACAGCGTCATCCCCGAACTATCCATAACGATGGAAGACCTATTCCCCCGTGGGATAACCCAGTCAACAGACCACAGCAACAGTCACACCCAAGTGTATTAGAAAGAGCACATAACCACAGTAGGTGAGCAACAGCAGGGTTTGCACGACTGATCAGGAAGGGCCTGACCCTCTCCCCCGGATGAGTCTCTCGAGGACGAGCGGGAACGGTGGCACTGGTGGCTACGCCGCCTCCTGCGTGTCAGACGGTCTCGTAGCGAGTCGTCGCTGCGGTTCCCACCGGGTCTTCCTCCAACACCTCTGCGTCCTCTTGTCAGCGCCCGGTTCCCTGAAGACCCCGTCCTGGTACTCGGCGGTGTCAGCATTCCTGGTATGTGACCTGCGGAGAGTGTATCAACCCCCCCGGCCATTTAGACGCGGACGTCATGTCGTAGAGACGCCAAGAAGGACAAGACAGCCGGTCACGAGGGTACACCCGACGGGGCACCAGTTGAATCACGGTACATCGGATCCGGGGGAGTCGGAGTCCATTGATTCTTTCCCTTGGCCGTTTCGGTGCAGTCCACCTTGGGACGCACGGGCTCACTCTTTATCGCAGCCGTGACCCTGGATGATCCGCCATCACCTGCCCCGTAAGTCCTTGTGGGCGGTAAAGGGACAAGCTCCCAAGTCACAGGTATTCCAGCCCCGGACACTGCCGGGGACTTGTCCGTCGACGTACGCCGGAGCGACGTCCTTCCCGGGGATGACGACGGGCTCGGTACAGTGGTCTCAGGTGCTCAACAACAACGCTGGATAGGGAACACGTGCGACCACTAGATGAGGGGAGAATCCAACGAGGGATAGGTTGGGAATCCGGACACAAACCGGGAGATCACAATCCCGACCGTCAGAACCATTCACGGGAAAGATCACCCGTTCCGTGAGAAACAACATCGGTTGCCAAGCTCCTCGGCTCCTCGAGAAGTTCTTCGCATGAAACTACGTGTCCCTCCAGCACACAGAAACAGATAGGGACACCTCCCCAGGTGGAAGAACCCGCTCACGTGCCCTGCTCTACTCTCGATCGGTGACACGGTCACGCAGGACAACATCCGAAGGCTCGAATACGGAGAAGGGTCGAGAAAGCGCAGTTTCTTTTTTTTGAGGAAGCCGGGCCAACGATGCCCGGCTTTCCTCATATTCTATCCGAGAAAGCGGGCTGAGTGGGCCCCGAGTCCCACACAGCAGCCTCCCAAGCGGGAGATTCCGGGATCCCTAACATTGGGCCCCCTGAAAGTACAGCGTACAGTGGATACACATGTGCTTACGATCCATAATCATTCAGGGTCCCCATCAGATATCAAAAAGTCGTCTGACCGAACTAGGGGCCCCATGATGTACTCGGCGATCGGTCCCCGCCGGTGCCGTCTGTTCCGGGTCCGTCGCTCGGCGCCCCGTCATGTGACTTCGAGTACCATGCCGGTGGCGTAGTACTACATCCCGAAAAGCTGCTGACTGGCAGTTCCGCCGCCGGACTGCTGCCGACAGCCACCAAAGAGACCACACTGTCCGTTGTCTTGCCAACTGCGGTTCTGACTCCCACCCGCACGCCCCCGCCCAAACTCCGAGACTGCCCCATTGCCGCTTGCAGGCTGCAGCGCCGCCGGTATGGAGGATGGACTGATGCCACAACGGCCTCATGGTTTGCAGGCACTAGAACCTACAGGAAGGTATCCTCTTCATGAACGTCACCCTGCCGTCTACCTCAGGAAAGTGCGTATCAGTCCGTCAAAGAAAATAGTCTCCCGATGCGGAATCTCACATCCTCTGCTTGTCCCCTGTCGCATCCGGGGAACTTACTACAGTACCAGCCGCCTGTATGCCCCTGGGGGTCGCAGAAGGGGCTTTTGGAGCAGTGGGTCTTGGGGAAATGCGCGCAGCCAAGACTTCCAGTCAGCCCATCGCAATAGACAAGGTCACCAGCGCCTGCTCGGGGTGCCCAGGGTGTCGCGGCTGCAAAGATTTCCGCGGCTGCCGATGCTGCTGCCGCTGCTGAGGCGGCCGCGGCTGCCGAGGCGGCCGCGGATGCGACCCCAACCTTAGACGTGCCCGCCGCATCCATGATCTTATTCACGACAGGCTGTACTGCCAGCACCACTCTTGGAAACGTCGCCAAGCGCAGATCCGGGCTCATAGCCGAGAATAACCTCTCTGAGACTGTGCCGGAGTTAAGAATATGCTCCTCGCACGTGCGCGTCGGGAGCCCCCTTTACTACGAAACCCGCCGCGTCGGTGTCCATGTATTCAAAGGGGCACTGGTACAGCTATGAGATAACGGCGTGCGCCACGAGTACCGGGTGGGCCTCCCAGAATCGAGGCGAAAAAAGCTATGGAGAAAAGCTGGTAAACCGCTCATGCGTCCCCGCCGGCCACCCGTCGTGTTCGGCCACCGCGGCTGACCCTGCCGCCTGCTCGTCATTTGAATAACCAAAGTCTATGGGCCGCACGGCATCCAAGCCCTTCCTTCCCCTGCTCTTCACTTTCCCCTTCCCCTTTGTTTGGCTGTTGGTCGCGTGTGAAAGTCGCTGTCCCTTCGCCACCGCGAATGCGTACCTGTCCATCTTTCCCTGGCGTGTGGCGTGGTGCACGCGCATCGACTTTGGCATACCCGAGCTGTCAGCCGACACTTTCGTGCCTCTCCCGCTGCAACTTCCGCCGCCAACGCCGCCGCCAGAACCGCCGCCGCAGCCGCGTCCGCGTCGGCGTGAGCGGCTGCCGCCTCTGGCACCAACCGCCGCTGCCGCCGCGTCATCTTCCAAGGAATGGGGCATGTCCTAGTCCTCCTGGTTATTTTCGGAGGGCGGTGGCGCCGATTCGTTCATGCGGCTCTCGGCGGCCGATGCAGCCAGGAGGTAGGCGGCCGCCGCGCCGAGAAGCATTTTGGTGCACAGCGCCTTTAACTCCTCTGTCTCCGCCTTGAGCACCGCCGCGTCACTGCCCAACCCCTCTATTACGCTTACGGTCTCTTCACTTTCCAGGCGCTCGACATGGGTGTTTGAATGAAGGCGGGAGGTCGCGACATGCCGCCTGTGGGCAGCCTCCGCGGCGGTGGTGGTGACACTGACGGAGTTGTCCACGATGATCTGTATTGAGAGATCCGTCATCAGAAGGCAAACAGAGTCGTCCTTGGAGAGCGGCTGACTCTTGTGCTGGCGGAAAAGGTGCCGCTCAGAGTTCAACCTCCTCCGCGCGACGTTCAGGGCCTGGGGTGCCGTACAGGTGGCCCTACAGACCACAGGTGTTGCACGTCTGCTTTTGGACACAGGCCACGCTGACGCACTGCTCCTGCGCAATAAAAGGATGGTCCTCAGGCAGAGTCCGCCGGCACTCCACCTGCTTGAAACGGCACGTGCAGGCATTGTTCCTCGGGCCTTCCATAGGGTTGACAGAATCGCAGATTCTACAGTTCATGGTAGACCGGCCGTCTCACCCCGCCGCAGCCCGTTCCCCGGGCCCCGCCACAGTAGTCACCGCCCGGTGATCGACCGTCGTCGCACCGTCACGTTCCGCGCGCGGACGCCAGACCGTGTATCACCCCACGCCACTTCGATTCGGGAACTCACACTGGCTGGCTGCTTCAGCGGGCAACGGCTCTCGGGAGGTAGCCGACGCTGGAAAGCTCGTTTGTGAAAGCCTGTCGAGGCGCGTGCCCCACAGCTATGGCTCGGCGCAAGACACACACGGCTGTGACGGGCACAGGCGTGCAGGCAAACACTCGAAACGTGATGCCCACCTCGGAATTGGACTGCGAATGTCATGATCCCGCGGTTCTGAAACGCTGTTGGCTTCTCCGACAATCGAGACTAACTCGGACCACAATCGTGCCGAAGTGGTCCACAATTTGGCACTTCTCCCAAAAATGACCCCACCTCTGTGCAGGCAGTGGAGAGGGACAAACGTTTGGAAACGTTCTGTAAGACATGGAGGGGCCAATAGGAAGCGGTGGTTTTTTGCCCCGATAGAAAACTCGAGCCCCAGCGACCTTGTCGCGCGATTGACTGATACGGCCTGCAGCCATGCACGGAAGCGCCTCCTCTGCCACAGGTCCGCAATCTACGGCAGGACGCCGTGCTGGACGCTAATGGCAGGAGATCGTGTCCGATGTGTGTCGTAGTCGTCGTCGCTGCTGTCCTGCTGGTCCGTGGCCCCAGCGCCGCTCTCGCGCTCCCCTCCTCCCCCTCCCGCCGTGCCGCCCGGCAGGCTCCGGTTGTGGCGTGCCTTTTTCCTCGAGGTGGCCGGCGCTCGTGGCTGTGCGGTCGCTCCACGATGCGCGGCGAGTGCGTCCAGCCACGCTGTTCCAACGGCGGGATTCCTTTTCTCCCGGCGGTGGATCGACGACTCCTTTCGCTGTTCCATCGGCTTTGCGCCCACGGCGGCGCTCCGCCGTCAGCGGCGGGTGGCCGTGGTCGTGCTCCTTTACAACCGGCGGCGGTCTGAGGCTGTGGCCGTACCGGTCGGCATTAGACTTTGACCGGCGGTAAAGGGCGACTGCGGTCGCGCTCCCCCACCGGCTCCCGTGGGCGGCTGTGACTCTATTGGCTGGCAGGCGTCGCATTTCTTAGGACGGGACGACGGAGTGTTCTGTTGCTCCTTGCTCCTGTCATGGTTTTCCTGTTGTGTGGGTTCGACCTCGGGAAAGACGCTGACGGCAACAACATTAAGGGCAACCACTCGCAGCGCACGTGCACAATGCGCTCCATGCCGTGCATGTACCAGCTGTCGCCGACCAGCAAGTCCTTCAAATCGGGGAGCACCGTGTCGTGCCTGGACAAGGGTTGCGTACACGGGCTGACGTGTCTCAGGTGCCGAACTGTTGGACATCTGCAGCACACGCTCCGTACTACTGGCGAGCTGTACGCCCGCAACAAAGCAGGAGACCCCATCCGCGTCAAAGAGGCGGGTTTCGTGGAGAGTGCGTCGGACTACATGTGCAGGACGCTGGATCACCACTGCGCTGCAGAACTCAAGGCTGACGTCGCCGGCAAGGCCTATCGGCACCACGCGGAGAAGAATCGACTGGCCGGCACCGCGGCCGCCATTTCCGGAAATCTCTACCAGTCCGGGCTACACGTGTCTTCATCTGCCATAGCCAACCTCATGGAGGCGAGCGGCACGGCTGCTGCGTCATTTGCACCTGCTAACCACGGCCAATTCGACCAGGCGTCGACGGCGTTACAGAAGCGCTCGAACACAGCGGTCGAAGCGTCGCTTCTCGCTGCAGATGGAACCGTTGGGCTTGCGCTGTCGCCGCCGGCGGGGCTCTGGCGGCGGCCGCCGCCGGTCGCGCTGCGGCTGATGCCGGTGTGGGTGTCGGTCGTGGCGACCGCGCCGCAGCCGCAGCCGCTCCAGGTGGTATGCCTGCCACCTCGCTGGTTTCTAGTGAAAGCATTCGGCGTGGCATAGCCCCACTTGCTTGTCGGGACGTTCGCGGTCGTCGAAGCGGGCGCGGTGGCTCGAGCTCAACAGACGGGGCGGCGCATGTGCTGGGGGCGACCGCAGCTGCCGCTGCCGCGGGTGCCGCTTCAGCCGCTTCAGCCGTCGCCGCCGCCATTGCTGGTGTCGCTGGAGCTGACCCCCTTCCCGTTCGTGGGGGCTCATCAGCCGGCGCCACTGTTCGTGGTGGTACCAACACGCGTGGGCGCGGTCGAGGCGGCGGCTGCGGTGGCCGGGGCTCCGCGCGTGGTGCCGCTACATCCGGGTCAGACTCCTCTAGTGGTGGCGGCTCCGCTGGTGGATAAAGGGTCTTCCCGTCTGCGGTGGACTTTATTCGAAGACTGCAGACGCGGAGTGCCGCTGAAGCGGACCGGGACGCGCAGTCTCTCATGGAGATGACCACCTCCGGTTCGGGGTTGACACGTTCGACGGGCAGCCCAGGTCGTCGCGGTAGATCAGGCGCAGCGGCGGCCGGTGATGCACCAGGAACGGCATCTGCGCCGGCGAAGCATCCGATGTGGCCTCCCGGGCGTCGGGATCAGTTCCTGGCTCACCATGTGTTTGAGAGCGCGTACGTGAGCCAGCTCTCGGCGCGGGAGCTCGCCCTATTTTCCCTGGAGCAGGGCGTTGGCAGCGGTCCGAAAGCGCTCTAGCCGGAGCTGGAGTCGCAGTTTGTTGCCGCGGCAGAGGGGAACTTCCTCTTTGGAGCGTCGATAACTTTCGGTGCGGTGTCGGCGGCAGAGTTTGCCGAGCTCCTGTGCTCCACACGCGTCATTGTTGACATCTCAATTTTCCTGTTGATGGTGGCCCAGTGGATGGAGACCTTTGTACGGGACCAGCGCCGCATGTCCGCCGCCGCTGCTGCTGGTTCAGCAGCTGTTGGGGGCACGGGTCTGTGGGAGGATGACCTCGACGATGAGCAGTCGAACAGTGCGCAGCTGGAGCGCTCAGGCGGCTGCGGGACGGATCGTGGTGCAGGTCGTGGGTCGGGAGGTGATTCAAGGCAGGGGGCGGGGCGTCGTGCGGGGGGTAGCGGTGTCGCGGGGCTTTCCTCTATGGGCAGACGTGCGAATCATGCGGCGGCGCGGAGGGTGGTCGTGAGCGATAGCGACGAAGAAGATGACGACGGGGAAGAAAATGATGGGGAGCAGGACGATTTTTAGCAGCAGGGCACCCCGGGATACCATGAGCTGTTCCATATACACTGTCCGAATTGGTTTCTCCCCTCCTTCTGTCCCGCGAGCGCATGAAAATAGACCGCGGCGGTGCCTGGTTGTGCGGAAACAGTTGCAGCTGCAAAAGTAGGGAATGCGTTAGCGATTGTTAGTTTTATTTATTTTCTCATTGAGTCCGATTAGGATGTGATCTTGGCCGTGCAAGGACCGGCTTTTCCGAAGATCACGCAGATTCTTAGCGGTGCTTTCGCCCCGTCAGCCCTCGCCGTGTGTGTGTGTGTTTCCGTCGCGGCTTTGACGTCTCAGGTGTGGCTGTGGCGCAGCAGGGGCTGGCAGATGGGTGGGACCTGGTCCGGCCGCCGATACATTTGCGTCCTCGCGTGCTCTCGATGCTATTTCTGTGGTTCTGCCGGTCATGACGCCCCCGAGGAGGGCACGGGGCATGGGGGGGCTTGAAGATGACTTTGTCCGGGAGTGGTTTGCGGCGGTCAGCTCCTCGGGGGACTCGGGGGACGAAGCTGGCGACGACGCTGGCGAGTGTATGGGGGAGGGCTCGCAGCTCCTGCCCGCAGTCACTCGTGTATTCCACAGAGCAATGGAAGATGCGAAACAGCGGCGGAGTGCTGCTGTGCATGCTGCCGTGGTGGCCAACCGAGCCGCTGTGAACCGGAAACGGCATGTGGCCGCGACCTCAATATGAACATGTGTTGTCGAACTACGACCAGTGGAAGCGCTTGGTGCTGTCATCCGTCTCGGAGCGAGCAGGGACACCCGCGGCGGCTGGGAACGTGGAGCCGGTGCAGTTGGTTTGGGTGTAGGTGCCAGCAGCAGTGGTTGTATAAACCGCAGCGCCGGGGATGGTGTTGGCATCGGTGTTTTGCACGCTGGCTCCGCTGGAAGGGCGGGCGGCGGGACACCCGGCAGGAGCGACGAGGACGGCGGCTGCGAGGACGGGAGCAGCAAAAACAGCTTGTGCAGCGACGACGGCGGAGTTAACGACGGCGGAGGACACGGAAGAAGGACCAGCAGCAGCAGCGAAGAAGACAGTTACGTCAACACCACAAGCGGGAGCGACTCCAGTTGGTGTCTCGACCACGGTCGGAACGGCGGCGGCAGCAGTAGCATGGGGAGTGGGAGTTTCTGTCATGACCATGGCAGCCGCCGCAGCTGTCGGCGCATCAGCAGTGTACGAGGGCGGAGCACGGCGGTGCAGCGCGCCTCCACGGGCCAGAAAGACGCGACAGGTGGGGCCGCTGCCGGTCACGGCAGTGTGCTTCGCGGGCGGCGTTTGGCCGGTGGCTCACCGCGCAAGGTGCTTCGTGCGGGTGATGCTTCTGGTGCGACCGGATCTCTCCTGGCTACTGCGGCCAGAGGGCGGGTTTGGGGCGCCGCTCATTCGGCAGCTCCTCCCTTTGTCCCCCTGCGCGCCCGCACCCCTCCTCCGACAAAAAAGGCGTATGCACCATTGCGTCGCTGCTTTTGTCGCGTCGAGCCGCACAAAGACGTGCCCTTTGTTCCGTACTTGAGAGAATCTTCGGTGCCGCGTGCTCTCCTGCGCTCGATTGTGCTAAATAATGGGTGGCAGCTGGTGGACAGCGACGGCAGCGACGCTTCCGAGTCGGACGACGACAACCGCCCCAAGGACTACTACTGCATGGGCGCGCGTACCCGGCGCGCCGCGGAACAGCGGGCGGTGGGGGCCTTCATCAAGGAGTTTGGTTCGGGACCGTCGGTGGTGCAGGCCCTAGCAATGAATCTGCAGCGGAGCGAGGCAGCGGTGCGGCGTCTACTGGGGCTTGTGCAGCGCCTCATGCGTGACATGGACGCGGCTCGGCGCGGTCGTCGTGCCACTGCCGCACGGTCCGCTGCGCTTGAGGAGCCTACGGGGGGGCAGCGCCTGGCAACGATCATGGTGGGAGGAGACGTTGGTGCAGCAGCTCGCTCTCCGCCGGCTGAATGGCAGGAGGCCTGGGATGGCCTAGCGGTGCCGGCTGCTGCATATGCTGCCGGTCTAGAGGCGGGCCGTGACGTATCCGCAGCAGGACTTCCTGCTCGCAGTCGAGCGTGGCTGGTGGCAGAAAAGGTGTCAGCTGCTGCGGAGCTTGCGTCCGCCGCGTCTCGCATTGATGTAGCGGCCGTCAGAGAATATCTGCAGAGTGCCGGCGACCCAGAAGAAGACGAACGCATGTCCCGCGTGGGCTCCAACTCTGCATCTAGATCGTTGCCGTCAGGTGCTCGTGCAGCCTTATCGGGTGGGGGTCCCGCGGCGCATGCAGTGACACCCACGTCCGCTGATGGGGCTGTAGTGCACGACTTCTCTATCTTGGGCCGGGACACGTTCTCCAGGCTGATGTACCGGCTTTGCCTGCGCTATGCCTGTCGGGGGCATGGGGCTCGACTAGAGATGGGGCTTCTCGCCCCACCGTTGACTGCACCACGGCACATACCGGTCGACCACGACCAGATGCGTACACACATGGCAACTGGTGGGCGTTTGCTCGCGCCCGACGTACTGGGCACCGTCCGTCGTGTCTTTATCGCCGGTGCAGGACCTGCATCAGCTTCCGCCGCGGCGGCGCTCGGTGACGATACGAGCAGCGGGTCAAGTGCTGCTGCTGCACGCAACCGTCGTGCCGGTGTGCAGCACGAGGCGCTCTCGGTTGCCGGCGGCAGTTGTGTCGTTTGTCGTCACGACGTGCGTGCTCATCCCTCCGTTTTCCAGTGTGGTCTTGGAGCGCCAGCGGAAAGCCTCTGGACGGAGAAACAAGTTGTACTGTTACTTGCAGCAGCGGAGATGGTCGGCAGACATGACACGTGCCGTCTCGCGTGCTTTGTTCCAGGCAGAACGTGCCGCGGGGTTGCGCTGTACCTCGACTCGTTTGGGTGACCGCCGGCAGCTGCCCCTGCCAAAGGGTCCGACGCGGAAGAGGCGGGGGGGGTACAGGTGCCGTGATGTGCCCTGGCTGCTGCCGCAGGGAGCGGGACTTCTGCTCAGGTCATTGATGTTTTATCACCCGGCGACACCGTCATGAGCAGCTTGGAGGATGCAGCGGCCCCCGAGAAGGTTGCGGACTACCAGCGGTGCACTCACAGGGGACCATGTCACGACGACCGCTGCAGTTGTGTGCGAAACGCGCTTCCCTGCGAGAAGTATTGCGGCTGCTCGGGCACACGATGTATTGCCGGTGGGGCGCGGGGCCCACGAGGCGCAACGTCAGCGCTCTCGGGCGCTGCCGGAGGGAGCGAGACGGCGGCTGGTTCTTCCCTGTTCCGGCAGCGCACGTGGTCCGCTTGTCGCCCCCCCGCGAGCTGCAGCACCGACGACTGCCCGTGCTTCAGGGTGGACCGACAGTGCGACCCGGACGCTTTTTCTTCCTGTGGGGCACACTGACACCGGCTCTCTGGTGTCGACGGCACCATCCTGCAGTGTGGACGGCGGGCCGGCGGACGAGCGGGACGTAGCTTACACGGTGCCGCCACCGTGCAACCTGCTCCGCGGGACGGCGTCGGTCTCGTGGAGTCTTGGATGTCAAGCGGTGGCACCTCTGGGGGCACCCGACGATGCCGTAACGTGCAACTGCAGGTCGGGCTTCGACGGAGACTGATGCTTGGTCCGTCTGCGGCGCACGGGCTGGGTGTCTTTGCGGGTGAGGGGGTCGCGGAAGGTGCCTTTGTCGGCGAGTACACCGGGGAGGTGCTGTCGTTGACGGAGGCGCGGATCCTTGGGAAGAAGTATGACGCGGCCGACGTGAGCTTCCTCCTCCGGATGACCAAGACGGTGGTCCTAGACGCCATGCATTGTGGCAATCACACCAAGTTCATCAACCACACTCCGAACTTGGAAGTGAAGCTACTAAGAGCAAGACCAGCGGTTGGGATTATGGAGGAGAATCTCCGCTAACGCCAAATTATAGCGGAAAGGGGTGCCCAGCGGTCAGATTTATGGCGCTGAATCCACGCCAAACGTAGGGATGGCGGAGATCCGACGCCAGAGTCTGATGGTATGGCGCGAGATCTACGCCATCCCAACGTTTGGCGGAGCTGTATGGCGGAAACATGCCGCTTGAAATCGGAAGGTCAGTTCGAATAACAGGATAAGTGAATTTTTCATGTGACCCGGTGGTTGCTTTCCACCGCTCGACCACTGTCGACGAGGCACGTCTGTGAGAAACGTCGCTTTCGAAGCAAGCGATCTTGCCGACTCGCGTCTCAGAAGCGCTCCGGAGAAGGGAAGCTCAAATACATCAGTCCTTTCGACGACCATCGCGACTGTGTTCGACGTGAAGAGTGAGGGGATGCAGTGCGTCCCTTCTGCCGTCGTCAGCTTCAACCCAGTATACCTGACCGAGGGTGGGGGGGGGGGGGCCGCGCGGCCAGCAGGGGGGT
>Ga0115030_1000576_pt1 | contig 15368 bp, 13 predicted proteins | sample SidtaG_4_FD_87174 | JGI IMG/M metagenome (GOLD analysis project Ga0115030, IMG submission 87174) | Marine algal microbial communities from Sidmouth, United Kingdom - Sidmouth_Male1 metaG | ecosystem: Host-associated > Algae > Red algae > Unclassified | place: Sidmouth, United Kingdom | collected... | reverse complement strand
TTTTGGACACCTGCGTCGATGTTTGGCAATAGTTTGATAGAGCGGTTGGTGAAGGTCGCCGGATTGACGTTTGAGCGCCAAGACATCTGCTGATTTTAATCCCCTGCACTATCACGCTATCCTGTTGAAGGACTTGTCGAAAGAGTGCTATGAAAAAGCTCAGGCTATTGTGTTTCGCACTGCTCCTCACTATTCTCACAAGCTGCGGAATGCTGGCGCAGGTACCCTCCGATGCAACTGTCTTTCAGGCAATTACTCAGCAGCAAATCGATATGCAAGCAGCAGTTGCCAAAGGGTTGAATATCTCTACTGAGACAGGCATTATTCCCGACTTTGAGGTAGGTAATGTCTCTATCGAAAGCCGAGAAAAACTATTAGATTCATTGATCAAACAGCAGGCAGCTTCCCACGGCGCTTATATCAATGACCTATACAAAGTCACAGGTAACTACGATGCGACTTTGACAAAGGGCGGTCAAACTATTGAGCAAAACAACCCCTTCGAAGTCTATTTGGGAAACCGCCCTAAGAGCATGCGTAGTACGGTATCTGCCGCTGAAGCCGCTGAACAGTGGTATCTACTTTCACCTGATTCAGCGAAGCTACTGCCTAGATAGTCAATTAAGTCGGTATCTGTGATAGCCGACGGAGTTGATAACAACATTGCTTCTACGTTAGGTCGGTCTGCTCTTTTCCTACTAGATACCCATCTTGAAAGAACAGAGTGGTAAACGAACCATCTGGATTATCCCACTCGTATATCGTTACTGAATCGAACTGCGCAATTTCAGTGCCGCTACCGAGAATTGATTCTACTTGTGCCAAAGACATCTCCAGCTTGACCTGCTCATACTGAAATAATCTGACTGGCTCCTGCTCCAAATAAAAGGTAATTTTGTTTAATCCATGACTAATACCCATGCCTAGCGCTGTCCCGACAGAGAACACGGTGATGATGTAGTTGCGAAGCGCTGGAGCGATCAATAACGCTTTCATAGAAAGGTTTTTTGAATGGGTCTGTTCGGATCTATCGAACGAGGGAAATAATTGACTCATGACTTTAATGGGCATTATTTTTGCTGAATTAGCTGAGAATCTCTGAGCCGACGCATGCGAAAACTTGCGTCGATCAATCTGTTCAACGAGAAGAATTAGCTAGACAATCGCCAGCTAACTAGGAAAAGCAAACTGTTTCACCTGCACAACAACAAGCGCCACGTTGCTGCGAATGCCTACCATATAAACCCGCTGACCTGCCGACAAAGCGCGTTGTGTAGCGCCATAAAGCTCAGCCCGGTAAAAGATGCCCTGACACTTGATCGTGCCACGAGTATTGGCATATACAGGCTCCTCAACGACGGCTTCACGCGCTTCTGAGAAAAGGTGAGTCTTGGTTTCGAACAACATGATCATGTCCTCTTACGAACTAAAAGATGGTCGCCGCGTCAGCGCAGCTTCAAGTGATTCCTTGTTTAAAGACAAAAAACGGCCAATGGTTTGAGAAATGAATTCTCTACCATTGACCGCAGAAATCACATCTGTCTTGTCTGGCTATTTAATTTGTGGATGTGGCATTGTTCGTAACAACTTGATTGTCGAGTGCTGCTAATGAGTCCTATCTTCGACAAAGCAAGGTATTGCTATGAGATTGCCTGAGAAGTATGGCCGTATTTTGACATCTGGTCTTGAAGATAGTCTCTCGTTAGTCGCTTTAGCGCTCTCACTTCAGACTCATCTAATTCACCTAGCTCTGAAATACCTGATTCCCACTTGACACGTATTTTCTTTCCCTGCTTCAAAGCATCTGTTTGAACCTGTAGTTTGGCGTAGCCCGATCGCCTTTCGATACTGAACAAGAAGTGGATTAGCGCTTCAGAAAAAACAGAAGGGAGCCGATGTCCGCTAAATCCAGAAAGCTCTAGTGGGTTGAACTCATGAGGGCACAGATATAGCCTGAACGCATTCTCAGGAGTATATATAGACCGATAAAACTGATCAAAGTGCGATTCTTCCATCAAAGTAGACCCAAGCAAGACATAGACGTATCATTAATGACGCCATTGGCTATCTAACAATATGAGCTATTGTAATATCTCCGTAAAATTATCGCAAGTGCTCTTTATTTTTAGCGATACTTACCTGTTTAGATAGGCTCATTAAGTTAGTAAGCGATAGGCTGCGGTCGCCGAATCAATCGACAGCAAGCAACATGTGAGTATTAAGAAACGCATCTATGATGACTTAATGTCTGACGGATAATGATGCCTCGACGTACTATGATTACTGAGTCTAAAGCCATCTACGCTTGGCTTCACTAAAACTTAAACCTATCGAAAAAGCTCATTAAACTATTTTTTTGCTAGCATGCTTTGTAAGAAGGCTAGAACTAACGCTACGGAAAAAGAGGCGAAGCCATGCTGACAGAAAGTTTCCTCCGGCAAGCCGCCCGCGACCACAGCCTTACTCACAAGCAGGAAGATGTTTTTCTGCGCAAAATCTTCCAAAATCAGCCGTACAACGTGATTACCGATCAGCTAGGAATCTCAAAAGCTGCCTGCTTAAAGCGGATGGGTGAGGTGTATGACAAGTTTGAGATCAAAGGTGGCGGTAGAGGAAAAGAACAAAAGCTAAGAAAGCAGTTACTCGCACAGACCGCGCTGCCTCAAAGTACGCAGGTTGAAGCTTGGCAGCGAGGCTCTGATAGTTCTAGCCAAGTCACCGTGCAGACCGCGCTAGCTGCCAGTCGAAATATAGATAGGTTGCCTGCACCGCTTTCTAAATACGATACTTGGATTCAGGATTTGCACGACTGGTTCGTCTGCTTAGGGTATCAGTTTGATAGCCTGCCTGAGTATCAAAGTAGAGACGATCAGCTAGCCCCGCAGACTACGTCGGCGGTTTATGTAGAGTGGGTGGTCAAGGTGCGGGCTCGTCGCGGCTGGGACAAGATTGTGGTTCATGCGGTGCGCGGTGAGGCTCAATTGCCTCATGTTAGAACGCTACATGAGGCGACCCATCGCCATGCGGCAGTAGAAGGCTGGCTAGTTGCGCATCGTCGGATCAGCTCTGCTGCGCGCTCAGAAGCGGGCCTGCCTAACAGCCAGCTATTTTGTTACACCTTTGATGAACTCATTGATGAGGAAATCAATTTCGGCAGTTACTTTGAATGGATCAAGAATGCTGTTGAAGATAGAGAGATAGCCGATAAGTATATTCCGCTGGCCTGTCGAAAGGCTGAGTTTGCGCCTGATTCTTCGGAGGCGATCGCGCACAGCTACTACGGACAGCGAGAAGGATGGATTGATGGCTATATCGATCTTTGGCTAGACGATCCGGTCAAAGAGCATATCTCTGTGCTAGGCGAGTTTGGTACAGGGAAGACCTGGTTTACGCTGCACTATGCTTGGCAAACCCTGGAGAAGTACGAGAAAGCTAAGCGAAAAGGGGTAGAGCGGCCACGACTCCCTTTAATTATCTCACTGCGAGACTGCAACAAATCGGCGACATTAGAATCGCTGATTTTAGACTATTTCTTCCGTAAGTATCAGATTTCTATCCCGAGCTATCAGGCATTCGAGCAGTTGAACCGTATGGGTAAACTGCTGCTGATTTTCGATGGCTTTGACGAAATGGCCTCGAAGGTGGATAGGCAAAGTATGATCAACAACTTCTGGCAGTTGGCTAGAGTTGTCGTTCCTGGCTCTAAGGTGATTTTGACCTGTCGGACGGAGCATTTTCCAGATGCTAAGCAAGGGCGCAGTCTGCTTAGCGCTGAGCTAAAAGCCTCTACGGATGGACTAAAGGCAGAATCTCCACAGTTTGAAGTTTTGGAGCTAGAGCCCTTCAGCGATGAGCAAATTCAACAGGTGATCACTTCGCTCAACAGTCCAGCGATTACGCATCAGTTTGCGAGCCATCCCAACCTATTAGAGATTGCTCGTCGTCCGCTTATGCTAGAGCTGATTCTACAGGCGCTGCCAGAAATCTCATCGGGTAAGCCAATAGATCTAGCTCGGATCTATCTATACACCGTTCGCTCAAAGATGGAGAAAGATATCTCCGCTGAGCGCACGTTTACCTCACTGGCTGACAAGCTCTATTTCCTCTGCGAGCTGTCTTGGGAGATGCTCTCTACTGAACAGATGAGCCTGAGCTACAAGCGGTTTCCTGCCAGGATTCGTCAGTTCTTTGGCGCGGGGGTAGAAACCGATTCGGATCTGGACCACTGGCACTACGACATGATGGGCCAGACAATGCTAATTCGCGATGAACGCGGTGAATATACGCCTGCCCACCGCTCTTTTTTAGAATTTTTTGTTGCTTTCAAGCTAGTGGCTGAGCTGGGGTGTCTAGCGCCTGATTTTGTCGCGATCGCCCAAAGTCAGTCCTACATAGATGACGCTAAGGCAGCCAAGGGATATCTATGGTCCGAGTATTTCAAACGGGAGGCAAACCGCTCAGCTCAGGTAGTGGCGATCGCACCGCTAGATACGTTCGTTCAAGAAGCGCGATCGCACCTTGCCAAAACATTAGGTCATTCAGTCCTCTCGAAGGCACTGCTAGATCTGATGCTGCCAATGATGAATATCGCGGAATCTAGACAAGATATCAGTCAACATCTAGCAGATATCCTTTTTGCTATGGACGGGCAGGCAGACGCTGATTCTGGCTACCTCACGGGGAATTTGATTACGCTGCTGCTAAAGGTCTCACCTGCCGCGCTTCAGGGAAAAGACCTTAGCCATCGGATCGTTCGCGGAGCCGACTTTACTGCAGCGAATCTGCGAGAGGTTGATTTCACTAACACCCGGTTACAAGATTGTGTATTTCCTCAAAAATGGAGTGGCGATCTGTCTGTATCGTATAGTTCAGATGGACGCTGGCTAGCGGTCGTTGACTCCACAGGCGAAATCTCTTTGCGAGAGGCGACAAGCTATGAACCAGTGTGGCAAAAAAAGGGACATACAGACTGGATTAGAACGCTCGCATTCGATGCCAAATGCCAAACGCTAGCAACCGGGAGTCACGATCAGACTATCAAACTTTGGGATGTGCAGACTGGCGATCTGATCAAGACTATTCACGCCAAGAGCCGGATCTACTCTTTGATGTTTAGCGCTGACTACGATAGTTTGGCTAGTGCGGGCGATAGCCAAACGATTCAGATTTGGGACGTTCGTACGGGTAAGTGTCAGCAAACGCTAGAAGGACACAAGTCGTGGATTGGCGCAGTTGCATTCGGTCGTGATGCTACGCACGAAGTACTGGCTAGCGGAAGTAACGATGGCGAGATCAGAATTTGGGATATCGACAGCGGCCAGTGTCTAAAGCGTTTAGAAGATAGCGGAGATAGCATTCAGGCGCTTTCCTTTGATGCAGCTAGTCGAAAGTTAGCCAGTGGGGATGCAGGCAACGCTATCAAGGTTTGGAACGTAGGGACTGGCGAACGGATACAGCGGTTTGAAGGTCACAGCGACTGGATTCGGACTGTTCATCTCAGCCTGGGCGGGCGGTTGTTAGCTAGCGGCAGTAATGACAAGACAATTAGGCTTTGGGATACCGAAACGGGCCAGCGTGTAAGAACTATTGAGGCTCACGAAACGCGCGTATGGTCAGTGGCATTTACACCGGACCAGACAACGCTAGCGAGCGGCAGCGATGATAGAACTATTAAACTGTGGGATGTCCAATCCGGTCAGTGTACGAAGACGCTGTGGGGGAACAGTCGAGGGCTTTGGTCTGTTGCCTTTAGTGCAGATGGAACAAAGGTGTACTGCGGCAGCGACGATCACCGCGTTCAGCTGTGGGATGTAGCCTCAGGAGAAAATCTGAAGGCTTTGCAGGGGCATCAGGGCCGAGTCAGAACGATTGCCCTATCTGAAGCGACGCAGTTAATCGCGAGTGCTAGTGATGATAAGACAGTCAGACTTTGGGATATGCAGACAGGAGAGTGTCTGCAAACGATGAGAAAGCACAGTGACTGGGTTTGGTCTGTAGACTTTAGCCCAGACGGTCAGATGCTAGCGAGCGGCAGTCTAGATAATTCTGTTGTTCTTTGGGATACACAGACAAGACAGTATCTAAGAACGCTAGAAGGTCATACTAAATTCGTGTGGTCTGTTGTATGGTGCCCTGTTCACGATACATCGGCAAGTTCTATTCTAGCGAGCGGCAGTGCTGATCAAACCGTTCGGCTGTGGGATGCTGCTACGGGGGCGTGCTTGCACGTACTGAAAGGACATCGCTATCAGGTGGCCTCACTAGCCTTCTCTCCAGATGGTAGCCGCTTAGCCAGCATTAGCGACGGCGGCGAAATCAAGGTTTGGCTTGTAGACACCGGAGAGTGCATCATGACTCAAAACGATGAGAACCAGCTAAGAGCGATCGCCTGGAGCCCAGATGCGCAATACATAGCGAGCAGCGGCTTAGATAGGGTAGTAAGGCTTCGGCAAGCAGAGACAGGACAGCTAATTAGAGAGATAGCAATTCATCGTGAACCTGTTTTTTCTCTATCTTTCAGCCCAGATGGGAAGTCTTTGGCAAGTGGCGGAGAAGCGGGTGTAATTTTTCTTTCTGATGTGAGTACGGGGCAGCCACTAAAACAGCTAAAAGTAGACAGCGCCTTCAAAGGGATGAATATAGCGGGTGTGACAGGACTTGACTCAGCGCAGCGCTCTACCTTGGTTTCATTAGGCGCAGTAGAATCTATACCCTAAATGTCTTGCGAAATTAGACCATTCTGTCTGTATGGTAACGTGCGCTTTAACCATAGCTTGGGCGAGTCAAAATAGCTGATATGCTGAGTGGTCTTTTGAATTTTTTATCTACTTTTCTAGACACTAGATGTGATTGATACCGTACTTTTCGCTAACCAGTCTAATCGGATGGATTGCCTGATTGATAGCTCACCTCGATACTGTGACGACCCAGATAGACAGCAGCTCCAAAGCTATCCCGAATTCTTTTGGGAGCTTGTAGTTGATGCTGACAAAGGGCTTCCTCTATTAGTTGAACAGCCTACTATCTCTAGACCGTCAACAGCGGAAATGAGTCAGCAAAACCCATTTCCCTATGGCGATCAATCGGCTCTGCTAGCGCAGATAAGAAGAACAACCCATTCCAAAGTAGTTAGAAGCGCTTACGCCTTATCCGCGCTACGGTTCAAGCTGAACCCTTTTCAAGATGAAGGTAGCCGCGAAGATAACAAAGTAAAGGGCATTCCGACTGTTTTGCAGACGCTCTATCGGCGCAAAAAGCTACAGGAGAAGCTGGTCGAGCACGATGGCGATTGCACACAGTGGCTAGAGATGCCTTCCTTGCAGTTATTAGAAGCCGTTTTGAACGAGCAACAGGGAAAGATGCGATCGCTCTACGCCCGCGAACTAGTTCCTTTGATGAACGCCAATCCGCTAGATCCGACCATGCACTGCTATGGACTCTCCAGCCAGCTAGTTCACGATCTAAACCAGTATGTTCAGCTACAAAACTCTCCTAGTTTATTCTTTAATTTAATTCAGTGGCTAGAAAGAGATGTTGCTGTTAGGCGCTGGCGCTCTGCTCGATCAGGTCAGCCGCTATCGTCTGAAGAGGCGCTGGCTTTTGTGATGAATAGCTGGTGCGATCAGGGCGGCAATCGGAGGAAAAGATCTATCACGTGCCCAACTAGAGTACCGCTTGGGTATATGCAATCTATCCGGCGCAAGAATCAGCCGTTCATCACCCAAGAATTTGCAAAGCACGCTCACGGTGCGTACAACCACTGGCTACAAGAGCATGTTTGGCAGCGTTTTCACTACCTCTACTCAGAGCAATGTCAGCTTTCGCCTGCTCAATTTTTCAAGCAGATAGGCCACAGCCACTTCGCCTTCGCAGATGCCATCTACGAACTACATATGGCAAATGTAGCAAACCCTGCTAATACTAATTTCTGGACTGTGTTGCAGTTCTATCTACCCTTCATGACACCGTGGGCCTAACTGCTGTGATTACTCGATAGCGACAGCGTCACCTGTGGAACTGAGTATTCGTTGCTATCCCACCTTCAACCAGCCAAAGACTTGATCGGCGCTTAGGGACGTGCGCCTAGATAACGAACCAACGGTGTTAGCTGTTCGAGCTCTCATCCCCAACCCCTCTCCTTCGGGAGAAGGGAGCTAGATCTGAAGTCCCTCTCCCCAGGGGAGAAGGATTTAGGGTGAGGGCCAAGCGGTACGTTATTTGTTTGCGGTTCCCTTATCATCAAAGTCTTTACGACCACGGTTCCTTATCCTGTGATTTTATCCAGATATTGATCTACGAAATCCATCTTCTTCTAAACGCTTCCTGGCATGCAGCCATCCTTGCATTTTTATCGTTATCTTCAATCGCCTCAGGAGCCAGCTTTTCCTTTAGGCGGAAAATTCGCGTCTGGATCGATCTGACCGATCGGTTCATTCTTCTTGCAATCTCTTTGTCAGATAGGGACTCTATACACATCAAGCAGAGAATGTCCTGATCTTCCTGGCTAAAGTCTGCAACAACGTTCAGTTCTCTAGTCAGTGAGTGGCGACCTTGAAGCGCACTCCGAATACCTGAAATAAAGGAGGCTCTCTGCTCTAGCTTGTTAACTACTACAAACCCACCGCGATGTTTTTGAATAGACTGCACTAACGGTCTTAGCAGCACCGGTTCAGCCGTATAGACCAAAACGTTGAGTTCGCAGTGATCTGCGCAAATACTTTGCAGCAGAGTAAGTCCTGGTGTCGCTGATTGCTGTCCATTTGAATCTCCATAGAGAATATCTACAACAATCATCTGAGGCTGTTCTATCCTCAGACGTTCCCTAGCTTCTGCTGGGCAGGATATAACCAAACAGTTCGCCTGTGCGTCAAACTGTTTGAGATAAAAGCTATTCATCTCAGCCATTTCGATATTATCTTCAACAATTAGGTAGATACGCTCTGCTGCACTGTTCATAAGAGTTCCTAAGCTTATCAGTATAGTTATAAGTATGAAGATATTATAAGGGAATATTTAGCAGAAGGTATCTGATAGCTGAATCAAGAGTGTTCTAATACGCTGCATCAACAAAGCTATCGGGCGTTCTTTTCTCACCTAAGAGTGCAGTGCTTGCTCCTGCAATGAATGCTGTACGTAATTCCATCTTATCTACGATCGAGAATCCCCCCTTGTGCTTTTCGATATTGAGCGATAGCTGCTTAGCTAGTTCAGGATTCGTTGAGTAAATGAGTACATTTAGATGAGGATGGTGACACAGCACATAGTGCAGAAATGCGACCCCCGAAGTTTTCTGATCGATCTCTCCCTTCTCGTCGAGCATCAAGTCAACTACTAATAAGTCTGGGATGTGCCGTGCGAGACTGTCCTTTGCAGCCTGCGGACTAGGTACGATTTCACACCTCGCTTTTGGATCAATCATCTGGAGAAAAGTGCAGTTGTTCCTAGCAACATCTTCCATATCTTCTAATACTAGAAATCTCTTCGACTGCTTCATCCTTTACATAAACCCGTTCATAGACCACGATAGCTCGACTTGAAAATCTCCTTTAGCTGACACCCTTCTTCGAAATTTTCCGTTGGGTAGCCTAGAGGCAACTTTCTCCATTACTTGAGTGCCAAAGTTCTCTGTCGTTTCAGCTAAGTAGGTAGAGGAAAACCCACCATCGTTTGTGACTCTTAGCACGGCAACATCAGCAACGCGTTCTAGATCAACAGCTACTTTGGTTGATCTTCCTTTCGGTGGCTGCGCATGCCTAATGATGTTATTAATCGATTCTCGGTAGAAGCTGAAAATTCCTTCTCTAGCCTCAATCCATCGACTACTAGAGTTCTCTCTAATAGGGTTCGCGTTCATATCTACTTTCAATATTAATTCATCTCTTTTTCTTAGCCGCTTTGTGTGCAGTCGGATTGCCATATGCAGACCAAGCCTTAGCTCTGATGAGATCGGCAGCTTTTCAGCACAAAGACGAGTATCAATTAGATTTTCTCTGATGCTTTGGTTTGCTCGCAGCATCTTTTCTAGAGGAACAGACACATCGCATGCTGGGCTTTGTATTTGTATAAGTTCCAGCCAGTCCATCGCTAGTTTCATATGATGCAAAGCGTCTTGATGAACTCTATCGGCAATACTCTGTAGCTGTTTACTGGCCTGATCGATCACCACTTTTCGCTCAGATGAAAGCTGACGCTCTACCATGCGCTCCTGGTTGCGATACAGCAGAACAAAGCTAGAAGTCAGAATAGCTATGGCCCAGCTAATAATGGGAGCTGATATTGGAAGAAGCACGCCTGCGGCCAGACTCGACGTGGCAGTCAGCGCATAGATCAAGAAGAGGGCAGAGATGGAGAGTAGGGTTCTGCGAACTATCCAATGATTTTTCTTCTGAGCCAGCAGACCGGATATACCTGTATTAATCACTATGCCAAAGCAGACTCCGCCAACGCCTACAATTGCAATTGCCAGCCATTTTCTTAGCGGTAGATAGACATCGCCTGATTGCAAACCCAAGATATGATTGGCCTGTACTTCGACCGCTGACATCTCCCCTCTAGGTGTCAGCATGGCGTGAACTTCTGCCGCATTCGTCTGCGTATCTGTGTGACCAAAGAAAACAAACTTATCGCTCAAGTCGGCAAATCTTTCTACGTTACTAAGCTTGCAGTCGCCTATCCTCTTATTGCCGCCGCAAAGCTCAGATAGATTGTGTATTTGAGCTTTGAGGTTCCATATGGGCGTTTGAATTCTAGCTGTAGATGTCAGAGGACTATCACTGTGAAACACAGATACATCTCGTTCTGTACGCTGTGATAATTTGTGCAACGCTAAAGCAGCAACTGACTTCAAGCTAATGTCTTTAGAATCATCGTCTCTAATAAATTCGCCTTCAAGCGAGTGTCTGCTTGCCGGACTATCAAAGATACCATTTTGCCCAGACTGGTAGGCAAACTCAAAGAAGCCATGAATTTCTGTCGCTTCTATCTCAGGGGTATCGCTGCCGCCTATAGGCGTCTGCTCGATCATGTAGTTGTACAGAGCAATAGAAGTTTGATACTCTGCATCAATTGGTGCTGTCATAGAAGCTAGGACTATTCTATCTTTGTACTGTTTGATTAACTGTCGCAACTGCCGACCATTCTCATTCGCTTCTCTGCCATACCAGTGCTGAGGAGGATTGATGACAACAACTTCCGCCTGAGAATTATTCAGAAGATCTTCAAGCACAGAAGCGTACTGAGGCGCACCGCCCACAATCGTATCGATGCTGAAGATTACGATCTTTTCAGAATGCTGCTGCTGATGCTTTAGCTGGATGTAGCTGTCGTAGATGCTGCCATCTATATGATTAGCCAGCGGCAAAAAAGATAGTAGTGCATAGTAAGAGATGCTTGTCCCCAATCCTAGCAGCGCACCTAGAACAGTCCGGTAGCTCATAAGGTTCATACAGATAGAAGCAGGACAGTATAGAGATAAACTATAGAAAAAAGCAGCGGTAACTTGTAGATGGCTAATTCATAGCCTATCAACAGTTGAGAACATAGCTAACAACGACGTAGGGCTGACGATATTGAAGCGTTATAAATATTTCGCTGTTGTTGATTTCTTCCGCTATCCAGCTTCCGTATGACCTTGATCGGGTTGAATAGGGACTAATACTAAATCTATCTCCTCCGAAGTAGTCATTACCTAGTTGAATGTCATACGTGTTGTTGCCCACGTAGTGCTTGCTGAGTGCTAAAGAAACAATTCCACCTCTACCCTCACCGCTCAAAATTTGCCCAGTTCCTGTGCATGTCGAAGATTTCACGTAAGCTTTGACCGCATTTAGATCCTTTATAGGCGACACCATCAAAGAGCACAGTAAAGCCAGAGCAGGCACTCTGATAAAGCGGTGCGAGAACAGGCGGGCTGCTGTTTGTCTAAAGCTCGCTAGAGAGGCGGTCAAAGAAAACATAGGTGTAAATCTCTACAAATCTTCTGGTTTCAAGGTGTATTCAATCGTTCTTAACCCACCTGATTTAAAATCTGTGGGCATCGCTTCGGCGGTTTCGCTGGTTTGGGTGAAAGTAGCGTTAATCTGGTCTTCGGTTCGAGATGGGAAATTCCATTCTCCATTATCTGTAGATACGCTTTCGTCAGAACTTTGCGGAAGCGTTATCTGCTGTCCGGCCGATTGACCCTGTAGGAAGCTGACGGTGTTATTTTCGATCTCGATTGTAAGACCTACAAATGCACCTCTATCGCTACCTTGGACGATATAGCCTTCACCTATCCAGATCTGAGGCTGGGCGATCGCACCTGCCGCCGTAAACACAACCACTAAAGCCGCAGATAAAGACAGCAGCAACGGATACCGAAGGACGCGGACAGGAACTCTCATAGAACAGTCCTATAAGCTCTGTGCTAATGGGGCATTCTACAAGCATATTTCATTCTGCTCTCGCTGCGCTGCGGTTTTACGCAGATATTGCTGCAATAAGTTTCAGTCGAAACCGCGTGAATGAACTGGAAAGCTGCTTTTTGCTTTTGTAGACTTTATACATCGAGTTGCCGGCTCATCCGACTAGAAACAACTTGATTGTTTGCCTATTGTCTTAGTTCCTAAGCCCCTGAAAAACAATGCTTTTTTCTGTTGCTAAAAAACAAGTTGAGTTCTTCTCTGAAGGCGTTGAAGGTACGCTTATCCAAACCTTGACCAACCAAAGCGAAAGCCGCTGTAAGGTTCATGGCGTCTACTGGTCAGCCAGACTATATCAGGTTGCACGGCCTATGTGTTTGCTTCCAGGCACACCGCTCAGAATCTTGGGAAGAGAAAATCTGTGCCTGCTAGTACAGCCCCTGTAGCTGCGCTTCTGTAGTCTCTGTAGGCCTTGATCGGAGCCTTGCAGGGACTGACTCCCCCCAAGCTTATGTTTGCTCCATACAAAAGGTGATATATACCATGCCCCCATTTTTTCCCATTCTCGCCATTTTTCTTGTTTTCATGTTTATCAGTGCCCACTCTTCTTCACAGCCAAAAAAGACCAAGAAGAGCGCGACCGAAGAGCTAGCTGAGGCGATTGACAAAGTAATGAAAGCTTCCAAGGAATCCTAAAAGCAGGAGCTTTTATCTGTTTAGGCTATGGTGAATCTAGTCCTGCTAGATCCACGAAAGCTCCATGCCTGCGATCATCGCCTATGGCAGTTTGATCAACCCGACACAGCTCTGTGCATCGTATCCGCTGACGGCACCCCGTCCGGTAGTTGTCCGTGGATACAGGCGAAGTTTTAATCAGGAGCCTTCCTGGAGAAAGGGAGACGCTCAGCGCCGAGCCGTACTGAATGTTGTTCCCTCTGAGGGTGACTGCTTTAACGCTCTACTAATCAGTCTGCAAAGCAGCAGTGATTTTTGTGAGCTAGACGAAAGGGAGAAAGGCTACAACCGGACTTTGGTAGAGGCATCGCGCATTACCCGTCTAGACAACATCTCCTGCTCCCTATACTCTGAATTTTCTTCTGAGCAGATATATCTCTACGTCGGAAAGCCTGATAAGCGAAATAACGAAATTCTTCCCAGTGAGAACTATCTAAACCTCTGTCTGCGCGGAGCTAGGTATTGGGGAAAGGCATTTTACAAACAGTTTCTACAGACGACGTATGTTGGCAGTTCACCTTTGAGTGCATTTCTTCAGAGGGACAAATAGCCTGTACTTCGCTAACATTTCAGAAGTTGTTAGCTGCTTGCCCTCATGCACCCAAAAGACACGCGTCCCCCCAAAACTCGTCGTACGTTCTTAGCAACCAGCCTGACAACAGCCTTGGGCGTTGCCGGATGCTCTGCCCTACAGCGATCTTCGAGCGTGTCCTCAGCAGTACCAGCCGCAGCGTCAACCGATGCGATGCCAGTGAATGCTACCCACAGCCTAGTGTCCGCTCCAAACTTGATACCCTCGCGAGAACTAGGCCGTACCAACGTCCAGCTACCCATTCTAGGACTAGGGACTGCTGGGAGAACGCCGCTTGCCCGCTCAAACCAAGAGCAAGCGGCGGTAGAGCAAATCGAGCGAGCCCTAGAATTAGGCATCCGCTATTTCGATACAGCAGCTAGCTATGGCCCGAGCGAATCTTTTTTGGGGAAAGTGCTACCTGCCTATCGAGAAGAGATCTTCTTAGGAAGTAAGACTGCAAAAAGAGACTACGATGGGGCCTGGCGCGATCTAGAGCGGTCTTTGCAAAGGCTAAACACGGACTATCTAGATCTTTGGCAGTTTCATCACGTGGCGTTTGACTCGGATCTAGAAACACTGTTTAGCGAAGCAGGTGCGGTGAAAGCGCTAGAAGAAGCAAAAGAGCAGGGCATCGTTAAATTCAGTGGCCTTACTGGTCACCACGAGCCTGATATCATCGCAAAGGGTCTCCAGCGCTATCCTTTTGATCACGCGCTGATTCCGGTAAACGCTGCGGATACTCATCATCCCAGACCGTTCATTTCCCACGTGCTGCCAGTTGCTAGCGCCCAGAATATTGGAATTACAGCGATGAAAGTTCCTGCCTATGGCCGACTGCTTAAACCAGGGGTGCTAGATGGGATGGACCAGGCATTGGGCTACACGCTTTCGCAGGCGGGCGTCCACTGTGCGGTGATCGCCGCTGAGACGATAGAGCAGTTAGAAGAAAATGTGCAAGCTGCCATAGCCTTCCAGCCTTTACAGGCAGAGGCGCTGGCGGAAATTGAGCAGCGCACGTCCGCTGTCTGGGAGGACAACAATTTCTTTAGACGCTGGACATAGCGTAGGACGGGTTATAGAGCTGCATGGTACTGAGATCCGTACAGCCCTATAACCTACTGTTTAGCTGAAATATTCAGCCGGAATTAGCTAGAGCTGCTGGCACTACCAACAGCACCTTTGATTGCGGCAATTCCCTGCTCAATGCTAGCCAACAGTCCCATATCGGGCTCCTTCCCAGCTAGCTCACGGGTTCCGGTGAAGTAGAGTACACCTTTGAGAACTTCTTGGTGAGCACGATTTTCAAAGTTGACTTTGTTCAATGGCTCCATTGCATCTTGTAGATCGTCGTCCAAAGACTGAGCCGCCTTGTGCAAGACTAAGCCAGTCATTGTCTGCTGATGCTTCAATAGCTCTAGCTGAAAGAATTTGTCGAACAAAGTTAGCTCAGAGCCGCTCATCATTTCTTTGACTTTCTTAGCATGAGCCTGAGTAATAGAACGCGATTCTGCGTTTGCGCCTAGCTTGGTGACTGCGGTTTTAATATCTCCTAGGTTTTCACGATCTTGGCCAAGCATCTTCTCTAGGCGCTCTCGAATAGTGTCATCGCTAGTTGCTTTCATTAGCAGCTGCTCTGCTTCGATCAAAACATTTTGAAAGAG
>Ga0115030_1000574_pt1 | contig 15403 bp, 20 predicted proteins | sample SidtaG_4_FD_87174 | JGI IMG/M metagenome (GOLD analysis project Ga0115030, IMG submission 87174) | Marine algal microbial communities from Sidmouth, United Kingdom - Sidmouth_Male1 metaG | ecosystem: Host-associated > Algae > Red algae > Unclassified | place: Sidmouth, United Kingdom | collected... | reverse complement strand
GTGGGGGTGGGGGGGGGGGGGGGGGGGTGGGGGGGGGGGGGGGGGGGGGGGGGGGGGGGGGGGGGGGGGGTCGGGTTGGGGCGGGACGGCCGACTTGGATGGCTTGGGAGCCGACCCTGCGGCAGGCGGTATCAGGGACAGGTTGACCGGCGGCACAGGTGGGCGGTGGTGCGGTGGTGCAGGAGGGGGAGGGTGGCACTAGTGCTGGGAGCGGCAACTGTGCGGCCGTCTGGAGCGCCACGGGCGGTAACGTACCAGAGAGGCGCCAGGAAGGGCCCTCACTTTCGAATCCCGTGGGAGGGGCGTGAGGGGCAGAGGGTGCCAGGAGCAGAGGACAGGCGCCAGTGCCTCGCTGGTCGCGCGCGGGCCAAGCCGCGGGCCAAGCCGCCGGCCAAGTCAGTCAAGAGCCAAGCGCTTTCGAGCCCCTCACGCGCTCGCGAGGCCCCGCCTGTTGGGCGAATCGCGACTTTCCAGCACAAAAAAGATGGCCCGTACTGGCCGCGACGCGATATACGTGGACGTGTGACCTGGCGTGTACTCTGACACACCAATGAAATGAAGTCTCCTCTGTCGCGCGGGCCTGGTTGGGGTCTCCACAGCCGCCACACAGAGCACACAGAGAGTGTCGGCTTGGCGTGCGATTTGGCATGAGACACGTGATCTAAAGAACTGGCCGAAAACCATGTCGCCCACCATGAAATTGTGGGGGCTACTTATGGGAGGCTACTTGCTAGCCAGTGCTTGATTGAAGAGGATTGCACTGCGACCTTGACGGTGTCTCTCGCTTGAATCAGTACTGGTCAGTATGTGGTATGCGCTCGTTCCTTCCGACACCGACCAGTCGCCTCTGTCTGGGTTTTCCCTTCCGAGACCGACTGGTCGCATGTGTCTGAGACTGGGATGAGTTTATTGTGTCAGGTGCCAGGCTGCGGCTTTCTGTTGAGGACGGCCCTGGGTGAGCAGCGGCACGTGACCGTCGTGCATGCCCGTAACGCTCCCAGCAACGCGGCACGGTCCCTCCGGACCTACTGCGTCGCGTCTGACGACGGTCCTGTAGCTACGGCAGCTGCACTGGCGAGAGATGTGCATGATCCTACCCCTGGCCAGGATGAGACCAACCCAGGTGGGACCAACCTTGGTGGGAGTGGCGTGCACGTTGTCGAGCTAGAGGCGCCTGTTTTCCTGGAGCTATCTCGTACACTGACGGCACATCCGCCATCGCCTCGCCGGAGTCGTACGCGACGGCGAGCACCATCCGAGCACGCTAAGAAGGTGCGTCGTGCTCACCGCGGCCGAGGCGGGCGAGGGCGCGGAATCTGGCGCCCAGCGAGTGGGGCGCACGACAACGACAGTAGCCCTACAGGGGACCGGCGGTCTGGAGCGTGTGCTGCGCGGCATGGTCGCGGATATGCAGCTGGTAGGGGCCCAGGAGACGATGGTACGTGTGGTGGGGACGTTGATGGGTGGGATACGGGTGGCGTGGGTTGTGGGGACCCTGGCAAGAGGGCCGCCAGGATGCTTTGTGTTGATGTTATTGAGCACTACGAACGCTTTGGTGATGTGAGCAAGGTGACAGATGCTTTTCCACCACTTGGGGAGGGGGCGGGCAGGAGGGGCGGCGATCGCGGACGTGGCCTTGGGTCGGGCGATGGGGCGCCGTGGACGAATGAGGCGCTGTGCCACGCCTTCGAACGGGCATGTACTCGTGGAGGGGGGGGCGTGGGTCTGTCGAATAAGCAGCTGCGAAAGCTGTACAAGTACACCAAGGTCGTCGAACAGGGCACCAACGCCACCATCAAGCCGTTCTCAGATTCCTTGCAGACGGCTGACCGGTTCATCGCCTCTGTGCGCCGCTTCAAGCGGCCGCTCATCGCCCCGCTCAAGTGGAAGGAGGCATCCATCAAGATCGACGGCCAGATGTACAACGTCTGCTTTCTTGGCGCGCTGGACGCTATCCGGAGCGAGGTCGTCAACACCCAGTAGGGAGACTTGTTCTGGGGACCCGACACCACCAACGATTCTGTCCCTGATACTGTACTGCGAGGCGCATATGACGGAGAGATGTACAAGGAGCAGCACTATCACGTGCAGGGTACCATGAGGCAGGGCACGCGAGTACTTGGCTTGCACCCCTACTCGGACTCGACGGTTCTCAGTAGTAGCGGCGCGGTGTCGGCCAACCCGCTACGGATGCGGATCGTCAACAACATCAACAAGGAGGTGCGGTGGGTGACGCTGGCCTACATCCCCAAAGTTGAGTCCAAGTTCCTCGAAACGCGCAAAGGGCACGAGGTGCGCGCCGAGCTACTGCAGCGGATCCTACACCTTGTCTTCCGCACGTGTATGGTGGCAAGCCACCGCGGGGTGTGGGTACAAGTGCCTGGTGGCGGCATCGTGCGCGTCTCCCCGCGGGTGCTCTTGTATGTTTGTCACCAGCCGGAGGAGCGTGCGAGCATGTGTCTGAAGGGATATGGGTGCTTCTTTACATGCACGCCGTGTATGGTTGGGAGAATCAACTCGAGCACTGCGGCTGGTGCCGCAGCACCGAGTCGTGACTTCGATGCTACTGTCAAGTCGCATCTCAGTGACGCGACGATGGGTACCTTTTGGGGGGCTGCATCTCGGAGAGCAGAGGTTGAGATGGAACACAGCCTCAACAGTGGGAACCTACCCTGGCCGCCTGGGCCGGACTTGGAAGCGGCCCGCGGATGCTGTATCGTTCTCCTGGGTTTGACTGCCTGCACGTATGTTCGCCTGCTCTCTAATTCATGGTCGCTCTCCCTTGCGCGTCCCCTCTTCGCCCATCCTTATTGTGTGCATCGCCACACCTGGCTGCATTTGGCGTTATTTTATCTTGTTTGGGCATCGGAAATACTGTTGACAATGGCTCATCTCACGGCGCCGCACCGTATCCTCATTGTGCTTGTATCCTGGATCTTGCTTGTACACATATACACACACGCAATCGCAAGCACGCAGGTAATAGACCCGGGCATCAACAGAAAATTGATCAACAAAGTACCCTTGTACCTCCGCCAAGTTGCCGGCGCGAGCGGCCGCACACGGTTCGAAGCCGCGGCCAACGCAGAGCGAGCGATGAACCTGCGCTTCAATTACGCGTCACGCGGGCTACGGGTGCCCCACATTCATCCAGGGTACATGAATTTTGGAAGGTCCGCGGGGCGCGGGGTGCTCGTGTGGTGTGGGCGGTGCTCGTGTGGTGTGGGTGCTATCACAGCTGTGAAACAACGGGAGCCACGGCGTTACTGGCTGATTCGTAGTTCTTTCTTTATCTGTACTGCATGTCCTTTGCACCAGAAGAAAAGAAACAAGCAACGATGACCGGTAGCGAGCACCGGCGTGCTCTGCCCTTTCGTCCTTTTGCGGTGCTTGGTGTGACCGGCTCGGACGGGGATGGCGCGGACCACAGTACACTCACTCTGGCGATCTGTGAGCTGGTGCATGTGACCATTGCGCTCTTCTCGGTGCGGTGTACTGGCGGAGGCATAACGCTAGCAGAGGCGGAAGTGCTGACGACAAAGGCCTACAAGTGGGTGGTGGACCACTACCAGCCAGTACTTGGCCCGTCCCACACGACCAAGCTTCACCGTATGGCTGCCCACTTGCTCGACGAGCTTCGGCTGCGGGGAAACCTCTACGACGGCAGCGCTGCGTACAACGAGACGCCGCACAAGGCGGTGAAAAAGGCATACACCTTGACCAACCACAGGAGGGACCAATTCATCGAGCAGCTTATCCTCGTGGAGCAGGTCTCCCGCATCCTCCTCGATGATGGCGCCGGTGAGCCGGCGTCCGCGCCATCATCCGACGCGTCTTCGGATCCGGAGTACGACAGCGAGCGCAGCGACGCGCGCCACCGGCGTCGGCGACGGCGGCGGCGGCAGGGGGGGGCTCGGCGGCGGCGATACTCCAAGCAGTACACGGTTGCGCACCTGGAACGCATCCACGGTCTGCTTGGGTTGGGTACTGCGCTCGGGGTGAGTGACAGTACGACGCTGGGGTGTGCCAAGTCATTGTACTACAGATTTCCCGCTCGTCCGCGACGCGTGAGGATGTCGCACACTTGGCGGGCGGCTTCGAGCTTCCACGGCGCACCGTGGTTTGACTGGGTGCGCTACCGGGGTCCAGGCGAGAGCTTCGCGTTGGCCAAGCCGCGCCAGTCGCTCAGGCCGGGTCAAGCGCGTGGGTGCGCCTCGTTGTGCGGCGTGCTGAGACCGCACCGGCAACCGAGGGCTGCGTGCTGACAAAGTACGGGTGTGAGCGACTGCAGTGGAGCGTGCCGGTCGACGGGGACGCGGCACGCCTCGACGCCGTCGAGGCCAAGGATGTCGTGCGCTGGTTGTCGGTAGAGTACTACTGGCAGGACCTCTGCGAGCGTCATGGCGCGACAGTCATTCCCGGAAAGGTGCCCAAGACGACGGCTAAGCTCCGTATGGCGCGCCTCCGTTTCAACGCGTTCGTGTCAGAGCGTGCTCGGGAGGAGGGCGATTGGGAGGAGGGAGATTGCGAGAACGAGTGAACGTCGTTGTCTTCTTCCTGTGTTGGTACCGAGAGGTCCCACGTGCAGGCCGGCCCGTTTGTAGTGCGACTGTATGACCTCATTCATCGAGCCTCTTTCACCAGTGAGGAGGACGCGGTGCGTGCGGCTCATGCGCGAGCAGCCCAAGGAGACTGTGTGGATCGTTGTGCCTCTCAATCGAGGCCGCCGATGCAGCATGCACAGAGGCGCTACAAGTGGAGGTTTGACCAGTCAGTCCATCACCGAGCATGTGGTGATACGAGCTGCGTGGGGGGGAGGTCCAGCGGTCCAGCGATGCCCGCCGAGATTGATCCTTGACCAGCCGACATCGATCCTTGAATAGGGGCTTCCAAGTCGCGTGAGGGAGACCGCTCGACGGTTCAAGTGGTCCTTGCGGCCTCGATTTTCCTGGGTTTTGATCGACTTGTAGCCTGCTTCAGAGGTGGGCTACAAGAAGCGGAATCCGGTCGCCGTCTCGAGCCGTCTCGAGTCGTCTCGAGTACGTGACATGCAGACTTGAAGCCCACATTTCGGCCGCCCTGTCACAGGTCGGGCTGCGGCCGGGCTCCATTTTTGGCTCCGGGCCTCCGTTTCGGCCCCACAGTACGGAAAGCGGGCCCCAGTACGCCCCAGTACCCCCCAAGTAGGATGGTACACATTTCTGACGACAGGACTCAAGAATCTCAATCACATTGCAAAATGCTGCAGTTGGATTCCTCTGAGGAGCGCTGTGAGCACTCGAAGCCTGCGGCTCACTCTCTGAGCGTCCATCACGTGGCCTCCACAGCGGCGCCCAGCGCTCCACTGCCGGGCAGCTGAGATTTACTGTCTGATAGAAATCCTAGGGAGGAGATGGAGTGCATCGATGGTGATTCACACGTGCACGATGTCATCCGCCCCACCCACCTACCACTGTCGCCGCCTCTGACTGCCGCCGCCCCCGCGGCGGCAGCCACGGTACCTGTATGCCCCCCCCCGTCGCAGCGGTTGCCTCCTACCTCCGTTGCCTCCGTCGCCCGCCGCCGACGCCCCTGGCTGCCGCCGCTGCCCCTCCAGGCTGCAACTGCTGCCGTCCCAGGCTGCCACCGCCGCCGCCCCCAGCCGGCGCCGCCCCCGGCTGCCGCTGCCCCCGTGTGCCGCCGCCGCTTCCTCCCGCTACCCCTACCACCGCCCCGGGCCGCCGCCGCCCCCAGCTCGTGCGACAGCGGGCTGCCGCACCAGGCCGACGCCGCACCTCACAGCCACCGCCGCGGCGCCGAGCCGCCAGCGTAGGCCCCACAGGCTGACACCGCCGCCGCCGCCACTCCCGGCTGTTGAGAGGTCAAAAACCAACTACGCCACATGGCCGGTTTGACCGGCCTGGGGAGCTCAACATCACCACTTCAACACCGGCCACCGCCGCCGCCACCCCCGGCCGTCGCCGCCACCGCCGCCGCCCCCTGCCGCCGCCGCCCCTGCGAGCCGCCGCCGCAGCCCCCGGCTGCCGCGGCCGCGACGCGGAGCCGAGGCCACCGCTGCCGTCGCCCGCTGCCGCCGCCGCCTGTGTGTGCCGCCGCCGCCCCCTGCAGCGGCACCAGCTCCCGGCTGTCGCCCCCCGCCACACCGGCCCCTGCCTGCTACTGCCGCCGCCGTCGCCGCCGCCCCCTGCCACCTCGGCCGACAGTGCCTGCGGCTGCCAACGTCGCACCGCCACCGCCGCCGCCCGTGCTGCCGCCGCCCCGCTTGCCGCCGCCGCCGCCTTCCATGCCTGCTGCCGCTGCCGCCCGCGGCGCCGCTGCCCCCACCTGCCTCCGCCGCCGCTGCCGTCGCCTCCGCCCCTACCTGGCGCCCCGGCCACCCCCGGCCGCCGCCGTCGCCGCCGTCCGCTGCCGCCGGCGCCGCCGCCCCTGCCGCCGCCGCCGCTGCCGCGTCCCTGCCGCCGCGGCCTTCGCCGCCACCGAGGTCGCCGCGACAGCTGCCGGCGCCCCCTGCCACCGCCGCCCCTTCCTGCTGCCGCCGCGGCCCTTAGTTTTCCTAACGGACGCCCCCGGCCGCCGCCGCCGTTGCTCCATCCCGCTGCCCTCTCCGTCTCTGACCCCCGCTGCCGCCTGCGCACCTTCGGCCGCCGCCGCCGCCCCCTGCCGCCGCTGCTTGTGCCTGCTGCGGCAGACGCCACCTGCCGCGGCCGCCGCCGCCCCCACATGCCGCCCCACAGCTCCGGGCCACCACGGTCGCCGCGCCTTCCTGCTGCCACCGCGGCCCCCGGCTTCCGCCACAGCAGCCCACGCCTGCCGCCACACCAGCCTCCGCCGCCGCCGCCCGTGCCTTCGGCCGCCGCCGCCGCTCGCTGCCGACGCCGTCTCAGCTGCCTCCGCTGCTGCCCCCGGCCGCCGTGGCCTTCGGCCGCCTCTGCCGCAATGTGCGGGGCCTCCGTCGCCAGCTGGTTCGGAACTGCCAGCACTGTGCTTCAGTAGTCCCGTTTTTCGGGCTCCACTGAGGGACTGCTACATTCCGGTTGCAGTGCCCTAAATTTTCTGGGCCATGGATGGGTACGGCAGGCTGGGGAGGTTGTGTCGGGTGGCGGAAACTGTCAGCTTCAGAGGATAGAAACGGTCTTAACGAAGCTTTCTTGCAAGAAACGACACACATTGCCGTTGCGAGCGCCCTTCCAAGACCCAGAAAAGGCTTTTTCCAAGAAAGACGTGTTTTACTCTTGTTTGGCTTAGAAGTGCTTGACGTACTGTACCCCTCCATATTGTCTTGTCCGACGGTTATTTAATTCCACAGGCGTCGACTAACGTGGGGTGGGGCGAAAGAACTTAGCATCGTGACAGGGGAATGGGCTCGTTCCCCTTCCCGACAGGGGATATCTGAGAGGATCGGATCCCACAGGAAATCCGTTTCCTGTGGCACTCAGCTGCCCTGAGCAGCCCCTCGCCCGACGCCACAGGGCTGGGGTGTCCGGATCCGCTTCCAGTCGGCTTAAGGAGACGCCGCCCGCGGCACTCCCGAACCCTCCCTGGGATCCCCACGTCCGCTGTTTTTCCGCCCTTACAGGCGTAAAAACGGCGTCCATCGATCATGGGTGTGCGTGACGGAGCTGGGGACCTCATGGCGTCGATCTCGGCGCCTACCCCCCTGGCGGGGAGCGGCTTCTTTGACTATTGTCTCGCCGCGCCGGCCCCTCAACGGTCGACGGTTACGACGGGGGTATCAACCCCCCGCCTTTGCGACCTGTTATTGCTCTCCGTGTTCTGCTCTCCACCCGTTGCCACTTGCGCGCGTGGCGGTCGTGGTCGTAAAACCAAGGGCGCGAGATCTGCCTCTGGGTCCGCAGCGGGCGGCGACCCAGACCCGCGACCCCTCCCGCCTTCTATCAATGAAGGGTGCGAGGACGGATTTGACGCCACCAGGGACAACGGCGCCGGCAACGGTGGAAGCGGCGGTGGCGGCGGTGGCGGTGGGGGAGGCGGCGGTGGTGGCGGAGGCGGCGGTGGTGGCGGTGGCGGCTCCGACACCCCTGACGACGCCGCTGACGGCGACGGCGACGACCTGGACGACAAGTCGGAGGACGATTAAATCGCGCCTATCAACGGGCGCGTAGAGCCGTACCGCTGCGCCTCCGATTACTCGGAGATCCGCCGCGTCCGCAACGTGCGGCATGTCATCCGTGGATTCTTTCTGCCTTCCGGGGGCGACGTGCAGTCTCACTATCCCCACCCGTTCGACGTGGTTGGCGCCACGCGCTACCTCAAAGTCCAGTCGAACCTGTCGGGAAGGCCCGCCCAAGAACTCGAGTTTGTGTACAACGTTGCATCTTGGGTGAAGCACCTGCACAACCGGGTGCTCAGCCGAGAGGAGGCCACGGAAAAGAACGGCTCGACGCCGTCCGCGTTCGTCGAGAACACGCGCGTGGCGCTGCACCAGCTTTTTGCGCTGGTGTCAGCGCGGTACAAGATGGTCACACTGGCCACGCATGACACAGCGGCGTCTGAAACTCTCCGCACGCTCGTATTTCGCGCGCGAGCTCGTAAACTGCTTCTATTTTCTCTAGTTTGCCTTTAACGCGTCGGTATGAACTCATCTCACATCATCACACCCGCCGTCCCCCCCCCACAGCCATCTCCATTCCAATTCCAGCAACATTCGCCGGCCCTGCGACAGTCGCCCACTTCAGAGACGCCGCCAACAGGGGGTACAGGCTCTGTCTGCGTTCTGTTTTGTATCAAAAAGCCTTTCCGACCCCCTGCGTGGCGCTGCCCGGGCAGTCAGGTATCGGTGGAGCTGCACGGCAGACTCAGCACGCCATACGTAACTCCCCCTCCCAACACGGGATGCTCCGCCTCAATCACGCTCCGACAGTACCCCCCCGAGCACTGCTGGCGTCGTGCTGAGCGGTAGCCGCACATGCTCCCTGCGGCCGCCCTTACACGAGAACTGTACCTCTCGCGCCTCCATAGTGCCACCGAAGGCATCGGAGGCGGCTCAGGAGGCCGCCTGTGTGGCTTGGCAGCTACTTGTGCAGCGCCACCTCTCGGCTACCTCGCTGCTGGATTTGATTCCCGACGGCGTCGGGGACCGTCGATGCGTGCAGCGCCCTCCCAGAAAAATGAGGGGAATTCCGAGTTTGGTGCGGCTGCTCGGTCGCGCACATGTCGTGACTGCCGCAGCAGACTGCGACGGTGTTGCTGGTACAGTTCCGTGCCTCGACGGTCGTCGCCATCGCCGCTCACGGTAACAGCGACCCGTATGCGTGCTCGCTGGGCGGGCCCGCTGACGTTTCCGCGGTCGAAATCATTGCCACACGTATGCGAGGAGGCGGTGGAAGTGGCAGCAGGGCCCACTTGGGGGGGGGTACGCGTAAGCCGCGACGGCGCCGCTTGCATCCGCCTGATAGGAACCCAACTGCGACAGAAGCGGCCGCCGACATGGCGTCTGCTGCATCCGGCAGGTGGGTGATGGGTGCAGGCGCCGCCGCAGAGGTGCAAATCTGAGCGGCCGAACCAAGTCCATAAGTGGTTTCAAGGTAGTTTCTCTAAACACGATGAGTCTCGCCGCTCTTGAACTGAGTGTAAGGCAATTCTCGCTTGGCGGAAAACCTTGACAGATGGATCGCGGGTCACCTGTTCGGTGCCTCGATGCAGTCCGCTGGATGCCGAGTCTCGTCCAGAGACTCGAACCGGCCCTTTCTGGGACCGTCGACTGGCCTACGCACTGCCCTCCGCACTCCGTCGCTCGATGGTCCCCGAGGCCCCAGCTACCGAGCACCCCTGCCCACCTGGCCATCGGCTGTCGCAGGCTGTTGAAGAATGACGCGTTTCTGGGAGTGTCTCGGCGGTCGTGCCGCTTAAGAGCTTGCCCAGTCACATCCTCCGCTGCGGCCGGCCTCAAGAGGCGGACCCACACTGCCCTGCTCACGCCTCGCCAGCGACGCCTCTGAACACCAACAGCATGCTCGACGAGAGGGGTGGCCCCCGGAGGTTTCCCCCCCGCATTCGTAGCCGTTGCCGAAGGACATACGCGGAGACGCTCGTCATGGATCCCGCTGCTGTTGCTGCCCTTCGAGTCCGTGGTGTGGAGCTGGATGGTGGCGCACTGGGGTCTCCTGCGCCGTCGGCGACCGCACTTGAGTTGGACTTCGCGCGTTTGAAGCATAGTGTCGACGTGGAGGAGGGCGACGAAGAGGGCGCGGATGACGGTGGGCAATGGGAAGAAGGGGTTTACGCGGTGCGTGCGGGAGAGGAGGAGGCTGGGGAGAGCGGAAGCGAAGTGAACGCGATAGCTGCCAATGCGTCCGGCGGGGGGCTAATCGACAGCGGGCAGGCTGTGTACTACTCGTCTCCGGCCGTGGCGTGCTCAGTCGGTCTGGAGCTGGGATTTTAATTTGTACCGACGCCATCTCTAGCACAAATGAAGGTCAACTCGTCCAGCTTCATCAGTCTGTGGATGCTCTCTCTCACGGCCACGTGGCCGCATCAGGTGGCCTCGCGGAGGCGGAAGTACCTGGCGCGCTTCGGCGCTCACGTCTCAAGTGGCTGCGTCGAAGCTAATGGCACAGATGCCCGCTCCAAGACGCGGGCCAGCCGCATCATGGTGGCCTGTCCGTTTTCCAACTTCGTCGGTCGTACCATCTGCGTAGACTCTGACGAGGGAGATGTCGACCAGGAGGAGATGGACCGGCGCGTCAGAGCCTTCTTTGTGCGCCTCACGCTGCACAACCTTGGCGTTATCACGGCGTTCCTGGACGCCCGCAGCCACGGTATCGCTGTGTCTGGATCGTCACGACCCGTCAAGGCACTCACAATGGATGCATATGCGTCAGGACTAGCCTTCTTGTTCGGCGAGGCGTACACTAACGGTTCCAATGGCGGTGTCAAGATCGTGCCAGAGTGCGCCAAGAAGGACACGCCGTGGCAGCTGAGGCCGTCGGCCGACAGGAGCAAGGAGGAGGCCAAGCGGAAGGCCCCTGGCAGCCACCTGGGCAGCCTGATGGCGAGGTCCACTGTCAAGAGATTCACAAGTGCCGCCAGAAAGAGCACCCATCTCAATGGGCAGCAGTCCCTGCAATCGGCGGCCGTGACGCCGGAGATGGTCCAGAAGCTGTACAACTGGCTTTTTTTAAGGCATATGACAGTGCGGCCGGCCACCGCGCTCGTCCCTGCGTCCACACAAAGTACCCCAAGCGTCGCTCCCGTTCCTGTATGTGAACCTGCTCGCACCCAAGCTGCAGCCTCGCCTCCGACGTCCACCCGGCTCGTGCCGCCCGCGGACACGAGCTCGACTGCAAAGACGGAGTTCATGGGCTGCTTCTTTCACGCGATGCTTTGGCTGACGCTGGTGCTCCCGATCACGCTTCTGAGCATGACGTTTGGGGACATCTCCCTTCCCAACCTCACCGTTCCTCGCAACCTGCACTTTTTCAGAATGTACGTTGAGTGCTCGAGGGCCGGGCGTATGTGCGTCGCAGCGCTACATTGTCATCAGCTTGCGCGCGCAAGCGTCCTATCTATTTCAAGTTATCATGTGCTGACGTTCGTGTCCATTCGCCATGATGATCCGTTGCCTGGATGTGTTTCTCGTTCTGTCACCGTCTGGCTCTTTTATACTCTGTCGTTGTACCTCACCCACGTCCCCGGCCGGCATGGTCATTATCGCTACATCAATATCATGTTGCGCGTCACCAAGCGCGGCAGAACCACGACTGATGTCAAGACTCTTCGGCTGTACAGTTGCTATCCCAGCGTGACCCCCAAAGAGTGTGCAGCAATCGGGCAATGCAACGTCATGTGGTGCCCCAGCCAGCACCCCAGCATCCCCCTGTTGTTCCAAGGCACATTGCTACTGTCTGTAAACCACCCGGCTGTCGGAATGGACACGGTCATGTTGTTTGACCAGCCCCTCTTCTTCGCTCTGTCAGCGCGCTCCAGCTCCGGGTTTGTCTGCCATCCTCGGCCGATGACGGCCAACGAGGTCAACGCCCGCTTTGCAGCTGACTTGGCAGCTATTGGAGAGCAGCGCGTCAATGGTGAAAGGCCACGCCGGCTGTTTGGCCCTCGACGGGGCGGCGCCAAGAATTTGCTGAATCAAATATGTTCGTTTGAGCGGGTGATGCGCAATGGAGACTGGCAACCGAACTCTGACAGCTTCCTTGTCTAGCATATTGACATGAACTCCCTCGGGACATTGCGGTCTACCCTGCGCTCCAGAAAGCATGACGAGATCATCCAAGTGGTGTCGCAGATCTCTCACGCCCATACCAAGTGGGTCATCGAACAGGTGCGCAATCACGTCGTTTCTTGCATTCGACACGACCAAGCAAAGTCCAACGCCAAGCTCAAGGGCTTAGGGAAGGGAGCAGTGTCGGGGCTTTCCCGTATTCTCTGCGAGGTCGTCCTGGTGCTCCACAGTGGAACAACGGCCAAAGATGGGCGGGTGGCCGAGCCAGGAGCAGCGGGCAGTGCCCTTGAGTCTGAATCGGCAGCCGGTGCCAAGTGATAAGCGTGCACATCGATTGTTAGCTTGTTTTTCTTTCCTTTCTTCAGCGTATATTACACTACTTGAAGTCCCTAGCCAACTGAAGCCGGAACAGAGCAGCGAACAGCCCCGGAGCGTGTTTCCCCACAACGACGGACCATGCACGCGCCACGAAACAGGGAACAACGGATAAAGAACAGTACCACAACTGACCCCTTGCAGGTGCGCCCCTCTGGGGGCCATCCAACGCGCCGGGTGACCCCCGCCCGCTCAACACGCGCCCACCGCGCTGGTGGCACGCGGGTCGGTCGCCAATGCCGGTGACAAAGAAAAGCGGCCAGCGCGGCTGCCGCATCGGCTGCCCGCCGCCCACCGTCCGCTGAGAGATGGCGCGGACGCGTTGTGTTCCGCCCACCCGTACGCCCGCACGAAGAACTAGGACGAGCAGTCGGTCGCGCAGGACGCACCGGCCGCCAAGACGGGCGCCTCGGTATTCCCACTGCCGCGAAGGCACGGCCACCGCACGCGGCCACCTCCACCCCCACCCCACCGCACCTACTCCCACGGATGTCGTCGCGAACAGGTGGGCGCGTGGTGAGGCAGCCGCACCGCGGCAGCGACCGCTTGCCGACACAGCGATGCCGCCAGGGGACATGGTTGCCCAACAAACGGGGGGGACGACGGCGCAAGGCGGCAGCAGAGGCGTCGACCACAGCGCGGCGGAGGCGCCAAACGCTTCCCTCCACTTCCCCGCACGGCGGCAAAGGCGTGACGCCGACGCACGGTCGCGCCGCGCCTACCGCGTGAGTGGGCGCTCTTCCATGGCCACGTGGGGCACTGCCGGCTGCCGCCGCCGCGCCCGTCGCCGCCTTCGCCGCCCAATGTCGCGCGTCTGCTGCACGGTGCCGCCACTGGTCGCTGGAAGCGCCACTGCTAGCGCTGTCGCTGCCTCGACGCGGCGGCTGCGGCCACGCCGCCCACTACCACCGTCGCCAACGCCACCGCCGCCTCCGCCGCCGCCGCCTCCACAGGCTGCCCGTTGTGGGCGGCTGGGCCGGATGGCTGTGGCACCCGCGGCCTTTTCGAGCGGTCGCGGTGGCACAGCGCACGCCGCCGGTCTGTGATAGGGTCGGGCCCGTGGCCGCAGCCACGGGGGGACCAACGACGCCCACCGCCTGCTGCCATACTGCCCGAACGGCGTACCGTTCACTCAGACCACCGCCGCCGGCACAGCGCCATGGCTGTGGCGGCCGCCACCGCGGCGGCGACGGCGGCGGTGTCACAAATGGGACCGCCGCCGGTCGACCGACGCTCTTGCAACGGAAGGGGGGGGTAGGGGACGGGGAGGGCATCGCCGCCGTCCACGACGACGTGGCGCCCGCCTGCGTGCCGAAGCCATGCCCCGATGGCACAAGCGGCACAGCGACCGAGCGCGCCGAGACATCGGCCTCACACCTTCCCTCCCCCGCGCTCTCCCGTGCCGCTACCGTCGCGTCCCGGCGACACAGAGTAGGTGCTTCGGCCACGGCGGCTCCGAGCCGCAGCGGTGGCCTCAGCGACGGAACTCACTACTTCCCTCGTCCTCGCCGGCCTCTGACCAACTTCCGGGGAGCGCGGCGACGATAACCGTCGCCTACGGCCACATGGCCGCAGCGTCCCAGCACGGCCGCGCCCGCCAAAGCCTCGCCTTCACAGACAGCGGCTCGTCGGCTGGCCAGCGCACGGGCGACACACAGCCCAGCACCTCCCACCTCCCTCCCCCCCCTCGCCACCCACTGCGCGCTGCCAACCGCAATTGTGCCGGCAGTAACGCCAACGGCGAGCGCGCGCCACGAGCCCGCCGCCGCCGCCGGCCACGGCGGCCGCCGGGTGCAATAAATTCAGCAAGCGACAGCCATTAACGATGCGGCGGCCTGTGGTGGTGGCGGCGGCCGGCGGCGGCTGCGGCGGCCGGGTGTGGCGGCGGCGGCCAGCGGCAGAGCTGGCGGCCGGCGGTGGGGGCGACGGCCGGCAGTGGGGGCCGCGGCCGGCTTTGAGGGCGGCAGCCGGCGGAGGGGGCGGCGGCCAGCGGCGGGGGCGGTGTCTGGCGGCAAGGGCAGTGTCCATCGGCGGCCGCGGTGGCCGGCGGAGGCGCTGTCATCTTTACCTGGGTTTATTGCAGAAAGCCGTTTTCATCAACATCTTGTGGAACGAACATCTGGGACCGACCCACATTGTGAGTTTCTGGTGCACTTTGCGAGTCAAAAGCACGAAACCTCACCAACAAAACGTCCGCGAGAAATATCTCGCGAGTCTCCCCTGATGACAAACCACTGCCAGCCAATGGAAACACGGAAGAAGCATCGAAAGTATCCAGCTAGTGTGATCCTGCAGCTTGAAGGGAAACCAACTTTGGATGCGGTCCACAGTCCGCCACCGATTCAGGAATCTCTTAATGGACTGGACATATCACCCATCTGTGGGGGAGACCCCCTGTCAGGGGTGACACGACCCCCCGGCATAAGCCGGGGACGGGTCGTGACCAGTCACGCAACACCCCCCTAGGGGGGTAGCGTGGGACAACCCCCTTGGGTGGGTGTCCAGGGAGCCCCAGGGCCACCCATGAAACGACCCCTCTGGAGGGGCTGTAGCGGTTCTCAGCACCACCACTTTTGTTCGTCGTCCAGACGAAGTGACCTCTTGATCAGCTCGGTCCGTCGAAGGAACTGCCCCGGAAACCGACCCACAGCCCAGCCTTCCCGCAACGGGAGGAGAGGATCACGGCAAAGCCCAGGGGGGAATCGTAGACCAAAGCACAGTTGGTTTTATCAAACGGCGGTGGGGACGACCTCCCCACTGTCAATAAACCCCTCCCCAACCCGAGCGCCAGCGGCCAAAGTAGCCACCCCAAATGCGCCAAACAGATAAATC
>Ga0115030_1000570_pt1 | contig 15430 bp, 25 predicted proteins | sample SidtaG_4_FD_87174 | JGI IMG/M metagenome (GOLD analysis project Ga0115030, IMG submission 87174) | Marine algal microbial communities from Sidmouth, United Kingdom - Sidmouth_Male1 metaG | ecosystem: Host-associated > Algae > Red algae > Unclassified | place: Sidmouth, United Kingdom | collected... | reverse complement strand
CGGCCCCCGCGCCGGCGCCCCCCCCCCCCCCCCCCGCTCCCTCTAACTCGCGTAGCAGCGAACGGCAGGACACATTGGAGAACTTACAGGTCGTGTGTTCCTTCGGGTCTTTTCCATCGTCCTCTAGTGTGCGTCGTCCAGTCGCCTCTGCTGTCGCCCGGGTTGCTCCCGACCGTGACTGGCGCCTTCCCCAGACGCTTTCCAGTCCTCTTTTGGAACTTCTGGCTGTTTTGGCGTAGTCTTTCTGTCCCCTCTTCTCCGAATCCTTTGATGTCGCAAGGCAACGAGGTCAAAGCAGGTGGATAGACCCAGCGCATGGCGTCCGCCCACTGGTTGTTGCATCCGTTCCCAACTTGCTCGGCATGCATTCTTCCTCCTCCATCCTGATTTCTTATCCACTCACCCGTGCCCCCACTCCCCAACCCCGTCCACAATGCAATCTCATATCAGTTGTACATGCCTGCTTTTCGAGTGTAGAGTCATTCCTATCCCGCAGCAGTCGTCCACCAACCCTCCCTCTTGACTGGCCCATCTCCCCCAAAATCCTATCCTGCATCTTCCCTTGACATCTACTGTGCTCCTGGGACCGACGAGGGAACTTGGTATCGAAAAAAGGAAGCCTTTCAGTGCCCACCACATCAACCAAGAGACACAGCCAAGAACAAAACAAAGCAAACCAAAACACGAAAGGTACACGCAGAGAAACAGGCCGCAGACGACTCTCAAAACTCCGGTAGACCACAAATCAAAGAGAAAAATGTCCGCGTCCGCACACAAAGGCACAGCTCAAAGGGGGAAACAAAAGTAGGCAACGGAGCAACCACGTGGAAGGAACATTGGTGTGCAGAGGGACCAACAACAGGAGGCAAACGCGTTCCGTTCAGAGGGTTGCGGCGGATGTTGCGTCACAAATTCGCCGCCGACCCGCGCCGACAGAGGGTGGCGGATCTCGGCTGGCATGCGCACCAAAAACGGTGCATGTGAGATGAAGGTCCACGGCACAAACCCAAAACGTCGCTGCCGCACCTGAGGCAAATAAACGCCTGTTGGGTTCAGTGCGTGCATCATAAATGCAAAAGGAACACAGGAAACCAGCGGAGAAGAGGGAACGCCTCCACAAATGTGTCACTGTCTGCGTTTGGCGTGCCTACCATGGACATCAACGCGCGCACAATATGGCATCCTCCCGGTCTGTGTCCACATCAGATGCTCCGGCAACCCAGAAAAAGGGTCAAAGATCCCTGCGCCCGGCCTGCCATTCACTGACACGGACTGCACGCGACCCTAACGAACCCGAACACGCACATACTAGCACACTCCCAGCACCATCCCCCAATCTGACTAAAAAGCACAACAGCCTCCCACACGCCGTCCGACTGCCACAGACGACACTGTCGCCCGGGCGTCCACACAGGTCCACACGCGGGCCACACGCCGCCAACCCACACGCATCATCGTGCTGCTTGTGGACCGGCGGCGAGCGCCCGCGGGGATTGCTGGTGTTTCCACCTCTGCCGAGCCCAGTGTGCGCATCAGAAGCGCAGAACGAAAAAGGAAGCCACTGGAAAAGCGCAAACGCCTCAGAAATGCGTCAGTGTCCGTGCTTCGCGTGTTTTCCCACCACCACCGCACACAAAACTCACTGGAGCGCATGAGGTACGACCCACTTGCGCTCTGCAGGCACGCCGTTAGCGTCCTCTACTCACCAGAAGTGGAGGTGCGCTCACCGTAAGGCCCACAGGCCGTACCGACGCACCCCACACCGCCGACCCCAATGGCGCCGTACGCGCTCCGTCCTCTGGCCTGTGCCGCCCTCCAGTCACATCGAGCCGCACCGCAGCTTCCCTCACCACGCCCGATTGCCACCGAGAACACTGTCTCCGGGGCTTCCCCACAGTTCCACACACAGGCCACACGCCGCCGGCCCACACGCATCATCTTGCTGCCTGTGGACCGAGAGCGAGCGCCCGCGGCGATTCCTGGCGCTTCCACCCCTGATGAGTTCAGTGTGCGCATCAGAAACGCATAATGAAACAGGAAGCCACCGGAAAAGAGCAAACGCGACAGAAATGCGTCAGTGTCTGCGTTTTGCGTGCTTGTCCGTCACCACTGAACACAAAGATTACTGGACATCATGAGGTACGACCTGCCCGCGCTCTGCAGGCACGCCCATAGCGTCCTTTCCTCACCAGAAGGGGCGGTGCGCTCACAGTAATGCCCACAGGCGGTACCGACGCACCCCACACCGCCGTCCCCAATGGCGCCGTACACGTTCCGTCCTCTGGCCTGTGCCGCCCCCCAGTCACATCGAACCGCACCGCAGCTTCCCTCACCACGTCCAATTGCCACCAACAACACTGCCTCCGGGGCTTCCGCACAGGTCCACACATAGGCAACACGCCGCCGGCCCACACGCATAATCTTGCCGCCTGTGGACCGGCGGCGAGCACCAGTATGATCTATTTTCGTTTCAGTCCCTGCCGTCGTCAGGCACAGTATGCAAGGATAATTTTGCAGCCACGGGACGCAGAGAAGCGGGATAGCAGTGTGCTTGGAGCTGTTAAGTCAGTGTCATAAGGACGTGGTCAATGTCGTCCCCACCGCCTGGACAACGTGGAAAACAGAAGCAAAACGTACCGGAAGTCATATGTACAGCGCGTAGTTGCGCGCGGCCGCCTCTGCAAATGCGCGGCACATGGCTGGGGTTATTGAGGAGAGCATAAGAGCGATGCAGTACAAGGGTCAAGCCTTAACCTGCTCCGGCGGCGCGTGACGTCGCAGCCAGCTACTCCCGACAGATAACACGTTCCCAATGGGGTTGAAATAGGGGCTGTAGGGAGGTAGGAGGCGCACAAGCACGCCCTTGCTCTTTATAAGAGCGAGGGTGGCCTGATCGTGGGCCCTGGCATTTTCCGAGGTCAGCACGCACCGCTCGGCCTGTTGAGAGCAGTGTAAAGTTGGATCGTAGGCATTCATGTGAGGAAGAAAGTTCTCCGCGGCGAAAAGCACGAAGTCGAGAGAGGAATGCCCGGGCGTTGGTTTCGTAATAATCCAGTCTCGCACCCGGTCGTGGCTCATCGCAACGAAAAAGCTCGTGCTCACCCCCCGAGAGTTAGTAAGGTAGAATTCAGCTCTCTGTCTACGCAAAGACAACGCCCAGTTCCGGTTGGAAGGAAGGCCGCAACGGTGGGCCTCATCAACATAAACCCGGGCACGCACAGAATTGTCCCACTGATCTAGGACCCGGGGCGCACGTTCAAGCTCGTTACGCGCAATGAAAGCTGTCTCGATCACCTTACGCGTCAAGCCGTTGGCAGACAGAATGCGAGACACAGAGGATGGAGAAATGGATACATGTTCGCCCAGCAGTTGATGAAGGTCAGTGACACAGTCAGAAACTGCGTCCACAAGCTCCTCTGGGCACTGTTCTACCGCACATAGCACCGACGAGCGCAGATCCGGACACTTCAAAAAGCTGTCCGCGTGAGCTTTTCACTTCGCTGGTGCGTAATGCACCTCCCCTGTGTCCTCCACATTTGCCAACAAGCGAGTCAGTGTCCGGCGGGACATGCAAGTGCTGTGCGCGGCCGTCTCTAGGCTCTGGCCATCTTCGAGATGCAAGGACACAGCAAGCCGGCGCATGGCAGCCGACCTCATGGTGTCACACGGCACGTGACCCGCCTCCTATGCTTCGAATCACAGTCCCCGTCTCCGCGCGCATCGCAATCCGCATCTTCCGCACGCGTAAGCTCGAAGTAAGAGACAGAAAGTGGACCACTGGTGGCAACTGGGTCTTCAAAGGAAGACGATGCATCATCAGAAATATGAAGAAAAACTCGTCAAACAGTGCGTCGCGGCCAGGTGCAGGCCACACTTCCGGCTTGAGTATCAGAAAATGCGCTTTCTAGGGGGGAAACAGTGAGTTTTTGCTCAGACGGGACCGAGAGAGGCGGGAGATCCCATCTATGAACGGCTGTCCGAAATAGAGGGCCCTGCACATAGACGCCAGCCTCAGCCGTCGCCATTTGTACGTACCCTGATCGTGCTTGAACAACGTTTGGACGTGCCTTGGTTTATTGTTTCAGAACTGTAGGGCGGGTTTCATACCTACCTGAAAATCACTGTCCGTCCAGGTCTCTGGCCACCAGAACAAAATTGGGGGATCAGAAGTAGCCCAAGATGGCAGAGACAGCCCCCGTTGTGCACTAGATCTTGCCGTCCTGGGGCAGGATGGCCTTAATGTACTGGCTCTGGAAGTCACACCCGATGATGAGCGGGACCAACTGGCGCTTCACAACAATAAACGAGGAATGCATAGATTGTTCATGTTTATTCAGGGTGAGGGGGATCCGAGAGGGAGCCTTGAGCGCCTGCCCCGAGGCATCCACGATCCGGGTGCGGGTTGGTGCACGCCACGCATGCGCGCGCCACCTCGGCGGAAGCAGGTTCTCGCTGACTACGCTTCGTCCGGCCCCTGTGTCCACCACCGCGGCCACAGAAGCCGGGTCCTCATCCCCGAACTTCAATGTGGTCTTGACATTGAGAATGTCCCGACGCAAGACGAACAGAGTACCCCGACAGGCACATGGTGTCCAGGCGGCTACCTTAGCGCGTAGCTGACGACCACACCGGCCCTGGAAAGCAACTAAGGACGACACGGGAGCACCGGGGCTTGTTTCAAACGGTAGGGCGCCTACGGGCGCACCTCCCGCACCTAGTTTCCCAATTAAGAGGTACCCGTGGTCTTCGTCTCCTGCTCGGTATGGGAGTCCCAGTTCTCCGGGATCTTCTTGAAAAGGTTCTCCTGGATTCTCTGCAGGATAGCGACCCGGAGGTTGTGCACCGTCTTCGGGTCCCGCCGACCAGGGGAATCTCCCACTTCTTTCCGGTCTTCCCAGCGCACGGCCTCATAAAACTGGATGCCCTGACGGGTCAGCTTGTCCTGGAGCTCGTTCGGCACCTCCGGACAGGCTGCCGCGATGTGGTCCTCCTTGTTAGACAACCGGCACGCCCGTACCAGGGTGGGTGTTCCCCCCCCCGTGTGAGACGGGGAGTAGAGGGCGTGAAAAGCGCGCGCCAGACCTCCAGACGGCCGCCTGCCTGGGAAGACGACTCGCCCACTGCTAGAACCGGCGTCTTGGGTCTTAGCCGACTGGACGTTCGGTACAGGTACATCATGGGGGGCGTCGGCTGGAGTCGGTCGAGCGCCTTGATCTGCTCATGCTTGCTCTGGGTGAATGACACGAGCTCCTGTACGGTGTACTCCGTTCAGTCGAGGTTGTAAATTCTGGGCATCCACCTGCAGGTGCTTGGGGACGCCCTGCATGAATGCCATAGTGAGGCGGTCCTCGCCATACACGTTGCTCAGATCTCGGTGGGATCTCTGAAAAATCCCGGTAGTTGTGTTATAGGTACTTCATGTCATACTGATTGACCACGTGTCACGCTGTCCACCGTCAGTTGGCTGGCCTCACCAAAGGACTGGTTCTTCTACTCGGTCCTACGTACCACTCGGCCGTATTTGAACGGCCGTCTGGAGCAACGTGCGCGCCTTTTCAGTCTGTGCGTCGACATCAGCTTGTACGGTGCAGCCGCTTCCCCCGTAGCTCACGACGTGCACTGCGCTCCACCACTACCTCCTACGTTCCTCCCCCCCCCCCCCCCCCCCCCCCCCCCCCCCCCCCCCCCCCCCCCCCCCCCCCCCCCCCCCCCCGCCCCCCCCCCCCCCCCCCCCCCCCGAAATGGCGCCTTCACGTACATCTCCTCTCACTGGGTCGGCGACGTGGCGCACACAGCACACTGCTGTTACTGATGCAGCCACTGCGGGAGCCGCGATGCCCCTCTCAACGACGCCCCCTGCGCGGAAGCGCGGCTTGCCTTCCACGCCCTCCCCCAGCTCGGCCAAGGTGCCACGCCGTCCGTAGAGTGACAACGCAACGGCGGAGCTGATGAGACTCCTGGCCTCCACGGCGGAGCGACGGGTGGAGCTGGCGGCGCGTAACATCAGCAAGGGCGTGAACGCCCTCAACGTCAGCGCTGCGGACGTGCTAAGTCGGGCATTTGCCCGAGAGGCATTCACCGCCACACATTTCAGGACAGAATCCAAGCACTTGCAGAAGCAGTGGCGCACGATCAACCAAGAAGTTGTACTACCGCGGGACAATGGCGGCTCCACCGAGGAATTGGAGCTCAAGAAAGGTATGTCACGCCTCTCTCCCATACTGTTTTTTGGTGGTCGCCTTTTTGAGGGTCGCTGATCGCTGCAACTGGCATATGACTCCAGCTCTTCTCTCATAGAACGTGTCTTCTGACTGGTTGATGTTCTTCTTAATTTTTGACTGGGCTTCGTGGTTTCTCTTCCGTGATTGGACAGCTGACTTTATTGATTTTAAGGCAGGTGTGGCCATCTGGGGGTCAGCAGCTGACGTTGAGAGTGCATCGCTTCGCGAGTCCGGCTGGCCGGACGAGGACGAGGGACAGGGGAGGGTGGGGTCGGACCCGCCACGCACTCCTCCCGCCGAAAGGGGGGGGGTCAGACGACGACGCCGGACAGGAGGAAAACACCGACCTCGTCCTCGACGAGGAGGTGTGCGGCGGCGGCGGCAAAATTGGCGACCGCGTCTTGTCGGCGACGGCCCTCAAGTCCACGCAGAAGGCCACAAATAAGGACGCAGCCACGCGCTTCATTGAGGTGGCGGACACTCAAGAAAAAGACAACGAGGAGAAGGAGGAGTCCCGCATGGTCAAGTCTCGATTCTCGGCCGAGTACCAACAGGGAAAGCTCCAGGCGGTGGGAGCGCTCTTGCGGTTGGAGAAGGACATGGCCAGCACCACAAAGACTGTCGAGTTGACCAAGGCCAACGTCACCTCCGAGGAATATGGAAAGTGGATGGGCACTTTCTCGGGGGAGCAGCGGCCATTCGGGGATGGTGGGCCGAGCACGGGGAGCACTCGAAGCCAGAAGTCGGATTAGATATGATTGACTTTACTCCTGCTTTAATTATTTGTCAGAGTGCAGAACTTCGTTCGTGCCGTCTACTTCGCTCTCTTGTATCCACCAGCATTCTTTGTCACGCCTTGTTAGTTTCCCACCGAGACCGCAGCCGTGCCGCGACGCCCAGAACCGTCCCGCAGTGCCTTGGGAGGTACATGTACTGACACAGGAACGACCATGCACACCACTACAAGAAGCGGCGCTGATCGCCCAAGTTACACCAGCAGCACAGTTTGCATACGCTACGCCCCGCTCTGCTTAACTGCTGCGAGACGCTCCCTGTTTCTTTTAGATCGTAAAGCAAAGAAAGGACGAAGGGAGAAAAGCTCGTTTCTACTGATAGGCACCCCTCGAGTCAGTTACCACGTCCCGCTTCATGTCACGCGCCTGCTCTTATGCAGAGCCGGATGCTCCGACCGAGTCCAATACCTCACCCCCATCTCCATCCGGTGTCCCAACAGCAGCCTCCCACTCATCCCCACCATCTCCATCCTGTGCCCCAACAGCAGCCTCCCACTCATCCCCACCATCAATCAAAAAATTTGTGGAGCCGAAAACATGCCTCCAAAATGGACGGCACGAATGCTGTCTGGGCGCTCATGCCACTGTGAAGAATTCGCCACCGCCCCTTGAGCAAAGCAACAGCTTGTTCAATCACAACCCGAGTTTAGCACAAAATCTTATTTTGCAGCTTAATCTTGTCCGTCAGCTGGGCACGTGGGAACGACTTGAGCAGCCAGACCTCCAAAGCAAGCCCACCGTACCCCAACAGGAGATGACCCTTGTGCAGTAGAGGCGCGCCCCCTCCGGTCTGTCGGCGGTACCAGGCGCTCTCTTTGCACGCCCGGCTATCCGCCGCGCTGCCCGGGGCCCCCACCCGACACCAGGTGATACGCTTGCGCGCGTCGCATATTGAGAGAAGAGCCATACCATAAAAACACTTGCGCGTATTAAACGCTAGCTTTATTTCAGTCTGCTCAATTTTGCCTGTCTGGGTCGGTACAGAACGCAAGCACGAAGGACTCTCAGCCATCCAATTGTTCAATATAAATCCGTCCTGATTACGCTCTGTTCGGACTCAGACCGGAAAAATTGAGCAGACTGCAATACCAGGCGAGGAGGCGTGCAGATAGGCATACGAGTACCATCAATGAAACCCACCACACCACGGCTGGGGCACCCATGCACCGCCACAAAGTCGTCAGCCATCGACTGTGCTGCGCTGCGGCCGTCGGGACAGACGGAGGTGGAAGACCCGACCGGATGGCGGCGGTCACTGCTAGTACAATTCCAGAGAAGGAAGAAGATGGCACGTCCGCTCCGTAGTTCATGGCGAGCTGGCTGCCACCGTGAGCAAACCAGTAGAGGGTGAGGAGTAGCTTAATCGTTGGCTTAAAAACGCAGCACCGCCGCCCGCCGCCCGGCCCACCCGAACGAGAGAAGGGTGACACCAGCGCGTACAGGGACGCAAATGATTCGGGGCTCAGACGAATTCGCTGCTTGAAGTACTCCGGGGTGCGCTCCGGGCGTCGAGCCCAAGGTCGGCCGTTGTCCCGCCGAAGTGTTGTGCGCGGCTTGGCAGTCAGACTGAAAAGAAAGGCCGCCGCGGATGTAAACAGCTACTTTTCAGCTGACGAACACGCCCCACTCGCTCCAGCCAAAGCCGAACGAGCCCCCCCCAACCCACGCACCCCACCCCTACTACTCCCTCCGCCCTCGCGCTCCCGGTCGCTCTCATCTTGGAGGATTTCATCACCAGGACTGTCCACAAGACTGTCCTCGGCGGTCGGCGCGTCACGCGGCATGCCCATCAGCTGCACTTTTAGGTCGTCAGCGAGCGAGGAGTGGATGGCCGGCAGCAACGACGTCAGCTGGCCCGTGGCCACCTCCTGTAGGTTCTCCGTCATCGCTTCCTGCAGCAACGCGGTCGCATCCATCTTGGGCAACGAGAGGGGACAGGGCGGAAATGCAGGTTAGAGGCGGCGGGCGGGGGGGGTGGGGGACACGGGCGCGTGCACTGCGCGAGCACCGCGCGGAGTGGTTGCTTGCGGTGAGCGGCGGCGGTTTCGACGACGTGGCCGGCGACGGCGGCAGCTGTGATCACAAGACGGTCGAAGAATCGACCGAAAAATGCTTAATAGATCGTGCGATGATCCATGCAATCGATTTTGGGTAGGCGGGATATGGAAAACGCTGCCCAGAACCCGCTTCGGACCCGGGATGACGGAACTCTGCCTCTAGAACTTGGAAACAACTATTTCTGCATGTCCCGGTTCCTCGAAAAGTGCTGTCGAATGCGACACAGGCCTGGACGAACCGGCGCAAGAAGGAAAAGAATTCGGCCGGCTTGGTCCCGTCAAAACGAACCCGGTTCATGGAAACCCGAAGTATTTTCCGTTCTTTGGTAATCCGTAGACGCATCCGGCTAGTGAAGGTCTGGTTCTGGTTGTCCAGAGGGTACGAGTGCCAGTCGGTCACCGTTTTGAGCAGGTTTTCCTCGACCATGTGGAACGCGATCTGGAAATCAACGAGTTCCCGAAGCACCGTCTCACAGGCACTCTGGGCGGACGATTCACTAGAGGAGGACCGGAAGCGACGACGCCGATGGCTGTGCCGGCGACGGCAAGACTGACGTTCCGGGCGAGAGTCCCCACTGGTACTCCCGTCTTGTCCCGCGTCGTCACCTCCGCCTCAACCTGTCATGACCCGACTCCCCGACGGCCCCATAACAGCGCTTGGGGAAGCCAGCATTCCGAGTGTGCGCCCCGCGGCGAGAGTCTCGACCGCCCTAGCTATGCTCACCCGAGCTCCTCCCGGAGGGATTCCAGGAACGATGACACGGCCGGGGAGTAGGTGACGTCAGGGGGAACACCAGTCGCATCATGTCGACCAGAGTTAGACGGAGGCGGGGTCCACTCCTGCTTGCCCTTGGACGTGCAGGTGCCCGCCACCGCGTATCTTGGCATCTCGGTCTTGACGGTCGTTGTCACCCGGGAAGAACCACCATGCCCAGCCACGTCAGCCGGCGTCGGCGGGGGCGGAACCAGTCCTGAGGTAACAGGTATCCCAGCCCCAGACGAAGCCGGGGGCATGTCCGTTGACGTACACCGGGGCGACGTCTCTCCCGGAGAGGACGTCGGGGTCGGCACAGTGGTCTCTGGCGCTCAAGAACCTGTCGAACCGGGAGACACGTACGATCAAGAAAGAAGGGGATGGCAACGATGTATTGCTGATCCCCGAATTTCGTCCTGGGAGACAAAGACAGTGACTGACTGTGAATAAGAGCATTCTATTGGTCTAAAATGACAGGAAAAGGACATCGAAGCCGATAGAAAGCCCGCATTCGGTACCAGGACCTTACACCCAGCAGAACTCACTGTTTTCTTCCGCTTGATACGCTCTTCTTGGCACGGAGCAAGCTGCCCAGGCGAGATCTTGAGATTTTCTACAGTTTCCTTGCCAGAAGTGCAGAAAAAAGAGGAGCTGATGTCGATTTCCAGGCCGTATGGGCACAGGTAAGCACTCAGAAGCTCCAAGTCAGTCCCAGGGGCGCATCTGACTGGTGGAGAGAGTCGGTCCGCAACTCAGTCTCGGTCCACCAGGACAAAATTCGGGGATCAGCAATACAAGGTGGGAATCCCGACACAATTCGGGAGACTGCAAACCCGTCCGGGAAAGGCCACACACACGAGAGCTCACCCGCTACACGGGAGATATCGTCCGCTACACGTGTACCGGCACCGGATGTGAGCCCCTGCTACTCCACCAATTCATCGCATAAAACGCCGTGTCACCCCAGCCCACAGAAAGAGATAGGGACACCTGCCCAGGTGAGAGAACCCACCCGCACACCCTTGCTCTGCTCTCGCCCGGTGACACTGTCACCTGAGAAAACACCCAAAGGCGCAAAGAGGGAGAAAGGAGGTGAGAACGCAGTTATTTTTTGTGGGGAGGCCGGGCCACGGGCGCCTCGCTGTCCCCTTAAGCTATCCGAGCAAGCGGGCCCAAATGGCCCCGAATCCCACACAGTAGCCTCCCCAACGGGATATCACTGAGCGCCCACGTCCCCCCCCCCCACCACCGCCCCGCACCCCCCGAAAACAACACCGAGCCCCCCAGACTGTGCGACGCGGCCACGCACCTCGGTGACACAAATTGTGCTAGCCAAAGGACGACGGATGCCCACAGTCGGCATGGCGACCGGGGCGCCTGCGGCCGTGACGAACTGGGCATGGTGGGGGGCGCGGGGATGCGGCGCAGCGGTCGGCGCGACGGCGTTCGCGTCGCCGACCGCCGGTTCTTGTGCCACCTTGTGTCTAAAATATTTTAATCGCCGACTTGCCGCAAAGCATGCCTGGTTATCTTACGTACGAGATAAGTGCGAAGTTATTGAAAAGGTTTGAAATCACATGAGTGCTTGCCTTCCTGTGCAGATCGGCGAAAATTGGGAGGCCTGCATTAGTTGGCTCGTGTGGAAGCACATTACACAATCGTGTTACAAATAGTTTTTTCTGTGAGGTTTGGTCCGATGGAAACGGAGGCATCGTCAAACGACAGATCTCAAGCGGCGGTTTCCGTGGTACCTGAATAATCCGAAAATCCACTGCCAAAAAAACGGATTTCTATTGTTGTCCGCCACAGTTGCATTCCCGCTGGAATATCATGGAATAGGGTTACTTTTTACCAGGGGCGGGCAGCGCGGCCGTCCAAGTTTGCGTTTCGCGGGGCGCGGCGCCCAGCCATGGGCCCCGCTACCCGCGTGAAGCCGTTCCGCTCCGACACCCACGCCTGCCTGCCTTGGGCAGGCTGCCCATCCAGGCGCCCCCGCTCGTCCGCGTGGCTGGCCACCCACGCCATGGCTTGGCATGGGTGTCATCTGCCGTTGGTTGCACCCACGGCGGTGGCGGCGCAGGCGCCCCCCCACATTTGGACTAAGCGGGTGCCGTGGGCGCGGGGCGGGGTGCACTTAGCATTGCCCCCCCCCGCCCTCACAACATTATCTCGCCAAAAAAACACGCGTTGAGCATCAGCAACGAGACTGCGCATACATGTATGGGATGACACGGCAGAGCGGTACAGCAGCAGTCGAACTGGTCCCAACCGCCGTACATGCTAGTACGACTATCCGAGGCCACATCGGCTGAGAACACAAGCACCTCTGTTAGACACAGCCAAGATGTGCAACAGAAAAAATGACTAGAGTGCCCCTATGCAAGATTAACAAAGGCGCCGACGTGGTCATTCGCCCGCGTCTACACGAGCGTCAAGCGCCGGAGTCAACCACTGTCCGCTGACCCCGGGCGGCCTCCACGAACACGCCGTCGCCGCCCGACGGCCATCATCGTCCAGCCGCCGCTTCCTTTGATGCGCGTCCGGGTAGTCTTCACTGCCCACGCATTCGCCTTCTAACTCGGGCGCGTCTCCTGCAGCCGTGCGACTCCGCGCGGCTGCGCCCTCCGCCGCCACCCCACCGCCTGAGTCGCCTCTGGCACAGCGTCAGCCACCTCCATCCAGGTCTTCACCTCGTTCGCCGCTGCCTATTGTCCTCCTCCCCAGCAAAGGACGTAGGGCCGGGTGTTCCCCAGCACCGCACCCACCAAACGCTCAACCCCCCCCCCAACACCCGAGTAACACACCCCTCCACATGAAACCGCGCTTCCCCTCTGGCCCACACACGGCGATGCCGCGCCTGCCCCACACCCAGCACCGCAACACCTACGGTGCCGTCGCGAACACCTCGAGCAGGAGGTCTTTGACCTGGCTCAAGCACGCCATATCATTCTCACGGCTACTCACGGTAGCTCCGTTGCCCCACGAGGGCGTGGTTCCCTTAGACAGCGGCATACCTTCCGGCAGGCACGAGTCAAAGTCGATCAGTACCGCCTCGTCGTCGTCCGTCAGCATGATGTTCTGCGGGTTGACGTCGTTGTGGGAGTATCCGAGTCCGTGCAAGTGCCCCAACGCCTCGGATATGCCGCTGATCACCTTGGCCACGTCCAGGGGCGGCGCCGCAGCTCCACGACGTTGGTCCAGGCGATGGGGCAGGCGCTCAAATGCAAGACCGGCGATGCGGTCGACTTCCAAAACCACTCCATGATACTTGACGATGTGCGGGTGTGGATGCTTCTTGAGCAGCTCGAGCACCAGCGCCTCCGACCGCATCCACTCCTTGCATTTCTTGCGGGCGGTCGGGTCGTTGTAGGATAGGAGGCGCGGGTATTTCTCCAAGACGGTAGGGTCGCGGCTAGGGGCGCGAGTGAATAGGTGCGGCTCAAAAAGGGGGAACACCTCGCATGGGTCGATCGGGAGTTCTGGACCATCCACTTCGCCCGGCGACAGCGACGGTGTGGCCGAGGATCCCTTGGCACCTACCAACGTCTGACGTTGCTCTGCAGCCGCCAGCAGGCTCGGTAGCACGTCCCACCGCAAGGTCTCCCGTGGCGTGGCCATGAATGGGGTGCTGGAGCGGAGGAAGAAGCGGGGTCGACCATGCGTGCCGTGTGTACGCGGATCCGTCCGGCGCTCGTAGACGATGTCACTATGCAGGAACACCGAGTTCCCGTCGCGCTCTTCATACGCGTCGGTCCAACGCAGCGGGAGCAAATCTGGCGCCATCCCCAAACAGAGTCAGGATCACGACAACCCTCGTCGGTAGCGTCACCACGGCAGCAACGGTGGCAGGTCGCCCGCAGCCCGCCACGCAACAGAGAAGGTACGAGCACACGTCCGAGGGAGAAAGACGGCAGCCTCGCTGGCACGCAGCACGGTGGAGGAGCGTGCTGCACGGCAGCGGACGCCACACATTGTCGGCCCGGCAGGAAATCACATTGACAGTGAGCATGGATCGGGCCACAGCGCTGGAAATCGGGATATCAAGAGCCAGTTCTTGTAATTGGCCTGGATGAAGTGAGATCGTCTGCAAAGGCCAGGTCCCCATGCTGTGGGGCGATTCTTTTTTTTTAATACCATAGAGTAGGCAGGCCTTAGTTTGATTTCCGCGTTGTTTGAGTGTGTTTTTAGAATTGCCACCTGTTCAGGAAATCCATTACAAGTGTCCTGTAGATATCTCAAGATGTCACACTCGTTCGTTTGCGTCCAAGAGACGTGCCGGCGGTGTGCGTCGCGTACTGTCCAGACGCGACCGCTCGGCGGTAGGTGTGACACGCCTGGTGTGCTGCGGCGGCGGTGCATGGGGAAGCACCGCCTCGGAGTGGTGAGGGGAGCTGTGCAAGGGGCCCCGTGGGGTCAGCCCACTGTGAGCGAGGGGGAGTACTAGAGAACAGGGTTTTGGAGGCCAGTGGTGGACTAGCCATCGGGGGCAGATGAGGAAAAATCTACTGGGGACGGTGGGGTCATGGTCGAGAGGATTGCCACCGCGGCCCCCACCACACGCGCGGGTCGGCGTCGGGTGGCTCGCGGGCCGAGCGCACAGGGCGGCGCGTCGCAGGCGACCACAGCCGCGTCACGCCGCAGGGTGGGTGCGCCCGGCCCACGGCTCCGCGACGCGTGGGGGTGTGGCCACTGGCGACGGCCGCGCCCTCGGAACTACATCGCGCTCCACCGCCGGTCGCGGCAGCCGTTGCGATCGCTGCCAGTCGGGGCGGGCGGCGGCGATGCGGCCGCCGTCGGCCACACCCGCCTCCGTGGCTGGTGGTGGTAACGGGCGCGCGGCGCTCGCCCGCCGGCTGCGGCGGCGCCAACGACAGGTCGGCGCGAGGTGCCGAGGCGGGCTGTCACTGGGGGGGGAGAGCGGGAGGGGGGAGGGCGCGCCCCCCAGCCCGTACCCGTGGCGGCAGCGGCGAGTCTGCCCGTGGCGGTGGCGCGCCGGCTGAAACGGGCGCGCGGGAGACGACGCGGGCGACCGGCCGTCCGGGGCGGGCGCCGCCGCTGCCGCGGCCGCCGCTGGGTGGTATCTGGCCGGCGACGTCGCGGCGGGGGGTGCCGCCGCCGACGCCGTCGCCGACGCAGCGCGCAGCGTGTCCCCTCCGTGCGTCGCTGGGCAGCCACGACCGCGGGGGGGGGCAGGGTGGGACACGCGCACAGCACCTGCGGCAACGTGTGCGGCGGTGCCGGCGGCCGCCACGGTGGTGGTGACGGCGGCAGCAACGGCGGCCGCACCGACGCCAATGCAGCGCCACTCGTGGGCCGGGGGGGGGGGGGGGGGGTGGGGGGGGGGGGGGGGGGGGGAGGGGGGGGGGGGGGGGGGGGGGGGGGGGGGGGGGGGGAGGGGGGGGGGGGGGGGGGGGGGGGGGGGGAGGGGGAAGCGGAGAAGGGCAAGCGGGGAAGGGAGCCAAGGGACTACAAAACTGCGATGGCACAAGAGGCACGAATCTTTCGATCCCATGTGTGACGGGCACAGGCCCACGCAGATCCCGATTGCAGGGTCGGCCGCCTGCACTACAGCCACCCCTGCTGTTTGACAACCCGGGGAATTTG
>Ga0115030_1000566_pt1 | contig 15473 bp, 18 predicted proteins | sample SidtaG_4_FD_87174 | JGI IMG/M metagenome (GOLD analysis project Ga0115030, IMG submission 87174) | Marine algal microbial communities from Sidmouth, United Kingdom - Sidmouth_Male1 metaG | ecosystem: Host-associated > Algae > Red algae > Unclassified | place: Sidmouth, United Kingdom | collected... | reverse complement strand
CTTTTTTTACCTCTACAGCCCACAAACCCCAGCCTTCTTTCGCGATCGCGTTAGCCAACCTTTCGACCATTGCATTGCTTTTCGACTTAGATAGTACGTCAGGAAAAAATTCCATCACACGCTCATCAGCGTTTAACAAAGCAAAAGGCTGTCTGTCAGCCTCGATCCACTGGCGAAGACGTAGACGATTGGTTTCTAATTCGTGAATGGCCGTCACCTGTCAACAATCCTGTAGCGCTTCTAGCTACTGTGAACAAAATTCTATTCTACGGCTTGTTTATCTACTTTAGAAGTACGACACTTGGTGGCACTCAGCCTACAATTTTATACAGGTCACTATAGATTGCTTTTCATCCTTCATCTGATAGCTCTCTGTTGCTGACCATCCAAAATAAGAGGACGATCGGTGAAATTTGGCAGTTTGGTTGGACTAGTTGCTCTACTGTTGGGCCTTTATCTGCTGTGGCTAATCCGCTTTATCGTGCTGTTAGCCTTTACAGCCGTTGCTTTTGCGACTGTGCTCAACAGAATTGTTCGATGGCTTACAGAGCGGCATGTCAAGCGAAACCTTGCAGTAGGGTTGACAGTCATTACATTAGCTGTGCTTTCTGTCCTCGTTGCCTGGTTGATTGCGCCTCCTTTTGTCAATCAGGTCAACCAGTGGCTAGATCAAGCGCCCTTTGAGATAGCTCAAATCAGAGCTTGGCTAAACGAGGTTGACAGTCGCGTTCCTATTGAGCTGTCTGAACAGCTACAGAAGCTCGACACCTTTATCCAAGATATTCCCATAGTCGCTAGAAGCGTATTTAATAACGCTTTTCTTTTCTTTAGAAATACGCTGTCTGTGCTGCTGAACCTTCTTCTAGTGCTAGTCATCACGATTATGCTACTAGCGAATCCCAAGCCCTATCGCCGCGCATTTGTTTGCTTATTTCCTCAGTTCTATCGCTATCGGATTGTTGATATATTAGATAGCTGTGAAGTTGCTCTAGTAGGCTGGAGCACGGGCATTTTGTTTAATATTTTTGTAATTACTGCCTTGAGCTTCTCTGGACTAGCGATTATTGGCGTACCTCTACCGATTGGCAACGCCTTCGTCGCAGGAATGCTGACCTTTATTCCTAATATAGGGCCGGTGCTGAGTGTGATTCCACCTGCGCTACTAGGTCTATTAGAAGCGCCCTGGAAGGGGGTGGCCGTTGTTGTACTCTACATTCTGATTCAGCAGGTTGAGAGCAATTTCCTAACGCCTATGGTAATGAAGCGACAGGTTTCCTTACTACCTGCGATCGCGCTAATTTCTCAATTGATCTGCGGTGTCCTCTTTGGCTTCCTCGGACTGTTCCTAGCGCTGCCGCTAACGGTTGTCGGCCAAGTGTGGCTACAGGAACTAGTCGTCAAAGACATAATGAATGGCTGGCAGCAGAAGACACCGATTGGCAGAAGACTGTTGATGACTCAAAAGCCTGTAGTTAGTCGAGATTAGCCGAGAACCTTTCCTCTACCATTCGGCTGCCAGTCGCTTCAGTGCTGTTTGAGCCGATGCCGCTCAATACAGATCCGTCTGACTGAACGTGCTCAGTCACGATGTCTAATTCTTCTCTGCGAAGCATCTCTTGAGCTGTCACCGTATCCGTCACAACTTCTTTGCGCACAGAGACACTCTGATAAGGCACAATTCTGCGGCACGATAGCGCCTGTTCTTCATAGATATCCATATGAACAGAACCATCTTCGGCTGTCCGAGCATCCCCGATGTCTATTCGAGTCTCTCCGGTATATATCGATTCGATTTCTATAATTATCTTCTCTTTAGTTACAGGAATTTCTGCACTCGCGTTGTCTGTGACAACCTTCTTAGATATCTTGACCTCGCCAGTTTTGATCCGCCGGGTCTGGGTAACTAGACGCTCCTCATATAGCTGAATAGGAGTATTCCCTCCAGTACTAGCCACAGGTGCCTGCATACCTGTTGGGATGTCTGTCTGGTTGACTGTCCCGGTCCTAGAAGCTGCATCTGTAGCAGCAACAGGTGTTTCTACCAAGCCAAAGTCATCAGAGTCGACCGGAGCGGAGTCTTCTACTGACCGCATTGGCATGGAGATTGAATCATACTCGTTGCCGCTGAGGGGATCTGTCATGATAGCTCCAAGGATTTAACAGTTGATTTCAGCTTGTATTGTGCGCTATCAGAAGTCGCTTTTTCGTCCGTCAACGGAGAGAAACATAGATACGACACGCCAGCTCACTACGCTATTTTTGAGCTACTTAAACTCTCTTTATCTGGCCCACAGCGCAGATGTTTACTTTTGTGAAGAAAATCTATACCTTTTTATCAGACCCGGCTCATTCTTTAGAAAGGTTGAACAACTTCTGCACTTTCATACTATTTAGGCTCACCGCACTTAGAAAGATAGAACACGGGAGTTTTGCCTTATGACATACGCAACGGATAGAAATGACAGAGCTGGTACAGTCGTCCAGGCTCCACCGCCAGTTACGGCCATCCCGCCAGCGGAATACCACGATACGGTTCGCTGGGGCCCAATCCTAGCAGGTATCGTAGTCGCGATTGTTTCACAGCTAATGCTAAGCGCTCTAGGCGCTGCGGTCAGTGGATTTGCCGCTGGCGAAGCCGCGCCGCGTGCAATTGGAACAGGAATAGGCATTTGGGCTGTCATCAGCTTACTAATCTCTCTTTTCTTAGGGGCATGGACAATGGCGTCTTCTTGCGGCCCGATGAACAAGAAAACGGCGATGCTCAATGCCACTATCATGTGGGCGACTACTCTAGTTATCAGTGGTTGGCTGTTGGCTAGCGGTGTTTCTGGTACCTTTGGTGTGCTGGCCTCTAATGCAGGTGGTGCGCTCACTCAAGCCATCGAGCCCGGCGGCGTGTCTTTGCCTACACCTGATCAAGTCACCGAAGCGGTGCCCAATGTCACCCCCACAGAAGCTGCTCAATACGCCGCTACAGCAGCAAAAGGTAGCGTCTACTTTTTGCTGGGTTCCCTGCTAGGTCTGGTTGCTTCGCTAATAGGATCTACAGTTGGAGCGAAAAGTCCTAGAGCAACAGTAGTGCGTTAGTCAGCAGCTAATAGCCAGTAGTCAGGTTTATTTATCAAAAGAAGGAGCGATGTATTTTCTGCATCGCTCCTTTTTTACGTTTTTATTTTTATGCTTCTGTGCTTACATTTTACGCTTGCCTTCAACAGGCTGCTCCTAAATTTGCGTCAGTCTCTCTTGCCGTTCCGAAGCACCAAACACCTTAGTGCAACACAAAATTCACGAGCCATCTATCTGTTTTATTTTCCTTCTATAGCCCCTTTTTCTGTAGCGTTATCCGCTATGGTATGGGCGGTGTAGCATTTCGTAATGTATTGATCAGAGTGGAAAATCCATGGGTGCTTTCAAGACTGCTTGAGAGCAGACTACGTCTTTAGCAGGAGCAGAACTGTAACTATATGAGTAGAGAAAACACTGCGAACCTCTCTCTTAAATCTAATGAAAAGTACTATAGATTTTCATAATATTTATCAGTATGCAATTGTTAAGCAGAGGAAACACGTATGGCCTTAGTAAGCCTGAAGAAAACTTACCCAGATTATAAAAACACTTTCAACGATAACAACCTTAGTCATCTGGAAGATTATAGTGTCTATGCAGACGGCGATGATAAAGTCGGCTCTGTAGAGGATGGGCTGTTTGACGATACGACAGGCCAGTTTCGCTATCTAATTGTGGATACAGGCTTTTGGTTCTTTGGTAAGAAAGTATTGCTACCAATCGGCCGGGCTCAGTTTGATAATAGTCAGCAGCGTGTCTATGTTGCTGGTCTGACTAAAAACCAAGTAGAGAACCTGCCCGAGTACGACGAAAATACATCAGTCGACTACGACTATGAGGAAAACGTACGCGGCGTGTATCGAGAGAACGCGGTTAATCAAAGCGCCGCTGTAGGAGCCTCTACTGCTGCGACAGGCGCGGCTGTTGCTGCTCAAGGCACCTATACTCGCGATGACTATACATACGATCGAGATCCCGCCCTGTACGACATGGCCGATACAGAAGATAGTCGTCCTATCCGTCTATACGAAGAGCGTTTAGTTGCCGATAAGAACGTCGTAAAGGCTGGCGATGTTATCGTTGGTAAGCGGGTTGTTAGCGAAACAGCTAATGTTTCTGTTCCAGTTGAGAAAGAGAGAGTAATTGTAGAGCGGACCACGCCTACAGCAACTACCGCAGCGACCACTACGCATGACTTTGCCGAAGGTGAAGTCGCTCGTGTAGAAGTGTACGAAGAACAGGCTGATATCCGTAAGGAAGCTGTAGTCAGTGAAGAGGTCTCGATTAGAAAAGAGCGTGAGCAAGAGGTCGTTACAGAAGGCGCTACTATCCGTAAAGAAGAGCTGGATGTAGAGGCCACTGATAAGACAACGCTGATTAATCGATAGTCTTCGACATAAGCGTTAGCAAAACTATATACATAGAACTGGGCTAAGGCTTACTTCTATGAAATATACAAGCTGATCAAGCAGGGAGGGCAATGCTCTTCCTGCTTTTAGTTTTGGTCGTTCTCTAGCAGGTCAAACCGCTTGGGATAGGTCAAATTGTGTCTAGCAAATTCTTTTTTTGCTCTAACGGTGAGATCTGTTTGATAGACAAACTCGTCTCTTGCATCTAAGGGGTAGGAACGCAGCTTGTACAGGCTACCCCAGCTGCGCTCGGTCATAACGACTACAATCGGTAGCTTTAGATGCGTATACTTGCTGGTATAGGCAATCCGGTACAAGATATTTTCGACTTGTTCTGGATTAACTTCATGGGCCAGATAGAATTCTGTCACGACCTGTGCTTCTAGCTCTCCCATATTGGCGTTGGAAACCGCGTTAGTCCAGATGTAGCTGTGGGGAACGGTGACGATATTATCAGAAGGGGTTTGCAATCGAATGCCGCGCAGACCATAGCTAACTACCTCGCCGTATTCGTCGGCGATCACAACTCTATCGCCTACTCGGTACGGCGCTTCAAACAGCCCTACGATACCCGCAATAATCGAGCTAGCATAGTCTTTAAACGCAAACCCTAGCGCTACTGCCACTGTACCTGTGACGGCAAGTACATTATCTCTAGACAGGTTCAAAAATAGATTCATCAACAAGATAATAGTGACAGTCAGCACCGCTGTTCGAACAAAAGGCTGAAACTGCTTGATACTAAGGCGGTTGTGTCTAGCGACCCTTTCAGACAGCCAGGTGACAAACGCATCGACACCCTTAATCGTCAAATAGCAGGTCACGCTAATAGCCAGCGCCTGAAGGATCTTGGGTCCAGTAATCTTTCCAATCAGCTCTCTCGTTTGGTTGCCAGCTTCACTGGCTGCTTCTCTGGCCGAATCCTGAGCTGCCTGAGCTATCAACGCCCATAATGGAGATCTTGTCAGTGGAACCATCACTCTACTACTCTACTGCTATCAACCAGGTCTACATCAGCTTTTGCAAATGGCTTTAGGACACCTCAATGATGAAATTGTTGTTCGATAGCTCTCTTCTTAATCTTGGATAGTGAATTGGATTCGTCTTGATGACGCCGTTCTTCTGTTCGATAATGCCTTCGCTGCGAAGCAACTGCACCTGATTGTTAACTATCTGAGGCGCGTCTCCTAAGCTTTCTGCTAGGGAACCGATGGTTAAATCGCCATGTAGCATCAGCGAGTACAGTAGATACAAATCGGTCTGGCTAAGCTCCGGTAATGGCGGTAACTTGGGGGGCTGGGCGATAATTTGAGGGGTCTTAGAAGTTTTTTGAAAGTTGCGGCCCGCTCCTCTAATTTCCTGCTCGTTCTGCTGCGCGCTACCTTCAACATCCCCTTCTTCAGTAGAATCAGCAGTCTTTCTATAGCAAAGAGATCTGACAAACAGCTGTATAGCTATAATGCTTACCCCATCAGAGATATCAGCTAGACGATTGAAATACTCACGTTTTGGGCTAGCGCTTTCAACGTTATTGTCAACGTTGCCATCTAGGGTTTCTTTGACCGAGCGCAGGGAGGATTTAGCAGTTGCAGCCGCTTCTTGGGTAATTTCTGTGAGTGTCTCTATTGGTCTTTCGATCGAGAGCTGCATATCTTCAAGCTGGTTTGACTCTCCTAATCTCTTGTGCAGCGCTGTGTCTGTAAATTGAATGTCAAACTGTTCAACAATCGGCTCTATCCATTTCTGTAGCTGCTTGCCAGTCAGCTTAGGTAGATGAATGACCTGATCGCAATAGGCGTGAAACTTCAGCGTAGACTTTAGATATTCCCAGCCTACTTGCCCGCAGCCGATCACCACAAACTGGTTGTTGTTCATTATTGAACTCTGTAGATAGTCAATGCCATCTAATCCCTGCGCGCTCCGCAAAAAGCACCAGCACAGGTTGGGCAAAATGGTAATTCTATCGGGCTTGGTCTGGTCTTCTTCAGGCAAATCAGAGTTGCTGTCGCCGAGCTGTTCTTCTAATCTCTTTTGGATACTGTTTCCGTAGGGTGGCCGTTCTACCCAATCGAGCAGCTTAATAGTTGGCGATTTTGGTTTAATGTTTAAACGAGACAGGCTCTCTGCTAGGACAAGAGAAACTGGTAAAACTGGCTGAGCAAGAATGACAATAGAATTATTGGAGCTTTGGGGATCTTCTATCCACTGGGCGATCGCATTTTCTAGTGGCTCTAGTATTGCCTGTATCTCGAACGAGCTAGTGGGTAGCTTGTTCACTGCCTGTTCAAGTTTGTCAGCAACATCGTCTGGTAGCGCAGCAAGCGCTTCCTCTGATTCTGAGATAGCACGAGCATCTTTAGCAACCCAGCCAGTGCGAAAAAAGCGCTTTTTAATCAGCCAATCTTTAAACTGTGCAGCTTTTTTGACCATAACGATTAGGACAGTTTTGCCAAGCTGTTTTTAACTTTGTATTCCACCCCTTTGCTATTACTGCTGCGCCGCTCCATTTTGCTCGCGCTGCTTTTTAACCATCGTTAGTACAGAGCGAGAGAGATTAAGCGCTCTGGGCGATTCTCCCTCTGGCTGCACTGGCCAGCCTTCTCTTTGTTTAGCACGGTTGCCGTCCGTTTCCTCGGTTTGATCGTGAAATAAAACCTGCTGAGTTGGAAAGGGCAGATCGATTCCAGCAGCCACTAGCGCATTGCAGACGTTCTCTAGCACCCAGTCTCTAGACGCTACCATGTCTGCTTGTCTAGGCGGTTCGATCCACCAGCGCGCTCGGATATTGATAGTGCTATCGGCCAGCTCTACGACCAGTGCTTCTGGCGCTGGATCTGTGATTACCTCGCTATGCTTTGCTAGCGTGTCTAGAATAATCTTTTTGGCCTTGGCAATATCGTCGCCGTAGCCGATGCCGATGTCGTACTGCAATCGCCTGCGGTCATAGGCAGTGTTGACCGTGACCGCGTTCGTAAAGAGTTCTGCGTTGGGAATGACTACCCGGCGACCATCATAAGTGCGAATAGTCGTTGCTCTAGTTTGGATGTGTTCTACGGTGCCTTCGTAATCACCAAAAATAATTTGGTCTTCTAGCTTGAAGGGTTCTGTCAATAGAATCAAGATTCCTGCTAGGAAGTTTTGCAATATGTCTTTGAAGGCAAAGCCGATAGCAACACCGCCAATGCCAAGTGTGGCTAACGCATCAGCGGGGTTGAAGCTAGGAAAGATAATCGTCGCCGCGATCAAAAATCCCAAGATGACTAGTCCACCTTGAATCAAACGGCCAAAAACGAGACCAATGTTGCGAGTGTCTCGGTGCCTGGTTTGGCGGCGTACGAAACTGCGAATGATCCTGCCTAGAATCCAAAAAAGGACAAAGACGACAACTCCAATCGCAATGTTTGGCAGCAGGGCGATCGCGCCCTGTATCATACTCTGTAGCTTTTCTGTAGCTGCCGAAAGCGAAATATTTCCCACTATCTTCCTTAAAAATTTCTGTTAAGCCTAATTGTCAAAGTAGAGTACAAGACTAAAGGCTGCATATCCGTCTATCTTTGGAGGGCTTTGGAGAAGATAGACACAGATAAGGAGCTAGCCGAAATTTTCTCCAGCTAGCTCCTTATCTACAAGTTATCTGTTTAGCGGGCTGTTCAAAGATTGGCAGCTTTGAAAGCGCTAACCGCGACAGACAGACAATCTTAAGGTGTGATTTCCTCTAACGCTTCCTCAATGTTCTCTTCAACAGAAGTCGCGTTGGCGTCGTCAGGACTATACATATTTTCCTTGTCGGCCTTACCCTGTACGCCGTTGAGCCCTTCGGCAGAATTCTTCATGACGCTCTCGCCGTCGTTGTTGCTAGAGAGTTTACCAGAGATTGCTTTCTCAGATTCCTTCTGGACGCCGTTGAGTTCTTCTACACCTTTAGCAGGGCTAGAGCTGCTGTTGCCAAAGGCAAGCGCAGGCGCAGCGCTAGTGAAAAGGAACAGAGCGCAGACAAACGCGATCGCGAAAGGGCGAAGGCTAGATAGCGAAGTGAAAAGATAGCCAACTGACTTTCTTACAGATTCTATGATTGATTTTTTCATGGAAATTCCTCCTGGGAATATAAAAAACTAGGCAGGCTGAGTAGCACCAGCAACAAATAAAATCACTGTAGACATCTGCACTATCCAGCTCAATTTCTATGCTATGGGATAATTGCCCCATACCAGAAATCGACAAGAAACTTTAGTCAAAGAACTCTTTGATAGATTCAACTACGCCGCCTGCTGCATCTTCTGCGTCATCCGCTGCATCCGCCGCCGCTCCTTTGGCTTGTCCCACACTGCGCTTTGCTTTGCCCTTGAGCTGATCGGCAGTACCACCTAGCTTATCAGCAGCGCTATCAGCGCCTACAGCGTCTTTCGCTTCGCCAATTCCTCGCTTTACCTTACCGACTGTGCTGTCCACAGCACCTTCTAGCTGATCGCTAGTACCAGCGCCAGCAACTCTATCTAGCTCTGCTGCTGCGCGCTCATTAACGACATCTGCCGCTGCTTGTGAACCGACTGCGGATGCCGCAGGGATTGAAGTGCCAAAAAGCACTACGGTAGCTAGCATCAGACAAGCAATTCGAGAAACCCACCGCTTTAGCGTATTCAGCTTCAGTGCGTTCAAGCGTTGGCTAAGAACAACCATTTCTGCGTCTCCATACAATATGTTTAGTACCTTCCCATACAATCGCTTTGTCAAGATCAAACCTATCCATCCTATGGAAGATTAAGGTATATCTTGAGACAGAATTAGCTGGAACTAAGAAGTTACCCGCAGTCTACAGCCTACAAAATATCTGGGTGCCATTTGATACAGCGCTGCTGAATCTATCCCTTTGTGGATATGATATTTATAGTGCATCTCTATCTCTTGCAGTGCCTGCATCAGGTGCCTCTTCCGATAGAATCAATCAGGTTAAAAAGGATACACCTTACGACCACGTATAGCGTCTCTCTTCGTCCAAAACTAGCGTTGCAAACACAGACAGACACTCTCCTTGCACTTAGTTGTCCTCACGACCTAACCACGCACAGCACACCCGTAGGTAGCTACTCCCCTGGTATTTACTCCCTCTAGTATCTACCACGCGGTACTAGCCTGTTAGACGACGGTTTACCACTATTAAGACTAAGGACAGTCGAAATGGATACAACTGAACAGCGAACTGTTGGACAGACAGAAAGAGAGCTTTCACAGAAGATACAAGCGCTGTATAAGAAGCATTTAGGCCATCAGCCTAGTAAAGTATCGTGTCAGTTGTTTAGCAGTAAGCTCGTTGTTGTTTTAGAAGACTCGGTTACCCAGCCAGAAAAACTGCTCTTAGATGGAGGGCAAATGGAGCTAGCCGAGCAAGTTCGAGATGATCTCAACGAGGCAATGCAGCCTCAGATCAAGGAACTAGTCGAGAGCATATTGGGTGTTACAGTTCTAGACTTACTTAGCGATGCGGCTATCGAAACGGGTAGAACAGGTATCATTGCCGTCTTGTCAGATGCGCCCGTGGTCAGAAACCCAGAGGCCATTCCAAAGCTAAAGAAGTAAGCACAAAAGTGACCGTCTGACTAGCAATAGGAGAAGAGGAAATAGAATATATGCCAGAAGGCAGGGATAGGTATCAACTTTATCCATCTATTGATTGACTAGTCTATTGTCCTCTTCATCCTACTATTGGCATAGATTAATCAGCTCGTCACCTGATTTTCTACACCTTACTTTCTGTAGATGCTAGACATCTGCTGCTGTTTCCTTCACAAGTTTATGCGGGAAATTTTTGTTCAATAAGGACTACTGGAGCATTTTTTATGACAATAGAGCTAAAAGAGGATCTTGCCTATATCCTGCTTAAAAAGATGAGCGATCGCCCAGATTCGTCTGAGCCGCTTCCTCTGAGTCTGACAGAATCAGACTTTGTCGGTCGTGGCACTGACAGGACTGAAATCCTAGCGCACCTCGACTACATGAACCAAAAGGGGTATATCAACGCGGATTTCTCTGGAGATGCCTACGCCAACTCTGGTCCTAACCCCTTGCCCAATAATGTTGAGCTTCAAGCTGTTGAACTCACCGAGAAGGGTAAAAGCCTATTCAAAGAGATGAGCAAAAATCCTCCAGAGGAGCTAGAAACAGGGCCTAGCACGCCGATTGCGACCAAGGACATGGACTTTTTGAAAAAAGTCATGCTGAAGGGTCATATTGCTGATATCTACGATGCTAGAGACCTAACGGAAATCGTCTTTCGAACCATGCGCGATCTGATGACAACAGAAGCCGCAGGGAATGTCGCTAGCGAACTCCATACATCCGCAGCAGACACAGACAAAAAAGCAGCTCAAGAAGAGGTTGCCGACCTTTGGAAAGATTCTAATCCGCTAGTTCGCTTTCTCAGCCAGATTAGACCCAAGCTAAAGTTCAGCGATGATACCTTCTTCTTTAGAATTGAGAAAGAGGGCGGCCTACCCAAGACAACTGGTCCTCATACCGTTGTCAAAGCAGTCTTTGGTGCGACTAAAGAAGAACTCTCTAGCGAGCGAGTCGCTGAGATTGCAGGGTTCATGCCAGGTGAAGTTCGTACACTATGGGAGGAAGCATAGATCATGGCAACGACCGACAATAATCCAAGCGGCCACGACCCGAGAGAGCCGAATGAGCCGGGAACCGAGAACATTAATCCTGGTGACAAAGAAGCTCCTCCGGGTACCTCTGTAGAAGAAAAAGGCGAGAAAACCGCTGTGGCCTATCAAGATGCCACAGGCAATCCGATTGAGGTGCCGACCTACTTTACGGTTGAAGGGGAAGAGGGTAAAGAAGAAGCGCTGCATCATGTGAAAGATGCGGAGGAAATCTCTGATGTAATCCGACAGGCCAGAACGGATGAAGAGGGCGATCGCAAGTGGTGATCGCGTTCTATACGCGGTGATACGACTCTAGCTCAAGCTTGCCTAATAGTGAGCATTGACGGTAGCCTATCTCTAATAGCTCATCGTAGTGGACCATAACCTGTCCTATCTATGGTGAGCTTTTTAGTGCCGTAAGTTGTTAATCAGCCATTTAGGCCTTGAGTGTAGGTATGGAGCAAGCATCCGCAATCAGCGATCTGAGCAGTGCTATTCGAGAACAAGTCATAGAGTTAGTCTCTAGCGGCATTACTATTCTGCCAGGTATTGTCTTTGCTCTAATCGTGCTGTTGCTGACTCGTACGATCGCTAATCTAGTGCGTAGAGGTAGCCGTAAGGTTGCTAACAGAACGCTCAAGAGCTTATCGCTACAGTCTTTACTGGTACAAACTAGCTACGCGGCTGCACTAGTTGCAGGCGTTTTACTCGCCTGTGTTTTCGCGTTTCCTGACTTAGCGCCGGGTGATCTGATCGGCTTGCTAGGACTAGGTTCTGTGGCCATTGGTTTTGCCTTCCAAGACATCTTCAAAAACTTTCTATCTGGCATCTTGCTGCTGCTTCAAGAGCCTTTTTCCCTGGGCGATCAGATCATTGTTGACAGCTACGAGGGTACGGTTGAGGAAATCGCGCTGCGCTCTACCCAGATTCGCACCTATCAAGGTGAGCTGGTTGTCGTCCCTAATTCTATTGTCTTTACTAGTCCGGTCCAGGTGATGACCGGCAGACCCAATCGCCGCACTGACTTGGCGATTGGCGTAGATTACAATACGCCTTTGCCGCATGCCGTTAGAACCCTAACAGAAGCAGCTAGAAGTATTGAAGAAATCGCTCCTAACCCGGCGATTGAGGTGGACATCACCGGGTTTGGTGATAGCTCGATCGATATGGTCGTGCGCTACTGGACTCGCTCCGATCAGGCATCGGTTCGCCGCCTTAAAACGCAGATGATGCTGGCGCTGAAGCAAGCCTGCGATGAAGCAGATATCAACATTCCCTACCCGATTCGTACGGTCTATCACTTTGACCAAGAAAAGTATAGCGATAATGCTCGCGTAGAGAATGATAACGGGCGATCGCAGACCTACAGCGCGGAGGAAGCAGACAACGCCCACAGCCAAAGCTAGATTGCCACAACTGACACATCAAAATTAACGCACCGCGACTAACCGCTAGAGACAATGCTAGTTGATGTACTCTACAACCTTGTCTGTTTCGTAACGGACCTTAGCCATATCCGCAGCGCTATCATCTGCAGCGCGATAGCCAGCAACACACAAAACAACTGCCGAATAGCCTTTTTCAGCTAGTCCCAAAATCTCATCATACTTAGCAGGCACGAACCCTTCTACCGCGCAAGTATCAATCTCTAGCAAGGCTGCACTGTACAAGAAGAATCCCAGTGCCAGATAGACCTGTTTAGCCGACCACTTATCAGGTACTAGCGGAAAAGGCGGCTCCTTAAAGTAGCCCTTGATCATGTTCGCGAACCCTTCTAATTTTTCTTTGGGCACCTCGCGCACTTCTGACATCCGGTCAATAAAGTGCGGTACATCGTCAGCGCCAATATCTTTCTTGACCGCTAGAACGACCAGATGAGAAGCTTCAGCAATTTTGACTTGGTTAAATGAGTTTTCGACTAGCTGCTGACGCGTCTTGGGGTTGCGAACAACAAAAAACTTCCAAGGCTGCATACCAAAAGAGGAGGGCGCTAGCACTAGGCTTTGTTCTAGCGCATGCCAAACATCGTCTGGAATCTTCTTGTCTGGGTCAAACTCTTTGGTAGCATAGCGCCAGTTAAGCGTCTCGATAACTTGTTCTGGCGCGAATGTAGGCTTGTTCACTAAATATCTCCTAATATGGAATGGTCGTTGACAAAGTACCAAAGATAGAGCTATAAAGCATCTCTCGATGGGGTTTAGAAAGACTCAGTGTCTTCTAGCTACTTCTCCTGGTTAGAAGCGAGCGGATTCGATTGCAATCGGTTCACTTGTGAGAGATGGCGGCGATCGCATCGATCTCAAACAGCATATCGTCACCCGCTAGCCTGGGAACCGGAATTAGCGTGCTAGCTGGCTTGATTAGCTTGTCCGGCCACAGAGCGTTACGTTCAGCAGAAATTAGCCTTTGTTTCTCAGCGTTATGATCAACCGAAAGCACAGTGATTTTGACAACGTCTTCTGGCGCTGCGCCTCCTGCTGCTAGCCCTGCTCTGAGATTAGCAAACGCTTGCTTCATTTGAGTTTCAAAATCACCCATATTGCCCTGTTTGTCTCTGCCGCCTTGTCCAGACAAAAATATCAACGTCTTGTCAGAAGGCACAACGACAACATTAGTAAATCCATATCCAGCAGGATCGCCTAGCGCTGTGGGGTTGATTCGTTGGATTGATTGAGTCATGATAGTTGTTCCTATTTTTTGTACTAGCTGGGGCATACAAGAATATTCAAGAGGCTTTCATCTGTTTTGACTGCCGTTTTGACTGGCTTTCTTGGCCGATGATGACACTGACTAGCACGATGACCACACCGACTATCTGAACTGTTGAGAAGGTCTCTTGTAAGAAAACATAGCCAATCAGCGTGGCAACTATTGGGCTGAGCAAACCAAGATACGAAGCGGCTGTCGGGTTGAGCTTGTCAATCCCGCGAAACCAGAGCGCATAGGCCAGCACAGTACCGATTAGCCCTAGATAGACGAATCCCCATAGGTTTGTTCTAGTCACCTCAGTAAAAGGCCCTTCGGTAATCAAAGCGACAGGCAGCAGCATGAATCCTCCGATTGCTAGCTGCCACGCAGTGAATACCATCAAAGAAACCGGTGGATTCCAGCGTTTGACTAGCACAGTCCCTAATCCCATTGCGCCCGCGCCTGCTAGCGCAGCTGCCACACCAATCGGATCAAGCCGCGCACTAGGACCTAAAACGAGTAAGCCAACTCCGATGAAGCCAGCGATCGCAGCCACGACAGAAAGCTTTGTAGGCTTTTGGTTCAATATCGCCCAGGCAAATAGACCGACTAGCAAAGGCTGAATCGCCCCGGCAGTAGCGGCTACACCGCCTGGTAAGCGATAGGCCGCGACAAACAGCAGCGCCTGAAATACGCCAATATTGAGTCCGCCTAAAACGATCATTCGCAGCCACCAGATGCCGCTGGGTAGCTTTCTCAAGCCGATTGTGAGCAGAAGGCCGATAGGAAGCGATCGCATTGACGCGACTAGCAGAGGGTGTCCCGGCGGTAAAAACTCAGTCGCTACCGCGTAAGTCGTGCCCCAGGAAATGGGAGCCAGTGCCGTTAGCAGAATGTTCGATAGGCGAGTAGGAAGCAAATTCATTTTATCTCGACGACAAGATACTTGATGCCAAGATACTAACATAGTTATCTCGACGCTAAGATACTTTCTTCTAAAATAGTTTGGTTAGGCAAGTGATAAGATTGCTGTGATTTAGATATAGAGTCGATTCACGATGGTTGCAGGCTCCGCCGACCACAGTTCATCCGATACAGATCCCGTTGATAAAATCTTGGCGCAGTGGGCCAAAGAGCGCCCTGATTTGGACGTATCGCCGATGGGCCTAATCGGTAGAACCACAAGGCTAGCGAGCTACTTGCGCAAAGCGATTGGCGAAACCTTTGCAGAATTTGACTTGCAGCCCGGAGAATTTGACGTGCTCGCAACGCTGCGGCGCTCCGGCGTGCCTTATCAGCTTTCACCTACCGAATTATTTAAGTCGATGATGGTGTCTTCGGGTACGATGACAAATCGAATTGATCGGCTAGAGAGTGCAGAATTGGTAGAGAGGATTCCGGATACGCGTGATCGCAGAGGCACTCTTATTCATCTCACTAGCAAAGGTTTCGATCTGATCGAATCAGCCGTTACCGCTCATGTTGCTAATGAACACAGAATACTCAGCTCTCTTTCTAAAACAGAAAAAGAGGAATTATCAAAGCTACTAAGAAAGCTATTGCTCTCTTTCGAGGAAGAGTAGTTGAAAGCGGAAGCTGTAAATAACTTTCAGCTTTCGGCTACCACAGTTCCGGGTCATCTAGCGCAGCTACACAAGACAGCTTT
>Ga0115030_1000565_pt1 | contig 15474 bp, 14 predicted proteins | sample SidtaG_4_FD_87174 | JGI IMG/M metagenome (GOLD analysis project Ga0115030, IMG submission 87174) | Marine algal microbial communities from Sidmouth, United Kingdom - Sidmouth_Male1 metaG | ecosystem: Host-associated > Algae > Red algae > Unclassified | place: Sidmouth, United Kingdom | collected... | reverse complement strand
GAAGCAAGTTTGGGAAGAGAAGAGACAGAAACCACCTGTTCAAAAGGCGCGTTTTGAGTAAGAGTATTCTTTCTCAAAAGCCGCCGCCGCAGCGTAGCGGAGTAACTGGTGGTGGTTCATAGATTGACCATTGTGTATTGGAATTAATCCCCCAAACAAATACCCAAACCTCTAGCGGTTTTAACTAAAGTACCTTCGGGATCGACTGCGCAATAATCTTTGATCGCATCGGCGATAGGAACACTAGTTACCTGACGATCTTGCCATGCCACCATGCGATCGTATTTTTCCTCGGCAATCAGATTTACCGCTGCTACCCCAAAAGCAGAAGCTAAAATTCGATCTAAAGGAGAAGAAATACCACCCCGTTGAGTATGTCCCAAAACCGTTACCCTGGTTTCTGCATTGCTTTTGGCAGTAATTTGTTCGGCTAAATATTGACCGATGCCTCCCAAACGACAATCGGCGAAATGTCCTTGTTCTAATACCTCTCCTGCTTCGGTACAAACTGCCTCCGAGACTACGGCGATCGAGTAATCTTGTCCTCTAGCCTGTCTTTTTTTGATGTGTTCACAGATTTTGCCAATTTTATAGGGGATTTCAGGGATCATAATAATGTTTGCCCCTCCTGCGATGCCCGCATTAAGGGCAATATGTCCCGCATCTCTTCCCATTACTTCGAGGATCATTACTCGACTATGACTAGCTGCCGTAAAATGTAGGCGATCGATCGCTTCTGTGGCAATATTCACTGCGGTATCAAACCCAATAGATCGTTCGGTAATACCAACATCGTTATCAATAGTTTTGGGGATACCTACCAAATTAATCCCGCCTTGCTGTGCCAACTTTCGCAGAATAGCCAAACTACCATCGCCACCAATGCCAATTAAGGCATCAAGATCTAATTGTTTGTAGCCTTCAATAATTTCGTTAGAGCGATCGACTAAAGTACCATCAGACATCGGAAAAGCGAAAGGATCTCCTTTATTGGTTGTCCCTAAGATAGTTCCTCCCATAGTCAAAAGGCTATCAACTTTAGTAATATCCAATGGCATGGCTTCAGGAGGACGAATCATCAAGCCGTGAGTTGCCTTGCAAATTCCTAATACTTCCCAACCATAAACATCCACAGCACAGCGAGTTACTGCCCGAATTACGGCATTTAAACCTGCACAGTCACCACCACTGGTTAAGATACCGATACGTTTTCTTTCTGGCATTTGAATTTAGATTTCGATTTATCTACCTCCCAATTTTTCGATCCGATGGCAATAAAAGCGACAAAGTTAAACAAAATTCTAGAATCGGTTAACAATCAGTTATTTGGCAAGAGAAAATAATTAGCGATCGCGAAACCTTAATAAAAAAATACTAATAATCTTCGATAGCTTCCGCTAAACTGCTGGTAGTGATTATTTAATTTATCTATTATTTTCGATTCAAGTTAGCTTATTTTTATAAATGCTTATTAATTTAAAAATTAATAATTTTGCCTTGGTAGATTCCTTAGAACTTAATCTAGACCAAGGATTAAGCGTTCTAACTGGAGAGACTGGCGCGGGTAAATCAATTATTCTCGACGCTATTGATATGGTTTTGGGTGGCAAGCCCAACCTCCGCATGATCCGTAGCGGTAGCGAGCGGTCTATTTTGGAAGCTACTTTTCAAATTGGCAGTGGTTTGAGTCAATGGTTGAGTTCGATGGAAATCGATCCTCTAGAAGAAGATACACTAATCTGTAGCCGAGAGATTGTGATCGGCAAAAGTAGTCTGCGTTCTCGTAGTCGGGTAAATGGGGTAGTAGTTAACCGTCAGTTGATGGGAGAATTACGATCGCGTTTGGTAGAAATTACCGCTCAAGGACAAACGGTAAACCTGTTAATCTCAGACAAACAACGAGATTTATTAGATGCTTATGGGGGCAAGTCTCTTAAGAAGCAGTTGGATAAAGTTAGGAAGCTCTACGATACTGCCCAACAAGCGAAAAAAGAGTTAAATAATAGAATCAAATCCAAGCAAGAACTATTAGAACGTCAAGAAATATTAGAATATCGTCTAAAATATTTGAATGAAGCGGAATTAAGCGATCCTAATGAACTAAGCGAGCTAGAACTAGAACGCGATCGCTTATCTCATGTCGTCGAACTACAGCAGTTAGGTCATCAAGCCTATAATGTACTCTACGAAGGCGATCGCGACGAACCAGCCGCAGCAGATCTGTTGGGTAAGGCAGAGTCTTGTCTGATGGAAATGGTGGAATACGATCACGAACTCGATCCCATTTTAGAAATGATTCAGTCGGGGTTAGCCCAAATTGTTGAGGCAGGACAGCAAATCAGTAGCTACAGTGATGGTTTAGAATCTGACCCCGAACGCTTAAGGGAGATTGAATCAAGAATTAGAAAGTTAAAAGAAGTCTGTCAACGACATGGTCCTGATTTAGCCGATGCGATCGCTCTGATGACCAAGCTAGAGCAAGAATTAAAGCAAATTACCGATGGCGGTCAATCTATTGCAGCCCTAGAAGAGCAATACGAGTCAGCAGTAGCTGTTTTAGCCCAAGAATGTCAAAAACTAACTAACCTACGTCAAAAAGCAGCTACCAAGCTAGAAAAGCAGTTAGTCAAAGAGTTAAAACCTTTGGCGATGGATCAAGTTATTTTTGAATGTCATCTAGAACCAATTACCCCCGCAGCAATGGGTGCAGATAAGGTAGTGTTCTATTTTAGTCCCAATGCAGGAGAGACGGTACAACCCTTATCAATTATCGCCTCTGGAGGAGAAATGAGCCGTTTCTTATTGGCTCTCAAAGCTTGTTTTACTGGGTCAGAAAAAAGCTCTAGTACGTTAATCTTTGACGAAATAGATGCAGGGGTATCAGGAAAAGTAGCTCAAGCGATCGCTGAAAAACTTCATCAACTAGGAAAAAAACATCAAGTCTTGTGCGTTACCCACCAACCTTTAATTGCAGCTATGGCTAACGGACATTTCAAAGTTGAAAAAACTATTATCGAAGAATCATCCCCAACTAAAAAGAAAAATGGGAGTTCGACTGTTCCCGATATTCGCACCGTAGTCAGAGTAAAATCCCTCACCGAACATCCTGTCAGAGTAGAAGAATTAGCTCAAATTACGGGGGGACATGATGCCGAAGATGCGATCGCTTTTGCCGAGTCTTTATTAACCAAGGCTGCCAAATATCGCGATTCTCTCGGTTAAGACAGTGAAAACAATTAGTTATTAGTTATTTCCAGTTTTGCTCGGCTCTTTGTAATACGTAAGCACTAACATTAGCTATTTCTTCAGAGGTTAATTTATCACCATAAGCCGACATAATTCCTTTGCCGTTTGTCACCAGAGATGCGATCGCATCTATATTATCGACTTTATATTTATGGAGAGCTTTTAACTTAAGGTTTTTACGTCGTCGCACAATGTTTTTACCATTAACATGACAACCAGCACAGTTAGCCTGAAATACTTTCGCGCCATTATCCAAATCGGCAAAAGCAGGTGAAGCGATCGAAGTTAATAAAACTATCCAAGCGATTAGGCTTACCCCAAGTCTACGAATTGTTAGATTAGCTAATTTTGACCACATAGTTTTGTTTTCTCCCATCGTTAGGCATTTAGCTTATTCTAATGGGTTTTAAACCTTTAATTTAGAGATTACTAACCTTTAGGTAGAGATCACATTTTTTTGACTGTGGATTGGAAAAACTAAAACAAAGGAGGTAAAGCAACTATTGGCAGCGATATTTATAGTTTGGATGATGTTTATTTTGCCTAGATAGCGATCGCCTGTAGGGTAGACTTTAAATAGCACAATTTAACTACCGCTTCAAAAATTGCCTATTGACCACCCTACATTCAAATCAAAGGCGATTGATTAAAATTCGCTGATTTCGGGTTTTCCATCGACAATTTTACCAACCATAATAATATCTGCTACGCCGACAAAGATACCGTTTTCTAGTACCCCAGGAAGATTATTAATTGCTTTTTCCATTTCCGCTGGGTTTTTAATATGGTCAAACTTAACATCAATCACTAAGTTACCCTGATCCGTAACCACGGGACCAGCCTTTTTAACCCCCATCCGTAGTTCAGGCTTACCACCTAGTTTTTCCAAACTACGAGTCACAGGAGTAACAGCCATAGGAATTACCTCTACAGGTAATAAAAAAGTTGAACCGAGTTTATCAACCAGTTTGCCTTCATCTACCACCACGATAAATTCTTTGGCTAAAGAATCTACCACTTTCTCGCGAGTATGGGCTGCACCACCACCTTTGATCAGGTTCTTGTCGGGATCGACTTCATCTGCACCATCAATTGCCACATCAATATGGTCGATCGCATCTAAGGTTACTAAAGGAATATTAAACTGTTTGGCTAACACTTCTGACTGGAATGAAGTAGGCACACCAACCACATTGTTAATTTCTCCCTTTGCCAAGCGATCGCCTATATACTCAATAGCATAGGCAGCAGTCGAACCAGATCCTAGCCCCACAATTGAATCTGACTTAACGCGGGCAGCAGCAGCTCTACCAACTTCCTGCTTCATGGTTTTGACTGGATCGCTCATTTATTTTGATCTCCCTATGTTTTATTAGTAATTTAATAGTCGTGTTTATTTTCCCAGATATTCGTCACAAATTTTGGAATAAAATAGCCCCAAAAAACTAGTGCGTTCAAAAATCCATAAAAATTACGGTGTCCAATTACCCTGAATTTACAGAGTCTTTGTCACCGTTTTAAGAGCTTAAAGCCGAAGAATCAAAGATTAAAAATTACAACTTACAACTTACAACTTACAACTTAATTGTTTGCTGAAGCCAGCATTTCTTTTAGTTTGGCTAACTCATCAGCCCAGCGAGGATCGGGTTGAATACTGCCTCCCTGCTGTTTTTGTCCGCCACCACTACTCTGTTTCTTACTGCGCTTGGCAGTATTTTTGCGCTTGGGGGCTTCTCCAGCACCTTCAGCTGCACCTTCTTCTCCTTTGGATCTTGGAAGAGCTTTCTCTATTTTGAGAGGGCTATCCATAAAAGATTGACCGTTGTATTTTTCAATGAATTGATCTGCTAATTCGTCAGTTTCAACTGTGACGAAAGCAAAACCGCGACATTTTCCTGTTTTACGGTCTTTGATTACTTTGGTAGTGGTTTGTTGTCCTTCTTCAGCAAACATAGCTGCTAAAGCATCGCGATCGATTTCTTCTTTAGGTAAGTTACCTACATATAAACGAATAGACATGAAAATATATCTCCCAAGCTAAGTTGATTCTTAAATAGTGTGCAGAGCGAACGCTTTATTGGTGGCAACTGAGCCAAAATATAATAAGTTGCCAAAAGCTTTTTTATAGATGAATCTTTTAGTTAACTACTCTACTGTACATAACTTAGGAACACGCCAAGATACTTTACTTTTGAAGTTTTCTGTTCAAAGAGAAATAAAATTGCATCTTGAAATGAACCAGCTACTATATATGACGTTATTTTATTTATTGTCACAGCAGCCTAAAAACATCTGTTAATGAGAAGAATGCCAATAAGAGTGTATTTTAAAAATTGAATCTGATTTTAAATTCTGCATCTTTTTTAATTATTACAGAATGTTTACACTATTCGCCAACTTATTCTATTTACTTATGATTTCTTTCTTAAATGATTATACATTTTTTTAAATCTCAAAAGGTGCATGTTGTCAATTAATTGTTACACTAGGTTACAATAAACATTGATTATTTTTATCTAAGAACTTAGGAGATGCGCCTATGTCTAACCCAATCGAATTATCACTGGAGCAGAAGTTTAATATTCGCTCCTTTGAAACTCAGGTCAAATCTATGAGTCACGAACAGGCTCAAGAATTTCTAATCAAGTTATACGAGCAGATGTTGTTGCGAGACAATATGTACAAAGATTTCATTCGCCATCAGTGGGGTATGGATTCTCCTCCGCAACTATAAGCTCCTGAATTTAGGCTTATTTAATCTCCTTCTCTTGCTCGTTTCGGTTGAAAAAAGCTGGGGATGTTGGGGTTGAATAATTAGAACTAAAAATTTGTGAGCAAAAGATACAAAAATCTATGGTTTTGGCAACAGTCGATTCTTTTTTTGTTAGTCTAAAAAAAAAGAGATTTGCCCTTAGCTTGTATGTTTCAAAGTTGCTTAATCTGTACAGATTTTAATGATGGTTTATACCGCTTCATTGATTGCGTTCCTAACTTGGCTCAATGTGGCTTAAACAAAATTGTTTTTTTTCATAGTGTTCCTCTGTGGGACGAAGGAGAAGTTCCTAGAATTGACCAAGAAAAAATGGAACAGGCTCAGCAACGGCTACAAAAAGCTCTAGAAAATGTTCCTGATGGTGTAGAAGTAAAAATAGAAGTCCTTTCAGGTAAACCCCTCGATACTATTCCTCGCGTCTTAAAGCAGCATTCAATAGATGTGATTATGACGGGAACTTCGATCAAAAATTTGCTTCAAGAGAAATTCTTTGGCAGTACCAGTGTAGGATTAGCCAAAATAACCAGTCAACCCCTCAATATTATTCGTCCCGAACTCATTACTACCTATACACGCGAAGAATTAGCCCTGCGTTGTCAGCATCTTTGGCGTTATTTATTAATTCCTTACAACGATAGTAAAACAGCCCACTATCTAATTGATGAGATCAAAAAATATGCCCAAGATCGTCCAGAAAACTCTCTTGAGAAGTGTATGTTAATGTCAGTAATTGATGACACTGGTAGAGCATCTGTATTAGCCAAACAACGTATCAAAGAGGCAGAGGAAAAACTACAGTCAGTCAAGGCAGAATTAGAAGAATTAGGGATTGAAGTCAATACCTTAGTCAAAACAGGTAATCCTCTCCAAGAAATTACTACTGCAGCCTTAGACTTTGATATTAGCGCGATCGCGATCGCCACAGACTATCGCAATAGTCTTTTACAGTGGACAGTGCGTAGTTTTGCTAACGATGTGATGCGTAGTAGCTGGTTTCCTGTGTTACTCTTTTCGCCCAAAAAATAAAAATTAAATAATTTTTTAATTTAATTTTTGCTAATTGAATTAGGAGAATCATCCCGCCAGAAAACAATAGTATTGTCTAATGGTTTAATTGTGGTTTGAGGATAATAAAATGCCAAAATACGATCTGCTGACCATCCTAATTTAGCTAAATTATAAGAACCATATTGACTTAAGCCGACACCATGACCAAAACCACCGCCGATAAAAGTATAGGCTTTTAATTTTTTGTTATTGCCATAAATAGGTTGTAAATAGAAGAAAGTACTACGAGGTGGTTCTAATGCGCTGCGAATTTCGTTTTTATGCAGTTGCAGTTTACCAAGATCGGTTTCAATTGCCAAAGTCAGCATTCTACCAGAACGGGATCTTTGATGAACCTGCATCGATTTAATAGTTTGAAAATCCTTTAATGGGTGATGAACCTTGGTTAGATAACTCCGCAGATCTTGATTGAGATCGCTGATACTTCTAGTCTTGCGCCAGCGAAATACACCCCGTCTGCCTGTTTCGTTAAAACCTTGGTTTAAACCCAAAAAATGACGGAAAGTTTGTTCATTATCAAGGGGATGTTTTCTTAAATCCCAAATCGGTTTGGGCGCATCAATTATAGGCTGAAGATAAGGACGCTCTGCACCATCCCAAGTATCTTCAAAGCCAGCAGTAATGCCCCCTGTAGTAGAAGAATAAAGAGCATCAATTAACTCATTATTGTATGTTAGAACCAAGCCAGCGGTTTGAGCGATCGCGCGATCGCTAGTGACATTAGCATCATTTAATCCTTTGTATACCTGACAGTGAACTGTCGCACACAATTGATAGTCATCTGCTGCAAAACGCCGTAAATTCCGTAGGGCATAAGTACGAGCAATAATAGTTTGGGCTGCCACTGCTTGAGAAGGAGCATTCGCGCCAATTTCGTAGGGTACAACTCCTCTGAGGTAAGTTTCTAAGGGAACATGATTAACTAGAGTAAAATCGCCGTGGGAATTAGGCTGTAATCGCAAATTTCCCCCATAAATGCGGGCAGTTTGAGGTTTGGTAGTTGTATTAACCTGGACTAAATTTTTACTGCTGGTAATTTCTACTTCGTCCTGGTTGTATTCTTGACCGTTGATTTCTAGAATAATATCTGGTTCTTGATAAAGAAGATTACTATCAAGATAAGGGCGATCGTAACCATTGGCTTCAAGACTATGAAGTAGCCAACGACGTACCAAGGGACTACGGTAGACATTTCGCTTTGCCCAAACTTGCCATCTTCCTGGCTGTGCCACTTCGACTTCAATACCAAGTTTCTTCCACGAATTCGCACTGTCTTCAGCAGTTTCAAAAGTAGCAAGATCGTTTAAAATCAGTTTTTCTTGCAATTTAGGCTGAGTTAGCCTGGTAGAATCAACTTTTAATACTACTCTTTTGGTTTCAATCGAGGGAGTGGGTTTTGGGCTATCTAAAAAACGAACTTTTAAAGCATCTCCAGAGGTGCTGTTAATCGTCACCCGTTTTAATTTAGGATCGCGATTATTAATTGGTTTAGCCCCCAAACGCTGGATAATACCAACTTCTAAGACGATTTCTGGTGTTTTGGCTTCAACAGCTACAGTAGATTGAATCCCCCATAAGCTACCAAGCCAGAGGACACTAAGGTAAATTGTAGTTTTGATCATTTATGTTCGACTGTGACTTGAAGATAAAAAGATGGAAAAATCAACTAGTTCGTTCCTGGCTTTTGTTCTTCATAATTCATCATTGATCCTTTATTCTTCGTCTGTTTCAATTAACATCTCTCCATTAATCATTTTCTCTGCTGCTTTTAGCAAATCGTTCTCGACATAAGGTTTGACGAAGTAGCCATTAGCACCGCGAGAAGCAGCTATATTGCGCATTTTTTGCGCACCGCGGGAAGTTAGCATCGCGATCGGCAATTTAGATAATTTCTCGTCTTTTTGTAGTTGAGATAACAACTCCAAACCATTCATACGAGGCATTTCAATATCACAAAAAGCTAGATCGGCTTCTAAACCTTCGCTGAGTTTATCCCAAGCTTCTTGACCATCTCTTGCTTGTTCGACTCGATAGCCAGCTTTTTTGAAGCTCATCGACAATAATTCTCTGACTGTTACCGAATCATCAATAATTAACACTAACGGTGCATTGCTAGCTTCTGCTGGTGAGCGATCATTAATTTTATTGACGTTAACTATAATTGATTCAGCTTCTTTGTTAGCGCGATTAATCTCAATTAAATGCTGTGCCACGTCCATCAAATCTTTTTCGGTATAAGGCTTAGTTAAATAAGCTTTTGCTCCTAGATCGTTGGCAATCTGTCGGTGTTTGTCTGCACCACGGGAAGTTAGCATTGCCACAGGGATGGATTTGAGCTCGTCATCCTTGTGAAGATTGGAAAGTAATTCCAAACCATTCATGCGAGGCATTTCAATATCGCTAAAGATCATGTCACAAACTAAGCCGCCTCTTAATTTATCCCAGGCTTCCTGACCATCTCTTGCCTGTTCTACACGATAACCTAACTTATTGAAGCTCATTGATAGTAGTTCTCGGACGGTAATTGAGTCATCAACTACTAGCACCATTGGCTCTTGCTGGATGCTTTCTAGCTGAGCCTGTTTGCCACCTATTTGGCTATTAATTATATTAAAGCCGATTTCAATAGTTCTCTTACCTTGAGCAATCTCGATTAGTTCTAGTACATCTCCAATAGGCATAATCGTACCATCACCCAAAACTGTCGCTCCCGCAATACCTGGTGGCTTGGGAATAGGACCATCAATTTGTTTGATGACAATCTCTTGTTCCGCTCTAACTTCATCAACTTCAATCGCCAATAAGTTATCTAAACTACGCAGAATAATTACCGAAATAGTATCGTCATTGTCCTGGTTGGCATTGTAGATTCCTGCGCGACGGATTTTACGATTGTAGTTTAGTAAACTGTTGAGAGGTCTTAAGGGCAATAAAGTATTTTTCCAAGAAATACAGCGTACTCCATTAGTGTTAGTTTGAATATCGCTTGGTAAGTATTCCTTGGTGTCTTCAACCCCATCAATAGGGAAAGCAATCTTACTATTGTGATCGACGCAGGTGAGAGCTTTACAAATACTCAATACCAGAGGTAGACGAATGGTAAAGGTTGTTCCCTTACCTACTTCTGACTCGGTACTAATCGAACCGCGAATTTTTTTAAGATCGGTGTTAACCACATCCATTCCCACACCTCGACCAGCAAAATCATCTGCCTGATCTTTGGTACTAAAGCCTGGGTGAAACAGTAATTCGTATACTTGCTGATCGGACAAATTTTGAGCTACTGCCCAAGTAATGAGGTTTTTTTCAATCGCTTTAGCCTTGACTCGTTCGGGATCGATTCCTGCACCATCATCTTTGACCGTAATTACAGTTTGATTACCTTGAATGAATGCTTGTATCTCGATGTTTCCTGCTTCGGGTTTGCCTGCTTTAATTCTTTCTTCTGGAGTTTCAATTCCGTGAGAAATAGCATTGTTCACTAAGTGAGTCATCGGATTATAAAGATTCTCGACAATCATTTTGTCAATCAAGACATCCTTACCTTCAACGTGGAGTACAGTTTGCTTTTTCTGCTTCCGCGAAATATCCCGAATTGCTCTTGGTAAGCGATCTGCGGTTTGTCCGAATGCGACCATCCGCGAGGAGTTCATCCCATCCTGTAGCTGACTGGTTACTTGACGGAAGGTTTGGGCAACCTTATCTGTTTCATCAACCACAAACTGAATATCAGATGCAGCCTCCCTAACTCGGACAATTAATTCAATAATGTCTTGAGAAAGTAAGTGAAAGCCTGTAAAGCGATCCATTTCTAGGGCATCTAACCCTTCTTCTTGGTCGCTTTCTGTACCACCAAAGCTAGAATTTCCTGCTGCTATTGCTGAATTAGCACGGGACTGACGACTGGCAATCAACGCTCCTTCTAAAAGCGATCTCTCGTACATATCGTGCATTTTGCCTCCTGCTTCTCCAAGAGACTGGACATGACCTAGTAGGTTATCCAAAAAGCGACGCAATCTTTCTTGATCTTCTTCTAGGCGATTGCGTTTGACTACCAACTCCCCAATCAGGTTATTGAGATCGTCCAGTTTTTTGACCGAGACTCTCATTGTCTGCTCAAAACTTTGAGATTTGGTGGGAGCAGATGTAGTTGTAGGTGTAGGTACAGTCTGTTGAGAAACTACTTTAGTAACTGGGGGGGGTGAGCTATTTATTTTGGGAGAACCAAGGTCGGAGGTTGTCGCCGAGAGTTTATCTTCCAACAAGGAATCTAAGTTTCCTAACCCTCCAGCAGATTTTAACGAGCTATCCAAATCTGTTAGATCGTTGCTGGGTTCTGCTAATAGTGAATCTAAGGAATCGGTTCTAGAACTCGAATCTAATAAGCTATCAAGATCGTCACTATTTAATTCGTCTAGTGCTTCTACTGTTAAAGATTCTAATTCAACATCTAAATTTTCTAAATCGCCAAGTTCTATTTCATTGCTATCAAGATCAATTAAATCAAACTCATTCAAAGCATCATCTTCGGAAGTATCTTGTGTCTCTTGAACTAAAGACTCAAATTCTCCCAACTCATCTAGTTGTTCTGACTCAAAGTTATCAGAACTATCTAGAACTACCTCGTCTAATTCATCTATAGGATCTTGGGTTTCATCTGCTGCTAAAGAGTTATCTATTTCTAGTTTTTCTACTTTACTCTCTTGTGCTATTGCATCATCTGTATCTGAGTACAGAGCATCTCGATAATCCCAATCATCAAAATCCAAATCTGTAAGTTTCTTTTTCTTACTAGGTTTGTCAGCAACATCTGGAACTTTTTCTTCGTTACTATCAATATGATCAACGTTATAATTGGCAGTTTCGTTGGAGATAAATTCTGTTACGGAGTCAGGATCTTCTTCTCCTGTCCATAAATCTACCGAATTTTCGTTATCTTGGCTTATGGAATCGGAAGTTTCTAATGATTCGGAAGAATGGTCATTAGATTCTAGAGGTTTGTCTTGACTGTTCATCATAGTTAATAGTTGTGGCTCTAACCGCGGAAGGGGATAACTGGCAAACCCTGCATCGGAAAGTGTTCCCTGGCGTGGGGTCTTTCCTCTTTTGTAAAACAGGGAACGAGTGACCGAATACTGCTTGATTGCTCAACCTGATAATGAGGACAAAGTAAATAAATGATTAGCTGTTAAATACAGCGAACCTACCAAAAAAATTTGAGTTCAGATTTGTATATTTATCGATATGTGTATTGATCTTGGATATTTGGCAACAAGCATAGGGAGTTAAATATATTTATTGGAATATATAGTTGACAATATAATTTTAGTTTGCCCAAAATTAGTAGATCAAATTAAATTTAGCGAAAAAGTTTTACAAATATCTTTAACTTAATCATTCTTCCCACAGCTTGTATTGGATAACTTTTAAGGTTATTACTAGATAAAAAATGATTCCTCCTGCAAATATTTATGTCACAACCTACTGCAACCTTATTAATTTCTTGTCCTGACAGTCCTGGATTAGTAGCCAAGATTGCCAATTTTATTTACGCTAATGGTGGTAATATTATTCATGCTGAACAACATACAGATTTCGCTACAAGTTTATTCTTGATCCGTATCGAATGGCAACTTCAAGGATTTAATTTACCTCGCGAAGCAATTAATACTGCTTTTAGCGCGATCGCTAAACCGCTTCAAGCAACCTGGCAACTACATTTTTCCGATACTTTGCCCAAAATTGCGATTTGGGTTACAAAACAGGAACACTGTCTGTTGGATCTACTCTGGCGCAATCAAACTAAAGAGTTACCAGGAATTATTTCTGTCATGATTAGTAATCATTCTAACTTAGAAGCGATCGCCAGACAATTTGGTATTGATTTTTACCATTTACCTATAACTAAAGAAAATAAAGCCGAACAAGAAGCCAAACAGTTAGAGTTATTACATTTCCATGAAATAGATTTGGTTATTTTGGCTAAATATATGCAGATCCTCAGTCCCAAATTAGTCGAGGAGTTTCCTAATATAATCAATATTCATCATTCTTTTTTACCAGCTTTCCCTGGTGCAAAGCCCTACCACCGCGCTCATGCTAGAGGTGTTAAAATCATTGGTGCTACTGCTCATTATGTTACCGAAGATCTTGATGAAGGACCGATTATCGAACAAGAAGTGGCTCGCGTCAATCATCAGGATACGATCGCTGATTTGATTCGTAAAGGTAGAGATCTCGAACGTTTGGTCTTATCTCGTGCTGTCCGACTACACTTACAGCACAAGGTATTAGTTTATGACAACAAAACTGTAGTATTTAGTTAATCAAAGGAATAATGAAAAGTAGGAAAATTACCAAAATACGGCAATCGCGCTGGTAATTTTGCAAGTATTTACTACTCCACTGAGGTTTCATTGTCCGTTGTTATAAAACCCCAAAATAAATCATTTATCTTCAAAACGAGAAATTATGAAGAAAAAACGCTACTATCTTTATTAATAAGAATAAAGTTTTGTAACTAAAAGTGACTGCAACCCAACCTTTTGATATTCACACTAATTCTAGTAATTGGCATTCTCTTAAACCAATTTGGCAAGGGGGTCAAGAGGCGGTACAACAAGGACTTCCTCATTCTCAACTAGCACCTACTTGGCAGATATTATTGTTGGGTGATGGTTCTCCAACTCATCTTCTACAGTTGCTGACGGGAGAACAAACTGAAGTAGACGTCATTGATATGTCTTTGATTGGTAAAGGAAATGATGGCGCACCTGCTGAAATTGCAGCTATTTCCGAACCTAGACTGAGAAGACAAGTGTGGTTGCGTACCGCTTCAGGTCAAAGATTAGCTTATGCTGCATCATGGTGGAATGCTAGTGCAGTTGATGACTACCTCCAAAATCGTTCTCAGCCTATTTGGCGGAGTCTTTCTACCTTACATACTGAATTATATCGCGATGTTAGAGGGGTATGTTGTGGTTCTTGTCCCTCTTTAGAATTAGAATTCGGCGAAAAAGCACCATTTTGGGGTCGCCATTATCTATTTTGGCATGACGGTCAGCCTTTAACCCTAATTTATGAAGTTTTTTCACCTTATTTAGAGAAATATTTAGGAAAAATGACCGAAAAGTCTTAATTGTTTCAAATCTAAAGTTTTTCTTACTTCTTAACTGGGTTTTTACGTCTCGCTCCTATACTGCCAAGAAGAATGCAAGTATATTTTGTGCTTGCCAACTAAAATAAAATTGAGAGGAATATAATATGGGTTTTCTAGGAAAACTATTCGGCAAAAAAGAAGAAGACAAAGCAGCCAAATCTGGTAAAGTCTCCGTACAAGCAGCAGCCAAAGATAACGATATTGCTCCTGAAAAAGTTGGTTTAGACGGTCAATTTGATGAAAGTGGTTTGGCAAAACGGGTTGCTCAAGCACTTGATGAAGCTAATATTTCTGATAGCGTCGGCTTGTGGGTTGCTCAAACTGGTAGTACCGTGGTTTTAAAATATAACCCCGATGCTGAGAGTGTTTTATCTCAAGCGGAACAGGTTGCTAAAGGCGTAGATGGTGCAACTGCAGTACAAACTGTACCCAATAGTTAATTAGCTGACTAATCAATAATAAATAGGACTATGGTGTTAGGTTGCCTAGTCCTGTTTTAGGTTCTAATCCTTCGGACGATTATCCCAAATTTTTTCGTCAATAAGCCCTGCACCAGCAATAGCTAAAACGACTCCCCCAGTAGAAACCTTAGTTTTACTGTTTCTCCCTGTAAATAATCTTCTAGTTCTATATTGGCTGACATGAAATCTTAGCTAGTCGTGATAATTTTATGATCCAGCAAACTAATATCTTCGATCGCGTTCAAGATCGTGGATTACCTTCTCGTGATACCACAAGTAACTTCTGCCTGGGTGATTTTTACGGGCATTCCTCAACAACCTCAATGCTGTTTTTTGATCGCCTCCCAACAGCTTTAATAGCTCCTTATCCCGACTGCGATCAAGCTTTAGGTTGATTTTTTGCTGTTTTTGAATTTGCTGAAAGAGGAAATAAATTAATGCGATCGCAATCAATAAAAAAATAATTACAACGAGATTCATGTCTCAATCAAAGATAAACAAGCAGCAATATTATTATTCCCAGCTTCGCTAGACTTTTCAGCATCAATATTTTATATTTTCTGGACTTCTAAATTAAGTTTTTCAGATCAATTAGACTATTTAAATCAATTAAGTCTAACAGTTGTCACCCGTGAAGCGACATCAGACATTTTAGCGATCTTTAATATGAATAATTGGTGAATTTCTTACTCTAAAAATCAATTTGCCTGTAAATTCTATGAAGAACTAATTTTTCTGTTGTTTATAAAGCTCTTTAAATTTACGTT
>Ga0115030_1000557_pt1 | contig 15540 bp, 15 predicted proteins | sample SidtaG_4_FD_87174 | JGI IMG/M metagenome (GOLD analysis project Ga0115030, IMG submission 87174) | Marine algal microbial communities from Sidmouth, United Kingdom - Sidmouth_Male1 metaG | ecosystem: Host-associated > Algae > Red algae > Unclassified | place: Sidmouth, United Kingdom | collected... | reverse complement strand
TAATGCGTTCGCTCGACGATATAGGCGGAAAGCATTCTGAGTTCATCAAAATTTGCGCCAAGTCCATCCAGGTGGGCAATGGCCTTTTTATGCATGTTTTGCGCATGTGCGCGTGCGCCCTCTAGTCCCAGTAGAGAAGGGTAAGTGGGTTTGTTAAGCGCGATGTCAGCGCCTTGCGTTTTGCCCAAAGTTTCGGTGTCGCTGACCACATCCAGAATATCATCTACGATCTGAAAACTTAAACCTACGGCACAGGCGTATCCATCAAGCTTTTGCAGCACGCCATCATCGGGGTGTACCGCTATCATGGCTGGTATCCGAACGCTGGCTCTGATGAGCGCGCCAGTCTTATGCCGGTGCATATTTTCCAACTGTGCAAGATTCAGCGTGTGGCCAACGGCTTCAAGATCAATCGCCTGACCGGCGGCCATGCCTTCGGCACCACTGGCATTGCCAAGTTCTTGAATCATCAGTAATTTTGCATCACTAGAGAGATTTGGGTCCGGGTTCAAGGCCAACAGGGTGAAGGCGAGTGCTTGCAAGGCGTCTCCCGCAAGTATCGCTATAGCCTCATCAAACGCCTTGTGGCACGTCGGTTTTCCACGTCGCAAATCATCGTCATCCATGGCAGGAAGATCATCGTGTACGAGTGAGTAGGCGTGTAGCATCTCCAGCGCACAAGCTGGCGTATCAACACGCTCCAAAGGTATTCCCAGTGCTTTGCCTGTGGCATAGGCAAGTACAGGGCGAACCCGCTTGCCGCCATTAGTGACGGCGTATTTCATCGCAACAGGAAGCTGTGTGGAGTGTACTTCGCTTGCGGGCAGTCTTATGACAAGCGCCGAATCAATTCGCGCCTGATACTCGTGCAGGATAAGCTCGAATCCTTGAGATGCCCGTGAAGTTGCAGAGCTATCTGTTTCGGAGACTGCGTTGTTCATGCAGTAGGCTCTGGCGCATCGAAGGGTTCCAGCGATGCCCCGCCATCATCATCAGACAGCAGAATCTTGACTTTCTGTTCTGCATCACTGAGGCTCTGTTGGCAGAATCGGGACAGACTGACGCCACGCTCGAACTGTTCCAGAGACGCCTCCAGTGATTGTTCGCCACCTTCCAGTGTTTGTACGATGGTTTCAAGTTCGGCCAATGCGTCTTCGAACTTGGTTGATTTCGGAATTTTGCGAGCTTTCTGAGACACCGATGATTGCCAATCCTGATGATTTTTCTGGATAATTAGCTGCAACTGAGCGAGTTGCCGCACACGTTACGGGTAGTTTACTTAAGTATGACTATGTAGCGCAAACTGGCTGTCGCCCGATCAGTCTATTCTTGGATAGGCTAGTCAGGAGCGCGCACCGATGCGCCGAATCCCGAAATATGACGTTGACGGACCAATAGCTGCTAGTCAAGCAAGTCCAATGCTTCATGCAAACGATGAATTCCATCGATTTGCAGGCCATTAATCGCTTTTTTTGGCTGATTACCATGGGGCACGATTGCCCGCTTGAATCCGTGCTTGACCGATTCTTGCAAGCGCTCTTCGCCGTTAGCCACCGGGCGTACCTCACCGGCTAATCCAATTTCGCCGAATACGACGAGATCACTGGGTAGCGGGCGTGTGCGAAACGACGACAACGCAGCCAGCAGCACTGGAAGGTCAGCAGCAGTTTCCGAAATTCTAACACCACCAACGACATTGACATACACGTCCTGGTCGAACATGGCGATGCCGGCATGCCGGTGCATGACGGCTAGCAGCATGGACAGGCGATTCTGCTCCAGCCCGAGACAGACTCTTCGCGCGCTATTGGAGTGACTGGTATCTACCAGCGCCTGAGCCTCGACCAGCATGGGACGTGTGCCTTCCCGAGTGACCATGATGACGCTGCCACTGACAGGTTCCGGGTGGCGCGAAAGAAAGATGGCGGAAGGGTTTTTCACAACCTTCAAACCGCCTTCGTCCATGGCAAATACACCCAGCTCATTTACGGCACCGAAACGATTCTTTACCGCTCTGATGACCCGATAACGACTGCCCGGGTCACCTTCGAAGTACAGCACGGTATCGACCATGTGTTCAAGCACACGAGGACCTGCCAGTGCACCCTCCTTGGTGACATGCCCAACCAGAAAGATGGAAGTACCGGTCTGCTTGGCATAACGAACAAGCCGTGCAGCGCTCTCGCGAACCTGTGCCACAGCCCCTGGCGCGGAACTTAGCAGTTCGGTATACATCGTCTGAATGGAATCGATGACGATGACTTCCGGTTTTTCCGTGCTGGCATGCGCAAGGATTGCTTCTACTTGAGTTTCTGCCAGCAATCGAAGTTTATCTTCTGGCAGATTCAATCGTCGGGCCCGTAATGTCACCTGCTGCAATGATTCCTCACCCGTTATGTACAAGACACGGTGCTGCTGGCTCAGGTACGCCAGACATTGAATCAGCAAGGTGGATTTTCCAATACCAGGGTCGCCGCCGAGCAATGTTACAGAGCCTTCTACCAGTCCGCCGCCGAGTACGCGATCAAGCTCGCCAAGGCCGGTTTTTGTACGCGCCTGGTCTACCAATGCAACATCGGAGGCATTAGTGATGCCACTGCCGCCAGCATAACCGCCGTAGCGTGCGTTGGTTGCGACGGCTGTTGCTGATTGACTGGCATTGGCTACGGGCGCGGATGATTCTTCCAGACAATTCCATTCGCCACAATCGGCGCATTGTCCACTCCATTTGAAAGAGACAGCTCCACACTCAGTGCACTGGTACTGCTGTTTAGCTTTTGCCATTAAAAATTCGGGTAGTGGTCTAGATAACGACTGCCGAATCGTCATCCTGTGTGTCGAAGGCTGCGGGCTCGATACGAACTTGTTGCACCTTGTTATCTTCTACCGCCAGTATGGTTATCGGATGACCATTAAAAGTAAACACCGCACCCTGTGGAGGAAAGCTTTCGAAGTGTTCAACCACGATGCCGTTGAGTGTCTTGGGACCTTCCGAGGGTAAAGACCAGTTTAGTGAGCGGTTCAGATTACGCACCTGCGCGGTGCCATCGACAATATAACTTCCATCTGGCTGTGGACGAATTTCTGCCGGTGATACGCGCGGATCGTTGTCGAACTCACCAACGATCTCTTCCAGAATATCTTCGAGTGTCAACATGCCCTGAATATCGCCGTACTCGTCTACCACCAATGCGACTCGGCGTTTCTCACGCTGGAAGTTCAGCAGTTGCACCGTAAGTGTGGTTCCCTCCGGAATAAAATACGGGTCGCGGATGACTGATTCCAGATAGCTGCGGGTAATCTTGCCAGAGCGCAATGCGTCCAGCATCTTGCGCAAATAGATAAAGCCGACGACGTTATCGACATTCTCACGAAAGACTAATAGACGGCTATGCGGGCTGTCACTGATGCTTTGCAGCACCTCATCCCACGGATCTTCAAGGTCGATACCGACGATCTCATTGCGCGGCACCATGATGTCATCAACTGACACCGTGCCAAGGTCCAGAATATTGACCAGCATGTCCCGGTGGCGTTGCGGGATCATTCCGGCGGTCTCGCTCAGCACTGTGCGTAATTCGTCACTGGACAAATGCTCGTCGTCTTCTGATACCTCATCGGTCTTCAGGAGCTTGAGTAGAAAGCTGCTTAACCAGTTGGTGGCAAACACCAGAGGATAGGTGATGTACATCAGCGGGACGTAAACTGCTGAGGCGATGAAAGCGAATTGTTCTGTTCGGCGGGTAGCGAACGTCTTGGGTGTGACCTCGGCGAACACCAGGATAACCAGTGTTAACAGCCCGGTGGCTACCGCGATTCCGGCTTCGCCCATCAGTCGAAGAGCGATGACCGTGGCAATGGCAGAAGCCAGAATGTTGACAAAATTATTGCCCAGTAATATCAGGCTGATAAGGCGGTCACGGTTTTCCAGCAGGCGCGCTGTTCGCTGCGCTGCTTTGTTGCCGTTGTTGGCCTGATGTCTTAACCGATAACGGTTGACCGACATGAGTGCTGTTTCGGAGCCTGAAAAAAAGCCCGAAATCAATACCAGCAGTACCAGGATCGAGCCCAGTACACTGATGGGGATGCTATTCAAGTACAGCTGGCCTTTATTGCCTGAGATACGCGCACTATAGCAACGAGCAGGCCTTTTTACGCGTTATATGGTGGACAGTCTTTACATAGTTTCGAATAAATCAACCCAACAAGACTTCTACCACTACTTTAGTGCCGAAATAGGCGAGTACCAGCACGCAGAAACCACCGAGTGTCCAATGCACGGCTCTTTTACCGCGCCAGCCAAATTGCCAGCGACCGTACAGCAGGGTTCCGAAAATGCCCCAACCGATGCAAGATAATATTGTCTTGTGCACCAGTTTTTGGTCGAACATATTGTCCAGAAACGCAAATCCGCTGGCTAGTGCAAGCGTAAGCAACACGAATCCTATTGTTAGTAGACTGAACAGAAGCCTTTCTGTCAGATCGAGGGGCGGCAACGCGCGGATAAAGCCCCCGGGCTTGTGGATTGACAGAAAATGGCGCTGGATTGATACCAGAACCGCCTGTGCCGCAGCGAGCGATAACACACCATATGCCACGAGAGAGAGCAGGACATGGATCTGAATGGCTGCGCCGACAATCGGTGTTCCACCGCCGGATGCGTGACTGACGATTAGAGACAAAGCAGCACCGGGGTACACGGCAAGCCCAAGATAATCGGCGGGTTGGCGCATGCACAGCGCGATATGGAGCAGCACGATAGTCAGTGTTGTAGCTGATAGAGAGGTGAAAAGTGGCAGGGAAAGCCCAATTGGCAGACCTGTCTGATGGATAACCACCCATCCGTGAAAGACTAGCGCGATGGTGGCCAATAGTAGTGTCAGCCGATGGATCTGGTTTGGATCATCGAGTGCTGATGCTGTTTCGACATTGCCCAATGGAACCGATGCTTCCAAGGCATTACCGGATTGAATCGCTGAGTTAGCTGGCACTGGCACTCCGCTGTCATCTGCGAGCCTGCGGCCTTTCAAAGTACGCGTCAGCAAGGCGCTGGATACGCTGTAGAACACGGCGGCGATGAGTGACAATACAAAACTCACGATGAACGAATCCTGTGCTTGACGGTTTGGAGTGAGTAATGATTATCCGCCAATCAGTTGGGATATGCCACCGTGTCCGTCATCAGCGCTCCACGGTAGCGTCATTGTCCGTCTACGGATTCACACCTGTTGTGGGGACTCTGACAGATGACAGATTAGCCAGTAAACGTTTAATTTCTGACGCTTGCGGTTTTCCCCGACAATGGGTGTAGTCGATGCGGTAGGCTTGAAAATCGAGAGAAAAGGAGTGAAGTTACATGAGCAGATGTCTGCTTAATCAAGGACGACCAGTAAAAGGTACAAGCTGTTCACGGATTCTCGGCGTTGCGTTGCTAGGTGCAATGCTCAGTGCTTGTGGGGGCGGTAGTTCTGACGACCAGCCGGAAAATAACGATATCAACACTGTCCCGGCACCTGCCCAGCCTGAAACAGACCCGCCTGATACAGATCAACCTGATACAGATCAACCTGATACAGATCAACCTGATAGTGATCCTTTGGCATGCACCGTAGACGCTCAGAAGCAGTGGGCCCATGACTCCATGCTTGATTACTATCTTTTTGATGATCAAGTGCCCACCGATGCTAATTTACAGTCGTTCGAAACAACCAGCGACGTTGTAAGCGGTCTTCGCTACCAGGAGCGTGATCCCTATAGCAGCGTGTCTGTTGCCGCCGAATCCACTTTATTGTTCACTGATGGTAGGGAATTTGGTCTTGGTCTGCTATTTACCAGTGATGCGAATGATCTACAAAGGGTAACGTCTGTTTTTGAGGAAAGTCCGATGGGACTTGCCGGTATAGAACGTGGCGATATTATTGTCGGTATTGACGGTGTCCTATGGGCCGATCTGGAATTTGGCGCGAGTCTTACGCAGCGTGTGATTGGTACGCTGGAAAGTCCGGGCGTGGCCGAGTGGCAGATTAAGAAAAATATCACTGACGAGACAATCACCGTCTCTATCACTGCCGCCGAGTACAAGATAAACACCGTGATAGCAGACGATGTCTTTCCACATCCAAATGGTCAGGACAAAATTGGCTATCTGGCATTCCAGTTATTTCTGGGAACATCCGAGGCGGAGCTGAACGAGGTTTTCAGTCGATTTCAGGCGGAGAACGTCAGCGAATTGGTTCTGGATTTACGCTACAACGGCGGCGGTCGTGTTTCAGTAGCTGCACAGTTGGCCAGCCTGATTGTGGATAATGCCTTGGCCGGAGAGCTTCTCTACGAATATCGATTCAATGACAAGTACACAGAATTTAATGAAAGTCTGCTTTTTGAGGAAACTGAATTTGGCCTGGGTCTCAATCGAGTTGTGGTGTTGACATCACCCAGTACAGCATCTTCATCAGAGATAGTAATTGCCGGATTACAGCCTTACGTCGATGTTGTCACCCTGGGTGGTACGACACGTGGTAAACCTTATATTTCATCACCGGATGATCGATGTGGCGAACGCTTGAACCTGATGTTGGGAGAAGGGTTTAACGCTGAAAATTTTAGTGTTTACGGTGGAGTTGAAGCCAGCTGCTTTGCCAATGATGATCTCAGCCGTAACTTTGGTGTCGATGACAACGGAAACTATGAGGGTATGTTGCAGGCCGGTATTGATTACATAGCTGACGAACGTAGCTGTGTCGCTACACCCATTGCCTTTGCTTCTAGGTCTTCATCCAGTGAGCAAGCATCAGGGTCGGCGCAACTTTATGGTCCTCTGGGGGATGCACAACGAAGTGGTGGAGCGGTGCTCGAATAGCGCTTAACGTACCTCACATTACGTGCTTGGCATTTCGTACTTGTCATTTCGTACTTGTCATTTCGTACTTGTCATAACATACGTAGAAGAATGTCCGTGCGGTACTGCTGTTCGGACTACATAGAATGTTAGCAGGTGCGTGCGTACATATCGTTACACTGGGAAATACCCGTTGCGCTAGGATAGTTGCTCATACACGTGTCCTCCTGAGGGCTGGGGACAGGATAAAATCACTTTTCTGTCCCCAGCCCCAAGAATATGAAAAGGAGACCACTGCGCTACTGAGGTAATGGAACCGATGAGAACTGTATGCTTTGTGCTGCTGGTATGTGCAGCTTTTCTGCAGGCCGGTTGTGGTGGGTCGGAATCTGGTAACTCAGCAAATACTAACGCTCAGACAGATACTGATGTAAACGCCTCGCCCGGCAATTCGCTGGCCTTCGTGACCACCGCTCACCGTGGGCAAAACGGCCCTGATGATAATCCAATCGATGCACAGTTGACGACGCCATCAGTGGGGCGAGCGGATGTCTGGGTTTTCGATGCCAGAGCCACCGGCAATTCCCTGGGTGGTGATCCGCTGGCTGTGCTTTCAATGTTTGGTGACACAACCGGAGCGTTAAGCACAAGTCCTGACGGTACCAAAGTCTATGCAGCCGTCATGCATTCTGGCAACCAGACTACGGCCGTGGGTGAGAACAACATTGCCAAGTCTGGTCCGGTGCAAAGCCGTGACGGGACGCTTCAAACTGATACCGGACTCATCGTAAAATTTGACGGTACAAACTGGCATGACGACGCCGGTGCTACGGCCGATTCAAACCGTATGGATTACAACTCGCTGGTTAAATTCACATTGCCAGAAAACGATGTCTTTGTTATTGAGACAACATCAAACCCGACTGTTCCGGAAACTTTTCAGGTGTTGGCACCACCTTGTTTAACATGGTGACTAATCCGGTTACCGGTGAGTTGTACATCAGCAACACCGAGGCTAATAATCTGATCCGCTTTGAAGGTTTCGGTACGAATTCCACCACTGTGCGTGGCAATATCGTACAAAACAGAATTACGCTGATTGACGGTGGGGACGTCAAGCCACGTGATCTGAACAAACAGCTAGACCATACGCAGGTTCGCGCAAGTGATGCGCAACGTCGCCTTGCTATGGCGCAACCGTTGGGTATGGCGCAACCGTTGGGTATGGCTGTGTCAGCTGATGGCAATACCCTGTACGCGGCAGGTTTTGGATCGGAGAAGGTCGCTGTTTATAACACTGGCGAATTGAGTGATGATAGTTTCGCTGTATCCGAAGCTAGTCAGATTCTGCTTAGTGGTGGCGGCCCGACAGGGCTGGCACTCGATGAATCTTGAAGCAGGCTTTACGTTCTGACACGCTTTAACAACAGTATTGCGCAAGTCGACATCAGTTCCAATACGGAAGTTGCCAGCCTCGCCATGCACAATCCCGAGCCACGTCATGTGATTGAAGGGCGTACCTTCCTCTACAACGCGGGTGATAACTCCAGTCACGGCGATGCATCTTGTGGATCATGCCATGTGTTTGGTGATGTCGATGCTCTGGCATGGGATCTGGGCAATCCTGATGAGACAGTCCGTGAAAATCCCAACCGCTTCGTTAACTTGCTTCTGACACCCGACGATGCTGCAGTATTCCATCCAATGAAAGGGCCGATGACTAACGTTTTCGTGGGCTTGCGAATAGCGGACCGATGCACTGGCGCGGTGACAGGACCGGAAAAAGCGCTGTAGATGGACAAAGCACTGAGCATGCGGCATTTACTGGTCTTGCCGGTTTTTGGATCGGCGCTCTTGAATGCATCAGTGATGCTGGTAAAAAAGACAGTGCTAAGCATCAATTTTGGCTTTCGGAAAATCTGTGTCCGGCTAAAACGGTTATGCTGCTTACCCCATGACCGTATCGAGGACAGCGTATGGACAAGCGCGACCCAAACCAGCGCACAGACCGTGCAGACCAGAAAGTTGATCCGGATGCAGGCGCCAAGGCACCCACTGAGGCAGAAAACAACGAAAAGCTGTTAAACCGTATTCGCAAGCTGTACGCCATGAGTCGTGAAAGCGAGTCCAGCCCGCATGAGGCTGAAATCGCCATGCGGCGTTGCCAATCGCTGATGGCGCGATTCGGCGTTACCGAGTCCGATCTTGAAACCAGCGAGTTCGGCGCCAGCAAGATCGGTAAGCAGTTTCGTACTATGCCAAGTTACGTGGGCATACTAGGCTCTGCGGTCGCACTGCTCCACGATTGCATCTGTGTACGTAGTGGCACCATTGAGTTTCGCGGCTTCAGCATCGATGCCGAGGTCGCCTCACTGACATTCGAGTATTTGTCTGATGCTATGGAGCGGGCATTGAAGACTCACAAGCGTCTTGGCACCGTAGAATCCGGTCGTTCCGCAAGCTTCGACTACAGGGTAGGTTTTGCGTTGGCGGTTCGTCAGCGTGCCAGGGGCATCGACGCAGAACGGCGCAGTCAGGAGGAACAGGCCGCCGCCGCCGCCGGACAAGAGAGTGCAGGACCTGGCTCAAGCCTTGTCATAAGAAAGCAGGAAGTGGTTCGTAGCGCGTGTATGGATGGCCTGGTGACTCGCCGATCTGCACGTGTGCGCTACCGCAACGGGGAGGCACATGAGGCGGGTAGCAGCGACGGTTCGCGGGTTTCTCTGGATAAACAGGTGGGTAACGAAAAACGCAAAGCGATCAAGGCTTGACGCACCCGGCGCGGCTTGTTGACGTGAGTTGAGACCCGGATGCCTAACGTTGCAGTAAGCTTCAGGGTTTACACTTGGTACTACTCCCATATACTAGTGGGTATTGGAGCGCCTGGACATCACGGGCGACGAACGACAACAATACGGGTTCTATATGTTCGATTCACTGAGTGAACGCCTTGGCAGCACTATCAAGAACCTTCGTGGGCAAGGCCGTCTTACCGAAGATAATGTAAAAGATACGCTGCGTGAGGTCCGCATGGCCTTATTGGAGGCTGATGTTGCGCTTCCGGTTGTCAAGCAGCTGGTCGATTCAGTGCGTGAAAAGGCCATGGGCCAGGAAGTCATTGGCAGCCTCTCGCCTGGGCAGGCTCTGGTGAAGGTCGTTAACGACGAGCTGGTGTCGGTGATGGGCAATAGTGCCGAGCCATTGAATTTGTCCACCCAACCGCCGGCCGTCATATTAATGGCTGGCCTTCAAGGTGCGGGCAAGACCACTACAGTAGCCAAGCTTGCGAAGCTATTGAAAGAAAAAGATAAAAAGAAGGTCATGGTGGTGAGTTGTGATGTTTACCGGCCTGCTGCCATTAAACAGCTTGAGACTCTGGCGAGCTCTGTTAGTGCTATTTTCTTTAACAGCTCAGCTGATCAATCGCCTCTGGATATAGCCAATGCGGCGCTGGCTGAGGCACGCAAACAGTTTGTTGACGTGTTGCTTGTGGATACTGCTGGTCGTCTAGCCATAGACGATGAAATGATGGATGAGATCAAGCAGCTACACAGTGCCATAAAGCCTATTGAAACATTGTTTGTGGTCGATAGCATGACCGGCCAGGATGCTGCCACTACCGCCAAGGCGTTTGGTGAGGCGCTGCCGCTGACAGGTGTGGTACTGACCAAGACTGATGGCGATGCACGCGGTGGTGCCGCTTTGTCGGTGCGTGTGGTCACGGGCAAACCTATCAAGTTCATTGGCGCTGGTGAAAAAACAGACGCACTTGAAACGTTCCATCCGGAGAGGATTGCGTCGCGCATTCTTGGCATGGGTGATGTGGTTAGTCTGGTAGAAGAGGTAACAGCCAAGGTTGATCATGCCAAGGCTGAGAAGTTTGCCAGCAAGATGAAGAAGGGTAAAAACTTTGACTACAATGATTTGAAAGATCAGCTTGAGCAAATGGCGAATATGGGTGGTATGGCATCCATTATGGACAAGATGCCGGGTATGGGAGAAGTGCCAGATGCCGTGAAAGCGAAGATGGGTGACGATAAGCAGTTCGTCCACATGATTGCCCTCGTAAACTCCATGACCCCACAAGAGCGCAAGTATCCCGCTATGCTCAAGGGTAGCCGCAAAAAACGCATTGCCGCTGGTGCTGGTCTGCAAGTGCAGGATTTAAATAAACTGGTTAAGCAGCACCAGACTATGGCTCGTACCATGAAAAAAATGAGTAAGGGCGGAATGGCCAAAATGATGCGCGCCATGCAAGGCAAGATGCCACCGGGCATGGGTGGGATGGGGGGCATGGGTGGTCCCGGCGGTCCTGGTGGAATGCGCTAGCGCAACGATGAAAGTGCTACCCGATTTGATCAGACCATTGTTCGTTACCGGTGATTGGGTATATGTCTGTCGAACACGCTGAGTCTGGCTGCAATCCGGGTGCCGTCCCGGTCTCCCAAGAGGGTGCAACCCGCCTGCTTAAAAGTGTCGTTAGAAATTGCAAGGCTCAACGAGTGCTTTTCGATCTCGACTCCACTTTACTGAACAATCGCCCGCGCAGCGCTGTCATCATGCGCGAGTTTGCATCTACCTGTAACCACCCCTTGTTGTTGCGGGCAACCCCTGCGCATTTTCCCACCTGGAGCGCGCGTGACAGTATGGTTTTGCTGGGATTGTCTCAGGGAGCCGCTGATTCGATCATCGATGAATACATGGATTTCTGGGAATCACGCTTTTTCACCAGTGAGTACTGTCAACACGACGAAGTCATCGCGGGCGCAGTTAACTTCGTCAATGCCGTACACAGCGCAGGTGGGCTCGTCAATTATCTCACTGGTCGAGATGAAGCTATGCGCAAGGGTACAAGCTTATCGCTTCAGACGCTGGGTTTTCCTGATCCTTTCGAGGATAAGGTCGAGCTTATGATGAAGCCTGTAGCGAGTGATTCCGATGACTTGTTTAAACATAGTGTGCTGCGGACATTATCGGCTGAGGGAGGTATTCTGGCAGCATTTGATAACGAGCCATCGCATATAAATAGCTACCGCACCATTTTTCCAGATGCCATTTGTCTGCATCTTGATACGGATAATTCCATGCGAGACATTGCCGTTGCAGGGGGTATTGTTTCTATCAGGGATTTTGTATTCTGAAATACGAACGAGATCGCGGAAATCAGACTTCCCCTGGCAGTGCGTTTGGAAACTATGAATTCTGCGAGCGTGATGGCCTTGGCACTGAGACAGCGTTTACCAGTGGTTGTATCCTTTGTGGTTAACTATTATAGGGCAGTGTCAGAGCCGGAAGATTTGGCTTGTGCAATTGCTTCGACAGTTGAACTGCCTGTATTGGTGTTTGTCCTCAATTTGTGGAAAGGAATTTGCGCCGATTCGTGTCTTCCTTCCATCTATCACAAACGTCAATGGCCAGAGCTTTTTGCCTCTCAAGTCCGACAATTGGATACTCGCATAGAACTAACCAGTCAAGTGCCAGTCTCACAACAATCAATCTAGCTTTACTGGAAAACTCATGAATCGCTCCGTAATCAAGAAAGCCATGTTAGGCCTCACCTTATCGCTGGCCTGCGCAGTGATGAACCCTGCATTTGCAGCAAAAGCTGTATTTGCTGGAGGTTGTTTCTGGTGTGTAGAAAAAGATTTTGAGCAGCTTGAGGGTGTTAGCGAGGCCATTTCCGGGTTTACGGGTGGTACTGCAGAGAATCCTACTTATAGTGGCGATCATGCAGGGCACTATGAAGCGGTAGAGGTCACTTACGATCCTGACGTTGTCAGTTACCAGCAACTACTTGATCACTTCTGGGTAAATATTGATCCGTTTGATAAAAAGGGTCAGTTTTGCGACAAGGGTTTCAGTTATCTGAGTGCGGTATTTGTCGCAAGCGATGAGCAGCGCAAGCTGGCTGAAATATCAAAACAGACTGTTGCAGAGCGCTTTGCCGATCAAAAAGTGGTCACACCCATTTTGCCATTGACAACTTTCTACCCCATAAAAGGCGAAGAAAGTTTTCACCAGAATTTTTACAAGAAGAGCCCCCTGCGATACAAGACGTATCGTTTTTCCTGTGGACGTGATCGTCGTCTTAAAGAGATCTGGGGCGAAGATGCTACTGTGTAGCTCAGCACGGGTATTCATGCAACACTATGAATACAAGAAGGCTCTGTCGTAAACGCTCAGTCGTCGTTCGGCGGCTTGTCACTTAGCAGCGATTTAAGATCTGCAAAGGGGTTGTGCGTAGCAAGCTCTTCGCTGTCACGTTCACCAAATGTCACCTGTTCGATGAAGCGCTGACGTTCGTTATCGTGACAATAGACACATAACAGTTCCCAGTTTGTCCCATCGGCTGGATTATTGTCATGGTTGTGATCACGATGATGCACGGTGAGCTCTTGCAAGTTTGCCTGAGTAAATTCACGCATGCATCTGCCACAAATCCAGGGATAAAGCTTGAGTGCTCGTTGACGGTATCCGTTTTCACGTGTTGCATAGTTGGCCCTTGCCGCGGCCACCAGTTTGTCTAGCCTGGCTGTATCAGGTTTTTTCATAGTGTCAAAACAAGCGCTGAAAGTTGATAAGCTTACAAGGGATGGCATCTGGATGGACCACTATAGACATTGCCATTCGTATTAATAAAGCGCCTTGCCTCCTGAGTCTTTAGCGAGCGCCTGAGGTGGTCGCCACGCTGCAATATCAGCAAGCCAGGTATCAGGGCTTGCGTCAGAGGGCATGCGCCAGTCGCCTCTGGGTGACAGTGCCACGTTGCCCACTTTGGGTCCATCAGCGGTACACGATCTTTTAAACTGGTGTACGAAAAACCGCTTGATGAAAAGTGTCAGCCATTTCTTCAATGTCTCATCATCGTATTGGTCTTTATTAAAAGCCACACGGGCCAGGTCAAGTACACGGGAGGGGCGGGCGCCGTGCCGAACAAAGTGGTAAAGGAAAAAATCGTGTAGCTCATATGGCCCAATTCTCTCTTCGGTTAACTGGGCAATTTGACCGTTTGCATCCGCAGGTAGTAATTCGGGTGATATGGGTGTATCCAGAATCGCGAACAGAGTCTTGCGCAAGCTGTTGCTGTCACTCCATGTGCTGGCACGCTCGTTTGCCACCCAGCGAATGACAAACTGAATAAGCGTTTTCGGTACGCCGGCGTTTACATCGTACATGGCAATGTGATCACCGGCGTAGGTTGACCAGCCTAGCGCCTTCTCCGACAAATCGCCTGTACCTACCACCAGGCCACCATTCTGGTTGGCCAGCGTCATCAACAGCAACGTACGTAATCGCGCCTGAACGTTCTCCAGGGTGACATCGCCAAGTTCCGGATGCTTGCGCAGTTGATCAAGTAGTTGCTCAACAGATTCGACCTTGTCGGTGGACGGGTGATTGATCGCTTCCAATACAGTGCGGCTTGCATCCGAGATACTAACCTGACTGAAGCTTGCGCCTAGCGCGTTGGATAATGCTTCGGCATTTTCGCGTGTGCCCTCGCTGGTACCGAACCCTGGCATGGTGATGCACAGAAGATCAGTTCGTGGCTGCTTGCACAGATCCAGTGCGGCGGCGGCAACCAGTGCTGCCTGCGTAGAATCCAGTCCGCCTGAGACGCCTAGCACGAGCTTGGGTTTGCCAATTGCGACCATTCTGGTCGCCAGTGCATTGCTTTGTATTTCAAACATCTCCCAGCATCGATTGGACAAGGTCTCAGGATCGCGAGGCAGAAACGGTGTGCGTGAAACGTTCCTCACCAATCCACCTGGTGAGGTAGACAAGAACTCGACCATGCGTGATTCTGAGTGATGCTGACGCGCGCAATCGCCAAATGTCGTGGTAGAGCGACGTTCAAAAGCCAGAAGCTCCAGGTCGATGTCTTGAACAATAAGTTGGCCTTGTCTGGCAAAGCGTTTGGATTCGCTCATCAGGTTGCCGTTCTCGCAAATAAACGCATCCGCATCGAAACTGACATCGGTCGATGACTCGCCCGGACCTGCAGCAACATAGACGTAGGCGCACTTGCCCCTGTCTGACATCGAGCGTGCCAGCAGGCGGCGTAGCTCTGCTTTACCGATCGTAAAGTTGGAAGCAGACAGATTACAGATAACCGTGGCACCGTTAGAGACCTGATAGCTGCTGGGTGGTACTTGTACCCATGTGTCTTCACAGATCTCCACACCGATAGATAGTCCGTGCAGGCTGCTGTTGAAGAGGAGGTCGAGTCCGAAGGGCGCTTGGTATTTGTCTATGCGTATGACGGCATTTGCAGGAACATCGAAGCCTGCGCGGAACCATCTTGCCTCCTCGAACTCCCGATAGTTGGGCAGGTAGGCCTTTGGTACAGCACCCAAGAGCTTGCCTTGATGGATGAGTGCCGCCACATTGTAGAGCCCGTGGTTGAAGCGTACAGGTAGACCGACGATGGCTACCGGTTCAAAATCCTTGCCGGATTCGATGAGCGCAGCAAGTGCTGACTCGCAAGCGTCCAGTAACGTTGTGTTCATGCACAGGTCGCGAATGCTGTAGCCGCTTAAGCCCAATTCCGGAAAAACGACGACGTTGGCGCCGGCCGCGTCTGCCTCACGCCAGAGCGATAGCAGACGTTCGCGGTTTGTGTCGACATCCGCTACGGCGGCCGAGGGCACCGCTGCGGCAATTCGTGCATATCCTTTCATGACGCCAGTATAAGTGCCAATTGG
>Ga0115030_1000554_pt1 | contig 15584 bp, 11 predicted proteins | sample SidtaG_4_FD_87174 | JGI IMG/M metagenome (GOLD analysis project Ga0115030, IMG submission 87174) | Marine algal microbial communities from Sidmouth, United Kingdom - Sidmouth_Male1 metaG | ecosystem: Host-associated > Algae > Red algae > Unclassified | place: Sidmouth, United Kingdom | collected... | reverse complement strand
GCCGGCCCCCCCCCCATCATCACCGCGGCTCCTCGCGGCGCCGTTTGTGCTGCTGGCTGCCGGCTGCCGGCCCCCCCCCCATCATCACCGCGGCTCCTGGCGGCGCCGTTTGTGCTGCTGGCTGGCTTCGGCTGGCCCCCCCCCCGTCACCACCGCGTCTCCCCACGTCGCCGTTTTCGCTACTGGCTGGCGGCCGCTGTCCCCCCGCTCATCATCACCGCGTCACCTCGCGGCGCCGTTTGTGCTGCTGGCTGCCGGCTGCCGGCCCCCCCCCCATCATCACCGCGGCTCCTCGCGGCGCCGTTTGTGCTGCTGGTCGGCGTCGGCAGGCCCCGCCCTCGTCACCACCGCGGCTCCCCGCGGCACTGTCGGTGCTGCTCGCTGGCGGTGGCAGGCCACCCCCCCTCATTTGTCACCGTGGATCCACCTAGCGCCGTGGTCGCCGCTCGTCGGTGGCGGCCGCCTCTCGCTCCTCGTCGCTCCTTGGCGCTCTCTGTCGCCACCACCGCTCACAGTGGCTGGAAGCCCTCTTGGCACTCCACGTTGCCTGGCACCTCCGGCTTCAGTTGCTGTGCTGCTGGTTTCCGCGGACCTGCTGTCGGTGGGTATGGCGGACGGGATGTTGGCGGAGGTGCCGGAAGAGAGTGCCTCTTCATCCAATGCCAGCCCGCTTTTGGTAGCTTCACCACATCGCTCGGTACCACTCTCTGCGTCAGCGGGCAGTGCGCCCTCCGTCCTCAATCTCGTTGCGGACGATTTCGGCGGCACCACCGGCAGCAGGGCGACTGCAGATGGTAACGACGGGTTCCTCGACGGTCTCTTTGCAGATGGAGATGATGGCGAGGAAGCCGGCGGAGATCTTTTTGACGGGCTTGGTGGTCCCGGCAGCGACGGCGCCGGCGGTGCTGGTGACGGTTCTGGGCATTCCCGCGTCAACGAGCATTCTCCCGACGCACCGGCTCATTGTAGTGGCCGTCCTGGACGCCAATACGGGCAGAGGCGGCCTGGTCCCGGTCATGGACGAGGTGGGAGAAAGAAGGGGTCCGGGAGACGCACCAAGGAGAACTTTAGCCGCGGGCTGCGGCGCGTCGTCGGTGCGTACCTGTCGGAGGTGACGTCCGCATCGCTCGCTTCCAATTGCCACGTACCAGTGGCCTCTGGCCAGGACACCGTCGATATGCTTCTCACGTGGTCTCGGGTGCACGGCCGAGAGGAGGTGTGGCTGGTGCCGGGAATTTTCGGCGTGATTGCTCGTTGGGGGGCGTGGCGTCGGGACGCGCAAGGAGATTGCGCGAGCGTCTGCGTGTGGCTGGCCGCGGACGGGCGGTCACGGTGTACCTGCGTCGGGACGCATGTTCATCAAGACAACCACATGCACGAGCGCCCAACAACCTGCCAACATGCTGGTGCATTAGACTCCCTGCTGGACGATCTTGCCGCTTGCCTAGGGGCGTCCCCCGACCGCCTACGGCGCCACCTGCTCGACCGGCTGCGGCAGGGGCAGGCGGAGCAGGGCAGCCAGCAGGACGCTGGCGACGGTTTGACCTTCCACGTCGTCGGTGCTTTGCACGTTGCTCTTTGCCCGTCTCCGTTTGGGACTTTGCCCGTGCCTCTCTACCTCACCCACACTCGGTCTTCCTGTGGAATATGCCCCGGAGCCCGGACACGCGTGTGCACACACATCTCCATCGCCCAAGAGTCGGGGGCGCCACACCGCGCCCATCGGTCGTCCACCCAAAGCTCCGTCCAGAGCCTCGAGGTGTCCGCCGTGTCTCGCCTTCCCATACCTCTACACGATTGCATCGCAGCGGTGCGTGCCAATGGTCGGATTTCGGCGATGGCGCTCACGAGCGAGGTGTTTGTTGTACAGCCGCCAGTGCGTTGCCAGTTTTGCACCGACCGCGGAGAGCGCCACACTCTCTCCGAGCCGGTCAAGAGGTCGGGCGTCATTGCCTGCATGCGCGGCTTCTGCACGATGGAGGTCAACATTTCCAAGTGCTCTTCATGCCGGCAGTGGGTGTCTCGCGACGGCCGTGATGAGCACCTGGTGATGCTGACGTTGACGTCGGCAGCAACCGTGCAGTGGGTGCGGACTATGGCCCTTGCCACGTCGGACGGTACACCATTGACGACCGTCACGACACGGTGGCTCCGCGGCGTGCGCCGAGAAATGATGGCAGGTATCCTGCCACAGTCGAGCCCCACGCGCAGCGGTCGCGTTTTGAGGAGCTTGGTGCTAGTTGGCCTCAAGTTGATGGTGACGAAACTACCCCCAGAGCAGTTCACCTGCCATCACTGCATGGACGCGGATGGCCGGTACAAGTTTGTGTCGGCGGACTCAATTTGGGTCGGCTTTGGTAGCGGGGCTGATCACGTGCGCTTTGACCACGTCACCGAGGCCGTGCCCGAGAACCGGCGCGCCGTCCAGGCGGCCTACCTCGTGCGGGGCGAGAGCGTGCGCCGCCTCCTGCGTGACGTCATGAAGCCGAAAAATGACTTGAAGCTGCACGCTAAGTCCGTTAAGGCGGCAGAGATCGCTGTCGGGGTCCTCCTCCCCACCGCTCTCCCTCCAAGCGGCGTGCGACAGCCCACCGAAGGGGAGAAGGCTATTGGAGAGGTGCTTGGGAGCATATACAACATCAACGGGGCGGCTTTAAAACTCCTGCTGGCCCTGAAGACGGGCCTTTCGACATATAAGACACGCTCCAAGGTCGAGGCCGCGCGGCGGGCGGCCGCCGCTACCCACCTTCAAAACTTCTTTGAGTCCACCAAAGGCACCTACAAGACCTCTTCAGCTGTCCCCGTGGGGGCTTTCGCCGCGGCACCGCCCGCCGAAACACCGACGGGGTTGGCCGTGTCGCCAACCACCACGACGCCGACGGGGACGGCCGCGTCGCGGCCCACCACGAGGCCGACGGGGTTGGCCACATCGCCGCCCGCCGCGATCCCGACGGGGTCGGCCGCTTCGCCGCCCATCGCGACACCGACGAAGTCGGCGGCGTCCCCACACGCCATGACGCCGACGGGGACGGCCGTGTTCCCACCCACCGCGAGGCCGACGGGGTTGGCCACGTCGCCGCCCGCCGCGACGCCGACGGGGCTGGCCGCGTCGCCGACCGCCGCGACGACGACCGGGTTGGCTGCATTGTCTGCGGCGCGGGCGCGAACCCTCGCGGCAGCGAGTGGTGAGCCGTCACAAGCGTCTCCACCAGCGCCGTCACCCCTTCCGATATTACCACCCCAACCATCAAGATGGCCTCCGTCGAGCACCCACGGCGGCGCACTGACCCGCGTCGTACCTCCTCCGGTAGCTACCAAGAACAAGCGCAAGCGGGGCAGCGATGGAGCTGCCGGTGCCTCATCCGCGGCGAGACAAACGACTCGGCGACGGCCGGCCTGCGGTCGTCAACCGTTTAATGCCGGCAAAGGTGACGTGGACGCCGCCAATCCACACCTGTTAGATGCTGTTGGGGAGCTCGACAAGGACGGGCGTCGAGAGCTGCTTTCTTTTGTGAACGCCATCACTATTGACAGCGTCGTGCTCCCGTTTCGGCCGCACCACGCCGGCACTCTGCGTGCCCTCGCCGGCCTGCTCGACAAGAAAGACGCTGGCGCTGGGATCCGGGAGGTGCTGGGTATGGCCACGTCCACCGCCGCAGTCCCCGTAGTCGAGGCGGACAACAGCAAGAAGCCGATCGTTGAGCTCTTGCGGGACCTGCGCTTCATGCAGCTGGGCGTGCGGGCCTGCGCTTCGCTTTTCAAGACGATGCCCATGCTGCCCGCCTCGTTGGCGCGTTGCTTGAGGAGCGTGGCCAACGCGGTGGAGAAGTTTGTGCTGGAGTGGCGCAATGGCCCGGACGCGACGCTCAAGTACCAGAAGAACTGGGAGTGCGGCAAGCGGTCGCAGGAGGAGATGTGCAACGACTTCAAGGCGGCCTACCCCCAGGCGGCGACCAGCCACGAGCGCACGGGAACCTGCGCGCCGGCTCTGCCGCAGTGCCGGCCTGAACCGTTTTTGTGGGAGGAGGTGCTGTCGACGGGTATGTGCTCGAAGCACTACGCCAAGGCGCACAAGTTTTCCCCGGGGGCTATGACTTTTTGCTGCGGCTGCAAGCATCCTCTCATACTGGCATTCACCGTGCTCGACCGGAAGGAAGCGCCGCAAGTTTTGCTCAACATGCTGTTGACGCGCTTTGCCCGCCTACCCCACTTCCTGATCTACGACTTTGCGTGTGGCGCCTTCCGCGTGGCGCTTGGCAAGCTTGGCTGGCTGCTGATGGACTGTACGGTCGTTTCAGACCGCTTCCATATTTTTAACCACCTCTGCTCCGACGTCTTTGACCCACGCTCCTACATGAAGATGGACGGGGCCGACACCGGTGCGCCCGAGCAGCGCAACGCCCCCATCCGGCGCATCCAGACAACGCTGCAAGGGATGGGTGTTGAGCCGTACACAAACCTGCTCGCCTACCAGACGGCCGTTTTAAATCACGAGGCGCAGACCAAGTGGGTGCTGGGGGTGGATCGGCTACCAGAAGACGCAGACCTCGCTGGTGAGTATTTCTCTCGATTTCCTTGCCTCTGTTGTGATGACACCGGCGGTGGGCCGAGTGACGGTGTGCCGCCGGAGGGGGAGGCGTCGGAGGGGGAGGTGTCGGAGGGGGAGGTGTCGGAGGGGGAGGTGTCGGAAGGAGGTGGCAGTCTTTCAGACTCATCGGGGGGCAGGAGCCTGGTGTCGCGGGATGTCGAGCTCCACGACGGGCACAGGAGGGGGAGCGAAACTGCTTCTGCTCTCTCTGACGGGGCTTCTAATCCCTCCGCCGAGGCGTCATCGAGTGACGGTGGGAGTGTGAGCGGGGAAAGCGATGGGGGTGGAGATGACTCCCTTGGATTGAGTGACTAGACGTGGAGCAGGTACTACATCTCTTTCGTCTCTTTCCGGTTTCCTCTACTTGCCTTCTGTGCTTGCCCGTCCCGAATGGTAGCGTCACCAACGGCCCTCCCCGTACCGGCAAACTCTCACCGTCCCAACGGCAACTACATCCCCTCCCAGCGCCCCAATCTGCCGTCATCTCTCGCACCCACCGAATGCGCCGGTCGTCCGCTGCCAGGGGCCGTCACGCGCGCGCCCCCCGCAGTCTCACCTATGCCGGCCCTGGTGCTCAATCATGTATGCGCCGCCCTCTTTCCAGGCGACCGCTGTTGTTCAGCCTGCGTCGCGCCCGGTTCTTGTTGGCGGTAGCTACTGCGGCATGGAGGGAGCGCAGGCCGCCTCTGCACGCCCATTGGGCGAGCGATCTATACGCGTCCCGCATCCCTCAATGCCCCGGTCGACTGCGAACGCCTCACGACGAACCCCACGCAAACACGATACTAACCGATATCTCGGCAGAATGTGAAAAGAATGGATGGCAAAACGGTCCCTTCCAGCATGAGCGGCGTTTCCATGTCCTACGGAGAGGTTAAACAAGAAAATCGGCAAGCGGCCTTCACAGCATCCCCTGATCTTGATCTTGGAGAAGGAAATCGCTATATTGCTGACCTGAAGTATTTGGGGGATGCCCATGATGGAGTTGTACAGTGTATGACGAGAATTAGAAACGCAACCGGATTGGCTGACGGGCGATGTCGGCTTGTGTTCTGGCACACAGTTCGAGATTTTATTGGTCCACGTATCCTTCACGTTGAATGCAGCCACTCTCGAACCGCAACATCATGAAAATCAGTATTCAATATTCCGAGACAGTTTCGTCCCGTGTCGGATCATATTTCGTGCATTTCGTCGAATCCGGGCTGAGAAGCGCACGCCGGTCCAATTTCATCGGCCCGGTGGGGGGGACGCGACCGCTCCCCACCCATCGCGTGTGAATAATTTGGTGGCCGGAGTGACGGTCGCGCCCCCTCTGTGATGAGTGTGACGGTGCCCGTTGAGACTGTGCGGCACGCGAGAGCAGGTGGCAACATGAGCAGACGGGTGCGACCGCTCCCCCGCGATGCCGGGGAGGCCCCAGCACTGCACACAGAGCGCGGCAATGCGCGCTGACGCGGCCCAGACGCGGCGACGGTCGCGATGAGCGGGTGGTGGCATCGCGCGCAAGGGCACACAGGGGGTTGGCGGTGCAGGGAGGACGTTTGGGGGGGTCCGCGCGCGCGGCGGGGGGGTCGAGCGCCCCAAAGAGGACAGAGCGGGCCGCGGGGAGTATACTTGCAGGGAGGGAGAAGGGGACGATCCATCGACGAGCGCTGATGACAAACACTGGCGCCGTACGCGTCGACGTCCTCGGCCGCACCACGTACCGCGCGCCATGACTATGGGCAGCGCTGCGTGTGCTGCGCCGGGCGTGACGGGCAGCACGCCTCCCTACAGTTCATGTCTACATGGAGCTAGGGGGTCGAGCGCCCGCTTGAGGCTTGCACGATGTTCTTGGCGCCCCTGGCGGAGGCTGCCTCGAGCAACGAGCGCCTCTTCTTGGGCCTGCACGATGCACTAGGCGCCTCGTCTGGAGGCAGCCATACATCGAGCGCTTAATGTTCTCATGAAGCAGCCTGGTTCATGCCTACAGACAACTGAGGCTCCCTTGGCGGAAGGCCTTTGAGTTCTTTTTACCAGTACGTCTCCCACTTCGCTTCTCTCTGCGTGTCATTAGTCTTGCGTCTGAGAGGTGGTGTTTTGTACTAAGATTGATGCACTCATGCTGCTAGTGGCCGGCGTGACGGGGGAGGCGGGGGGGAGCACGAAGAATGAGTGCCGCTCGGTTGTTGCCCAATCACGGGTGCTGGCCGGCGCTAACTCCGCGGGCCGTCGCAGAGCGAGCAGGGGCCTTTGTGGAGGTGGCAGGACGAGCGTGCACCTCTTACACGCACACGCCAACCGGTTCTGCCGCGCTGATGTTCGATGCCACTACCAGTCGCGCAAGAGGCGCCGCAGCCACGACCGTCACCGCCAGCGCCGTCGCGACGGCTGCCGCCGCCGTCACTCGCGTGAGCCGCCGCGCCACCAGCGTTGCCGTGATAGCGCCCTCGCCTGCTCAGGAGGCAGCTGCAGCGGCGCCCCCGTCGGCCGGCCGGCGCGGGGGGTTTCACTACCGTGGGCAGTGGCGGCAGCCTAAGCGGGGTGGACCGCCGCTGCGTTTACCACCACTGCCACGGCTACTGACCACGGCACACGACGCGGCCACGGTGGGCGCGGCGCCGCCGCGCGCACACCGGGTGCGTCCTAGGGTCGGCGCCCCCCCCCCCCGCTCCCCGTTTGCGTCACGCGGCAGCCGGCCGGCCTTGTCTCCCGTCGGCGGAGCCCGCACCGTCCCCCCGCGCCCCCCAGTACGCAGCCTCTCTTCTTTATTGCTGTTGTACAGCCTGCTACCTACCCCCTCGCCCAGGTGGCGTGGCGGTGGTGGAGCGCGAGGCCTGCGGCGATGCGGGCGCCGTCCGACCCACTGGCGGCGGCGTGCGGCGCCCCCCCTCCCCACCGAGGGTGCGTCTTGGGTGCAAGTGGCGGCGCGCCAGCCAATGTGGCCGGCGTCCCCCCCCTCCTTGACCTCCCGTGTGCCGCACGCGGTCGCTCTCGCAGGCGCCACGCCGCCTGTATTTCGACGCGGTGGCGTCCCGCCGCTACCACCGCCGCGCCGCCTGCTGTCGTCGCCGTCAAGCGCAGCCGGTGGGCCCCATCCACCTCCTCCCCGGTACGCGCCGCCGTGCACGCTGGGGCGCGCCCCGCCCGCCCGCCCGCCCGCGCGGGCCGCCCCCTCCGCGCCGCGCGCGCGGCCGTCGCGCGTCGAACTCCAATCGGCCGCCCCCGCCCCGCCGTGGAGCACGACGCGCACCACCGTGGCATCCAACCCGCACCGCGGTGGCACCCCCCACCCACGGCCGCAGCGCCGCCCCACCCGCCGCCACGCATCGGCCGACGCACGCCACCCACCCACCCTCCTCCCTTCGCCGCCACCCATAGTCCCCTTCCGCGCTTTCCGCGGCGGTCCCGGCGCCCGGGCGCGTTGGGCACGGCGGATGCCCCTTTTGGGTGGCGCCGCCCCCCCCCTTTTCCCTCACCCTGCCGCGGGGCCGCATGCAGCCGCTCGCCGTCGCGCTCGCTGCCTTCCCCGGCCGGCTCGTCGGCACAGCCGCCGCGGCTGACGGCCGACCTGCGACCGCACCGCCACCGCCGACCCACCGCCACCGCCACCACCGCGTGCCCCCGCACCCGCCGCCACACCGCGCGCCGGCTGAGACAGCGGTGGCGCCGCCGCCCCCCCGCCGCCGCGGCGACGAGCGCGGCGTCACAGCGCCCGTCGTCTGTCCCCGCGGTGCCGTTCGGCGGCGGCGGCGCCGCGGGCGCGTTGTGTCCACCGCCCCACCAACCTGGGAGAGTGCCGAGCATAGTGGCGCGTTCAGTGCGTGACTTAGGGACGATCAGGCAGGGGGAAAGACGTGCCCGGCAAGGCCATGGCAAGCGGAAATCACGGTCCACGCACCACAGAATCAATAAATGGGGGGTGCTATCTTCATGAAGACCCCCAAAATTGTCTAAAAGTATCATTAAAGTCCTAATAAGTGCACTTGGCGAGCTCATTTCGCGCTTCTCTTGTGGGCCTGCTAGCGCCTACGCAGCATTGCCGGTTGTGGTCGTAGGAGGGAAGGGACCAGCGAGAGGCAGTGGTGTGGAGGACTATCTGGTTGGCCACCGATGCAGGCCGCTGGTACAGACTCGTGCTACAGGCCAGAATGTGTCCACCGCTTGTACCAGTTGAGGAGTCTGCCATCCGGTCCCTCGAGCCGCTCTTTCTTCCATTCCCACTCGCCCAGAAGCTGTAGGTCCCAGAATGAGAAATGAAAGCGACGAGCCGGACCGAAAGCGTTCCAAGTCTCCGCAAGCTGGGAACTGATGGAGAGTGAAGCGGCCGTCTATGGACAGAAGTGGTGGAGAGAGAAGGCGCTGCGGCATCCAGGTAGATCGCTTTACAAATCGAGGTATCACGGCGATTGATTGGCTAGACACAACGGCCAGCGAGGCAATTGACGAGAGCAAGCAGTTGTCAAACGCTCCCGTCGTGTGTCACCCTGTGCACTCGAAAGCGACGGCGTGGAGTACTTGCAATGCTGGGTGTGCCACGATCCTCTCTGAGTGAACAGACTGTCAATACGGGTGCGTGTGCGCTCTTCCAGAACGTCTAGTTGTGGATAACGGCACCGGTTGCGTGGTCAGCGTGCGCCCAGGAGCAGGGTTGAGTCAGGCGGGGTTCACGTGGCGATTCTGGGTCCCCGCTGACGCAACGTAAGCGCTTCCTCCACCACTCTCTGTCTTCTCTGGATGGAAGTTGACGGCCAAGAACTGCTGGCCGCAGCCGCACACTGGGGCGCACAGTGGACGATGCATGCCGTTTGACCCGAGCGTCTGACAGCAGGCCAGCCTTGAAGATGGCCACGGCGGTGCGCGTGATGATGCCCTTCTTCCCCGTTTTGGCTGCTTGCGGGGGTCGACCACGCGCACACAGCACCTGCCCGCGTGTCGGACGCTTGTTTTTCCAGCCGTTGGCGCCTTTGCAGGTGTTGGCGGTGACCACGAGAGTGTACTGGCCACATGTATGATACGTCTTTGTGGGAAAAACTGTTGGCAGGGCATTTTCGACGCGTCTCGTTACTTCGTGCTTCTTTTGCTTTCATTTCTTGCAGACGCCATGTCCAACGACGACTCCGGGTCTGCCGTAGCTCTCCCCTTGGATGCCTCTCAAGAGAGGGCGTACGCGTTGGCTCTGTCGGGCGCCAACGTCGCTTTGTTTGGTCGCGCGGGGAGTGGGAAGAGTGAGGTGATGCGGCGCATGATCACCGCGGCGCGAGCCAAGTGGGGGGCTGAGCATGTCGCGGTGGGGGCGTTGGCAGGCTCGGCGGCATTGGTCATTGGAGGTCAAACCCTGCACTCTCTCTTCGGGATGGACACGCGGCCATTGAGTAGCCAGGCGTGGCTCAAGGAGACTCTGGGGAGACCCCACGTCGTCTGGCGCCTCAATGCCCTTCGGGTACTGTTTGTGGACGAGGTATGTACCATTTCTTCGTCGCTCTTCATGCGGCTGGCCTTTGTGATGCGGCGAGTTGCCCCCCCTCACTTGCAGCACCGTCCCTTCGCCGGCTGTCAAGTTATTGGTACGTCTGGTTCGGCTCTGCGTCCATCTTGCGTATTGTATCTGTGACATTCAGGCCGCCTTTCTTTCTGCTCTTCATGGACTTTCACTTGTGTTCGTCTACTGACCATTCTTTCTGCTTTATTTACCTCTCTGTCTGTCCGTGCTTGCCAAATGGTAGCTGCTGGAGATCCTTTGCAGGTCGCTCCTGTCAAGGTCACGGACACCTCGATGGACAGGTTTGTGTTCGACTGCTCGTCGTGGCGCGCGACATTCGGCGGGTCGGCGGGCTCGGTCGTCTGCCTGACGGGCTCTCACCGGCAGGCGAGCGACGCCGATTTCCAGTCGGCTCTCGACCGGGTGCGGTGGGGCCGAGCCGGTGACGCAACCATTATGCGCATCAATGCCACCTGGACCAGCGCCTTCTCTGGGCCCGTCACGCAGCTGCGCATCCTCAAGAACGTCGTCCTTGACATTAACGAGGCCATGTTGATGACAATCGAGTCGCCATCGTACAACTTTCAGGCACGGGACGTCTTCGAAACAACTGACCCGGTGGTAATGCAACAGGCGGTCGAAGATTTGCGCAGCTGCGTGGACCTGTCGCTGGCGCTCAAGCCGTCGGCCTTTGTGATCCTGACGCGAAAAATGCAGGGCGTGCCGCCGGGCTCGCGCGGCACCCTCATCGAGATCGTCCGCCGCACGGTCTTAACCGGCCTCGAGGCCGAGGAGGTCATCGTGGCCATGTGCGAATTTGGCGGTAAGGTGGTGGAGGTAACCCGTGCGCGGTTTTCCGCGTACAACTCAGCGGGGGACGAGGTCGCTCATTGTGAGCAAATGCCACTGATCCTGGGCTGGGCCATGACGGTCCATCGGTCGCAGGGCCTGACGCTTGAGGCGGTGGAGATCGACTTTGAGTTGGACAACTGGGTCACCTGCGGGCTGGTGTACACGGCTCTGTCTCGGGTGCGCTCGTTTTCCTCTCTGCGTGTGAGAGGTCTTCGCCGTGGGCTTGTTGAGGTGAGCCGTTGTGCCGTGGCGTACTACGAGAAGAAGCTATTGGAGTGCGGCATTGACCCGAGTGACGATGGTCGGCCGCCCATAGAGGTAGGCACCCTGTAGTCACCATGTATCGGTCCTTGCAGCTCGCAAAGATTGTGTATGCTTGTTCATTCACCCCTATCCATGAACATGAGCTTCATGAGTACCCCTTTGTATCCTAGCAGCTCCGTACAACGCACATCACTGCTACTATTGCCACCTTCCGCGTTCAATACATCTTGATGCTCAGTACAGCGCGAAAAAGCTCTATTCTCGACAAAGAGCTACATGTTAACAGGCCGATACAAAGCGAGCGTTCCATAATACCACGAGCCGCCGAGGCGCCCCACGGTCGTCGAAGCAAAGCTGGCGCATGAACTTCGGATGATACACGCCCTTGGCTGCGAAGTGCGGGTACAGCAGGTATTCGTAAGCGTCGGTGTTGTACAGCAGCTCCATTGCCGGGTAGTCCTCGTTGCCGCAGCTACCAGCCACGCTAACGTCATGCAAAAGCAAGGCGGGCATGCACTTAGAAACTAAGCCGCTCAAACTTTTGAGCCCGGACGACGGGGGAGCAATCTTGAGTGCGGCGGCCGTCCCAAGTACCTTGGCGTCAGCTCCAGGAAAACGGTCCAAAAGATTCACACGCGGCCTGCCCAAGAAGAAACACACAGAAAGATCGAGAAGCGACACGGCACAAAGAGGTTAGAAGGACCATCCAAGAGCATTGGGAACCACACTCTCGGAAGGCAAGGTGACTGCGCAGTCCGCAAACAATGCGGCCCCTGCTCACTGGAAAGGAGAAGGACAGCGTACCCCGTCATGCGTGTCTCCCAGACGAGTGTGTAGAGAGACACCCGCCCCAGAATCGCCTCGGTCAATGCGCCATTGTCCCAAGCCCAGCACGGTACATCACCGGCGTCACTGGCAATCGACCGCAACGACACGGCGGATAACCGCGGCTCCAAGTCGGTGTGGTCGACGAGAGCACACTTCCAGTCGACCATCCCACTACCAACTACTCGTCCATCGTAGTACAGCTCCTGTACATCGGGGCAGTCAAAAATAGGGCCCTCGACGCCCGTGTCGCGACGAGCAAGGCCTTCAAACGCCACCTCCGTCACTGGTTCCGACCTTGCGGCCAGCACACCAAACACGGGGTGCCAATACACACCGCCTGCCCCAGAGTCCAGCATTCTCGCTAGGGGGCTGGAAGAGGTACCCAGAGAAGAGCGGCGACGACCTGAGCGGCCCAATGCGCCGGCTACGTCTGCGTCGCCGGCTTGGCGTCGCACACCAGCCGCATGCCCACCGGCACTCGCGGGCGGCGTAGGCCTGATACTACCAACACGGCCAGCACCGCTTGCGCCCAAACCACCGGTGCCAGCTGCAGGGCGACCAAGGGAGGCCGCACGAGGGGCCGCATTACCCCTGTCGTGTCCACCGTCTATGGAGGGTGCGCCACGCCTACCGCCCGGGCCACGGCCAACTGCTGGGGCAAGTGGCGGGACGGCGTCACGTCCGCGCCCTCGACCGCGGCCCACGGCTGGGGAAAGCGGCGGATTGGCACCATTTCCGCCCCCTCGGCCACATCCAACGGCTGGCGTAAGCGGCGGGGTGACACCGCGTTCGCCTCCTTGGCCATTTCTCGACCGCTCCCCCGAGTTGCCAACGATGCCGTCGTTGCGCGCTGGGACCATGTCCCCTTCCCGGTTTCCACCGGCGTCTCCGTCGCCTCCTGCGTGCGACCCCCCCCCCGAGCTGCCGTCGCCGGCGCCGCCACCGCCACCACCGCCACTTCCACCGGCGCCGCCACCTCCGCCGCCAGCACCGCCGTCGCCGGCATCATTGCCCGAATCGTGTCCGAGGTTGCTGTCGTTGGCCGCGGCCGACGGGCCATCACTCCCCTCCACCTTCTTCGACCTAGGGCACAGCCGTTTCTCAACCAAGACGCGGGTGCCAGAAGCAAACAGGTCCAGCAAAAACGTAAAGAAACTGTCCTTCAAATGCAGCATGTAGCAGATCAGGGCGAGCCCGCCGGCCACACGCAAATGCGACCTGTTGACGACCTTGAGCGCGACGACCTCCGGGTCGGCCTTGCGCCTGACCACCACCTTCAGCTTCACTGACACACCGAGAATGGCGACAGGCGTGATGTGCGCGTACACCACCTGCGTGATGGCCAACTCTCTTTTAACGTACTCCGCCATGAGCTCGAAGAACTGGAGCAAATCCGAAACGAGCACCTGGCGCTCGGACCCGTGCAACTTGGCTCTCACGCCATTCACAAACGCGTCCGACAAGATCACCTCCTTTTCTTGCGAGCGCGTGATGGCGGCCAACCGCGTGCGGTGCGCGACCCCGGCCGCCGAGTGCACATCGCGTTGTGACCTAGGGGGAGCCGAATCCTCCTCTGCATCTTGCTCGCCGTCGCCGCCAACCAGCTCCGGGATGACAACGAGTGGGGGAAGCGCCGGAAGGTTCGCCGGCGTCACCTCCGACGTGGCACGCGCTGCTTCTCTGGTCCGTCTGTTGGTCGACGCTGGGGACGCCGCCGTCTGCGGGGAGGCCGTCGACTGCAAGAGGGAGACGCTGGCTGTCGAAGCCCCGCCTGCTGCACCCGCCAAAGAGGGAGCCGCCGCCCAGGGGGAGGCTGATGGAGCCCCGCCACTCCCAACTGGGGCCGTCAAAGCGTCCGAAAGCGCTGGAGCGGGGCTCGCCGGCGCCCCGGCGGCGGTGTCGTCGCCCGTGACCGACCGTCCGCCGTCGGCTCCGACAGCGACAAACAAATCGTGCATTGCCCGGGAGGCGCGGCTCTTGATGACATTGGGCTGGTCAGTAGAAAACGAGGTGGCATGTAGCAAAGCGACCTTACCGTCGGATGCACGCACACAACACACAAAGGTGCACCGACCGGCACTGGCGACGTCGAGCTGCTTCAAGGAGTACTTCAGCGCTTTGACAAACGGCTGCAGATCCGCCGAAAAAAAGGGCATGGCGACTCGTGCGTCAAAAAGTGCCAGACCCCGCCCGATTGACAAAGCGACGCCCGAATTGCAACAGTGGTGCCGACGTACATGCACAGGAGGCGCAGGAGGCGCAGGAGGCGTGCGCGGAGGGGGGGGGGGGCGGGGGGGAGGGGGGGGGAGACGGGGGGGGGGGGGGGAGGGGGGGGGGGGGGGGAGAAAGGGGGGGGGGGTGGGGGAGGGGGGGGGGGAGGGCAGAAAAGTGGAGGGAGCAGGGGAGAGCCAACACAGGCGACCAAGCGGCAAGCTGACGACGCAGCCAGCCAACTGCCAAGTCAACGGCTGGGACTTGGTCGGGAGCCGCCCCAGCCGCGTCGGCCACTGTGTGGCAAGCCACTTCGCTTTGGCGCGAAGAAACTGCACGAAAGGAACACTACAGAGGTGGGGAGGCTAAAAGTCACGGAAACGAACACCCCAAAGCGGGGGGGGCCATAAGCTGCGGAAATGAACACCCCAAAGCTGCAAAAATGCTCACACCCCATTGGCTCATCATCCTTCGTGATACCACATCTGCCTTCGTGATACCACACCTGCCTTCGTGACTTGACATGTCAAATCACGAACCCTGTGGTTTCCACCTCACCCTACGCGGGGGCTCCGTGCTGCCGTCAACGTGCAAAGATTCTGTGTGGTGGCTCGCCCAGCCGCATCTCGTGTGGCCCCATCCGAGATCACGGCACCTCGCCCAAGGCTCCGCCGAGGCCACAGCGTCGCTGCGGCAAAGCCGCGCGCGCAGGGGCGCGCCCAGGCGGCGCCAGCCTCTCGGATCCCTGGGCGGGGGGGGGGGCGCGTCGCCGCTGTCGGCCGCTACACAGTAGAGAGCGGCGGCAGCGCGCTGTGCCCACCACACCGGATTCGACGCTGGCGGGTCACCCCGTCGCCTGCGCGCAGCGCGCCCCCGCGTCTGCCGCTGGCGGATCACGGGCGCGCGCCCCCCGCCGACCCAACGGCGCGCCCCTGCGAGCCGCCGGGCCCGACGACCGGCGCGGTCGGCCTTGACGTTTGGCCCAGACCGCCCCGCCGGGCGCCGCCCCCATTTGGCCGTTGCCGGCCACGGCGCGCCACAAACGGCCCGACGCGCGGTCGGGCGGGTGGGAGATTGGGCGAGGTTTTTCCGTTGGGAGCTCCCCCCGCCCCCCGGGGGTTGAGCTCCACCGGGTCGGGGCGCACCTGGCCGCCGGGGGTGCCCGAGCTGCCCGCTCCCCGCGGGGGGGCGAGGCACACACCCCTCCGCGGCGCGCGGCGGTGGCGGCTCGGCGCCGGCAGCGCGGATGGGGTGTGCGGCACGCGGTGCGTGGGGGGGGGGGGGAAGGGACCCGCCCCTCCCGGGGGGGGGCGGCCGTCGGTGGGGGGGGGAGGAATGTCCGGGGGGGGGAGCCCCCGGAGGGTGGTGTGAGGGGGG
>Ga0115030_1000552_pt1 | contig 15597 bp, 24 predicted proteins | sample SidtaG_4_FD_87174 | JGI IMG/M metagenome (GOLD analysis project Ga0115030, IMG submission 87174) | Marine algal microbial communities from Sidmouth, United Kingdom - Sidmouth_Male1 metaG | ecosystem: Host-associated > Algae > Red algae > Unclassified | place: Sidmouth, United Kingdom | collected... | reverse complement strand
TGTGCGCTTCGCGCCCAGTGATCCCGGCGTTCGCGTTGTGACTCTGGCGTAGCGATCCGCATCCTGTGCTGGGTTTTCTGACGGGGTTATACCCCGTTAGCTTTGAGGGCAAGATCCACTACAACACTGTGCCGAGCAGACGACAGATGGAAACGTGAGATACCGTTGGATGGAAGGTTCACTATAGATGCGAAAAAGTCAGCACAGCATTCCGCGTTATGGTGCGCGCACCGCTGGAGCACAACGGATATCGGGGGCACCATATTATGGGGGAGCCACTCACATCACCCCACGATTCCTGCAGAAATCGCAATATTATGGTGTTGGTGCGCACCGCTGGGCTTGCTCTAAAGTGGGGTGGCCGACCTCGTAGTCAACGTAAGCAGTTTACACTATATTGGCTAACATGGTCGGCACTCATCAGAATCTGAGGCCAACAGCACGCTCGATCGTGGAGTTCGGCGAATAGTGGTCAGATCATGCTTTAAGTACAAGCTCATCGAGCGCTTCTGTGGAGAGCGTAGGGTTGTGGAACAAGAGGTAGAGGGACAGAGACGCCAGAAACATGACATTTTAATTCCAAAGCGGGAAAAGCTAACAACCCGAACGCTACAGCAGACCAAAAATCCTGCTTTGCAGATATAGAGAGGAAAAGGTATTGCAGTTTGCTCAATTTTTCCGGTCCGGGTTGGAACAGAACGCCACCATGACAGACTCTCAGCCTTCCATTCAACCGGATACGTGCTGCCGGCCAATAGAATTCCGTCCTGATTGCGTTCTGTTCGGTCTCAGACCGGCAAAATTGAGCAGAATATAATACAAAGAGACGGAACAGAAAGAGAAGAAAGGCGCTGTGACCCTCGGGCTGCTGGATGAGCTGGAGCACGTTGGGCGGGCGGGATGGGTACGCGAGAAGAGTTTGACGATTCCAAGCTCGGGTCGGCGATGGCCAGCCCCGACGCCGCAGCGGTCTTGTACCGCCCGCCGCGGATTGCGCCGCTTCGACTGTCGCCCCACTCCGGAGGTGTGCGAAGCACAGACGAATGTCAGAGGCACAGCCGCAGCAGAGGGCGCGCGAGAGCCTTTCGCGCGGCGGGGCCGACGCCAAAGCAAGTAAGGTCGAAGAGACAGTAGCCACGCCCAACAAAGGCACATGGGGCGGGGGCGGCGGGCGAGTGCCGAACAGAAAACGCACAACACGCCGACTCGAGCGCGCGCGCGGGAAACGCAGGCGGTGCGTCGGCCGCCGACCGACAGGGGAGGCGGCGACACGCCATCGGCAAAGAGGGGAGCGGGAGAGTAAAGCGGGGGTGGAACCCGAAGAAGCGTGCCACCCGCCACCGCGCGAGGCTCGGCCGCTTCACAGAGACAGGTCGACCCCCACGCGGGTCGTGGCCCGTGCCGCCGACGTGGCGACCGACAGGAAGTAATCACACGGCAGGTTCCATGAAGAATATGAACTTGGGTTAAAACCAGAGGCAGAGGGACAGAGACGCCGTTAATGTCGGAGAAGTGTTGTGGGCGCGTGGCGCCCAATATATTCCCGGGCCGCTGGGGATGGCCGCCAGCGCGGTGTGACGAACGAGCGCAGCGTCGCTTACACTGACGCGTGGCCCATCATCTCTTAATCATTGTCGCCGGGACATGGATGGCGTACGCTTCGGAGCCGGCGCCGGCGCGCAGAGATTCAACCTGGTAGCGACCACGGAGCGGCGCTGCAAGAGGAAGCACCGTAACCTAGCGCTGCAGCCACTCGTTGGTGACGCGCGCCGCCAGCCAGTACCTCAGGAGCGGGGGCGGTGTTACAACAGGCCCAGAAAATCCCACCCAGTATGGAGGAAAGGCAGGCCAGACCGTGTCGTCGGGTAGTCCTGTTGAGGAATAACCGGCGCGAAAGGAACCCCCGATGAGCGCACACGCATGGATATGACCAGGGGAAGGCTCCCTAAGCGATAAACATGAGTTTTGCGACCGTAATGTTACTGCCCAGGTCGAGGGCCCCGATGCGGTCCCCATGCCTCTCCCTCTTAAACCCCTCCAGACATCCTCTACAGACGGCCTACATACTCCATTCCTCCGAAGCCCCCAGAAACCACCCCAGTGCACCCTCCCCGCCGGGCCCAAGAGGAAAGACTCTCGGAAGGGCGAAGAAGCTTCTGGCTCCGCCTTAAGGCAGGGCGCGGGACGCAGATACGTGACACCCCGGGATGCTACAGTGTCGGGCACCCGATGTAATCCTCGTCGGAAGTCTTAATAGGGTTTACACAAATGAGGGCCCGTGAGTGGGGGCCTCGTTTGCTGGGAGGTATTGGCCCCAGGGAATAGGTACTATGATGCTTACCGTGGCCAGTCACGAGCGATCCACAAGTGCATCACCACCGGAGAGTCGAGAATATGCCCCAGTTTAACATATTGGCTTCGTGAGGGCCGGGTGTCGTTTCGGCGTTATTTGGGACCGGCAGACATCTTTTCCGAGCCCACATGTCCATCGTTATTGAGAGGGATATGGCTCCCGAATCCGGGGCCAGGTTTCCAGCAGTCACAGTTCCCTCTTCTAGAAGGGTCTCCGTCCCAGCGACCCAGAGCCAGGGGGCCCGGTCCGAGAGTCACGGGCGGGCCAAGACGGTTAACGTGGGGGCCTCCGCGGTGTAGGGGCGGCGCGCAGCCCCAGCCAGGTCCTGCGGATGCCGCCCCGGACCGTTGGGGGTCCGCAGGGCCAAGGAGGGCACGCCCTGTCCCGCTGGGGAGAGGGTAGGGCGAAGCGTGGCAAGGGGGCCGTGCGGCGGGGATGCACCGAACGGGCGACCTGAAGAGGGGGGCGTCGCACACACCTCTCCCTGGACGAGAACACCAGGGGGTGAGGGACGCCCGCGGGGGGTGTGGGGCTTCCTGCCAGTGTACGGGGGACCGTACATGAGGTGTCGCACGCATCGAAAGGGGGCTAGAAGGGGCGGCCGCATACTTCCTGCCGGATCGCCACCTACCCCGCCCCAATCTCCTTCTCCCCGCCCATGTGGGTACTCATGCTTCGTAAGAGGGAGCGGGGTAATCTGCCTTACCCTCGCATTGGGTCGCACGCCCTGAATAGAACCGCGCAGGCCATGACTTGCTCAAGGTCAACGGGGTTAACGCCGCAGGAGGATTCGGCGGTCCCAGGTGCGCGGCGCGCCGTGGCGTTGTCGGTTGCGGCGGCGGTCGGGTCGGACCGCCGGCCTGCGGCGGTGGGGGCCTGTCGCAGCGGCGGAGCCCCGCCGACGGGCGGGGCCAAGTCAGGCGGCGCCGCGTCGGCGGCCGCTGGTACAAGCGGGGGCGTCCCCTCCACGGGTGCCACCAAGTCCAGGGGCGCTGCGTTGGCCGGCGCCCGGGCGAACGGTGGAGCCCCGCCGGTGGGCACCGCGGCGACAGGTGCCACAAAGTCAAGCGGCACCGCGTCGGCGGCTGCCCAGGGGAAGGCGGCGCGTCGGACGAGACAGGCCGGCGGCACTAACCCGATCCGGGAGCCCGCAGCGGAGGGGGGGTCGGCGACGCAGCTCCCTCCGCCCACGTGGCGTCCCAAGTCGAGGTCGGGGTCGGGGTCAGCGACCCGCGCATTGAGCGCGTCGGGGCGGTCCTCCGAGCGCGGGGCCCCGCCACTCGCGGCGCCGGCCGAGCAAGTGCCGTTGCCGCCCAGGCGGCCGGGGACTCCCGGGGCGGCGGCGGGGTCATCCGGCTAGGAGGACTCCATGGACCAAGACTCCCCGCCGCCGCTCCCACTGCGGGCGCGGCCCCCAGCAGTGGGTGGGGTCGGACCGGCAGGGGATGCGCCGGGGGCGTTGTTCCAGTGGATCCTTCCACGCGCCCACATACAAATAGTATCGTGCCTCTTTCGGGACCTGTAAGAGGCCATCCTTGTGCCGAAGCAGAGGCCGGCGTGGCAGAAGTGGGTGACTGGTCACCCCGTGCCGTGTGACGGCCTGCTCGGGTGAAGACCGACGTACCCGTCCTACTGTAGGCGGCAGACGCGCAGTGAGTGGCGTGCGCGTCGACTCGCATGGCCACCGTCATGGAGGAGGCGATGGCGGAAGACTTCCCTGCCGTCGTTGCGTGGGAGTGGGAGTGTCGCTCCCCCCCGAACTTCGGCTAGAGGGACGCCCACGTCCACCACCGCGACGCGCGCACCGAAAAGTGCGTGCGGGACGCGTCGAAGGTGCTGTTGAGTGCTTTTCAAGTGGAGAGCACCCGGATCCACGTGTCGGCCTCGAAGGACCACTATGTCATGACGCCCACATTGTGGTCGGAGGTGGAGGTGCCCCCCGGATCTCTCGAGAGAATGCCATGCGTCGTGGCCTACTTCAGGAGGGTGCTCTGTCGGGAGGAGTCGACAGTGCGTGCTCGAGGTGGCGGTGGTGTGGTACGATTCCGCCCGTACTTATTGGTACCTGTGGCACTTGGCGCCCGGGTTTGTGAAGCTCCTCGCAGGGCTTCACCCCGCCAACTTGGCTGAAAAGGCGCGACCAGAGGCAAGCTCTGACTTCCTCGAGCTGTTGTTTCTCCACCACTCATTGAACTGGGTGCGGCGGGCCCGTATCTCTCCCGCCAAGATGGCGGGGACGATGAAGAGGGGCCCCGGGTAGTTCTTCACTGTGACAAACGTCTGGTTGAAAAGCGCCTCGGCCTTCATGAGGGCCTGGGAGACGCTTCGTACCCCTGCGCTGAGGGGGTGACGCCGAACTCGGCGCAGCCGTATTCGGGCTGGGCTGCCGCGGAGGAAGGACCCCCACAGAAGCGCAAGCGCACCAGTAGGCTAGCGAAGCGCCCTCTCACCCGTGCGAGGCGCGATACGGCGGGCGTCTCGGCTCGGGCAGGCCCCAGGCGGTACAGTCGGGCGGCCAGTGATTCTCCTCCCGAGAGTGCCGTATTACTCGGCGCCGGAAGTCGGGAAAAGGCTCATCCGGAGGTATGTCACCGTCCAGTGCGCCCGTGCGCGGGCGACCTCCTACCCGACTGCGTCAGGGACGCTTCGGGGGGCCCATGGAGTGGCGAGCGTTGCCTCCTTTGTGGATATCCTTGCTAAGATCTTCCGGGCTCCGGGTGCCTTGTTGCGCGGTTCCCCGTCCGCCCTCTCGGGGGCGGCGGACCAATTATTCGTGAAGACAACCCCCGATGGCATTAGGTACCAGATGGACTACTGCTTGGAGGAGCTCGGCCGCCCGCAGTCTCCGGCGCCAGTGACGACCGGCGGAGGCGGGAGCTCAACTCGAGCCCCGTATGCTGAGGAGACCTCCGCTGCCGGCCTACAGTACTATTGTGGCGGCTATTCCTATTCCTCCGGGGTGTCTGCTGCAGCGGAGCCCGCTCAGTGGAGCGGGGGATATCTGTCAGCCGAGGCGGGGCCGAGTAGGGCCACGCGCTTGACTCGGGGGCCGGACCCCACGGGCCGGGGGCCGTCGCACGAGAGTCCATTTGACCGACCGCCCCGTGCGCAGTACGGGGGGTACGCGCGACGCGATACTCCGTCGTCGCCGGACCTGGGTTAGTGGACAGTGTATGTACGGGGGCACCTTGTCCGACCGGTCCCCAGTTGGGAGGTTCATATCTCTCGGGTAGCGAGAGCGTGTTTTTTACTGTGGAAGGGAGGGGGTCCCGGAGTTGGGAGTGGTATGGGGGTTTTAGCCCGGGGCGCGGCCGTGGGTTGCTTTCTCTGTGTGGAGTCTGCTATTGTCCACCCTGTAATAGAGGTTAGTTCTTTGGAACCCTTCGTCGCACCGTGAGTCGGAGCTGCTGGCAGTATTTCCGTACCTTCTCTGAGGGAAGGTCCTCCACATAGTACCAGGAGTCCTCCCGGGGGCCATACCCAAACCATCGCACTTGGAGCATACGTCGCTAGGGCTCGTCGTATCCCCGTCCGACGAAGTTATCAAAGACAGCCGCTGTTGGTTTACTGGCCGAAGAGGGAAGGGACGGGACCCGCCACGCGGCCAGGGCCCGTGCCCTGCCGGGGTCACCCCTTGGGGGTGTGGGGGCCCAGGTGGGTTGATTCTTGTTTGTCGTACGTATCCCATCGTCACTGTTGATGATTAGCCGACGCCCATCCGTCTTCATGACCGGGTAGGGACCCAGGGCCTTGAAGTCAGGCGTCCCTCCTTGAGTTTTGTGTGAATACACGAAGACCGAGTCTCCGACTCGGAGGGTCTCACGGCCGGCCTGGACGCGCTTGGAAAAGGCTCGCTCATAGCGATATTAGGTCGTTGACATAGAGTCCCGCACGAGGGGCATCAAGGTGTCGAGGCGTTGGCGGAAGTTTTTCTCTTCCCGGCCTGGGGTTACTGATCCCCCGGCGTCTTGACCCCTGTTAAGTCGTTCCGTTGCCACCGGACTGAGTCGGTGCGGAATAACAACCGCAAACGGGACTTGTGCAGTGCTCCCACGAACTTCAGTGTTATGGGCCTTTACCACCAGGCCTAAGTACCCGGAACACGTAATTACGGGGTCACTTACGTAGTGTCGCAGTTGTTAATCTACCGTTTCATTAAACCGTTCGACTTGACCGTTAGTTTGCGGGTGATGGGGGATTGCGTAGTTGGATTCAATAACCAGGGCCTTGAGCACGCCTTGTCAAAGCACGACAGCAAACTGGGGACCGCTGTCCGATAAAACCGAGTTGGGGATACCGTAACTGGAGACCTATGTCTCTAGGAAGGCACCGAGGACATCGACGGCCGAGATATCCCTGAGAGGAACCGGCCGAGAGACCTTAGTGAAGCGGTCACACATATTTAGAATGAACTCATATCTTTCGGGGGTTCGCGGTAAGAGGCCAAGAAGGTGGATTGCCAGCGCCTCGAAAGGGTCTGCGGCTGGGAACAGGCGCATAAGCGCTGCACTTCGCGTGCCCATGAGTCGGTTCCTCTCACGGGTGGTACGGGCCGAGACCCATCCGAAGACGTCCGCCACAAGCGAGGGCCAATAGTCATGATCTCGCAGCGTTTGATACATCCGTGACCGCCCGGGGTGTGCGGCCAACGGGGACGAGTGTTCCGGCCATGAAAAGTCCTGAAATACGGACCGGTGGACAGTACCTCTTGTGATCTTGTCCGATGACGTTCCCGGAACAGCAACCTATCTGAAGTTTAGTAGAAGCGCGTGGGTCCGGGGGCGTCGAGGAACGTTTTGACCCTCGAAAGAACTAGTCGTCCGTCTGCTTGTGGGATAGTTCACCCACGGGTGTGCAGGCGATCCCTTTATTTTAGGGACTTCGGGGGTCTAGTACTACCCCCGACTGGGTGGTCACCCCGACCTTGGGGATATCCCTGTCACTGGGCCCTTCGTCCACTCCCTCCGTTAGGTTGCGGGACAGAGCTTCAGCCACCGCGCGCTGGGGGCCAGGCTTGTACTCCATGTCGTAGTCTAACTCCGAGAGGAGGAGCCGCCACCGGTTTTGTCGGTTGTTAGTACAGGCCGTCGTGGTTAGTATCGGCCTCCGGGCTTGGTGGTCACGCCGGAGGAGGAATTCGTACCTTCGATGTAGGACCGAAGTAGGCCGCCGGCCCACACAACCCCCAGTCCCTCAATCTCGGTGACGGTGTAGTTCTTCTCTGCCGGAGATAGGCCCTTACTGAAGTATCCGACCGGGAGGTACTTCTCATCCGGTTGCTTTTGTAATAGACAGAATACGAGCTGGTCGTGGCTGGCGTCCACGTTGATGATATACTTTACTTCCCTGCGCCGTATTTCAAGATTGTGTGGGTGGCATAGCTGTTCGCGTAGTTTGTTGAGCGCGGCATGATCCAATGGGATCGAGTGGTTCAACGGCTTCGGAAGTTCCACGGTGTTTAACTCATTCAGCGGCTTTGCGGTCTTGGCGAAGTCTATTTTTCACCAGCGGCAGACGTTGTGGATACCCAGAGAACTCCTCAGTTGGATCTCGGTCTTGGGAAAGACGACTCTTTTGATAGATTCAAGGTTTTTCTCGTTTACGATCAAACGCCGGGGCCTGAACACATTCCAGAGAGATACCACCTCGATACAACAGAGGTGGCACTTCGGCGCCTTAAGAGTCACCCCGTGATGGCCCAAGAGGGTGATCACGGTATCCAAGTGGTGCAGGTGCGACTCTGCATCCGCGGAAAACATGATGAGCTCGTTTGGGCAAACTGGCTCATTCTGCCACTTGCCTCCTGATAGGATCATGTCAATTCCACACTGGAGAGTAGCAGGAGCACTGAACAAGCCGAAGAGTAGACTGGTACGCTGGTACGTCCCACAGTGGGAGGTGAACGCCTTCCTGGGATTGTCCCCCTTATAGATGAGGATCTTTCGGTAACCAGCGGTGCAGGCCATTGTTGAGAAGAACTGCGCATCCCCGAAGGAGTCAAGAAAATCGTCTATCCGTGGGAGAGGATACGAGTCACGTACTGCTCGCTCTCTCAACTTCCTACATTAGATACGGAACAGGTGACTCCCGTCTGGTTTGGGGATGAGAAAGACCGAGCTGGCCCAGTCACTATGGCTAGGCTCTATGACCTTCAGCTTGAGCATACTGTCGACCTGGACCTTGATACGTTCCCGAGTCCGCGGGCCTATCCGATACGAGTTCATTCGGACGGGCTTCGGGCCCGGATTTAGCTCTACTCGATGCTCGGTCGCCGTGATGGATCCTAGGTGCCTGCTCCACAGGTGCTCGAGCTTTTCTGGTAACAAGAGCACTCGGGGTCATAAACCCGCGGGTACGTTCGCAGTGTGAACGTGCATCTCCTCCGTGGGATCAGTCTCTTTGGAGGCGGTGGCCGGCACGGGGCTTCTCGCGGCCCAGTACTCCCGGGAGATGGCTGCGACGGTGCCGGAGTAGGCAGAATTAATTCCAAGGATCATTTATTTGAAAAGACGCTTGCTTTTCGCTCCCGTGCCGGTCACTTCCACCCACAACGTTTGTTTCGCGGTGCATTCCATAGTGCCGGACGCCACATTCACTCGGTGTCGGTCGGACACCCGGCGGCGTTGGGTGATGACTCCATTTCTTTGGAGTGCCGCTTGTACGGCGACTTAGCCCCTGGACCGCGGAGGTAACACTACTTTTCGGGCGAGGCGCACCTCTCCATCAGTGTCACTTGCGGCTCCAGACCCGCCAGCACGGTCCGCCTTAGCGTACGAAAACGTCTTACCACGACAGAGGATGGGAACTCTTCATCACTATAGTATCTGGATGTATCCATTTGGTCCACTGATGCTGGGGACGTGGACGTCGGTGTAGTCGGTTCCCATATGTAGGGGGCCTGAAATACCGCGCACCACCCCACACGGAAAAGTCTTCGTGGAGGTGCCGATACGCTTGTTAAGACTCACCGTTCCCGTGATGGGTAGGATTCCCCCACTCACGTCATAAAGCTGGGCGGCCGCCGCCGCTACAGGAGCCACCTTCATCTCCGGGGGAAGAAACTCTTCTCGTACTAGATAGACGCCGGATCGCGTGTCGGCGATGACGCGGAGGGCTATCTCACGCCCCGTGTCCATCCAGATGCAGCTGGCCATCTAATAGTTAGACTGTGTCAGAATGGCTACAACATTTCGGCGGTCCTGACCCTTCGGGAGGGGTGCGTCCCGGGGGCGAATCTCCTTTGCCCGGAGTGGATGCGGCCTGCCATTGGGTCCGTGCCCCTTTACGGGTCCACCGGTCGCCGCTGGGACGGCCCAGCGCCAGTTGCTACTAGGTTCACGCCTCGGAGTCCGAGGAGGTTGGCGGTCCGCCCTCGTGAGCGGCGGGTGGTTTTCCGTTCTCAATCGGGGTCGACTCTTCCCCGCGTCAGCTGATGGCTTCCTTGGATGTAGCAATGAAAACTCGCCGCTCCATCCCCTTGGCTCCGGAGGGGGGCGGATGAGTGAAACGAGGTACCCAGCGGATGGCCCTTCCCAACAGTTCTGGTAGGCGGACGTCCAAAGTCGGGGACGCTTCGGCCCAATGCCCCACCTAGCCACACTGCCAACAGGGGCTCTCCCTCATCCGAGGTTTGTGTTGGAGATTGTCCTCCCATTTCCGTGGGCGACGTCTTGATTTGTCACGGCCGCCTCAGGTCTTGTCGTTCACCGCCCCAACGACCCGAACCGGGGCCTCCCGCGGGGGGTACGCCCGAGCTTCCCCCGACACTCGGAGGGCCGTGGCAAGGCGAGCCTGGCGCCGTAGGCGATTATCCTTCGCGAGCGCCTCTCGTTCCTTCGTCTTCTCCTTATGCTGTTCGTGCCTGATCCAGCGATGCTTGTCGCCCTTAATTTCGGAGACGCGAGCCAGCTCCGCCAGAGTCATGACAAAGGTCTTCCGTTCCCGGACGGTGGCGAGCGCCGCGCGGTAGATGCCTTCCACAAAACGACCCTTGAGCGCGCCCGCCCTCACATGAACCCACACTCGGTGTTCAGTCGGCGGAGCCGCTCGGCGAAAGAAAAATGGTCGCCCTCGTCCCGCTGGACGGCGCTGTCCGAGACTTCGACAAGGGCCGCCACTGAGACCTCGTAGGCACGCCGGAGCATGCAGTTTGCGAGCTCCAGGTAGGTACTGACCTCACCAGGGTGCCCATCCCGCCGAGTGGGAGTGACCATCATCACGACTAACTTGAGGGGTTCCTTCGAAGAGTCCTGAAGGATGTAGAAGGCCTCACCTTCGGAGATGTCGTTTTCGTCACAGGCCTCGGCGAACTTTCGCAAGAACCATCAGACCTTGGCCGGGGGAGAGCCATCCCACTCTTCGTGAACACCAAAGGACTGGCCAACGTCCTTTTTGAGCCTTCCCAGAGTAGCGTGTGGTATTCATGACGCTGGTTAACTAACCAGTACGCAGCGACCGACCGTAGCCGCACGATGAAGCGAGCTCTATTGCCCAGAGGTCGAGGAAGAAGGACCTTCTTTCTTGAAACATCAGATGAAGAGCCGAAGGTGCCATCGACTGCAAGCACCGGTTCCATGGTGCTTCTATTGTCAGACAGTAAAGGGGAGGAGTCGATCGACCGAACGATCGTAAGGATCGAATAAACCACCCAAGTGGAGCCGATGAAAGAAAGGACAGATATACCAGACGAAAGTAACCTCCCAAAGAGCGAGCCACAAGTCAGTTCAATCCTCCACTTGAAGACTAACCAGTCAGGTGGGCTACCGGGCCAAGTATCCCAATATTAAGAAAATATATTCTGCATATGGTATGGTCCCCCCGCTTCCCCCTCTGTGCGACCGGCGAGTGACATGAACCGATCCGGCCATGGGTTAGGGCCGGCACTTCACTTTAGGTCCCAACTGCCACCGCTTCCACGGTGATCAAGTTATACTTCTGACCGGCTGCAAGGCGGGTCATGTACATGGGTGCAACTGTCCCTGGTCGAGCACGCCCCAAAGGCCCGTAATAGAAGCACGGCGGCAGGCAGGGCGCAGAAAGTACCGCAAATTCGGCACCGTATTCTTTTCGCACTCACGACAAAGCGCCAATTGCAGTCCACACACCAGAATGGCGCGCAGAGACTGAGAGCGTGGGAGTTGGTGGTTCGCTCTATCCCGGAACATTCGCCATTGACAACGTTGGTGTCCATTTGTGGTCACGCCTTGTGAAGAGCCAGTGTACCTGCTGTTCTGGGCTTTGAAGAGACACGTCTTCCATGGTTGGCCCCTGCTTCTAATGTGACAGCTCGTTGGTCGGCCTCGCTGTTTTCAGCAATCACGTCTGACCTCCTGGTATCGCACACTTGTTTCATCCTGACTTTCAACCTGTACTGGTTTTCCTGCTCAGATTGGCTCTCAGGGGCCGGTGCAGACATAGCGGTCTTGACTGTGTTGAGCGAAATCGGGCGGGAAGTGAGTCCCTTACGGACCACACAAAAGGTCCCCAACGGCCTCTCTTGTGCAATCGGGAAGAAAGTGAGCGGAGTAAGGGCTACGATGCTGCGCTTGTATGTGCAGCAGTCACAGTCTTCCAAGTACGGACACCTCCTGAACTGCAGAACCCGCTAGTCGACAGCGCGAAAGACAAGGCGCACATCACTGCAATCATCACAAAAGAGATGCCGCTGCGTGAGTATTCCGCTGTCAGAAAACCATAAAGGCTCAGCAGTCCTTCGTGACTGCAGACACAAGGTGCGATATCCCATGTCACCCTGAATCGCATAAGAAGAGCTTGGCAGTACGAGAACTGAAGCGTGCTTACAGAAAAAATGTGCCCTTGTGGCCGGACCCTTCCAGTGAGTCGGTGAGAATCGGACACAACTTCTGATGTGGATGTGCGTTTGGACTGTTTTTTGGCTATTTTGGTATGTCTCTTTCAGAGCATCGTTGCGGTGATGTCAAAGTGTAATGCTCACCTTGCACAACATCTGACGGTCGGTGTCTGTATGTAACAGCAGCACACGATTACCCATGGCCACCAGTATGCCGGACGTGCTCGAATTCACTTTTTGACAGAAGAAACGGGCTCAAAGGCCCTTCTCGTTCCCTTCTCAGCTGCTTTCCCCCTGCCCCCACCTCAACTGACATCTTCGGCGGGGACACATCGACTAAGCTTATGTCTGGCTGTCATCTTCATCCACCCTGTTGAGCCCCACCACAGTATGACGGCCACAATACGGCGCCTGCGAAGCCACCAGGGGCGGCGCCTGCAAGCGACAGATGCAGAAAAGCGCGGGCAAGACGTGATCCGCTCCGGACCACGGCACGCCATCCGCGGATCGTCCGGGGTTTTCATCTACCCCTCTCACAGAGCTACCCCTCTCACAGAGCGGCCGTGAAGGCCTGTATGATTGGGACGCGTGCCAGAAAATTGGAGCGCGTCCCGTGTCCCTCTCGACCAGTGGAATATTTACAATTTGCTATATTGCTTTCATCTGGCATGTGTAAAGCTCAGACCCAGAAGAGCAGGCTTGGCTAGGCGTGTGGTTGGCCTGAAAATGCGTCGCCGACAGGGATTTTGGTGGGAGAGATCCACCTTATGTGCCCATGTCAGTTCGAGTACATGACGAGAGAGGAGCGGTGAGGCGAAATTCGGACGCCAGCATTCACTTCAATTATGGGCTATGAGGGAAATAAATTGAATTGATTGTGGCGATCCATCCGATTGGCCGGCTTTTGCTCCAGTACAGTTGTTCCACAAACAAACCTAGCACTCGGCTTAGATCAACAGTGCCATTCACATGCTCCTTGCTTCGTATAACCGTTGCTGAAGACGAGTGACGTATCAAGGAACAGCCCTCAAAACCGCGTTTTTGCCCAACAGACTGCTGGCACTCAGTCCCACAGAGCAGCACATGACAGCAATGAGCCCTCCATCGCTCTTTCCGCCACCCCGCGAAGTCGAGCGGGGGCCAATGGCCACTTTCCCTGCTTCCCTGGTGCGGTCCGCGCCAGGGGTCACATTTCATGTCGGAAACTTCACAGAGCCGAGGCGGGCCAGTCGGACATTTTGGTTGACTGCACAGTGCGAGATGGACAGAGACGACAAGATCTCGTCTTCCGCCCTTTTCCGGGACGATGGCCAGTCCGTTGCAAAAATATCGGGAATCGCAGCATGTTTTGGTCCAGCTTGGATCCCTGAACAATGGCCCGACGGTCGAGACGACGGGCCCGTTCTCGGTCGCTCGAAATCGCTGGCTGAAAATTGTGACGAACCGGACGCAAATGTCGACCGGACGACGGCGTCGCCGATTCGGACCGCGTCGCCACTGTGATCCGCACCCCCCCCCCCCTTCACTCGGCCGACGCCGCTGTCGCGGCTGCCGCCACCGCCTCCCCTTAGCCTTCTTCAGTTCGTTCTGATCACGGCTGTTGCTGTATTTTTGTCGTGCTGGCTCGTCTTCCGTTTGTTTTTGTTCTTCTGTGTAGGTAGTAAACGTGGTGGTGTTGCATCGTGTCGTCTCTTCGTACTCCGGACCGAGGCCGCATGCTCCTTTCGCTCCCAACGTGTTCCCTGTGCAATATGGGACGGGCCACTGAAATGTTGCGGACAAAGAGGCAATGCGTTCAATCGAGGAGAGTGCGCGTCGAGTCCTGCAGTCATAGCACCAAGACCAGGTGGCAAAGAAAGAAGCAACGACTCAAGTACTTCTCCAGGCAACAGAGGAAAATCCACCAGAACAAGCAAGACGACCAGAATTCAGAGTGGAAGAGAGAAGAAATGCAGGACGAATGGAGAAACAGCTGTGACGGCCGCTGAAAGGCGGCGGGGGGGGGTGGCAGTGGCCGCGGCCGTGACAGCGGCGTCGGCCGTGCGGGGGGGCGGCGGATCGCGGTGGCGACGCGGTCCGAATCGGCGACGCCGTCGTCCGGTCGACATTTGCGTCCGGTTCGTCACAATTTTCAGCCAGCGATTTCGAGCGACCGAGGACGGGCCCGTCGTCTCGACCGTCGGGCCATTGTTCAGGGATCCAAGCTGGACCAAAACATGCTGCGATTCCCGATATTTTTGCAAAGGACTGGCCATCGTCCCGGAAAAGGGCGGAAGACGAGATCTTGTCGTCTCTGTCCATCTCGGACTGGGCAGTCAACCAAAATGTCCGACTGGCCCGCCTCGGCTTTGTGAAGTTTCCGACGTGACGTGTGAGAGCATCTCTACTAGTGGCTTAAACCGTCCAAACAGCCAAACGTGGCACCGTTGGGTCGTTTGGACGGTGAAAGCACTGCTGCATGAGATTCGCTCCAAAAGTAGGCAGTGACGGGGGTTTGACAATCCATATATGGACCTGCTCACATTTTTCAATCTTCGAACGCATCTCGTGGACACCTCGCGGGATCGCCTTCCTTTAGAGCTTCATCGGCAGCGCGACTCCAAACAGGCCGGTTTGGAGACGCCCCCAGTCGTTTGCCGAAACCCTGGTTCCTTGTCCGAATCACGGTCACCAATGACAGTCGCGTGACGATTCACTATCCACGGAGATTCTCTTTCGGGAACTTCTGGATGGTTGGCTCCCCACAAAGGAAGCCCACCCACAGCGAGCGCCCAAGCCAGCCAAACGTTGAGACTTGACCTTCCTAGTTTTGGCTTGAAGTTTGGAGAGCTAGTGACAGTGATATACGCTGCGCACACGTGGCCGTTGGGTTGGACAGTTGGGTGCATTGGTGGAGCGCAAAGGAAGACCCTCGATCTTTCGGCGAGATGTAACCATATGGCTCTATGGGCTACATTCGACGCGTTTCTAGCCCGGAATCGACTCTGGGCACGGCATGACTCGACCATCCCATAGGTGCCGATGGGGCCACCAATCAGACGCCGAGAAGTACCCCTCCACAGGGCCTTGAAAGCGGCCTTAGGATTTGGTATCGCTCCGGTTTTACGGGCTCGACCCTGCAATTTAGCGGGCTCGGGCTCAATTCTGCGGGCCCTGTAGCGGCCCTCTCGGGAGGGCGCCCGCACGTTGGATATCGACCGTTCATTGGCTCAATGTTGCTGTCAGCCAGACCGACAGAGGACCTGCAACATAGCTGGACAAATCATATTCAATCGAGATCAGGCCCTGGACCACTGGTGAGAGGCTGGTGGTCCGAAAGATCTCTCGAGGTTGCCCTCGGGAGTGGGGACGCTGGCCAGCGTCACTGGGCGCACTTCGCTGCTGCCGACGCGCAACCCTGTCACGCGACCGCGCCCTGTCGCACCTGGTAGCG
>Ga0115030_1000549_pt1 | contig 15648 bp, 14 predicted proteins | sample SidtaG_4_FD_87174 | JGI IMG/M metagenome (GOLD analysis project Ga0115030, IMG submission 87174) | Marine algal microbial communities from Sidmouth, United Kingdom - Sidmouth_Male1 metaG | ecosystem: Host-associated > Algae > Red algae > Unclassified | place: Sidmouth, United Kingdom | collected... | reverse complement strand
GGGGGGGGGGGGGGGGGGGGGGGGGGGGGGGGGGGGGGGGGGGGGGGGGGGGGGGGGGGGGGGCCCCCCGCAGGGGCGGGTGGCGCGGCGACCGGGGGGGGGGGGTCGTCGACCGGGGCGCGGCCCGCGCGCGCGGCAACGGCCGCGCGCGGCGGGGTGCGGCGGGACGACGGCGGCGGGGATCCGCTCGCAGGGGCCGAGTGGACATCGTGAGCTTTGGGTCGAAAGTCATCGAACCCTCATCGGGGCTCATCGGATCATCGAGGATTGCTCTGGATAAGGGTTCGGATGACTGTTTTGAGCAGTCATCGAAGGTCATCTGTAGATGAAGATTTCGCAGTATATGGACAGTGGCCACCGTAACTGTCTGGTGCTCTGCTCTTGCGCACTCGTGGCCATGCGAGGATCTTGCGCTCCTTCATTGGGCCACGTACATGATATGATCTGTGCAGCGTGGTTTCTGTGATCCGAGCCTCGGCTTACTGTGATGCCTCGGAGTAAGCCTCGTCGGTGAGCGCTTGACTTGGCCGCGACGGCTTGCTCTCGACCCCACCGACAGCACGATCATCGAACCCGGCCCTCCCCACCGCCACCATCCCACCCCCGAGGTCCCCGTCATCTTACTATCCCCCCCCTCCCTTGCGTACTCCAAGTTATGGAGTTCCGCACGTGTCCTGACTGCAGGGTGCGGGTGACTGACGCGCTGATTGACTTCTTCTACCATCACTATCCCATCGCTTCAAACCATTCGTGCTTTCTGGAGCGTTCGAGTGAGGCCCTAGAGTATCACCTCGTCTGCCCCTGTGTCTTGATGTGGGTGGACCCTGACGACATGGCCCAGGACCTGGTGGTATTCTACGAGGAGATGGAGGACAAGAAGAACCTGCGGGCGGCCCTTGGCAGCTGGGTCGTACACGAACAGATTCGGGCGGGTCGACGAGTCGGGTGGGTTCCGCGCGCCGGCCTGTTGTGATTGTGGTGCGACGAAGAGGTGTGCTGTTCTCGTCTTGTGGCACCTTTAGTCGACTGGTCGACCGGGACAACTGGAGACGCTTGGGGAAAAGCTGGGCGACCTGTGTCGCCGCACGGGTGCAGCATTAAGTCGAAAAAAAAACTTCATCCTCCCTTTGTTGCCCCCGCAGACCAGTACACGTCAAGTGGCCCAAACCCAGCAACAGAGAGAGACACCGTGGGCATCAAGTCAATCGTCCAACGCAAAAAACACGTTGAGGAAGTAGCGCATTGCGAGCTGCTCATCCAAGTCGGCAAGCAGGCTAGCGGGTGGTTGGTCCATACCGCTTCTTGCAGCAAGCGCGGCAAAGTCCGGAACTACGTGTACCACCCGGTTCACGCACGATATGGGCACAGAGCACACCGTTATCTCGGTAGCGTTCTCGGCAACGTGCCATTGGAGGCGCGTGCAGCCGCGAGCCTGCAAAGGGCAGTCCTTGTCAACCGCCGTCGGCTGCATCAGGCAAAGGAGTGCGTGGTCCCCATCGCTGCGCTTCACGATTGCGCGCACGTGACCCACGCGGCGGACACCCGGCTGCCCGGGAGGGTGGAAGGACACGTGGTCCAGCCACGGCGAGCCGCGGTCGTCCATGGTCGTCCGCACCCTCTGTGACACCTCGGTGCCACACAACAAGGAGCCCTTGAAGTCCAAGCTCTGCGTGACGCGGATAAGGTCATTGTCCTTCATCTTGAGCACGGTTGCCACTTTGGCAAGCCCCGGCCGTCGAGCAAGGTCCGACACGCGTAAGTTGTCGCGATGGTAAGGGGTCCTGTTGGGGACTTGCGCAGCAGAGCCCAGTGGCGTGTGCACCCCTCGTCGCCCATCCCGGCCAATCGGTGGCATTGGCCCACTGACCGGGGCGTTCGCCCCGTCGGTCGGGGGACTTGGGCGTCCCCCCTGCCCATCAACGCTGCCGGCGGCGGCGCATGGCGTCACCGCTGGCGCAATCGACCGCCCAGTCACTGCCACACGGGCGGTCGATCTCGCTGGAGCTGGAGCGCCGCCGGTCGATACCGCGGGAGCTGGGGCACCGCCCCCACCACGAGCGCATGCGGTCGTCTCTGCTTCCGACGCCGTGCACCTCGCGTCTGCGGGGATGCCGCCGACGGCTTCGCGAGCGCGCTCCGCCATGAGCTCCTGAAAGGCCGTGACGCACTCGGCGTCAGCCTTGTCGTTGTTGCGCGTGACGGACCGCGAGCCTTGCGCGTGGCGGACCAACTGCCTTGTGAAAGTGGCAGGGGACTTGTTGGTGCGCGAGTAGTGGGGCTTGTCGTCCTTGTGCTGGCTTTCGTTGGAAGCCGTGTTCGCGTTTTGGGGGCTGCCATGCCATCTGATGGCGTCGGTGACGTGGCGCAACAGCTTGTGCACCTTGGTGCTCACCATCTTGCCAAGGATGGGGGTCATAAACTTGTTAACAAAGTCTGTCGCCTTGTTGCCGATCGACACGCCCTCCTCCATCGTCATGGGGACAGGGGCGCGCTGCGTCGTGTGGCGCGCGAGCAAGGCGTAGAGCTGAGCGTACTCTGCAAACATGGCCGTCACGGCCACGTGCACCGGCGTGTCGTTCCAGAGGGCGCGATACGCCGCCCAGTCGAACTGAAAGCCCTTCTTGACTCGACTCGCCTCTGCCTCACTGTCCGCATCGTAGCCGTTCGTCTCTTCGACCGGCGGGGCGGCACCAGCTGCCGTATCCGCCTCCTCCTCCGCCTCGAAGTCCGAGGCGTCGGTCCCGCTCATCGCCGACGCCGCAGCAGACCAGCAAAACAACCCCGCCACGAGGAAGGGCAGAATAAAGACGCCCAAGCGTTGCTGACGCGCGGTGAATGTGGCCTGTTTCTCTTTTGCCGTGACGACATAGCTGTGCACACGCAATCCAAGAATCATGATGCCACGCAGCGTTGGATGAGAGGAACTCAATGCAGGCGACTATGGCAAAAGAAGGATGTCACGCACGTTAGCATACTGGGAGCTGCGAACAGATATACAGCAAGTAAAACGTATGCGAGGAGAGAGCGCCCACAGCATGACGAACAGCGAGTGTCCGCTTACAACGTACCCTGGAGCAGTCTTGCACGCTTTGCAGCGGCGACCCATGAATAGCAACCGAAAAAAGAAGACGCGCCGCGTGCCCGCATGCGAACCCGCCTTGGGCTTACAACCACTGCACATGTATGGGAATATGGCGACAAGGCGGTGGACTAGCATGCGAGTTACCCCCAAGTCAAGCACCTGCGCGGGCGGTTGCCGACATAGGTAGGGCAGCACTCATCGGCACAAACCACAGAGGCAAACGTCAGTCCCACTCCCGGAGCTGCCAAAGGGACATGCTCCACCGAGACACGCACCCCCCCACCGCAACACCCTCATACATGCATCATGCATAAAGGTCCGAGAGGACTCACAACGTACGTGCAGGATGTCGAATCCAATCATGTGGTACAGAAGGTGTGGCTCGGTGCCGAGGCCGGCCATACCCCCAAAGACAGGGGCGTAGTTGCTTGTGCTACTTACGGCTGCCAGCGTTCGGCGTCTCCTCTTCTGGCGAGCGCGCCGGAGGTGCTCCATACCCTCGATCTGGTCGTCGAGCGTGTCGACCACGACTCGGCCCTTTGACTCCTTCGCCTGTGGCAGGCACGAAACGGCGAGTTTGACGTCACAGATGCTGCAGGGATGCTCGCACTGACCACCCTTCTGGCTCAGAACCGCCCGCTCCTCCGGGCGGTCGCACAGGTACAAGAGCGTGCGCGTAAAGACCTTGACAACGCGCGTGTCAAGTCGGACGTTAAAGCCCAAGTGCGAGAAAGCAATGAACTCGCGGAAGGCGGCGTACAACACGCACTGGATCACACCACAGCGCCGGTTACTGCCACGCTCAGCTGCCGACTTCTCCTGCAGTGTGCGAACCACCGGGATGTACGCGACAACGAGCCACTCTGGCTTTCCAGCCACGTTGAGGACCCGAATTCTGACAGGATAGAGCTTGTGCGCTATGAGAGCAGACAGGGTACAGTTTAAAGACAGGAGACAGACGCAATGTAGTGGTGGAGCACGATGCCATTAGTCCTCTACCAAGCGCGACACCGTCCCGCAGCCCCCCCTTGCCACCCCACACATGCCGATCTGACGCGAGAGGCACCGCAACCGATGCAGTGCCACAGTGAGACAGTGACGTACCTCCAGACCAAGAGAGCTGGCTACTGTCGCTGTACACGTGAATTCCGAGAATGGCGCTGTTGGGGCCATGCTCGTCCATGACGGCCTGCTCCATCACCTTGTAGACCTCCCCGTCCATGGGCGTCTCGCGGCGGTTGTTCAGTGCCGCGGGAGCCGAGCCGCCGCTCCACCAGTTCATGCCCGTCGCGTTTGTATTGGCAACAACGCTGCGAACCACGCCCATGACAGACCGAAAGTAGGCCTCGTACTTCTCGCCGTCCTCTGCTAGCTCAACCTTCTTCCATCCGGCTTGGTTCACGGCCATGTCGAGGTCGTCGGCGAGGGCGTTACGAAACTCATTGGCATTGTTGAACGAGTCGCGCAAGGTCTTGTTGTGCCCGTCATCCTCAGGCATATCTTCCCGCGTCCTGTCCCAAACGTCTAGAAAGTCGAACAGACGCTCTTGCTCCGAGAGCGAGAGACCTGCGCCGCCGACGTTGAGCACAAAATTCTGCAAGGCGCGCAGGCGGTACGAGTTGATTTTTCCAGTGTGTGGCTTCTTGCGTCTCAGCTCCGCGAGCGGCGTCGCCCGCTGGACGTCCTGCATGTGCTCGTACAGCGCCCTGATGTGCGTCGACGCGACCCCGTAGCTGTACTCGCGCGTATGGGAGACAGCAGCGGAAGCGCCCCCCTCTCCCGCGTCGTCATCGGCGTCAACCTGCGTCCGGGCCATCTCGTAGAGGGCCTGCAAGTCCGCGGATACGGCGCCCGAACCGGTCGAAAAGTCGGAGCCTGCGTCAGACCTCGGCTCACTAGGTACCGGGGGGGGCTCGTTACCCACCCCCTCCACGACCGCGTCCTCGCTGCCACTTGTGTCGCCGGCCGCAATCTGTCGAGCACCACTGCGGAATAACGGCGCCCCCCCGGCAGGAGGCGGGCCCTCAAGGCTCGACGACGAGTCGTCGGTGGCACGACGGCGCTTGCGGCCGGAAATAGGAAAGCCGAGGCCTGCCGTGCGGCCGTGCGCCGCGTTCTGGTGCCGACGTAAGCCGGAAAAGTCACGCACGGGGCGGCGGCAGATCTCGCACCGCAGCTGAGCCCCATAACGAGGGGCCGCAGACATTGCAGCGTTCCTGTGAGTCAAAACGGGCACCCCAGTGAGGCAAGAGAGAGGAAAGAGATCAGGAAGTGACGGTAGCTCCACCGGTCAGAGTCGGCACTCGGGGCGTGCAGAGGCAACCCCTCATTCTGCCAATAAACGAGCGTTACGCTGGCCAAGATGCGCATCCAAGAAAAGCGTATGCGCCGGGCGTACGACAAGAGGCCTAAAACACAGTTCTCGTCACCGCGTGGCGTTACGGTCGCCCCGCTTGACGTACCACCAGGCGACGACAATGGACTACCAAGCCACCGGCTGGCGGATGCACACTGAGCCGGCGACGGCCAAGTGGCCGTCTTGAAAGCGCGTGGCTGGGCTGCAGAGGGACAGCGCGGCGTCGCGACTGCGACACCCGTCGGGAAGCGTGCGTCACGGCTCTACGCCGTTGGTTGCCGCCGGGCGGGGGCTGGGCTCGAGTGAGAAGGCGGCACAAAAGGAAACCGCACGCCAAGATTCTGATCGGACACAGGGCAGCGCACCACACATTCATTTAGTCCGCTGCCACAGACCCCCACGGATGTCAGCTCTCGCACAGCACCCAAAAGGCCATTCCTGGCTCTCCGTTGCGCAAGGCCAGCGACGGAGCCCGTCGAGCGTGCAAGACCCCTACCCGAACGTACCACTGTCCACGAGTTGAGGGTTGGCGCCGCTCTACAGCACTCAGCCGCCATTGCTCGCACCGTCCCTGCTCTCTCACCAGCGCCCCCCAACTCACGACTTTCAGGCAACCAGCACGCGAGGTCACAGGCATCCTCGCAATGATTCCGAGTGCAAGGGAGTCGGCCGCCCCTACGATGCGTCTGGGCACAACAGCCATCACGAGATCTTACGAAGAGCCCTGCCCGCCGGCGCCGATGGTCCGCTATCACGGCTCTCTCCCGGATGACCGACCGGGACGATGAGGGAACGCGTTGGGGGCCCCACATGCAGCTTCTCGTGGGCACAGCGGTCGCTCCGATGCAGGCAGGAGCGCTCAAGGGCATCGGGGGATGACTGTCGCCGGTGAAGCGACGGGACGGCCCACTGCACAGAGTGCGGGGGTCGTGCCGGTTTCCAACGCTTGGTCCACTTCTAATTTCAAGGTTCTTGGCTAGTTACCGTAAAGCTGTGTTAAATTGATTTAGATAAGTAGACAGATGTGTGCATTTTGTGGCTGGCCCGGATAGAACTCTACAGCCCAGAACCGTTGACCAATAGAAAAGGCCGCGAACGGTTCTTAAGACGGAGGGAGTGTCAAGTAAGGCACATAAGTTCCATTTGATCAGTTTGATTGCACTCAATCCGCGTGGATCTCCGCATAAGGGCGGCGGGTCGGCGGTCCAGCCGGAGGCGGCACTTGACTGTCAACCAACACCTGCGCCAGCTGCAACTTCGCCTGTCTTCGGCGTCCTTGTCCGGTGCCGGAGCGAGGGCGGAAACGCGCGCTATTGATGGTCCGTTATCGGAGGTGATGGCGGGCAACGCGGGGGAGGATGCTCTGTGTCTGGATGCGCTGGCGAGAAGCCAACGAGCCGCTGCTTCAAGCCGCCTGTGGTCGGTTGGCGACGCTTCAAGCCGCGTGTGTCGGTTCCTATGTCCTCGGCGCTCCCATGTCAGTGCGTGCTTTGGGTTGGGTGTCTGGGAATGGCGCCGCGGCACCGCCATGCCGACGGGACTGACACGCTCCCGCTCTCTTCACCCCCGCCCCTATTTTGGCGCCATTGCGCTCGCTGTCGGTTCATAAGGGTTCCGTTTTCCAACCCCGCTCCGAGCCCTTTGCAAACGGTGCCCGCCTTTTTTCGGTGCCTGCTCTGACTCCCGCCCTGTCCCCACACAGGCCAGCGCGCTGGCCCAACGGCCACGCATCGCCCCAGTGCGGCACCCGGACGAGGGCTCCAGCCACGCGGCCGGCCTGAGCTGCTTGAGATGGTGCGTCGGACCCCTTTATCAACTGAGAGAGAGAGAGAGCGGCGGCAGCGAGTGCCGCAACCGCAGGCCAACCGCAACCAGGCGGCCCTGACGCGGGCCTCTATCCAGTCGCCACCGCTTTCGACTCCTTGGTTGCCCGACGTGACTTTGCTTGCCCACTCTTACACCCCCCTTTCCGCTCTGCTTTCTCTCGCATCGCTGTCGGACATTTTCTGTTCTCTCCTTTGGACTGTTTATCATGGGCGGCGGCTCGCGGCGAAGCCGTGGCGCTTCCGGCAGTGCTGGGCGGAACAACCTTGGCGCGGCACGAATGCAGGTGCTGTCTGCAGAGCGTGCGGCGGCTGCCGCGGCGGAGATGGAGGCGTGGGAGCAGGCCGCAAGGGCGGCTGCTGCTGTCGCTCAGCCGACGGTACGCTCGAGGCGAGCGGTTGCGTCCAGAGCGACGGCGACGGCTTCCCCGCCGCCGCCCCAGTCGCCGGTCGTTCTAGTCCCTTCCATTGACGTGGAAGACGACGTCCCCGCGAGTAGCCGGCCGGCTGCTGGCGTGGGAGAGCCGTGGCAGGCCTCCCTCCCGTCGCCCGCGCAAGACGCAGGGCGGCCGAGCTCGCGGCTTGAGAGTCTACCTGTCGTTGCGTGGCATGGCGTCGGCGGGCCGGGCTCGCCGACTGTAGCGACGGCGCCCACACAGCCGTGGGGCGCGCCCGTCATGGGCGTTGCATCTCTTGCACCGGCGTCGGCGCCCGACGCCCGGGGCGCGCGCGGCCGTGACGCGTGTGCGTCGTTGTTGGGGGCGTCTGAGCAGCCGTTTGCTTGTGGGGCTCACCATGGCACCGGCGACGGCAGGGTGGCCGGTGACGGCTTGCCAGCACCCTCTCCGGCCCACAATGCAGCGGACCCCGTGGCCCACATGACCCCCGAGTCGCAGACCCTGACCAATTTCCAGAGCCAACTCAAGCCCCGAACTGGGACGTACTTGGCAGCTAACATTGAGACCAACCTGCTCGCGCCCGCTGTCGCGTCTCGGCGGTACGACTCTCGTGGACGCATCGTCGTCCCCCTTCCGGAGCACGCGCGCTACACGAAGAGGCCTCTGCCGCCTCCTGTTTCTCCCCCGCCCGTCAAGGACCCGACGCCGGTGGCATCGCCAACGGCCTCTCTTTCTGGCGCTGCAGCTAGTGCAGGCCTGACGCGAGCCGTATCTGCTGCTGCGCGTCGTCCACATCACCTGTCGTCCTCATCGTCTGGCGCCCTGTTGGCGGTGCCGCTGGCGCATGCCGGCTCGCAAACTCCGTCACTGGCCGAGTGGTCGTCTGGCCTGGCGACACCCCCACCTGGTACCCAGCCTCCGCCGCAGAGGGACGTCAACGTCGGTGGAGCTGGCGCTGTGCTCTCTCTGCCCCCGCGGCGCCCGGACGGCACGTCGGGCACCGGGTTTCCAGGTGGTGTTGTCCCACCGCCCCGGCGCCCAGGCCTCACCCCAAGCACTGAGAGCACGTTCCCGCGCTCCGCGGCGCCTAAGCGGTCGGGGGAGGCCACCAAGAAGGCGCCGCCGCCGAAGAAGACCAAGGCCTTTAGCGCCGCTGCCGCTACCAAGGTCGTGACGGCGGCGGCTATGCTCGCCGCACGTGCGACAACGCCAACTGCTGACACAGTGGCAGTCCGGCCTACTGCTGCGAGTGGCAAGAAGCCGCCCGCCGCCAAGAGTGCGCCTATGACGGCGGCGGACGCGGCGCTCGTCAAAGCCGTCATTGACGGTATGCAGCCCCTGTGTGTGGAACTGGCTGATGCGGCCCAGGAGCGGCAGCGCCTTCGTGATGACTTGAGCCGTCTTTCGCAAAAGGTGGACACGCAGGGCGTTGGCCAGGAGAAGACGGTCCGCGCCATCGTCAAGCTGCGCGACAACTACAAGCCCGCCCAAGACAGTCCGGTCAAGGACGAGAAGGACGTCAAGACGGAGACGGAGGTGCCATTCTCTATGCGCACCGTAGCGGAGAAGCTGACAATCGCGGCCAAGAACAACTCGGAGATGGACCTCGTACGGGTCGAGGCGCGGGAGGCGCACTTGACGTTGGCGGCCAAGACAAAGACCAGCTCGGAGGTGCTCGCACACCCTAGTCGGGCCATGGAGGTGCTGTACGAGGCGGCCCAGCGCGTGCGCGGCGGAAATGCGGCGGCGGCAGAGACGTACGTGCACAGCAAACGCCTGCTACCCACGTCCAAGGTCGACAGCAAGACGGGCTGCAAGGCCAAGCCCAAGAAGCTCACCGTGCCGCTGAACCTGATCATCCCGCACCTCACGGGCAAGTACAAGCTGTGGTGCCTTCCACCGTTTTGGGCGGCTTTGGAGCTCGTCCCCCCTATTGACAAGGCGACAGCCGACTTGTGGCTCCTCGTAAACGAGTTTGCAACGTCCGACAAGGGGCAGAAGGCCATCCTTGCCATGGCCAAGGCCTTTTTTGAGTCCATTGGGGCGCCCTACCGCATTGTCAAGCAGCAGGGACCAGGTGGTGGTGAGTACGTCATCCTCACGGTCGGACACTACCTCCTCTTTTCCAGTATGGCTCGGCACGGGCTGATGATCTACGCACGCCGGCGCAAGCGCAAGCAGAATGGCAACGCCAGCTCGTTTCGGCGATGGGTCGTGGAGGCGAGCCCGCTACGGGAGTGGCTACCCACGGATGCGCGTGTCGCCAACGGCATGTGTCTTATACACGCCGCAGCATCGCGGGATTACTTCTATGACCTGGCCGCCGGCATGCCCGCGGCCGACCCGGCCGACATCGGTGACGCCAACCCGTCTCAGATGGCGGTCGGCGCGACGGACTTGGATGGTCCTGGTGGACCTACGTCCGCCCTTCGTGCCGCTGCAGACGGCGGCGGCGGCGCAGTGGCCGGGAGCCGAGGTGGCGCGCCGGGTGGGAGCGCCGGCGAAGGGGACGGTTTCGGAGCCGCGGATCTCCCAACTGACGACACTGTCTCCACAGCTGCTAACGAGGGTGTGCAGAGCGACCAAGGTGATGGCCGTTGCGGGGTGGGGATGACGGGGGGGACGGGAGGGGGACGGGGTGTGAGCCCTGGTGCCCAACACCGTGGTGACGCTGGTGCCGCCCGACATGGCTTCGGAGAGAACGAGGAGGAGGACGGGTACGAGGGGAGCGGGGGCTCGGGGGAAGATGGGGAGCGTGGGGAGGGGGGTGACGGCCGCGGCCGAGTTGCGGATGGCTCCGACGTCGACGGTTACGAGGGGCTGGAGGAGGAGGAGGTCGGGGACAACGCGCTGGAGTAGGGGTGGCGTCCGAACGTCCCGGTGATGTGGACAACCCACTGCGCCCGACCGAATAGTTGTTGGCGGCTTTGTCACAGTCGACTTGTACTGCCCCTGGTGGCATCTTTGCGACCTAGTTTCGATCTGTTCTGTGCACCACTGTGTGTCCCATGATGCACTCGTCAAGGAACAGCAACGAGTGACGTGAGAAAAGCACTAGGCAGCGCCGTGGAGAGGAAAAGAGAAGGCCTCCCAGAGCCGCTCCAGCGTGCAGGTTTTGTCGGCACATTGTTCTCCTTTTCCGTGTCACCTCATTGGGTGATTGCATCCTGAAGAACGAGCGTTCTATTGGGTGGTTCCTTCACGGTCGAAGATAGTCCCGTGACTGCGCATTGTCTGCTGGTCCCTGCCTTGATGAAGAAAAGCTCATCGAGCGTCAAAACATCATCGAGGAAAAATGGTCATCGCAATCCCATCGAGATGCCTTGCGGATGAGGCCTTTAGGCAGTCATCGGGTGTCATCGAAAAATGGGTCCGGATGAGGATTCGAGTCAAAGCTGACGATGTGTTTCGGATCAAAGGGTTGCCCCCTATTGAACTGCAGGCACGTTCGTGCAAATACACTGGCCCGAACTGGCTTTGCTGTCTGACATGCTCTAAGTACATACACAACGCCAACCGGTCGAGGTCACCAGACAAAGGAGCCCTCAGGCCGCCACTCCCGCATGTCAGTCACCCACCATCCTCGCCGCCCCACGCATCGCGCCCAGTGCGACGGTCCTACCCTGCACGGCGCACGCCTCGCAACGTCCTGCTTTCAAGCGTGCGACTGCACATAAACGACCTCAGAGACATCTGAGACTGCCGCTCTCAAAGTACCATTGACATTCCTCTGCGCCACCACGCCGGGGGGCCCCGTAGACCGTGCACCCCGCCGCACGACCCTTTCCATCCAGCTTCTTGCGCTATGAACACTGTCGCGAACCGTACGCGCGAGCGAGACCTCCCCATGGCGTCCACCTTGGTACGAGGCACCCGACCACCCGTACCAACGTTCCCAGCCCAAAGAAACGGTTGCGAACCTTTCAGGGGCTGCAGAGGGAGCGAAAAGGATGTGTTTTTCGGTCTCAACAAGTACTCCCGCAACGTGCACTAGCTCTCAAAGAAATTAATAACGGTCTTCACCATGTTGGTAGATACCCTGACCTTAAGGGCCAGGAAAAAGAGGGGAGACCCTTTGAGAAAAAGCTTTCAAGGCCCACGGGGCACACGTGCCCCGTGGGCTTTGGAAGCTTTTTCTTGGTACCGCTGTGCACAGCGGCACGAGGTTCACCATAGACGTGCGGTGGGTGGTCGAGGCCATCGTCGGAAGATCTACCTCCCTGTCCGAGACCAAGTTCCGGGCACTTTCTGGAATCCGTCCAGAAGGGTGTCCGGGAGGATCTCGGAATGGACATGTTCGGCATGCGTGGTCCTCGATCTCGTGGTCATTGTTCCGAAAACGCGCCTTCTGCTTACTTTTACTAAGCAGACGGCCCGTAAGGACAATTGAAGATTGAGACCATTCCGTCGAGATCAGCCCGCATTTATTCCGGGAAGCGCCCGGGTCCCGGCCACCACCCATATGTGAGCCGTACGGCTTCGTTCCTGTACTTCTTTGCGCCCCTGCAGGGGCACGCTCGGCGGTGTTTGAGCGCATGAGACACATACACTATGTTGGCTGTGATGGGCAGTGCCCAATGCACATGGCAGCGGGAAACAAACGCGCATCCAAAAATCGCAGGACTGAGCCAAAAGAACAAACAGAAAGAAACACAATGCTTCCCTCCCACATACACGACTGGACGGCCGGGCGCCACACTCCACGCGGCCAAGATATACGAGCCACAGGAAGCTACGACAAACGAAAGCACCTCCGGACATGCCAGCGCGTACACGGCACGCCACCAGGGATAGAAAAGAGTCAATAAAGTAGAACAACTCGCGACGGCGACACGGATCCCACTGTTAGCGTTGTCACCCATCCAGAAACATCAGTCCCCGTGACACATTAGCACACGGCGAGCCGCCCGATTAGCAGCTGCAGCCGCCGCCTCAGCCGGTGTGCGCAGACGGCGGACAGGCGCTTCCTCCTCATCACCGCTGGTGGACGTGTAGCCGTCCGTGGAGTTATCGTCACCCGCACCGGCGGTCGAGCCATTCATGGGCATGCAGCCCGTGCGTGCCGCATTGGTCCGGCCGTCATCCTCGTACTCTCTGTCGCTGTTGTTCGGCGCCGGACGCGTAGGGCCCATCGGCGCCGACCCGGGGCCGCCCGCGTCCGACGCCACCAACGTCCGAGCTGCCGCCGCTGCCTCGGACCCCCCTGGCGCCTCCCCGCCGACAGCTGTTGACCCCGGGCGGCTCGCTGCGGCGGCCGCAGCGGCCGCCTCTGCGGCTGCGGCCGCCTCCGCGGCCGCCGCTGCCGCTGCAGCGCCAGCCGTCGCACCTGCCGACGGCGACTGCTGCTGTATCGTTGTCGGCCGGGTTGCGTCGGCGCGGCTCGGGTCGCTGGCGTCGCTGATGCGAAGGCCGTTAAGTGCACCGGCCCCCCATGGCTTGAAGATGTCCATGGCCGTGACCAACTCGTCCTCCCACTCCGTGCGGTGGCCCGAGTTGAGGACCGTCGCGGAATCGGCTACTGGCAGGTGATCACCCGTCCCGACGACCATGCCACCGTCGCCATGGGCAGCGGCTGCGTCTTCGGCCTCATCGTCCGAATCATTGGCCGAGGCACGGTTTGCGAGGTGTGCGCGCACCTTGGTAGCAACCATTGCGATGAAGGCATTGCGACAGACGAGCGTGCGCGGGCCACCGGCCGTCGGTCCGGGCTCCGAGAACCGGTGCAGCACGCCGTAGCTGGCAAAGACGACTGCCAACGCGCGCACCAACCCCGCAACGCAGTTTGTGTCTTTGAGGAAAAGGTTGTCTTGAAGAAGCCCCGCGGCATCTTTTGGCTTAAAGTACACCTCCAGCTTGGTGGATGTGCCACGGGCCCGGCGGAGCGTGCCTCTTCCGCCGTTGTCGTTCACATACGTTGCGAACACCGACACGGCCTTATTCCCGATTCCCTCGTAGAAGTGGTAGACAACCCGGTGCAAGTACCGGTACGCCGCCGTCATTTTTGGCTTAGTCTTTGCCGCACCGGCGGCCGCCGCGACCGCGGCTCGCTCGGCCGCCTTCTTGGAGGGCCGCGTGGGCAGGTGCCACCGGCGTGTCAGCATGCGCACAGCGTCTTTGGCGTCGACGCTGAACCGGGCCATCACCCAGTCGCGCAGGAAGACGTTCACCTCCGCCATGGAGAGCCACACGTCCGCAGCACAGCACGCGTTGACAAAGCTGTCCTCCACCCAGGAGTGGAGCACCGGCTTGAGGAGAATTATCCACGCCGCGTCCTGCCTCTCCATCTCCTCCTGGCTCCGTGGAGGTGGCAAAGGAATAATGCTTGACGAGGGTGCAGGGACCGACGCGATGCTTAAGACCCCGGCCGCCGCAGCAGGAGCATCGCGCGCGGTGGCGCGCTCGGCCACCGCGCTGGTGAACTGGGCGTCAATTTTCGCCAGGAGACGGCGGTTGTGAGAAAACGCGACGGCCAGCTGGTCGGAGACGGTGGCGATGTCATTTGTCTTCTTGACAAGCTCCCGAATATTGTTGTTGGTAAGAACAAGCTCCTTGCGGAGGACCGTCGCGTCGCGGCGGAGGCCGACCACCGCCTCCCGGTGCACGCGGGACAGCTCGGTGAAGGCGGCTTGGAAAGCGGCCGAATCGTAGGGCGGCACGACTATGCCCGCCGCGGCGGTCCCCGGAGCGGTGCTTCTCGCAGGGGCAGTGCCAGCGGCCGTGGAAGCCGGCGGAGGTGGGTACGACAGACGCTGTCGCGTCGGAGACGGGCTTGGAGAGGCACGACTGGGAGGCGGTCTGCCTCTGCGCCCCCCGGCGAGCAGTGTCGCAGCCGCTGCCGGCGGAGGTCGAGGAAAGCCGGGGCGCCGCCGCGCAAGCGGACGGACGTCATCATCCGAGTCTCCTCGGACTTCCTCGGACGGGGAGGTTCTGCACAGGGTGGAAGCGAGAGGGGGCACACCCGCCGAGACGCTCCCACCGGCGCGCGTTGTAGCCGAGGCCGTTTCCCCGCCCGCCGCGCCCGCGGCGCCCGACCAGCCCGCCAACTCCGGCAGACACGCAGCGTTACCCGGCTCCACTGCCGGAGGTAGCATCATGCCGGCCCGTCCCCATCCCGACTGAGGGTTTGGGCTGGCTGCGCCGAGGTCACCGGCCGCCGCCGTGGCGTCGTGAGGTGGTCGCGCGTGACTACTCTCGGGTGGAAGGGCGGGAGCACCTTGGAGGAGCGGTCGGCCGTTGGGGCGCGCCGTGCTGACTGGCGGCGACGTGATGTGGCTGCCGGCCAGGAAGGTATACCCTTGGGGAGGCGGGTTCCTGCGGGGGGGTAAGGAAGGGATGGGAGCCCCGACAGTGTGACGGTTCAAGCGACGGCCACCGTAAGGGTGGGGGGGCGGGGGGACCACCGCCAGCGTCAGCCGGCAAACAAAGGCCTGCATGGTGGCGGGCAGTCGAGTTTGCCCGGGGGATTAGAGAGGGGGGTCCAATGATGGGGGAATGGAGGGGTGATCACGGCAGAAAGAGTGTCACAGCTGGCGGTGGGCATGCCAAACGTCAGTTGTCTCGCCAACGCTGCCGGCGGCCGTATATGTATTCAACGGGGCGGCCAAAGCGCCCCACATCTGTGCCAACAACCTGTGGACGCCCGTGCACGCGGAGTAGTTACGGCGCCTTCGGCCGTGTCCACACAGCAGCCGCTGTTCCGGCTGCCACACACAGCGCGCAGGTGGAGCACCATTGCTCGCCGCCTACAAAGGAGCCACACCGCGACGCATGCAAGCGCATGCAAGACCGCCCCATCCGCGCGCCACGCAGAGGACACCCCCTCGAACCGTACGAGAATTGAAGGACAAGCAGTGGTTCGGAGACGCACCAACGCGTTACCGGGGTAGGGGGAGTGGCGGGGGGGGGGGGGGGGGGGGGGGGGTCCGCCCCCCGGGAAGGGGAAGGGCACGGGGGACGGGAGCGGGGGGGGGGGAGGGGGGGATCGGGGCG
>Ga0115030_1000548_pt1 | contig 15658 bp, 11 predicted proteins | sample SidtaG_4_FD_87174 | JGI IMG/M metagenome (GOLD analysis project Ga0115030, IMG submission 87174) | Marine algal microbial communities from Sidmouth, United Kingdom - Sidmouth_Male1 metaG | ecosystem: Host-associated > Algae > Red algae > Unclassified | place: Sidmouth, United Kingdom | collected... | reverse complement strand
GGGGGGGAGGGGAGGCGCCCGCACGGGCGGCGGCTCGGTGGGGCGCCCGCGGGGGTTGGCGCGGGGCCGGGCGGGCGCGTGCGGCGCTGCTGGGCGCGCCGGGTAGCGACGCGGGGCGGGGCGGCTGGGGGCCCCGCCGCGCTGGCCGCAGGTGGCGGCGCGATAGGGGTTTTTTGACTGCAACAAGTCCGTTTATGTGGGAACTGGGGCTGTCGAGCAGGTGTGCCTGGGGCAATGGTGGTGACCATGCGGACGCCTGGTGGAGGAGCAGGGGCGCGGGCCGGTGTCGGTGGTGGTGCGGTAGAGACAGCAGAGCTCGAGCACGAGAACTGGTTTGGGCAGGTCAGGTCCTATTGCTGTCTTCCCAATTTTGACCGGTCAGGTCGATGCCAAGCAGGGTGATCAACAGTGCGAAACTCAGTTGACCCAGACCCTGTCTTGATTTCGACCACGTCGGCCAAAATTGGGAATGTCAAGAAGGGTGATCAACAGTGCGAAACTGTGTCTCAGCCATCCATTCAGCCGGATAAAGAGGGTCGACCAATGGGCAGTTGACCCAGACCCAGTCTTGATTTCGACCACATCGGCCAAAATTGGAAAGACACCAATATAAACGTATTTCATTCAGTGTTCAATCACAGTGGATGCCACCGAATCTTGATCAATTCAGTCACATAATTTCTCGTCTGGCGGCAGGCATCGAGCTCGGCGTTCACCGTGCCGCTCCCGCGACCAAGCTGCCGTGGCGATCCCCGTCTGTCACATCCATTGCCGCATCCGCCTGCGGCGCGTCAGACCCCCTCTCTGGTCACCCACCCACCGCGGCTGCGCAGCTCCTGATCTCGCCCCTGCCTCCGCGTCCGTCGCTCGCTCGTATGGGCGCCATGGATTGCGCCTTTGTCCCTGCCGCGAGGCCCCCACTGGGCGGCGCCAGCCGCCCCCGCGCCGCCGCGATCGTCCGCGCCGGCGGCGGGTCGTGGCGCACGGGCGGTGGCGGCGCGGCGCGCCTGCTGCCGCCCACAGCGGCCCCCTCTCCCCCGTGCGTGTGTGGCGGCCTGCGCATGCTGTCGAGCAACGAGCTGCGGCCGGGCACGACCGTGGAGCTCGACGGCACGGTGTGGCGCGTCACCGAGTTCCTCCACGTCAAGCCGGGCAAGGGCGCCGCGTTTGTGCGCACCAAGCTCAAGAATTTGGAGACTGGGGCCGCGCTGGAGCGGACCTTCAAGGTACGGGGGGGGGGCGGGGCGCGTCGGGGGGAGGACGGCGGTGGCGGGAGGCGGGGCGATGGCGGCAACGACGGGATGCAGGCGGCAGCGTCCTTGTGGGGGCGTGCCCCACACAGGTGTGGCTGCTAACCGTGTGATTCTCGTTTGTTTGAATGCGCCTGGTGGCTGCTGTGTGACTTGCTGGCGTGGCCCGTCCCCTGCCCTGTCGGTGTCTCCTGCAGGCGGGGGAGAGTGTGAAGCAGGCCTCCCTCGAGAAGGTTGTCATGCAGCACACCTACGTCGACGGCGACGACTATGTCTTTATGAACATGGAGACGTACGACGAGGAGCGCCTCACCGCCAAGGTCATTGGTGACCGTGTCAAGTACATGAAGGAGGGCCTCGACGTGGAGGTGCTCAAACACAATGAGCGGGTGATCGACGTGGACTTGCCGACGACCATCACCTTTCGGGTGGCGGATACGGAGCCGGGGGTGCGGGGTAACACGGCCAACAACGCGCTCAAGCCGGCGACGCTGGAGACGGGGGCAACGGTCATGGTGCCGCTGTTCATTGAGATTGGCGAGCTGATCAGCGTCAACACCGTCGAGGGCAAGTACGTGTCGCGGGCAAAAGAGTAGGCGTGTGCGGGGGGCAGCCGTGCCATTGTTGTTTGTCGAAACGTCTCGTGTTTGGTCGCGTCCCGCTTGTTGGCGGCTCCAGACGCACGCGCGTGGGCAGCGCAAGTCGGTCCCAGCCGCCGCGCGTCTACGTCGCACCGCGATGCCCGGTGCCCAACCCAGTCGCAACAACAACGCCTGTGCGAGTTGCCTTCCGCCCCGTTGTGGCCGCCCTTCGCTTGGCGAAACAGCCACTGCCGACTGCATGAGCCGAGTCGCACGCTTCTCTGGAACACGACGCGCACATTCCCAGGCGACGCACCGTCCATGGCCGGCGCCATGGCCTGGGCGACAGAGACGCAAATAATGTACCATGTGTGCGCGCAACAGACCTTGCACCTGTCAACGCCCCCGAGAACAAGCAGAACGACACAAAAAAAAACAAGAGACGGTGGGGACAGACCTTTCTCCGACCAAGACAAAAACGGGGAGAAGCGTGTCGACTACTGCAGCTCCTTCCAGGCAATGACCTTCTCCGTCTTCATGGCCGACAGCACGGTCACGACCAGGTCCTTGCCATTGTCGAACTCCTCCTTGATTTTCTTGTGCACATCGTCGCCGTCCAGGTCCAGCTTCAGGTCGGAGCGCGTGTCGTGCTTGTCGTCCATGAGCGTCAGGTACGCCTCGTCGTCAACGTCGACCAGCTGGAAGTCCTTGCGGTTGACGAGCGGCTGGAGCATGTTGTGGGACGTCGGCGAGATATCCTCATACTTGCGCTGGGTGAAGATGTCGATGCCCGTGATGTTGGCCTTGGCGTGCCCGTGCTTGCCCGTCTTGGATGTGCTGTGGAGCAAGAAGGGCAGAGATGAGAGCGCGGATACCAGTGACAATGTGATGATAGCAAGAGCAAGAACTTAAAACGAATAGTCCGTCAGAAGTGATCCAACGCACGGGTCCACATGCGCGCACATCCAAAAATCCAGCGAGGACTACGCACCCAGATAGATATGCCCACACGCGATGCTCGAGCGTCACGAAAAGCGGTCCTTGCAGCACTCCAGAATATGCTGTGGCAAACGCCACGCGCCGATGCCGGGCCCAATCCAAAGCCAGTTGGTGACGTCCTAGGAAAGGCAGCATGAAATGAGGGGAGACCCGTCCAGTACGTGACCGCGCTCAAGGTACACGCATGGATAACGCCACCGAACGGCCATCGGCCGACGAGAGCCACATCGGGAGGACAGGCAGACGCCACGCACACGCGGCCCAAACGCAAAAGCAACGAATCACAAGGCGGGACAGAACGCACGAGTAGTCCACAATCTTGCACGGGAAGCCCTTAAGCACCACGTGGGAGCCCTTCTTCAGCGTACCCGCCTGGATGGGGATGCAGTCCGACGCCCCCGACCCAGACGCATCATCACCCATGGCGCGTGTACAACGGGCAACGACGACAAGTTGAGCGGGAGAGAAGGGCGGGCCGGAACCGACGGGCAAACAAGGAATGGGGGCGGTAGGCGGTGAAGAGCAGGCGGGCGGTCGGGTAAGATCCGGCGCGGCCAACGTCGGCGGCTGTGCGTGGGGGGTTGACAGGCCGGAGAGACGGCTTCGACAAACGCGGGTGGTACCCAAGCTGCTCCAGTGCCGTTTCTTGGGGGGGGGGATTCCCGGCGGCACACGCAAGTAGCACCGGCTTAATCCCTGCACCACAGTTTCTGGACAGCCAGTCCCCCGTCGTTGGGACGACGACGGCGCACTGTCATGCCGAACCTGACGGACCAGCCAGTGGGCCCGTCAAACTTGCTTTCAATTACAAGTGATCCAATTGACGAGTAGAAAGGAGCGTGCCGACGACAGGACCATTGCAACGTGCCAAGCACCATCTCTCTGCCGCACCGGTCTGAAAGCCAGCAGGCGGCTCTTAACAGCTGTGCGACATGAACGTCCCACGCGCGGCGTCTGAGCGAAGCAGAGTAGTCTCCGTTGCCTGCGAACACTGCCATGCGCGTATTCGGCTGGATCCCAGTGGCTTGGCGAGGGACCAGCGTCTGCAGCCGAGGTTTTGTCCTTCCCATAAAAACTGCATTTTGAATGCCTTGATCATCAGTCAGAATCGCGGTCTGAACCATTCAATCAGCGATTGGCTTCACGATACCGATGCTTGCGGATGTACTTGCTAGAGAAGCACAATAACGAGTGCGCGCCGCCTCAAATGAGTCGGACGAGCTGCGCAAACGTTCGACGATAGTGTCACAATGAGAACATCAAAAGAAATACGGAACAAACAACAATGGTGCGAACGTCACATGACACAAACAAGAGAGGGGAGTGCTCCCACATCGTCCTCTCACTCCGACCCCTCCGAGCCATGTTGTTCCGCCGCTCGCGCCTCATCCACAGTGGGAAACACCGGGTTGGGCTGCCGGTTGGACGCCGAGATGGCATTATCCGTCTTGGTAAAGATGCCCGTCGAGCGCCGCACCGCCGACGACCACAGCTTGCCCCCCCACGCGCCCTCGTCGGCCGCCAGCTGCGCCGCGTCCATCACCTCGGGCCGCACGTCATCCGCCAGCACAGCCTCGGGGTCTCGCCCGACGCCGCCGCCCTTGCCTGCGTGGCGCATGTCCTTGTCCCAGGTGATCGTCGGGTCAGCCGCCGCCTTGTGTGCGCCAAAGAAAAAGAAGAGCCCGACGGCGGTGCCAACCGCGCCGACCAAGGGGTATATCTCAGGGCGAACATAGTAGCGCTTGAAGTTGGCCCACTTGGAGAGAGATTGGCGGGCGGCCATGTCTAGCGTGGGAGCGTGATGGAAGTAGAGGGAGGATGGGCGGGAGCAGATTGGCGGAGGGCGGTGTGGATAGGTGGGTGGGAACGGATTGGAGAGAAGATCGCTGCGTCGGTGAGCAGGTAGAAGGTGTGGGAGGGTCCTTCGATCAGAACCAACAGACCACAGCGTCGGGGTTGAGCGCCGTCGTCCAAGGCGGGTGGGGGTGATGGGCGCTGAACGGGTGCCGTCAGCGACCGCGCCGGCCGCCAAGACCTGGCGGTCCCGTCTTATGCGGCATCCCACGCGACGTCGCGGGCCCCAAAAAGAGGTGGAAGAGAGCCGCCAGCGCCCACCCGTCCTGCCATTCTGTCGGAGCGCGGCTCGGCCATGGCCGCCCAGCGGGCGACCAGCACATGGGACCCTGGGCTGCCTTTGAAAGGGCGCCCCTCTGCGTGACCAGTGCGACACGTCGACAGCTGCAGACTACGGATGCACGGAGTGCTCCTGGTGTGGGTGGGTCCCAGGAGCGGTGCCGTTCCCACTCTCCAGCACCAAAAAACAGGCGACTATCAGGGTGTGTCCTACCTAGCGAGCATGATTGGTCAAGTCTCTCTCCTCGTGCACGCCATTGGCTGTGCCGAGGCTCTCCCGCAAAGCATTCTATCTGGAACCACTGAGGTCGACACAGTACTGTACTTTCTTCACGTGACAGGCTAAATTGGTCCAGCCTTGTTCTTTGTACTGTACTGACTAACTCTTCGACGGCCAGAGATTGTAACGTTCCCATCTGAGAGCAGTGAGCTGTCTCCCCCTCTGGTTCGGCTGAGCGACGAAGCAGTTGCCGTCGGCGTCGTCCCCCGCATCGCCAAGCGCGTCTTCGTCCGCGGTCACCACTTCCCCCCCCCACATCCCCGGCAGCTGGCACCGTCCCCCTGTTCACGCCTGCACCATCTCATCATGGTGTCCGCTACCCGTGACCAGCGCGTGAAGCGCAAGGCTGCGCAGGTACGTTTTGTCGGAATGACCACGCGGCTGGATGGCGGTCGGACTGTGGCACAACAAAAGTTCTGCCTGTGGACTGGCTGCGCTGTCTGATGTACCGGTTGTTCCAGCATTCCCTCTCGCCATCGTACTTGGATGGGTCGCAGCTAATCAGACTGGTGTGGCTACCATGTCGTGCAGCTGAGCGCAATGTGGAAGCGCCCTCATGTGTTTGGGCGATTGGCGTTGCACTTTTGTGTCACGTGCGTTCTGACCACGCGTCCCTCCCCTTTGCATCGATTTTTGATTTTATTTCTTCTTTCTGCTCCGTCTTGGTCTTTGTCTGTACAGGAGACGACCACGACCATCACCAAGAAAATTGGTGGTGACAAGAATGGTGGCGAGCGCACGATCACGAAGACCGTCGGCTCCAAGTGGTACAACGCGGACAACGCGAAGACGCCCGTGGCGTCGCGCAAGCACGTCCACAAGCCCCGCAAGCTGCGGGCTTCCCTGAAGCCCGGCGCCGTCTTGATCCTTCTGTCCGGCCGTCACCGCGCCAAGCGGGTGGTTATGCTTGGCTCCCTCCCGTCGGGCCTGCTCATCGTCACCGGCCCGTACGCGATCAACGGCGTGCCGATGCGCCGCGTAGACGCTGCCTACGTCATTGCGACGTCCACCGTCGTGGACGTTTCAGGTGTTGACGTGTCCAAGTACGACGATGCCTACTTCAAGCGCACCAAGAAGCCGTCGGGCGGTGACGTGGACATGGACGAGTCGGCCAAGCGCCCCGTGCCGGAGCACAAGATTGCGGACCAGAAGACCGTCGACGCGGCGCTCATTGCTGAGATCAAGAAGGACAGCCTCCTGAAGCCGTACCTGGCATCCAAGTTCACGTTGACAGACGGGCAGGCGCCCCATGAGCTCAAATTTTAAACGCGCGGCAAGCTGGACAGGACTGGCTGCACCGTTTGTTGTCCTTGTGCCTATCTTGTCCAGAGCGTATTAGGTTTGTCAATACCCCTCCCCCCCGTTGTTTCTGGTGCGTATCGGGCCAACGATCGAGTTGCAGCGGCGGCTGGTGCACTCTGAGCGATGCGGTTGTGGCCCGCTCGTGCCGCGTGGCACACTCGGTAAGGAAGCGGGGCGCTCTACCAGTGCGTCCGCGCCCAGCCAGCAGCATCCAGATGGGAAGCGCCCGGCTTGTGTGCTGACGTGCAAGTATAACGCGCATCCTACTTTTCTGCCGACTCGGCCGACCGCGGGCTGCCTAACTGCGAAAAGGAACAACAGCGAAGAGAAAAAGAGCCAACCCGATGGAAAAAAGAGGCAACGGAGTAACACGCGCACCAAACAGGTGCCAAGGAGAAGAGGGGAGAATTTTTGGAAAGACACGCACCGGCACACAATCGCATGGACACGCCCCAGGCCCGAGCGTAACCGGAAAGGAAGGACGCCCAGCCTCGCGGCACCCCCCAGTCCGCTTAAGACGAAGACGCGTTCAGCTTGGCCGCCGCCGTGCGCTCCTTCAACGTCGTGATGATGTCCTGCGTCTCGATGAAGTCGGTCGTGAACTGGCCGCTGTTGAACGTCGGGTTGTCCATAACCACCAGGTGGAAGTTGATGGTCGTCGGCACCCCCACCACAATCGTCTCGGAGAGGGCGCGGCGGAGCTTGGCGACGGCCTGCTCCCGCGTCGGCGCCCACACAATGAGCTTGCCGAGCAGCGAGTCATAGTTGGGCGGAATGCGGTAGCCGTCCTCAAACGGCGCCAAGTGGCCGTCCCACCGCACGCCGAGGCCGCCCGGCGCGAGGAAACCCGACACCAGGCCGGGGTTTGGGCGGAAGCCATGCAGCGGGTCCTCACAGTTGATGCGCGCCTGGATGGCGTGGCCGACCAGTTTGACGTCCGCCTGGGTGAAGGAGAGTGGGCGACCTTCGGCAACGTGGATCTGCTCTGCAACCAGGTCGTAACCAGTCACACACTCGGTGACGGTGTGTTCGACTTGCAGCCGCGTGTTGCACTCCATAAAGTAAAACTCGCCAGAGGTCGTCTCGAGGAGGAACTCGACGGTTCCAGCGCCGACATAGTCAATCGCCGCCGCCGCGTCGACAGCCGCCTCACACATGCGCCGGCGGAGGTCCTCGGTCAGGGCGGGGGAAGGCGCCTCCTCCACAAGCTTCTGGTTGCGGCGCTGGATAGAGCAGTCGCGCTCGCCGAGGGCGACCACGTTCCCGTGCTTATCCGCCATGATTTGGATCTCCACGTGGCGGGGCCCCTCCACAAACTTCTCCATGTACAGCCCGCCGTTGCCAAACGCAGCCGCCGCCTCGGTCGAGCACGTCTTGAAGGCCATGTCCAGGCCCTCCTCCTCCCGCACAATCTTGATGCCGCGGCCGCCGCCGCCAGCCGTGGCCTTGAGCATGACTGGGTAGCCCGTCGCGGCGGCCACCTCCTTGCAGCTGTCCAGGGTGTGGACGAGGCCACGGGAGCCCGGTACGCACGGCACGTCGGCGGCAAGCATCGTCTCCTTGGCCGTCGCCTTGTCACCCATTTGGGTCATGGCCGACGAGGAGGGGCCGATAAAGTTGATGCCCATCGACGCGCAAATGTCGGCAAACTCAGCATTCTCCGACAGGAAGCCGTAGCCGGGGTGGATCGCTTCGGCGCCCGTTGAGACGCATGCAGCGAGGATGTTGGGCATGCACAGGTAGGACTTGGCCGACTCGGGGGGGCCGATGCAGACGGCCTCGTCGGCCATCTGCACGTGGAGGGACTCCTTATCGGCGGTGGAGTAGACGGCCACCGTCGCAATGCCGAGCTCCCGGCAGGTGCGGATGACGCGCACGGCAATCTCACCGCGGTTGGCAATGAGAATCTGTGGTCACGCCGGGGACAAGAGAGAAAGAAAGGCGAACGAGACCACTCGAGGAGCAAAGATAGACAGAAAGATAACGTCAGAAGCAGCACTAGCGCAAGTTATAACAGTTCAAGGGAGACGGCCCATCCATCATCCACCAAACCCACAGCCCCACTGTGCCAGGGCCCACAACAGTCCGACCGTCGCATCCACCACACGCCCGCGCTGCAGACAAAAACCAGACACCCCAATGGCAAAAGCAGACGTCACGGCAGAGCGATACACGTACCTTGGAAATCGGGGTCACCTCCACCGCCGTCTTCACTTCCGACACCTCGGCCGTCGGCGCCGCCGCCGTGGCCGACAGCGTCGGCCGCGCAGGCGCGCCGACCGCGCCGGCTGTCCCCGTCAGGCGGGCACCCGCAAACACGGTGCCACGAAGGCCACGGCCTGCACAGGCCGCCGTCGACCGTGACGCCCGCAGTGTCGACGGGGCGCCCCCCAGCGGGGCGACAAAGGCGACCATGGTGAGGGGGGGGGAGGGGGGGGGAGCACGCGCCCGACCGGCCTGTCCGTGCCCGGAGAGACGACACGTAGACCGCCAGCCAGTCGCGCAATGATGCGCCGGTCCAAGCGCGCGGTGGGATTGGCGTCGACAAGACGACCAATGCGGCGTCCACTGAGGGGGGGGGGGGGGGCAGGCGGGATCGACAGACGGCGATGAGGATGCGCCGCCGATGCGCGGCCCCGACACGACCACGACGAATGAACCGCAGGCCTCTGGGATTGTGCCACGTGTGATTGTGGCGGCCCGTGATCTGCACACAGGCCTTCCGGCGATATCTACCTCATTCCATTCAAGTCCCCTTTGGCGCTCGGTCACTTGAGGAGGATCAACTCGCAACCCGACCGAAGGAGCTCGTCCCGACCCGAGCCCGGTCCAGGCGCAAAGCTTCCTTGTTGGCGTTCCTCGGCCAATGGCACATCGGCAGAGCCGTGCACCATCCAATTCGAGGGTCGATTTTGAAGCAGCGCACACGAAATTTGACGTCCACGCGAAGCGCCGCAGACTCTTGCTTGACACTGGCTCTCTGAAGCTCCACTCCCTCGCAGCTGGTGCACTTGACGCTGCGGCAGACGCTGTGGCTGACGCCGTCCCGAAGCGCCGTCTCCCGGTGACCAGACTCGCATCCCTCGCAGGCGCACGCCACCCCAACCCCCGCCCGCCGCTGCCGCTGTCTGCCGGTCCCGCCCCCGGGTGGGTGGCGCAAAGCCGCGAGGGGTCTGCCGGCCGCCGCTGCCGCCGCCGCCGCCACCGCCGCCGCCGCGCGCCGCCTCTGCGCGGCCGCGGGCCGGGCTTGGCGCGGCGCGACGCGGCGCGGCGTGGGGAGGGGAGGGGCAGCGCCACGGCGGGCGGTCGCCTGTTTCCAATCCACCGCCGTCTGCGGTGGGCGGCCGGTGCCTGGGGGAGGGGCGCGTGGGGGAGGCGGCCGGTGGCGGAGGGGGGGTGGCCCCTGCGGTGGAGGAGGAGGAATGGACACACGCGCCGGGGGGCAGCGGCCGCCCGTAGCGTGTGGCGGCACCGGCCAGTGGTCTGGCGCGGCCGCCGCCAGCACGGCAGCGGTGGGGATGGCGTTGACGCCGGGGCGCACCCCTTTCCCCCCCCCGCGTGCCGCACGCTTTGATTACAATGCACACTGATATCGCACGATGCCGCGCGCCGGAGGCGCTGGGGTTGGCCTGCCCGGCGTTTGATCGCTGCGCACGTCGGTCACGACGGCTCATTGCCTGCTTGGGGGGACCGATGGGGTGGGGTAGCCGCTCAGAGGGTGGCGTTGATACAAGAGGTGACGGTCGACGCAGTTTCCTGCCTGGCAACTCAGCGGGCTCATTGCGTATCATGCACCCCCTCTCGCGTGCGCCGCTTGAACGGGACCCGACCCGCCTCGTTTCCAACATCAACGCCGACACACCTTCAACGATCCCCGCTACCGTCTTGGTTGTTCCTCCTGCCCCTTACCCCCATCTCCCTCGCCCTCTTTGCCCCTTCCCTCCCCCCGTCCCCCCACGCCGGGCAGCCATGAACAGACTGGTGCGCCAACGAGATGCCGGGGTCCTGCTCCCCCCGTGCGACCTGGCGGCGATCAGCCCCGCGACGGTCACGTCCGACGACTGGTGGCGGCTCGACGGTCCGCCGCTCGGCGGCGGCGACGGCGGCGGCAATGGCGGCGGCAGCGACAGCGGCGACGCGCGGCCGTCGGCCAAACCGTCGTCGGCCGCGCCCGTCGATGAGCCGACCAGCGGCGTCGCGTCGCCGCTCCTCCTCTCGGCCGCCGGCGCGGCGCTGGCGTGTTCCCCGTGGGACGTGCCCGCTGACGAACACAGCTTGCTCAGCTGCGCGGGGATGGGGCTCGCTTGGGCCGACGGTGCCGCGGCGGGCGGGGACGCGGGGGGGCTCGGGCCGACCGCCGACTTGCCCTTCCTCGCCTTGCCCCCAACGTCGGGTGGCGTCCATGCCGCCGCCGCTGTCGCCGCCGCCGCCGCGCCGCCGCCGCGGGTGGCGGCGCCCGCCGCGCCCGCCGCCAAGGCCTATACGTACGGCGCGGTCGCCGCGTCGCCCGACGCGGGCAGCGATGTGACGCTGTTTGACGAGGCGCCGCGGCGGTGTGCCGCTGCCGGCGTCGTGGCCTCTGGAGACGACATGACGAGCTTTGCGGCACTCCTCGGGATGGACCAGACGCCCATGGCGGTGGTGGCTCCGCCGCCCTTGCTGCCGCCGGTGACGTTGCCGCCGTCGCGGGTGGCAACGCCCGCCGCCACCACCGCCGCCGCCGCCGTCGCGGCATCAGCCAGGCAGACGTCCGCCACGCCCCTCCCATCGCCGCCACCGACGCTGTTGTTGTCGACGGAGCTGCCCGACGCCATTGAGTCCAAGGTGCGGGAGCTCGAGCAGCTCATCTTTGCCGAACCGCTAGTGGCGCCGTCGGCCGTCGCCCTTCCACCGCCTCCGCCGCCGCCGCCACCACCGCCGCTGCCGCCGCCGCCGCCACCGACGTGGCGGGTGCCGGCGGCGGCACCGCCTCCGCCCGCCCGCCGCGTCGCCGCGTCGGCCGCGTCACTCGACTCGCTCGAGAGCGACCTGTGGTTGGCCGCCCCGCGGTTGGGGTCGGCGGTGGTGGCGCCGCCAGCGGTGCCGCCGCCCCCTCCCCGACCTCCCCCCCCCCCGCCGCCGTCCGCCTTCCCGTGGACGACGCCCGCCGGCGGCCCGCCGGTGCCCGTCACCCACGTCGAGTCGGAGGAGGACACACCGCCACCGGGCGCACGCGGCGGCGGGTGCGACGCGGACGAGGGTCGGCCGCTCAAGCGGGCCAAGCGGGCCGTGCCTGCCCCACGCCCGCGCCGCTCGCGCGTCGGCGCCAAAAAGGCGGGCGGTGCGGCGTCGGCTGCCGCCGCCGTCGCCGCTGCCGCCGCTGCTGCCGCCGCGGCCTCGGCGGTTCCCGCCAAGGCGCCGTCGGGCGCGGCGGCCGGTCGGGGGGGGAAGCGTGCCGCGTCGGCACGCTCCCATGCCCCCTCTGGCGGCTCGCGTGGGCTCGGCAGCAAGGCGGCGGCGGTGCCACCCCGCCCGTCGGCCGCCTCTGCCGCCGCCGGCCGCAAATTCGGGCCCGCCACAGGCGTCACCGCCGCCGCCACCGCCACCGCCACGGCCACCGCCGCCGCGCCCGGCGGGTCGGCAACGGAGGAGCTGACAGAGGAGCAGCTCAAAGCGCTGCGCGCGGAGAAGAACCGCGAGTCGGCGCGCCGCAGCCGCGCCAAGATTAAGGAAAAGGTGGCGGCGATGGAGGCGCGCCTACTGGATCTGTCGGGGGAGAACGCAACGTTGTTGGCATTGATGGAGTCGCTGATGCCGGGCGGGCGCTTGCCGCCGACGGACGGGGGGGCGTAGTCCTCATTCTTTGTCCTGTCCCTTTTCTCGTTTCTAAGAGTCTTTTTCCTCTCCACTTTTGTCTTGCTCGCTTCTGCGTACAAAGAAATACTCTGTGGGTACGACGACTCTTGCCAACAGTCCGTTGTGTGCTGTCATGTCGCTGTCTCAGGTCATTTGCTTACACCACTGCGAATGCGATGACAGTGACGCCACGTCGTACAGGAACCAAAGAGTCAAGCTCTGACAGGAAAAACAGAACAAGACAAGCCGCACCGTCCCGATGCGGAGACAACGGAAAAACAGAAACTCCGTTTAGCTGGTTACTACTGATTGATCCAACCTTCTGGAGCATGTTCCGACCTCGTTTGGTATGCGTTGCGTATCACGAGAAGCTGACAGAGAGAGAGATTGGTGGCAGAGGCGCTGGCGGCCCACTTTGTAGGTGCTCACTTTCCTCCTGTCTACCTCAACATGTTGGCTTCTGAGACTGAAACGTAGCAGAGCTGTCAAGTGCAGCTAGTTGGCGGCCGCAATCACTGTCACGTTCGCGGTGCCGACGATGTTGCAGTCTTGCGCAGTACGGATAGAAAGTAGTAGAAGCAATCGGCCCAGACCTGCGACCTCCTAGAGCTGGGGGCCTGCTGAACCCACACGCGCTCCTGCATCTCAGGACGTGAGTGTGAGCGGAAGTGACGCAGGGGCAGACCGGGATTCTGTCGGCTCAAGAAGTCCCAGTCTCCTGCTGTTTCGTCAAAATATCGCGTGGCGGAGCACGGGACATGACGCTGGCCCCATGGGTCGGCGGGGACCTGCTGCGGAGCTCGGCAACAGTCACGCTGCTCTCCGCTGCCGATACAATGCACTGTGTCACCAACAGGTCCCTGCGCACTTTTCCGGGCAAGACAACCATGACGCCAAGAAGTGTCGCCAAGACACCTACCTCCTGTTCAGTGCACGCCACGGTCGTCAAGTAGGCAGTTTCCCACTGAAAGACGCCCGAGCTGTACAGCCCCCGGTGTGATGGAGCCGTAGGGATCCTTCCACCCTTTGGAGCCTCTTCTGGAAGAATTCCCACTGGACCGACCTCCATATGCTGTGTGGAGGGAGCCACGAGCCCCAACGTCCCCTGCGCGTCGGTGCCCATCCGGTTGAGATCAGGACTGCCGCGTCGCCATCAGGTCGCAGATTTTTTCTCCCCGAGAGGTGCAACCCCCTGTTTTTCTATCTCTGGTTGACAGGGGGACCGGCTCCTGGTAGTCTACTGCCGACTCGCCCGCCGACCCACCCTCTGGCCCGCCCCGCCCCGCCCGCCCGCACCCACTCGGCCGCCGCGCCTCGTGCTCCCGTGTCCTTGCTGGTTCTCCCCTCCCGCCCGCACCGAACCGGCGGGGCTTGGTGACACCCCCCGCTCGGCTTCCCACCACCCCCGTGGTGGCCGCCACGCCTCCCGAGTTGCCGCACCGAGCGTGGGCCCGGGCCTCGCGCGGGTGCGGCAGCACGCGGCACAGCTGGACTGTTTTTTCACTGACCACACGACAAGCCTCCTCCACCCCACACCCCGGCCGGCCGTGCACGGCATCTGGCCTGCCGAGACCGTCCGCCCGCGCCGTGCCGCCCCGATCATCTGCCAGACCGACGCAGGCGCACACGCGCGCCCGCCGCGGTCGACCCCGCCTCGGCCCCAGAAACGGGCGCCCCGGGGCCCGCCATTCCGCCGCCCGTGGATCCCCTGCCGCTGCCACCTGGCCGTTGTTGGAGCAGAGCCCACGCCGCGGCTGACGGCGAGTGGGCGACTGCGGACGCCACGAGGCGTGGAAGTGGCCATGCGGGAGGGGAGGGCGGGAGGCGGGGCAAGGCAACGTCGTCCAGAGGGCCCGCGACCGCCGCAGCCTGAGACAGGACAGCTTCCGGGGCAGCCAAGGCCACACCGGCCGCGCCCCGAGCGGCTTGCTACTGGAAGAAATGGCGCAGCGGCACCGAATCCTCCGGTCGGCCGTCGCTCTGCCGGCCGCCCAGTGCCAGTCCTGGCCGCCTGCGCGGCGGCGAACCCAGCCCTGGTTCGGAACCCCCCGCGCATCACAGCGCCGAAATCCGGTTGGCCGGACGACTGGGGCCGGGCAGCGCGTTCCTGTGTTGCACGCCGTGGCGGCGGTTGTGGCTCGGGCCCGCCTTCCTACGCGTCTCCGAGGGGCCCCCCTCCTGCGGCCTCGCCGGGGAGGGTGACCGCGCTTGCGTGCCAGCACGCCGGTGTTGCAGCCCGTCCGGTCGGCCTTCTGACAGGGTGTGTTGCGTGTGTGGGTGAGGGCCCGCGTCGCCAGCTTGCACACGCTGTCCCGTCCCGGCGCCTGTGCCGCAAACCCCCCCCCTCATCCGTGCCAGACAAGGTTTCGGCGAGGCGCGCAGCGACGGCGACGTCCACGCCCGCCACCCACTCACCGGCGCGACCGCCACGCACGCCGGTCACGTAGCGTCGCGGGCCCGCCGCCGGGGCAGCAGCGCGGGCGGCTGACGCACACCGCGGCTGTGCTGTTTGGCGACCGCTGCACACGTCGCGCACCGGCACGGCAGCAGCCGCGGCACGCGTGCCGGTGAGGGCATTTTTTGGTGGCGGAGGGGGGGGGGGGTGACACACAGCCGGCCAGCGTGTGCCTCCGGTTGGGGGGCGTGTGTGTTCCCTCTCCGCGAGGGCCTCTGCGGTGGGGGCGGGCGGGGCTGCCTGTGTGTCGGCGCGCGCCGACTCCCAGATCCGCGGCGCGTGGCGGCCCGCGGCCGTCCGGTGGTGCCGCGGCCGTTGCGCGGCGGCACTGCCGGTGTGCACGGCTGTTGTTTTTGGTTTGGGGGGGGGGGGGGCGGGGGGGGGGGGGGCGGGGTCTTTTTCCCTTGCGTATCCCACGTGCCCGGCTGCCCAGGCGGGTCCCGCGCAGACCGACGCGGCGGGGGTGGTGGCGGCGCCCACACCCCACCCCACCCGACCCCCCCTCCGCGCCAATCCCTGACCGAGGGTCTCGCGCTCCGAGCTGGTGCCGCCCGCCCGCCTGCCGGCGCGTACCGTGCCGCGCACGCCGGTGGTGACGTCCGTCGATCACCTATCGGGGCGGTCAGGTCGGCGGGGGGGGGGGGGGGTGACCACACGCGCGGCCGCGTCGCCAGCGCGGGAGCGGCGCGCCCGGCGGCCGCCCGTCAGCGACTGCGTGCGTGACGATCGTGCCGAGCGCCACGCCGTGGACGGTGGCCAAGGGAAAGAACTGCGCGGCGGGCGGTGGGGGGGTGGGGGGGGGCACCAAGAAAAAAAAAAAAAG
>Ga0115030_1000542_pt1 | contig 15726 bp, 23 predicted proteins | sample SidtaG_4_FD_87174 | JGI IMG/M metagenome (GOLD analysis project Ga0115030, IMG submission 87174) | Marine algal microbial communities from Sidmouth, United Kingdom - Sidmouth_Male1 metaG | ecosystem: Host-associated > Algae > Red algae > Unclassified | place: Sidmouth, United Kingdom | collected... | reverse complement strand
TTTTTTTTTAGGGTGATGTAGTTTGTTTTGGTGGTTAATAAAATAAGGGGGGGGTTACCCCCCGGGGCTTTGCCAGGTTGAGAGATTATGGGGAATTTGGGGTTTAGGGGGGGGCCCGGGGGGGGGGGGGTGTAAAAAATGGGCGAGAATAAAAAGGAACTTTTGTAATTACGCGCAATAGTCTAAATGGGTAATACTTATATGTATAATATATAGTAGCATATTATACAATATAAAATATTTAGCAAAATATTAGGACATCTATATTAATAATAAAATGTCTATACGTGTATACATATATATAAATATTCTAAAAAAAAAAAAACGATTATACATATATTATATAACTGTTATAAAATAGTTATACTTTTAATTAAATAAAGACACATACTGTAATATTGTTAAAAATGTATTTATTATAAAAATACCTTATTAACTATTTAACTCTTTTTTGGATATAAAAAAAAAAAGAGTTAAATAGTTACTTATAGTTTACACGAAAAAGTTTAATTTTAGCTTACTAATTAATGGAATGATTATTTTATATGCTTGAAAATATGTATTAAAATGCAGTATTTTATATTACACAACCTAAGTGGGTGTAGTTATCATAAAATAAGTGAATCAATGTGTGCCAGCATTCGCGGTTACACCCATACTTGTTTTAATTAAATTTAGTAAAATTTAAAGTGATGGTTTAATTCTGGTATAAATGCTTTACACAGGTAAAATTGGTATGTTGTAAGTAAGGGGTATGGGCATTTTAAAGGAAATTATTTATATAACCTGGATTAGATACCCAGTTAATTTAATTAAATTTTGTTACTTAAGTAGTAAAGTGGTCTAAACTTAAAGAATTTGGCGGTACTTTCACATATCAGAGGAACCTGTTGAGTAAATGATAACCCACGATTGACGTTACTCTTTTTAATACTTATGTATTGTTGTTATAAGAATTAATCTTGGGAGATTTTTTCTAAGTCTCTGTGAGAAGTAAGACAAATCAAAGTGTAGTGTATAAAAGAGTTTTAATTGGTTACAATTATTTAAAATAATGGAGCTTGACTTTTGAACGAGTGAAGTGAAAATGGATTTGTGTGTAAAATTATATAAAATATGTGGTTTGACATGTGTTCTAAAGTATGTACACATCGCCCGTCGCTCTCATTTATTGTGAGATAAGTCGTAACAAAGTAGATCTGCCGGAAGGGGGATCTTGTTAGCTAGACAGATCTTGTAAAAGTTTTTCAGTTACATTGAGAATAATTGTGGTGGGCACAATGTTTAGATTAATGGGGGTATATTTAGTTAACGTTATTAGATTTAAAGTACTAGAATAAATTTATTGTTATAACTGTGAAGATAAAATCGTATAAGCGAAGGAGATACCTTTTGTATAAGGGGCTTATAAATCTGTTTGATAGTGGGTTCCCGAACAAAAGAAAGTTAAGTAGTTTAATCAGTGTTGTTGCATTAATATTATTAAATTCTATTTGGTAAAGATATTTTATCGTTCTTTTAGATATCTGGTTCGTTGTGATTAAATACTTTAGCTCATTAGGTTGGTTTGTCTTATTTTGTGGGGGAGCTACTTGGTGAGTAAGCTTTAAGGGGTAATCTCTTAGGGCGAGTGGTTGAAATAATCAAGGTGTCATTGTTACAGATTGTAGGCTTAATAATAGCTTCAATGTATAATGTTATTATATTTTTATGGTGAAATGGGATTTAATAGGTGATTTTTTGCGTTAGGCGAAATAAGAGGAGTTGATAATTTTGTTTTATACTGTGAGCATTAGTAAGGTATTATGGTAATATTAGTTGAGATGTTATTTAAGATTTATGAATTAGGCAAATAGTCCCTAAGCTGTTTAACAAAAACATTTCCTTTGGTTGTAGTTGTAAGGTAAGGTCTGCCCACTGTGTAGATGAAGGGCCGCGGTATTTTGACCGTGCTAAGGTAGCATAATCATTAGTCTCTTAATTAGGGAATAGAATGAATGATTTAATTGGGGGCTGCTTTATTAGTTTTAGTGGTTTGAATTTTGAGTTTAAGTGAAAATACTTAAAGGGTCCTAATAGACGATAAGACCCTATAGATCTTTATTTCGTTTATGTTTCAGTGATATGGGGGTGTTACGGAAGTGTGAGCGGAGTTTTATTGGGGAAATAGAAGAATAAGCAAAATTTCTTTATGAATGTGGAGAGGAGTCTGTTAAATGATCTAGAATTTTAAATATCTAAAAAGATACCTTAGGGATAACAGCGTTATTAGTATAGAGAGTTCTTATTAATATACTTGTTTGCGACCTCGATGTTGAATTAAGATACTTTAGTGGAGCAGCGTTTATTGGAGGGGGTTTGTTCAACCTTTAAATTCTTACATGATTTGAGTTCAAACCGGCGTGAGCCAGGTTGGTTTCTATCTTTAGGTTGGATTAAGGTTAATTAGTACGAAAGGACCATTAAGCTTGAATAATTTATGTTGGTTAAGTTGGCAGAATAGTGCATGTGATTTAGATTTTCAATAAAAAATGGGATGTTTTACTTAACAGGGTGATTATGAGGGTTGCTCTGTGACTTATGTGGCGTTGTTGTGTTCTTATTTGAGTCTAGTCGTTGGGGTGTTAATCTGTGTAGCCTTTATCGTTTTATTAGAGCGTAGGGTGCTAGGATATATTCAGATCCGCAAGGGTCCTAATAAGGTAGGGGTGAGAGGGGTGTTGCAGTCATTTAGTGATGCAATTAAGTTGTTTACTAAGGAGCAGACTGTGCCTTCTTTTTCTAATATAATTATTTTTTATTTTTCACCTGTGTTTATGTTTTTAGTGGTTTTGTTTATATGGTCAGTGATGCCTATGTTTAGAAATTTTGTTAATTTGGAGTTGGGGGCAGTTTTGTTTTTTTGTTGTACAGGGGCTAGTGTATATGGGTTGCTCGGTAGAGGGTGGGGGTCTAATTCTAATTATTCTATGCTTGGGGCTATACGTGGTGTAGCACAGACTATTTCTTATGAAGTTTCTTTGATCTTATTTTTTCTTAGAGTAGTGTGTTTGACAGGGGGGTATAATTTTTTGTTGTTTCATGTTAATCAGGAATACATTAGTTATTTGTTTGTCATGTATCCTGTGTTTATTATGTGATTAATCTCAGCCCTCGCTGAGACTAACCGGACTCCTTTTGATTTTGCTGAGGGTGAGTCAGAATTGGTTTCTGGGTTTAATGTAGAGTATGGTAGAGGAGGGTTTGCTATTTTGTTTCTAGGAGAATACGCGAGAATTGTTTTTATGAGATACCTAATGGTGATTATATTTCTAGGGGGGCTTAGAAATATGTATGTTGTTAATATGTTGGGGGTGTGGTTTTGTTTTGTTTTTATTTGGATGCGGGGGACTTACCCCCGTTTACGATACGATAAATTGATGATGCTAGCTTGAAAGAGTTTACTTCCTGCTTCCTTGAGATTGGTTATGTTTTATTATCTCGTGGGGTTAGTGAAGGGCTTAGTGTAGTTGAAATTGAAAAGTAGCACACCCGTAAGGGTGTGCTACTTCTCCTGTTAAGGGAGTCCCGTTAAGGGAGGGCGTTGAAATTTATAAATGTTAGGGTGCGTGGTATTAAGCTTTACGTTGTAGGGGGCTACAACGGAGGCAGCTTCCTAGTGCTTATTTATAAAGGGAATTACGCTTAAATTTTTTTTTTGCGGGGGGGGAACGTTGAAATTTTGAAAGTGTCTAAAAACTATTAAAGGGGTTTAACCTTCATTTAATGTTTTCAAGACATTAATTCTAGCGTTTGAAATAAATAGTTGGGGTGTTAGTGTTTTAATATCTTGATTGTTGTTGCGGTTAGTATTGGGTTGATTATGAAATAGGAGAAGTACAAGATGGTTAGTACTTGTCCTGTTTCGATAAAAGGAGTTTCTACTGGGCGAGCTCCGATTCATGTTAACAGAATTACCAGGGCAATGAAGGTTCAAAAAGTAGTTTGGTTTAAATGAAAATTTATGTTGCTGGAGATGTTTAAATTATTCGTAAGGGGGAGAATTAAAAGGATGGCGATAGACAGGACTAAGCAAATCACTCCTCCTAGCTTATTGGGAATAGAGCGTAGAATGGCATAGGCGAATAGGAAATACCACTCTGGTTGGATGTGTACAGGAGTAACCAAAGGATTCGCTGGGATGAAGTTTTCTACATCCCCTAATGAGTAGGGGTAAACTAAGCAGATAGTTAATAGGGCTCACGTTATTCCTGCGATTCCTATTAAGTCTTTATATGTGTAAAAGGGGTGGAAAGGGATTTTGTTGGGATTAGTTGTGGTCCCTAAAGGATTGTTGGAACCTGTTTGGTGTAAGAACGCTAAGTGGATTATTACGGCAGCTGCTACGATGAATGGTAGAAGAAAATGGATGGTGAAAAATCGGGTAAGGGTTGCATTGTCTACGGCAAACCCTCCTCAAATTCATTGTACTAATAGAGTCCCTAGGTATGGGATGGCTGATAATAGGTTGGTAATTACAGTGGCTCCTCAAAATGATATTTGCCCTCAGGGTAACACATACCCTATAAATGCAGCACCTATCACTAGGAATAGAATGATGACACCAACGTTTCAGGTTTCTTGGAGTCGAAATGAGTGGTAGTAGATGCCTCGTCCAATGTGTAAATAGATGCAAATAAAGAATATTGAGGCCCCGTTGGCATGCAGGGCTTGGATAATTCATCCATTGTTTACGTCCCGTATAATGTGGATAATTCTATTAAAGGCTAGGGCAGTGTCATTTGCGTAATGTATTGCCAAAAAGATTCCGGTTACAATTTGGAATACTAGGCACGCCCCTAAGAGTGAGCCAAAATTTCATCATAAGGAGATATTGGCGGGGGCAGGGAGGTCTACTAGAGCGTTGTTTGCAATTTTAATTAAAGGGTGGGTTTTACGTAATGTCATATCAATAGGTAGCAAGGGATGTTAGTTAGTATTGGAGCGTAGGGGGCCTCTTTTTAGTATTACAATTCTCACTGTGACTAATAGTACTAGTAGTAAGTAAAACATTATAGTAATGATTAAAGGGGCTTGAGATGAGGAGTAGATTTTAAAAATAGATGGTAGCAGGTTGGTTTGGGCTAGTAAGATTGTCTTATCATTAAGTCAGAATAATAAGGTTCTGGTTAAAGTGATGATAATTAAGAGTGTTGTGCTTGTTGAGGTTAATATTTGTTTATCAGTGTCCAAATTGTTGGAGGCCAAGCTTGTCACATACATGAACATTACTATTAGGCCTCCGACAAACACTAGGAATAGGATTATAGAAAATCACGAAGTGTGAAGAAGGGTTTTTATTAAACAGCTTAGCATGAATGTTTGTAGCAAGATGGATAGTAGCACAAGAATAGGGGATCTTATTAGGTAAAAGAATATGGCATTCAGCATTATTAATATGGTTACTCTTATGATTATATATTTTATTAAGGTTAATAACATTAGATAATTTATTTAGAATATTGGCTTTGGGAGCCGGAGGCAATGTGTTAGCATTTCTTTTGAGAGATTTTGTAGGCGATCTAATGTTTGATTTACAAAATCAATATTTTATATTTAAATTACAAAATCGTATTACTTATTTGTTAGCGGGTGTGTTAGTGTGTGTAATTTTAGGGGTATTAAGATTTGGTAGGGTTTTGAAACACCTTCTTAGTATATTACTTAGTTTGGAGTTTTTGGTTTTAATAATTTTTTCTTTGATTGTGTTGCATTTTTATATTTTGAGAGAAGGCACTTATGTAGCGATTATTTTTTTAATTTTTAGAGTTTGTGAGGGCGCTTTGGGGTTGACTATGTTGGTTTCCATAGCTCGAAGATTCGGAGGGGATTATATTAGAAGTCTTAGACTGGCGGCGTAGTAGTTTATGATAAAAATAATTTATTCGTTGTTGTTGATAGGGATTGTAAGTGGAGCGGGCTTACGTTTGGTTAAGGCTTGATGGATTTTAGGGGTGATGGTATATTTTATCTTAGACCTTTGTATGAGAATGCCTTTGTATGAGGGGGTTAAACTGGTTAAGGGGGCTATAATATTAGACACAATGTCGGTAGGCTTGATACTTTTAAGCTTATTCATTTTGATGTTAATGTATTTGGCTAGAACTCAAGTTATTAATCTTATGAATCATTTAAGTTTATACAGAGGCTTCATGATCCTTCTTTTGGTAATTTTATTAGTGAGTTTTATTATGGGTAATTATATGTATTTTTATTTCTTCTTTGAGGCTAGCTTAATCCCCACCTTATACCTGGTAACAGGCTGGGGGTATCAGCCCGAGCGTTTGCAAGCAGGGGTTTATTTTGTGATGTACACGTTGTTCTTGTCTTTACCTTTATTGGTGGGGTTGTTGTGGTTTGAGGGGGCAGGGCTTAGTTTACTTATATGGGACTCGGTGGTGGTAGGGCATACCGTTGGGGTGGCTGGTATATTAGGGGCGTTGGCGGGGTTTATTATAGTTTTGGCGTTTCTAGTGAAGCTGCCCATGTTTTTGGTTCATTTATGGTTACCTAAGGCGCATGTGGAGGCTCCTGTCTCCGGGTCTATGATTTTAGCGGCAGTTTTACTTAAGTTAGGAGGGTTTGGTTTGATACGGATGGGTTTAAAGTTTTCAGGGGTTTTGGTTAAGACTAGATGTTTATTTGTTGGGTTGAGTTTAGTAGGGATAGTGTTTGTTGGCTTGGTGTGTTGTCGGTTAAATGATTTGAAGGCGTTGGTTGCTTACTCATCTGTTGCTCACATAGGGGCGGTTATTTGTGGTGTGTTTACAGGGTTTGTTTTCGGTTTAAGAGGGAGTTTATTTATGATGATTAGACATGGCTTGAGCTCGTCCGGTCTTTTCTGTTTTGTAAATACTCTTTATGAGCGGACTGGGAGACGTAGTTTATTTATGAATAAAGGGGTTATTAGTTTGATTCCCCTGTTCTCCTTGATGTTTTTCCTTCTGTGTTGTTCTAATGTATCCGCCCCGCCTTCAATTAATTTAATGTCGGAGATTATGTTGATTATTAGCATTAATAAATTTGAGGTATTTAATGTTGGTTTATTGGCTACAGGGTTATTCTTAGGGGCTGTTTTTACCTTCTATATATTTTCATACTCAAGTCATGGGAAGTGGTTTGGTTCTTCTTATAACTATGTAGGAGGGGTTTATGTAGAATTCCATACATTAACAATACATCTTATTCCCATTAATTTAGTAATTCTTAGGAATGAGGTGTTCTGATTAGGCTAGACTTAAGTAGTTTAAATAGTTAAAATAGGAGAGTGTGGGGCTCCAGATGAGATTTCTTTAGGTAATCTTAAGGGTTTTATTAGTGTGGAAGGAGATAATTACTCTTCCTTTTATTTATGCCTATATATTAATAGTTTTTAGAATTTTTAGAGGTTGGCTAGGGGCTAAGTTTTATATAATGAACTTTGTTTTGTTTCTAGAGTGGGAGTTGATACAGATCGGAGGTATTAAGATAGTTTATGTTCTTTTATTTGACTGAATGAGTTTACTCTTCTTGGCAGTGGTTATGTTCATTTCTTCCATTGTCCTTATTTATAGATACTCTTATATAAGAGGGGATAGGAGCGTGGGTCGGTTTATTGTTTTGGTTTATCTGTTTGTTGTGTCTATAATTTTTATGATTTTGAGCCCTAATATAATTAGAATTTTATTGGGTTGGGATGGGTTAGGGTTGGTTTCTTATGCTTTAGTTATCTATTACCAAAATGTGAAATCCGCCAATGCCGGTATATTAACAGTGTTGTCTAACCGTTTGGGGGATGTCGCTATCTTAGTGTCCATCTCTTGATTGGCTAATTTTGGGGGTTGGGATATCTTTTATCTACAATTTGTGTTTGAGGCTCAGGAATTGAAGTACGTGCTGTTTTTGGTTGTTGTAGCTGGGATAACTAGGAGAGCTCAAATTCCTTTTTCTGCATGGTTGCCGGCTGCTATGGCAGCCCCTACCCCGGTTTCTTCTTTAGTTCATTCATCCACACTGGTGACGGCCGGGGTTTATTTATTGATCCGGTTTAATGAACTCCTTGGTGTTAATTATTATTTGTTGTTGATTTCTGTGCTTACTATATTTATATCGGGGTGAGGGGCTAATTATGAGTTTGATCTGAAGAAGGTTATTGCGTTATCGACTCTTAGCCAGTTGGGGGTTATAATAATGGTGTTGTCGTTGGGGATATATGAGTTGGCGTTCTTTCATTTGGTTAGTCATGCTATGTTTAAGTCTTTATTGTTTTTGTGTGCTGGGTTTTACATTCATGCCAGCTCGGACTCCCAGGATGTCCGTTTGTTGGGGAAGTTGACGGAAAGTTTTCCTTTGGTGGGGGTTTACTTCACGGGCTGTTCTTTATCGTTATGTGGGTTTCCTTTTTTATCAGGGTTTTACTCTAAGGACCTTATTTTAGAGAGTTATTTTACTTCGGAGATGAACATGTTAATTTATGTTATGGCTTTTTTAGGCACTCTTTTTACTATAAGCTACTCAGTGCGTTTGGTGTTTTATATTTATATGAATAAGAGAATGAGTCAGTTGGTTGGGGGGTATGGGTTAGATATGTTTATATTAACCCCTATGAGTTTGTTGTTTGTAGTGTCGGTTCTTACAGGGGCGGCGTTCAGTTGAGCTTTTGTGCCTCCTGCAGCGGTTGTGCTTCCGGTTTTGGTAAGGGTATCTCTTCTGCTGGTCGGAGGGGGTTTAGTAGTATTTATCACCCGGTGTATGAGTTTTAAGAATTTTACTCCTGAGTCTGGGCTGGTGGCCGGGCAACCCTTGGAATGGTTTTTCGGTATGATGTGGTATCTTCCTTTCTTGTCAACTTTGAACTTCATAGGAGGGTTGGGGTTAGGCAGGGCCTATTTAAGGCAGATGGATGGAGGGTTTTTGGAGTACACCGGTGGTCAAGGCGGGTTGAAATATATTTCTGGGGTGTCGTCTTTAGTAGATAAGTGAAATAGAACTAATATGAGGATTTATATGTACCTTGTGGTTATATTTGTGGTCGTTATAATTCTCATGGCATACTTAAATAGCTTAATAAGAGTATAGCATTGAAGCTGCTAGGGTAAAGATGTCTTTTTTAAGTGTCCTTTAAACACTTCTAGGTCGTGTGCCTTCACCATGAAAAGGTGCCGTTCTAGCTTAACTAAAAAAGGAGAAATAAAAATGGAGTTCAACCACTTATGCCTGAAGTTAGCGGCTTAGACATGAGCCTCTTTTTTCTTTAAATGGCGTCTTAATGAGGCGCTAGCTGCCATTAACAGTGGCATTCTAAAATTAGATTCATTTAAAGTAAGGCTATCTTGTAGCAAAATTCAAGCCGAAATTGAAGGCGATTTTCGCTTCTTACTACGAGGAAAGCCTACAAGGTAAGCTCCTTCTGAATGCAACCCAGATGTTATATTATAACTATATCCCCACATTAGCCAGTTGAGGGCTCCTTCATTTCATTCATAGAATAACCCGAGAATGAGGATGATAAGGAATAGCAGCAATATTAGACTGAGGTTTGTAAGGGAGGCACTTCAAGTTAATAGTAGCGGAGCGGGCAGGATTAGAGCGATTTCGATGTCGAAGATTAGGAATACCAGTGAGATTAAGTAGAACCTTAGTGAGAAAGAGTTTCGGGGGAGGGTTTTAGGGTCGAACCCGCATTCAAAAGGGCTGGGCTTTTCCCGTGATAAGTAATTTTTCTTATATAAAATCAGGTTCGCTATAATTAGGGTTAAAGGGAGTACGGTACTGAGAATGAAGATTAGGGTGATTACGGGCTCCCTTTTGGGGTTGCTCGATTGGAAATCGAGTATAATATGTTATATTAAGCACGTTAGATATATGCATTTGTTGGTGCTAGAGGGTTAGCTACCTCATCAGTATATATTTACATATAATAGGAGTCATACCACATCTACAAAGTGCCAGTACCAGGCCGCTGCTTCGAAGCCGAAATGGTGTATACTTGAAAAGTGTCCTCTTATTATGCGTAGTATACATACTACTAAGAATGTTGTTCCGATAAGCACGTGCAATCCATGGAAGCCTGTAGTTACGAAAAAGGATGTCCCATAGGCGGAGTCCGCGATAGAGAATGAGGCTTCAAAATATTCTACGGCTTGAAGCAAGGAGAAGTATACTCCAAGAAGAACGGTTAAAAAAATAGCTTGTACTATTTGGGTGTGGTTGTTTTCCATAAGGGCGTGGTGTGCCCAGGTTACGGTGATACCTGAGGAGAGTAAAATCAGGGTATTTAATAAAGGTACTTGGGTTGCGTTAAAGGGGATGATGCCTATTGGGGGCCAGAGAAGCCCTACTTCCAGGGTTGGTGATAGGCTGTTGTGGAAGAAGGCTCAGAAGAAGGAGAAGAAGAAAAGGACTTCAGAGGCAATAAACAGGATTATCCCTCATCGTAGGCCCTTACCTACGTAAAGGGTGTGCAACCCTTGGAAAGTGCCTTCACGAGTGATATCTCGTCATCATTGGTATGTGGTGAAAATCAAGGTTAGTACCCCCAGATAAAGTAAGTCTCTTAAAGTAAGAGTGAATCATTTGACGATTCCCATTACTATGGTGAATGCAGCGAAAGACGCTAGGATGGGCCAAGGTCTAGGGTCCACCATGTGGAAAGTGTGGTTACTTTTAATTAACATGTCTACTAGATTAGTGAACTACTTCGCTAGAATAGAGAGTAGATAAAACAGTGAATACATAGGCTTGGATTAGGGCTACTGCCACCTCCAATACCAAGAGAGCTATTTGGAGTATTAGTATAATTATTACTATTGAGGAGGAGCAGGCGGCGGTTTGGTTCCCCAAGAGGGTTAGTAGCAGGTGCCCCGCGATTATATTGGCTGATAATCGTACAGTGAGGGTGCCAGGGCGGATAATATTTCTGATTGTCTCAATGAGGACCATAAATGGTATGAGTAGGTTAGGGGTGCTGACTGGTACTAAGTGGGCAAACATATGCTTAGTGTTGTTAAGCCAGCCGTATAACATAAAAGCTAATCATAGTGGGGCGGCGAGGGCTAGCGCTATGACCAAATGTCTTGAAGCTGTAAAAATGTAAGGAAACAGGCCTAGAAAATTGTTGAAGGCGATAAATATCAAAATGCAAATAAAGATTAAGGTGGCCCCTAAGGAATGGGAGCTTAAAAGATTTTTGAGCTCCAAATGCAGTGAATGGGTGGTGGATTTGGTCAAGCGCAGGAGACGATTATTCACGATTCAAAGGCTTCTTGGTAGAAGTAGTAAGATTAAGAAAGTTCTTATTCAATTAGAGAATATGAGGTTTGAGGCGCAAGGGTCAAAGCTGGAAAATAGATTAGTTATCATGTTCATCTGAGATGGGTTGAGGACCGAAGGGTTTTCTTTAATGCTGACCCCTGGGGGTGATAAATAGGAGGGAGAAAGTATATTTTGGTTAGGATGATTACTGTGGTCGCGGTGAATACTAAGGATATTAAAAGTCAATTGATGGGGGACATTTGAGGCATAAAAGAATACCTGAAGGGTGTTTTAAAAATGACATTTTTATATTTTGCTGTTAAATTAATTCTTTATATGCTTCATTAAAAATACACGTGACATATTATAAATGGTTTAAGAGACCATTGCTTACTTTCAGCCATCTAATGAAGTGTTACATTCTAAAGGTTTTTATTCAATGGATAAACTTGTTAGGATGGATACTTTCCAGAACGATGGGTATAAATCTGTGGTTAGCCCCACAGATTTCGGAGCATTGGCCAAAATACAAGCCCGGTCGATTGAGCATGAAATTTAGTTGGTTAAGTCGTCCTGGGATTGCGTCCACCTTAACTCCTAGGCTAGGGACGGTCCATGAGTGAATTACGTCGGCCGCGGAAATTAGAGCTCGAATTTGGGAGTTAAATGGTAAGATCAGTCGACTGTCGACATCTAATAGCCGGAAGCTGTCAGGTGATGGTTCTGGTTTCATAAAGGAGTCGAATTCAATGTCTGTAAAGTCGGAGTATTCATAAGACCAATATCATTGATGCCCTATTACTTTAATGGTTAAAAGAGGGTTGAACACTTCGTCTAGCATATAAAGAAGCCGAATGGAAGGGGTGCCGATAAAGATGAGGATGAAAGTGGGTATAATTGTTCAGAAGAGCTCCAAGGGTTGGGATTCAATTATGATTTTGTTAATCTGGTTTGTCAGAGAGGTGGATATCATAGTGTAGGAGATGATAACTGTGATGAGGATTAGGATAGTTATTACGTGGTCATGGAAGAAAATCAATTCCTCTATTAAAGGGGAGCATGCATTTTGGAAACTTAGGGCGGAGAATGAAGAAATTTTTAAAGGAACCAAGAGTTCATACATGAAGCTTAAGTTCAGTGCACTAATCTGCCACATTAAATATATACTATATTTAATAGTAAATCATATTGAGTTCTGAGTAGGTGTGTCTTGGAGTGGGGTAATTGTGTATTCATTCTACATTAGACGACGAGAGTGTTGTGAATAGGACAGGACGATTAGAGGTCAAGGCTTCTCATACAATAAAAACAAAGAGCATAACGGCTATTAAGGAAATGTAGCTACCTACTGAAGACATGGTGTTTCATGTAGTGAATGCGTCAGGGTAGTCTGAGTAGCGGCGAGGCATACCGTTCAACCCTAAGAAGTGTTGGGGGAAGAAGGTTAAGTTAACCCCCACAAACATTATAATGAATTGGCTCTTTAATCAGTTGGGGTTTATAGTTGTTCCTGTAAATAAGGGGAATCAATGAATCAGGCCTGCCATGATGGCGAACACAGCGCCCATAGATAGGACGTAGTGGAAATGGGCTACTACGTAATAGGTGTCATGAAGAATAATGTCGATTGAAGAGTTGGCCAGTACAATTCCTGTTAGTCCCCCAATAGAGAATAGGAAAACGAATCCTATGGCTCATATTAGGGTTGGGGTGAATGAGAGATTACTGCCCTGAAGGGTGGCGATTCATCTGAAGATCTTTACTCCTGTAGGGACGGCAATGATTATTGTGGCTGTGGTGAAGTATGCTCGGGTATCTACGTCTATACCCACCGTAAATATGTGGTGAGCTCATACGATAAACCCTAATACCCCAATGGCTGTTATGGCGTAAATTATCCCTAGTTGGCCAAAGGTTTGTTTTTTGCCTCTTTCGAAGGTAATAATGTGGGAAATTATACCAAACCCAGGTAGGATTAAAATGTAGACTTCTGGGTGACCGAAAAATCAGAATAGATGTTGGTAAAGGATGGGGTCACCTCCTCCAGCTGGGTCGAAGAATGATGTGTTGAGATTGCGATCTGTTAGTAATATAGTGATCGCTCCGGCTAGAACTGGTAATGATAGGAGTAATAAGATGGCTGTTAGAAATACGCTCCACACGAATAGAGGTATTTGGTCTCAAGTTATTCCTGCTGAGCGTATGTTAATAATGGTTGTGATAAAGTTTACAGCCCCTAAGATAGAGGAGGCACCGGCCAAATGGAGACTAAAAATAGAGAGATCCACAGAACTCCCCGCATGAGCTAAGTTTCCTGAGAGGGGGGGGGTAGACTGTCCATCCTGTTCCAGCTCCTCTTTCTACTAATCCTCCTGCTAGTAGCAGGGTCAAGGAAGGAGGGAGAAGTCAGAAGCTCATATTATTTATTCGAGGAAAGGCCATGTCGGGGGCCCCAATCATTAGTGGGACTAATCAGTTCCCGAAGCCCCCGATTATGATGGGTATTACCATAAAGAAGATTATAATAAAAGCATGGGCTGTTACTATGACATTGTAAGTTTGGTCGTCTCCGATGAAGGAGCCGGGTTGTCCCAATTCTAGACGAATTAGGACTCTTAGTGCGGTACCTACAAATGAGGCTCAGCCACCAAGAATAAAATATAAGGTGCCGATGTCCTTGTGGTTTGTTGAGAAGATTCATTGTATAAATGAAATGGCTGAGGGAGGCATTAAACTGTAAATTTAATTACGAAACCTAGGGTTTCTTTCATTAGGCGGAGAAATTAGTTTAGGTAGAATAAAAGATTGCAAGTCTTTAGGGGCTTGTTGGGGCATTTTTCTAAAGTTTATAGGATCACAACCTATATTAAAAGCTTTGAAGGCTCTCAGTTTATTTAACTTAAAACAATAGAGGGGGCATTCTATTGTTTGGTTATAAACTGAGATCTTGGGGGCTATGTAGCTAAAAGTAGCATAGGGATTATAAAGCTTCCTAAGATGGAAACTGAGGGGAAGAATATTAGAATAGATGTTGATAATGTGGTTTGTAAGTTGAAGAAGTGAGGGGAGATAGGGCTAGCGAATAGAATGGTGTATATTACACGTATGTAGAAATAGAAAGCCAAGAAAGACGCTGCCACTATAACGGTGATTAGGGTGATGGTGAAGCTGGATTTTAAAAGTACAGTCAGGGCTATTGCTTTGGCCACGAAGCCGAGGAATGGGGGCATTCCCGCGATTGATAGTATATTTACAAGGAGGATAATTTTTTTGAATCAAGGTATTTTTATAGCGTAGAAGCTGTTTAAGGTTAATGAGTTTATTTGAATAAAGAGGTATGAGACTGATAAGGTTAATATGGCGTATGTGACAAAATACATAAGTCAGGCTATTTCATGTGTTATAATCAGGCTTATTATTCAAGAAGAGTGGATTATTGAGGAGTACACTAAAATCAATTTAATATTAGTTTGGTTGATTCCCCCCAGAGCACCGATAACGGCAGAGGTGAAGATCGCCAAATAAATAATGGAGTTGTTTAAAAAGCAAAGTATGACCAGGGGGGCGATTTTTTGTCAGGTCAATACTAGAATACATTGGGGCCATGCGGAGCAGGCGATTACTTGGGGGAATCAAAAGTGGAGGGGGGCTGCTCCAGCTTTTAGTAGTAGTATCAAGGAAAAAACTAATTCCGTTACGGGGGAAAGGCTAAACGGTTGGGTTGAGGCGCTCAGGGTGACGAACAGGATTAGGATTGTTGAGGCGATGGCTTGCACCATGAAGTATTTAATAGATGCTTCTACTGATGGGTAGGTTATTTTGTTAATAAGAATGGGGGCAATTCTTATTAAGTTAATTTCTAACCCTATTCAAGCTGCGAACCAAGACGAAGAAGAGAGGGTGAGGATGGTTCCTAGAATTAAAGTTGGGAGGAAAATCAATAGCTTAGATGTAATTAAAATTAAAAAGAAGGGAATTTAGGGTCCCTATAAGTGGGGTATGAACCCAATAGCTTAGTTAGCTTATCTTTTTATGAAAAGTGAAAGGGAATGGTCTTTGCATAGAGTATAATTTGGTGTTAAGGCACATTAGTTTTTGAGGCTTAAGGAAACTAGTCATTTAGTTAATTATAAAAAAATTAGGTAAGTGAAGTTTAATAACAATAGCATTCAACTATATTTTCTACTCCATCAGAATAACCCTTATTTTCAGGCATGTTATTAATGTGTTTTCCGTGTACTTTATTAAAACTTATCTAGCTTTGGAACTTTCACATAGAAGAGAGTAGCGAAGTAAAAGTGAAAATGGTTAATGCTAAATTGTTGTTTTTTAGGGTGTAGTAGATTGTCTTGGTGTGTAATATAAGTAGAGGGTGGTTACCCTCCGGAGCTCTGCCAGGTTAGAGCATTATGGAGAATTTGGGCTATAGGGCGAGCTCCGGGGGGGGGGGGGGGG
>Ga0115030_1000541_pt1 | contig 15739 bp, 15 predicted proteins | sample SidtaG_4_FD_87174 | JGI IMG/M metagenome (GOLD analysis project Ga0115030, IMG submission 87174) | Marine algal microbial communities from Sidmouth, United Kingdom - Sidmouth_Male1 metaG | ecosystem: Host-associated > Algae > Red algae > Unclassified | place: Sidmouth, United Kingdom | collected... | reverse complement strand
CGCGGAGGGCCCTCTTGGATGAGAAAAATGGGGGGCCGCTCAGCGTCCTCCACGTAAGCAAACGTGGCATATTCCGTTTGGGGTTTCAGAACTTGGGGGAGACGTTGTTGGGTGTGCTCTTAGGGGCGCACGACGCCCAAATGACGCCCTGGTGACGCCCTTAATGATGCCCTTAACGACGCCCTGGGCGTTCTGAGCAACCCTAATGCAGACTGCCACCTCTGAAACGGAGAGCAAGTCCCGTGATCTAAGTATATGTGTGCATCACTACACTGTCCCAAAGGCCAGGGAAAACGCGCATGTCTCATTTTTGGGACTCGCACCATATCCAGGGTATTTCCGCGAACGCGTTTTCAGTAGTAAGAGCCCTACTGGATTGTTTTAGTAGCCGTCGATGCAACATGGCCTGGACCTTCGTGGCGTCGCTGGCGTCAAGCTGTGTGCCAGCAACTGGGGACGGCCGCGTTGCTGTTGATGCCCTGTCGAAGGAGCGCTGGTTGCTCCGATGGCGGCTCCTCGTGCTCTTTCGCCGGTTGCACAACGATTGTTTCTGCGGTCCTGCCGCCGATCCACCGTCCTGTCGGCGCCTCTACCAAGTACGTCGAGACCCGCAGTGACACAGCGCCATCTGTCAGACTGCCGCACGAGGTGTCTCCTTACCTCCTTGGGTGTCGCTGTGGCAGCTTCACCTCACTCTCTTTCCCGCTATACCCACAGCTGCGGACGCAGCCGCCGGTCGGTCGCCACCACCGCTGCTGCGACCGGCCCGTCCGCCACCACCGACGACGGCGGCGACCGCGATGACGATGGTGTCGAGGAGGACGAGTTTGCGGACATTGGCTTTGAGGACGAGGAGGAGGAAGCGGACCTGTCCATAGACGACACCTCCGAGATGTCGCTCTCTCCCACCGAGTTGGAGGACGCCGCGTCTATGACGCCCGAACTCGCCGCCGAGGTGGTGGCGCGGATGGTGCAAGCTGCGACTGGGGGTGGGAATGGTGTCGCCGCTGCCGCAGGCGTCGCCGCCGCCGCCACGTCATCAACGTCGGACGGCGCGGGCAGCGATGCGACTGCCGCCGTCTCTGTTAGCGAGCCCGCGCCCTCGGGCCGTGCCCGCCCCGCCCTCACCGCCGAGGCAGTGACGATGCTCCGGGCGGCCACCCTCCAATCCCACACCGTCTTCCAAGCCGCGGAGCTGCCCGACCCGATTACCCGCAAAGTCACCGCGTACGTGGACGTGGAGCGCCTCGGCCGGTGGGTGTCCCAACCGACACTCGCAGCGGTGTTGGCGCTGGCGGGCCTCCGCTACCGCTCCGCCGAGGCGGTGATCAAGCTGCCGGTTGACCGCCATCCGACCGCCGATGCCAACCGGGCGGCTGCGGTTGTGTTGATGGGGAAGCTGCTTCGGGCGGCCAAGGCGAGCGTCGGCGAGCCGCTTGCCGACGAGCGGGGATTGCAGGGTGGTTGGGCGGGGGTTGCCGCGGAGGTGGAACGCCAAGCGGCGGCGGACGGGGATGAGGACAGCCCGGGGCTGCTGGCGGTGGCGGCGAAGGAGTGGCAGGACATCCAGGCAGCGAGGAGATTCAAGCGGGCATAAGCGAGCCAGATGTGGAGTATGCATTCTGTGTCTTGGTATGTGGCATGGACGGCTATCCGTGTAGCGACTGCCCGTGTGTATTCTGTTTGCGACCTTTGCAATGGCGCCCTGAAGGTGACCGCCAAGCTCCTGTCAAAAAACCGCGTAGATACAGTCCGTTGTCTGTCCAGTGAAACCCATGACGCCCGCTGTGCGGGGAGAGCCCAAAGGGCAAAAACAAACGAGAGGTGTGAGTAACGCGGGAGGTGGCCTTGGCGGCAGTAAGATTGTGAAACATGCAACAAGCGGCAAGGTACTGCCCGGAGGCGCTATCTAAAGGAACCGCGTTCACCACGTGCACAAGTGCCCTGCCTAACGGCGGCACCCCCCGCCCCTCCACACCGGATCGACGATCGCCTAAGACGAGGGGACCAGCTCGACGTTAGCCAGCTGCGACTCGAGCCCAGCCACGTCGCGGTTGACACGCCGCTTGTCCTCTTGTTGTTCATAGTGCCTCTCAAATGTCCGGTAGCACTCGCGCTCCAGCGAGTGTTCGACCTGCGCAAGCTTGCGCTTAAGCACGGACGTTTCGCCCCAGCCGAGCGCGCGCAGGTGACCGAGGTAGACTGGGTTGGGATCGCGGACGGGCACCGAGTTTGCCGCTGACTCGGCGCTCATGAACGGATCGGGCACGTCATAGAAAACGACCAGCCGTGGACGCTGGGAGGTGAACCAGGGGTGCGCCATGACTTCCTCGAGGGTGAGACGTGAACGAGGGTTCGCCGTCAGCATGCCCAGCAGTAGAGACCGTACCTCAGAGGGGATGGAGGGTGGTAGGGTCAGCTTGGCAGCTTGCACTTTGGCGAGCAGACGTGAAAAGTTGTCATCGTCAAACGGGAGGGAGCCGGTCAGCAGCGCAAACAGCAGCACCCCGCACGACCAAACGTCTGAAAGGTAGCCGTCATACGACTCGCCCGAAATGATCTCGGGCGACGCGTAGTGTGCGCTGCCGCAGGCCGTCTCGAGGAGGTTCCCCACCGCCATGGTCGCCAGCCCGAAGTCCACCAGCTTGACGACGTTGTTGGGAGCGAGAAGCAGGTTCTCGGGCTTGATGTCCCGGTGGCAGATGAGCCGTTTGTGGCAATACTTGAGGCCGTGGATGACCTGCTGGAAGATGTCGAGCGCTTCTTCAGGGGGAAAGCAGCCGCGGGTGATGAGGCGGTCAAACAGCTCCCCGTGAGGACAATACTCGACAACCAGCAACAGGTGGCCGTCCGTCTCGTACAGCTCGTAAAAATCGATGACGTTGGGGTGAGAGCGCATCATTTTCATGACAGCAATCTCGCGCTGGATCTTCCTCCTCAGCGACGGCTTCTTGCGCAGCAGCTCTTTGCTAATGATCTTGATGGCAACCACCTCCCCGGTAGACTCGTTGACTGCGCGCTTGACCTTGCCTACAAAACAAAGAAACAGAGAAAGATACAACAAGAGCACAGCGCACAAGACGCTCAAAAACACGCTGCACAAGCGATGGAACAAGGCAACATCAGTGGCACGTTCCCCACAACGACGAGTCCGAGCGACCTCTCGCAGTTCAGCATTGCCCAACGCATTCCTGCCACGGCAACACAGCCCCACCAACTAATCACCGAACAGCGCAATTCAACGTACAAGTCGAACCCGTCCCCAGGGTGCGTCCGAGAGTGTAGGGTCCAATGCGAGCTTGCCCACTCCGCCCACTCTCTGGCGCAGGGGCCACCGCCTCCACCGCGGCGGCCTTCACCTCCCCCTCCCCTCCGCCCTCGGCCGCTGCCGTCGCCGCAGCCGACGCGGCGACGGCCGCAACCGCCTCGACGGGCGGGCAGTCCGTGCCAGGTGCCGGCAGGTCAATCCCAGGTGTCGCCCCCGGCGCCGCCATGGCTGTCGGCGCGCCGCTCATAAGGGGCAAACAGGTGCTCGGGATTGGCTGTCCTGCCGTGGAGCCGAATGCACTCAAGAGATTCACCGCCGATACCGTCGTCACCTCCGATACCGCCTACGTCGAGTCCACTCTGTGCCAGCAAGTGCCCACTGTACAGACAGCTGCCGCGTCCCGCCGCGATAGCGGATTTCCTACCAAGTACGGCGCTGCCGACCACTCACTCGGCTCCTGAGCGGCGTGCGTCAGCAGTGGCCACCCCACTCACCACCACGCGCACCCTCTCCGCTCAGCTACCCACACACGTCAGCCCGAGTCGTCGATGCCCCCTCCTACCGCAATGTGCACCCCCTAACGGCTGCGTGCCCTCGTCCACGCTTCCAGACGAGGAACCGCACGTGCCCGGCACGCTACGCACGAGCCTCCTGTGCTCCGTGGGAGCCACCGCGCGCCCGCCCGAAGTCTTCTTCGACGTCCCAGCGCAAACTGCCGCGGCGGGGACGCCACGAGGACGCACAGCGGGGCAGCACCACTGGGACAGAGCGCGAGGCGGCGGTTAGTGTTGGTCTGGGCGGCTGTCAACGCAGCAGCACACTGCTATTGGGCCCGGATGTGTTGTCGCCAAGCCTCACATTATTTGCTGGTCCCCGAGTTTTGTCCTGGGGGACCGAGACAGAGACTGACTGTGAATAAGAGCATTCTATTGGTCCAATATTACTGTAAAACGAATCAAAGCCAATAGAAATCCAGGATTTATTGCGAAGACCTTGCATCCAGCAGAACTCACTGTTTGTTGCCGCTTGATCCGCTTTTCTTGGCACAGACCAAGCTTCTCAGGCGAGATCTTGAGATTTTCTACTGTTTCCTTGCCAGAAGTGCGGATAAACAGAGGAGCTGATGTCGATTTCCAGGCCGTATGGGCACATGTAAGCAATCAGCAGCTCCAAGTCAGTCCCAGGGGCGCATCTGATTTGTGGAGAGAGTCGGTTCGCAAGTCAGTCTCGGTCCACCAGGGCAAAATTCGGGGATCAGCAATTCATTGTCCAGAATATTGGCAATGAGACTAGCGAGATTGGTAGAGTTTGTGAGATACACACGAGGCTGGGCAGCCACTTGTCGGCCATTGACCACACGATCGCTGGTCAAGAGGGGTGTGTGGCTCCGGCCGCTCGAAGAGATCGAAAGCTCCCGTGGATAGGCTCTCTCAGCGCCCAGGAAGCATCATCATCTCCACAGCAGTCACGTGAACGACTACGATGGCAGGAAAATGGAGTGCTGGATCGTCGGTTTACCATTCTTCAAACATTTCAATGTGGCTCTTCGCTGACATCCCAGTTTGATTATCTGAGCCTGAGTACAGTACATGCTTTGGCGATCCACGGGCTTCCCATTAGCTCTGTACAGGCTTGTGGCCTGGGTGGCAATGGAAGTCAAGATCAGTGGAGAGTATTTATGAGGACCACCGTAAAATGTGGCCTCCCAGAATATGAATCAAAGTATCCCAATTTACACAAACAATTGATTGAATCTTTCGACCACCCTCTGTGACAGACCCACTTGGTTCGGCGAAGTCGATCACTCGACGCCGTCTGGCTTGGTCTCGCTGACAAAGCCGGGACCGGCAACGCCTGAGCGGCCGCACGCACCCGTCGGGTGGCTGTTTGCCTACTGGGACGTGGGACGCTGGCGGCAGCATGCACAGGCCGCGGCCGCCGGCCAAGCTCACGGGCTTTCCGATGACCACTCCATCTTTGGAGCGTCTGTCCTGTTGGTGAGCCCTCCTGTCTCGACCCCATGAGGAGGGTTGGGCGCTCGTGTGCCCGGGTGCGCAGTTGTGGCCACTGTGGCCCGAGTTGCTGCGGCGCTCCCGCATGCGTCTGCTGGTGGCAGCGGCAACGGCAGGCTCTCGTATCGCGGGCGTCACTGTTGTGCGGTCGCCATCAGCCTGTCCGTCGACCGGGCAAGTGCAACGGCGTCAACATTGCGAGGGGCCGGGGGTGCGGGGGGGAGGGTTGCCGTGAGGGCGACGGCCCGCCGTCGGTTTTGATCCAACGGCGGAAGGGTGGACGACGGACGATGCGTCGGTTGCCCACCGGGGACTGTGTATCCATCCCCGAAGGAGGCGGTGGCCGTGGCAGTGGCAGCGGCGGCGGCAGCCCCGGCGACGGCTGCGGCGTTGATGCCGGTACTAGCGACTGTGGCAGTTTTGGTGACGTCATTGACAACAGCAACAGTGGCCATAGGCACCGCCACAGCGCCCCTCCGTGCGACGCCTACCCGCGCCTCGTGTACGCCACTTCTTTCTTCGGGCGGCGACAGACGGCACCCGCGTCGGAGGGGTGCCGCAGCGAAGCGAGAAGTGACACGGGTACTCCGGCCAGTGGGTTTGGGAACGTCACCCTCAGGACGCCTGCCTACTGGGCTGACGGTCCACCACGGGGACCCCCGTGGCCGCGGCCGCTTGACCCTGAGGACGTGGTGGTGGAAATGGTCGAGGACGCCGCATCTGCCGCACGTCGGTGGGATCCCCGTGGTGGTCGCGGAGGCGTCGGCTGGACGTGCAATCCGGGGGGGGAGCCGCCTGTGTTGCTCCGCCGGGGGACCACGTTGCCGGCATCGTCTCTGGCCTGGGTGCCAACAGGAAGGCCGCGGGGTTTGCCAGCCGGAGCTAGTACCGACGCGGCGAACGATGCTGCCTCGACGGCCACCAACCGCGGTGCGACCGCTGTCGCAGGGGGCGGCTGGGGTCGAACCGCGCCCAGGTGGGCGTCGCTCTCCGACCTCGGCGTCGCGATAGTGTGTGGTGAGCGGGAACACCTCTTCTATGACCGTCAAGTGTTAACGTCGGTGCAGGTGGACGACGTCAGCGCGTGGCTGGTCGAAGCCGTCCCGCTGGCCGCCCTACAGCGCGTCAGCGCGGCGCTAATGGCTGACGTGGACCACGCAACGGCTGCGGAACTTGATGGCGACGCTGCTGCCGATGCCTCGCCCAACCGCCGGCCGTCGCGACTACAGGCCGCGCTCGACCAGCGGCTCATGATGGTGGCGGAAGCGACTGGCAAGCGTGCCATGGCTGAGGCTGAGGCGGACGCAGGCGGTCCTCCGGGAGCACGCGCCGCCGCGGTCGACCCAGCCAAGAGGGGGCCCATTGATTGGGAGGCCGCTGTGAGCGACGCCGCGCTGCGGGCGCGGCCGGGCGGTCGCCAAGCCGGCTCTGGAGGCGCTGGCGGCGGCGGCCGCGGCCGCAGCGGCGGTGGAGGCTCGTCGGCCAAGCGGAGGAGGCCCCTGGGCGAGCTCCTTGCGGAGCGGAGCACCCTCCAAGAGACGCTCAGCCGCTTTGAGGCGCAGCTCGAGTCATTTTGTGATGCAGACGGGGAGGAACTGGCCGAGATGCTACGGCCGGCCATGCGCGAGCTTGCCGAGCAGCTGCGGCTCGTCAATGCGCAGATTGCGGTGAGTGGCGGTGACGCGGCGGGCGGAAGCGGCAGCAGTACGGCCGGTGACGGCAGCGGGGCGGAGGACGCGCACAGTGCGGGCGGAGACGGGCCACCGAGCGTCAGCAGCAGCACTCGACGCCGCGGCCGCCCGAGCACCACATCAGGCGGGAGCGTACAAAGCAGCCGGGCCAGCGGAGGGGGCGGCGGCGGATTGGCAAAGGGTGACGACGCGGCCAGTGTTGGCAGCGCGGAGAGTGGCGGTTCGGGCGGCCTGGTAATGGTCGTTGGCACCGCCGCGTCGGACGGGAGTGGGGGTGGCACCTATGACGGGGACATTGACGCCTTCTTCACCGACGACACTGGTTCGGGATCAGACGGGGACTACAGCCTGGCCACCTCTATCCACGAGGGCTCCGTCGGTCATGCGGGTGACGTGCCGCCCACACCGCCGCCGCGGTCGTATGACACCTCTTCGTCTGACGATGGGGGAGGGGGTCTGCGCCGGCCCTCGGCGCCGCCAAGACGACGGCGGCCACCGACGGTGACCGGCTCAAAACTAACGACGGCGGCGACGGTGGCCACGTGTGACGAGCTGCCGCCAGCGTCGCCGCTCACCCCAGAGGGCGCCCTCTACTCAGATTTTGAGACTCCCCCACAGTCCGCCGGGCTCAGTCTCCTCGATGACCCCGACGCGGGGGGCAGTTCGGACCTGGAAGTACGGAGCGAGGAGGCCAAGCGCGCCCGTCGACGGCGGGTGGCGGCCGCTATGGGCCGGCCATGCGGGGACGGCTGACGACGGCTGCTGTGGCTGGCGAGGAGACTCGCCCACCCCAAAGCCACTTGTGTACAGATGACTGAGGGGAACGAGGTAGGGCGGGCGGCACCTGTGACGACAACGAATCACACAAACGAATACGGTCTGGCAGGTGATGTGCGGAGCTCAAGCTTAGAAAAAGAAGCGGCGGGGCAGCAAGGCACCTCCAACCCTTCCTGCTGAAGACCTCGCCTCACTTCTTCGTCTTGTCGACGACCATCGCAAACGTGAAGTCCCCCTCGACGGCCAGCTGACCACCCACGTATGCCTTCCCCGACATCTTGCTGATGCCAAAGCGCGCCTTGTACGATTTGAGCACCATCTCCATGACGAGCACGTCACCCGGCACGACTGGGCGACGCCACTTCACGTTGTCCAGACCCGCGAAAAAGAAGTCCCCCTTGCCGTCGGTCATTGGTTCCTGGAGCATGACCAGTCCGCCAGTCTGAGCCATGGCCTCGATCATCAGGACGCCAGGCATGATGGGCCGGTCGGGGAAGTGGCCCGTGAACTGCGGCTCGTTCATCGTGATGCACTTCACCGCAACAACCGACTCGCCCGGGGTGAAGGCGATGACCTTGTCGACGAGAAGTATCGGGTAGCGGTGGGGGAGGACACCCATGATGGCAATGGTATCCATCACCGATGGCATACCTGGTCACATGAGGTGCAGGTGGTTCCATGGTTGCAACCAGACAGAGGTGCAGACGAAGGAGACAAACGAAATCAATATGTAATGAGATAGCGGATAAGCAGAGGGAGAAAAATGTCAATGCCAGTCCGAAACAAGCACAGCAAGAGGATGAACACCCGACAACCAGCGCGTCATGAACGTACTCGCAGAGTTCAGGGACATGGTCTTGGCATCCATCGGCGCCTCCTTCTGGGGCATCTCCGACTCCGGCGCCTCCTCCGACACAGCGGCAGCGCGCAACAGGGAGCGCCCGCGGCCCGCCGTTACAGCTATCGGGCGGCGGCTGGGGGCTCTGGCGTGGCGGCGGGTCAATGCCCCACTCGGCACTACGGCTACATGGACGACAAACGCCATAGCGAGACGAGGCTGAAGAAACGACGCAGATGTCAGGGTGGAAAAGCGTTTCAGGGAAACAGAACGCGGCCGCCGTTTCCAGGGCCGTTTGCGCTGGTTGCCGCAAGGAGTGCCGAAGAAGCTGCACGGCAGCAGTCGCAGCCGCGGAAAGCAGGCATGGCCAACTCAGCATCGATCACAAGCGACAAGAACAGATCGACTGTCGGTCACCTGATTGGTCGAGACTAGCAAGTTGGTACATCTCCGGCGCTCATGAATTTTTTTGCCCCCAGGAGACCGCTCCAGTGTATTGTATACGCGAAGCGTTTTAATACCTGTCCTTGCTTTCGTTGTTCTCCCTGTTTTCTGTTCAGCACGCCGCTGGCACCATGATACAAGGAGCCTCTGTTTCTCTGCCGACTTGGTCTCTAGGTGAGAGGGCCGACGCTGGATCAAATTGCACCAAGCTGCGACACGCGTTATTATAAAATTCGCAATCTTGCAAACCTCCCTGGATCAACCGTGGCTTGGGTTCTCCGTTTGCCTTGGCACTCTTTCCCACCGGATCCGTTGCCGAGCACACTCGCTCATGACAGAACGAAGCTCAACAGTATTGAGTCAGCACCTCTGTTCCTGCTGTTCTCTTGCAATACGACTACACCTCCTTTGCGTTGTTTTCAGACTTGTACGAGATGGTGCCCCCGGGCCCGCCCCTGGCTGCTCCTCCAAGTTCTGCAAACGGGAGTTTAGCGCTTGGCCTTCCCCCCGCCGACGCCTACACCCCCGCCAACCTCCCCCCCGAATCCATTTCTCGCTATTCGCGGCAGCTGCTGCTGCCTGTCTTTGGACCAACTCGGCAGGTCGCCCTCTCCTCCTCCCGTGCGCTCATCATCGGCTGCGGCGGCCTCGGTTGCCCCGCCGCTCTCTACCTCGGTGCGGCCGGTGTCGGCCACCTGGCGCTGGCCGACCGCCCTGGCGACGTGGTGGAGGTGACCAACCTGCACCGCCAAGTCGGCCACACCACCGACCGCGTCGGTGTGGACAAAGCCGAGTCGCTTGCCATTGCGGTGCGTGCCATCAACCCGCTTGTCAACGTCACGGTGGTGGATGGGAGCGCCTTTGCGGGCGGAGACCGTCCGGGCGGCGCCACCGCCGAGGCCCTCGTTGCCGCTTACGATGTGGTACTCGACTGCACTGACAATGTGGCCGCCCGCTATCTAATTAACGACGCGTGTGTGCTCGGCGGCGTGCCGCTGGTGGCGGGCGCCGCCGTCGGCACCGACGGCCAGCTGACCGTCTACAACTGGGAGGCGTCGGCCGTTGACGCCGCGCGCCCACCCACGGGATCGCCCGCGACAACAGACGGGGGAACTCTGTCGCCGTCGCGGAAGAGCAGTCGCGTGTGCTTGCGCTGCGTCTTCCCAGTGCCCCCCCCGCCGTCGTGCGTCGGCTCGTGCGACACGGCGGGGGTGCTTGGCCCCGTGCCCGGGGTCATTGGCGTGCTCCAAGCGCTCGAAGCTATCAAGGTGTTGGCCACGCCGGCGGCCGTGGCGGCCGCGCCTGACGACCCGGCCGCGCCGCCGCCGGGCGTGCCGATGCCCCCGTTGGGCGCGTCGGCGGCGGCGGGATTGACCGTCCTCGCCCGCCGGATGCTACTCTTTGACGGCGCCGACGGTGTGTTTACGACCGTCACGCTGCGGCCAGCGCGCGCAGACTGCGCGGTGTGCTCTCCGGCGCGCACGGTGACGTCGACGGCGGCGGTGGACTACGCAGCTTGGGCGCGCGCGGAGCCGCGCGCGGCCGCCGCCGCGCCGCCCGTTTCTGTCGCGGCAGAGGGTGCGGCGGCGGCGGCACCCCAACCGACAGGCGCGGACACCGCCTCTGGCGTGCCGGCGGCCCCCGCTGGCTCATGTTCGGTAGTACCTTTCCAACCGTCGGCGTTGCCCCCCCATCTGCCGCCCGCGTGGCGCCTGCCCGCCGACGCGTTTGCCGCCTCTTACTTTACTCCGGCCGGCGCGGCAGCCACGTTGCTCGTCGACGTTCGGCCGGCGGCGCAGTACGAGCTGTGCGCGGTGCCCGGCTCGGTGAACGTACCCGTGGATGGGTTTGCGACGGCCGTGCCGGATTTGGCCACCCGGTTGACCAGAGGGAAAGATGTCGGCGAGGGGGCGGCCGCGATGCGCCGCATGGTCATCGTGTGCCGCCGTGGCAACCAGTCACGCGTGGCGGTGGCGGCTGCGCGAGGGGCGGGCGTGGAGGCGGTGGACGTAATAGGGGGGCTGGCCGCGTGGCCGGGCTTCCCGGCCTACTAACGGGGGGGGGAGCGCAAGAGCCACGGTCGAGACGTACGTTTGGTGTTGCATGGGCATGCTGTTTTGGTGGGGCAAGTACACGCGCTACTGTGTTGCTCGTTGGCCAGATGAGCAGAAGACTGCAACCGTGACGGTTGCCCAGCTGTACACAATCACAACACAGGGTTGCCGGCGACCAGGTGCTCGGGACCGAGAGCCAAGGAACTGCTCGTGCGGCAGCCGGGCACGGACCAGTGACCAGTCAACAGCAGTCGCAACTGCCAAGGCTGGAAGCAAAGGCGAGCGGCAGACACTGCGCCGGCCCATCCTACGCCTAACACAGGTGTCCAGAACAGCCTGCTACGTGGTGGTACATGAACAAGGATTCAAGAAAAACAACACAAACACAAGAAGGACGCCTTGGCCCCCCCCCTCACGCATAGCGGGCAAGAAGCACGGTGCTACCAGTAGTGGCCGCTGCACTCAAAGTCGCATCATCTTGACGAACTCCTTCACGTCAATCTCACCATCTCCGTTGGTGTCCGCCTCCCGGATCATCTCGTTCACCTCCTCGTCCGAGAGCTTCTCGCCCAGGTTGTTCATCACCTGGCGCAGCTCGTCCGCGCTAATCTTGCCGCTGTTGTCCTTGTCAAACACCTTGAAGGCCTCCAGAATTTCCGCCTGGGAATCGGCCGACTTCATCTTGCGGGACATGAGCGTCAGGAATTCGGCGAAGTCAATGGTCCCCGAGCCGTCCGCGTCCACCTCGGAGATCATCTGCTTCAGAGCCGCCTCCGTCGGCTGCTGGCCGAGAGAGCGCATGACGGCACCCAGCTCCGTCGATGTGATGGTGCCATCCCCATCCTTGTCCTGTCAGAGCGGGAAACAGAGCAAAAAGCCGATAGCAAAGACATTACAAAACCACACCACGGCCATGTAGGGACCAAACCAGACGCGTCGGATTGGCGCCAAAGCGCGAAGTGGAGTAGGCAGGAAGACAACAAACGAACGCAACAGGCGTTAGTCTGCCGCTCATAAGCTTTTCGACGCACGCCAAGGGCGCCTACCAGCAAGAAGACGGCACCAACCACTGCCAACAGCCTGGTACAGGTAGTTGAAGCAACAGATATGCGCCAGTGCCCACTGCTGCACCAGAGGGCACGAAGACACTACTAAACACGGCGCTCGCGCAGAGATGGCCCAGCACAAGACACAAGGACAAAGCTCAGCTGACAGGCCGTCCGACCTCGGGCACGCTTGCGGTCGCCGGAGTGCAAACAGGGCAGGTGGGGCACACACCGGTGAGGCTGTGCAGACACCGGCAGGTGCACCACTCCAGCCCGCAACACGGTGGGCGCAAGCCACTCAACGCCCACGGCGTGGGGCTCCACACGAGCCCACCAGTCATAGCCCTGCCTTTGCAGAAACTCAGCACGCCAGACCAACGGACACAACAGCAGGACGAACTCTACAGGCTACGGCAAACGACCAACGAAACAAGAACGTACGAAAAGAGCAAAGGCCTCCTTGAATTCCCTGATGGTCTCCTCGGACAGATCCTGGGTGGCGCTACGCATGATGACCGCAGCCGTTGGCCCGTAGAAGGGGGTGGGTGTGTGTACGGAGAGCCGGAGCAGGGGTGGGGAAGCAGCGTCTCGGCGCCCAGAGTGCGGGCAGTCCGAATGGCGGGGGAGCAAGACGAGCGACGCGTGCGCAAGCTGGTAAGCAGGTCCGTCCGCGGCGTGGGGTGCACACTCGGCAACGTCAAGCACAGCGCGTCCCGGTGTGCAAGCACAAGCATGCACGGCCCGGGCCAGCGCGGAAGGGACGCGGTCGCTGTTGCACACGACACCAGGCTGGCCCCACGACCAGCAAAAGCGTGCCGTGGCCACCAGGGGAGGGGCGTGTCTGTCAGCGCGTCAGCTGACGGGGCGGACAGGGGCGCCCCTCTCAAGCGTCCGCGGCGCTCTCCTGCGCGCAGACCGGCGGCCAACGGACGCCGCGCAACCCGTCCCGGCGGGCGCAGCCAATGGTGTCTCGGAACCGATCGGGCGGGTAGATATTCTGGTGATCAGATTTTGAGCAAGATGTCGTCAGGCCATAGGCCAAATTATGAAGTCTGCTGACCCCTATTTGATTCGCAGAAATTTTGGACAATTGACCAGATTTCGAATGGCTCGACGTGGCCCCGGTTCTGCGAGCGCATCGCGCTCAGCCCTACAAATCGTCTTTCTCGGCTATGCGTCTTGGTGGGGACGCGCTTCCACCACCACCCCCTCCCCACATCGCTGCGGCGACAATACCCCCCCTGTGCCGACCATCTCCAAGTCGCTCCCGCCACGGGTAGCTAGCTACGTCCTTCTGACGATTACAATACCTCCCCTGTGCAGACCTCCTCCACATTCGTCCCGCCGCTGGTGCGTCCTGCTCGCGACGTACGGCCCCTGCTGCTGTTGAGCAAGTATTGTGCTCGCCTCCCCACACTCTGGCTCTGTGCTTTTGGGCGAGCTCCATTTTCTTTCTGCTGGCCGCTTGACGACGCCGGACACCCCTGTCGCCATGGCGGGGGCCTTGTGCCCGGCCTTCGTTCCCGCCGCCACGCTCGTGGCTGCTGGCGCTGCCCGCCAGGGCGGCGCCCGTCTCGAGAGGCGGCGATGCAACGTCGCCCTCCCAGTCACTGGCCGGCGTGCGGCGGTTGCGGCACGGCGGCGGTCGCCGCCTGGCGCCGCCACCCGCGCGGCTCGCATGGCGGCGGGCGGCAGCGACGGGAATGGCAAAGCGCCCGCGGTGGAGGCGAGCACCACCCAGACGGTGGAGGTGCTCGACGATGCGTCGCCGCCGTCACCAAAGCCGGCCTACTCCCAGGCGACGCGCCTCCGCGAGGAAACGGAAGCGCCCTTTCGCAAAGCCCGCATGTTTGTGTTTGGCGCCTCGGCCGCGTCGGCGGGCGTCGGCAGTCTGGTGGCGGCCAGCAGGGTGGTCGCCGCCGTCGTTGGCGTGCGCGGCGTGCAACCGCTGGACGAGACGCTGCCCAACGTACGTGTTGGGGTCGGCGTGGGGACTCGACGGGGGAGGCACGTGGGTGGCAGACGGCGGGGCAGGTCCAGGCCCAATTTCGCTTTGCGTTGGGCTCTCTCGGCGACGCGTTTGGCTGGCACACTGACCACATCGCGCCTTTTCTTTTGTGCTCGCCTCTCTGTTCGCCCGTTCGTTTTGTCTACGCTTGTTCCTCTATGCTGCCGGCACCCCCTTGGCCCCGGGCTTGCGACTGGTCCGCCACCCCTCAGTTGGCGATCAACTTTGGTGTCCTCCTCACCTGCGCCTTCCTGCTGCGCCAAGAAGTGCGCACCGGCGAGCGACGCATGTCGCGGCTTGCGCGGGGCGCCTCCCTCGCGCGCCTCAAAGTCACGGTCCCCCCCAAGGAGGTCATTACCAAACTTGGGGGCCTCCGCTCCAAGCGGCGGCTGGTCATCTTGGCCGGCCGGGAGCCCATCCTCACCGCCGCCGTCGCGTCGGCAGAGCAATTCAAAGGGGCCCTGTATGACCGGCGCATCCTGGTCGTGCCGCTCCTCCTCCCGCCCGCGGCCGGCACCGCAGAGGCCGAGGTGACCTTCCCGACGGGCAACTGGATCGCGTCGCCCGTCCTGGCGTCGGAGTGGCTCGAGTGGTTTGCAGAGGAAAAGGTGGCGGCCAAGGTCGACGAGGCGCGCGCGGCGGACGAGGTGCTGGTCGTCATTGTCAAGTTTAACGGCAAGGTCGGCGGGCGCTCCATGGGCATGCCCGCCTGGTCACAACTCGTGGGTGATATTGACGCGATTGCAGACGGGGAGGGGCCACCGACACGAACGCCGGCAACGACGCCGTCAGGGGAAGACACGGACAAGTCGTCGTAGGCCACGTTGGTTCCGAGGAGCGTTGCCGATGGGTCTAAGAGTCAGGGCGAAGGGGGGGGGACGTTCATTTATGTTATTGCACTGCGCGTACACGCCGCACCAGCGCCGAGCGTTTGGACGAGGGGACATGCAGTACACCGTATCATATTCCACGTTTGGCAGTACCACCCTGAAGTGGGATCACAAACGGCCACCCTGAGCTGCAGGTCCACACCCCACCTCCCAAGCACCAAGCACAGCAAACGCGAGCTCCACGACGGGGCAGGTGCCCCCCTCCCCGCGCCGCAGCAGAGCAGAGGCCCCCACCCACAGCCGGGCCTATGGACGTGGCGGCGGGGGGGCAGCGCGCGGCGGCTGCCGCGCAATCCCCGCGTGATCCTCGACCGCGCACGCCGCCAAAGAGGGCACCCACCACGGGGTGCGCGGGGACCAGCGGGGCGTGGCCGCGCTCGGCCTGTCCGCGCGGCACGGTCCAACGGCCACCACGCGGGAGCGGCGCTCCGTCCGTCACGGCACCACCACACGGCAGGCCCAGAACACGCCCACACCCGCGCTCGCCGGAAGCGCAACCACCTCCCACCAGTGGCGACCGCTCGGCCGCCCCTCCGCAGCCAGCCGCATGTACAATGTGCCTACGCACGCCGTACGGACCTACACACACGAGTCCCGCACACACGAGTCCCGCAGCAGCCCCACCAAAGCACCAGAAAAAACTCCACAGCAGCCCCACAGCCCCCCCCCCCCCGCGCCGCCCCAGCACCCCCCCAAAACCCCGGGCCCGGG
>Ga0115030_1000539_pt1 | contig 15754 bp, 24 predicted proteins | sample SidtaG_4_FD_87174 | JGI IMG/M metagenome (GOLD analysis project Ga0115030, IMG submission 87174) | Marine algal microbial communities from Sidmouth, United Kingdom - Sidmouth_Male1 metaG | ecosystem: Host-associated > Algae > Red algae > Unclassified | place: Sidmouth, United Kingdom | collected... | reverse complement strand
ACGGGCCGTGGCTATTTTTCTAGAATAGCCACCACGTGAGATGTCCGTGGGAGGCGGGCTCGTATCCGCAGCCATATCCGCCTCCTTACAGATCGTATATCCGGTGGTCGATCCCACAAACGGGCCACAAACGTCCCACGGCGATCCGGCAAAAAGTCTCTACTCACGGGCGGAACTGGGGACCACGCCATCGGCTGGAAACTCCCATCCAAAGCCCATCCAAAGCCCAGCGGTATCCCATCCAAAATTCTGTTGGATGGGCTTGGATGAGCAGGAGAAGCCCATCCGTCAACATCCAAAGAGTGACGAGACAACATCCGAGGCCCATCTAAAACCCGATTGGATGGGGATTCTGACGGCGGTGACGATGGACAACCAACGCTGGACCCCGTCGACGGGCCAGCACAGTGCGGCTTCAACAACGGTCACCAGCAAGTCCGCTGCAGCACTGACATTCTGGCGCACTCCGGGGGAATCCAGGCATGTCGCCAGCGGTTTTTGACACCAACAACCAGAGGTGTGATTTAAATCATTTCTGGCGCCGGGTAAAGGGGATTTAAATCAACCCTTGATTTGTATTCATATGGAGTGATTTTTACTTGTTTAAACCACCGGACATGATTTAAATCATTTAGGCTCGTTATGCATGAATATAAGTGCATGTACCACGTGATAAGCCCTGATGAGGACAATTAAAGCTCATGTTTGACTTAGTGTCGCGTGCGGTGAGCGTCACAGACTGGGCGGCCGTCGACGCGTCCGGGGGGGGGGCCGTCGCGAACGTGACCACCGCCACCGCCGCCGCCGCGGCGGACCTGTCATGGCCGCCCACGACTTCGGTGGCGGACGTCCTCGGCACGACGCTAACCGGGTAGCGCGCTGACGTTGCCGAGGATGCCGCCGCCGCCAGTGGCACCATGGACGCGTTGCTCTCCGCGCTCGCCGCCGCCGTGGCGGGCGGCGCGACGACGGCGGTGCCCGCCGCCAGCGACAACCTCGCCGCCCCTACCGCTGTCCGCGCTCGTCACCCTGCCCCTGCCGCTGCCCACCGACGGCGCGACGTGGCGACTGCCGCCGCCGCCGCCGCCACCGCCGCCGCCGCCGCTGTCGCCGTCGTTTCCGCTGCTAGCCCCGCCTGTGGCGGTGGCAGCCGCCCTGCACGTCGCCCCCCGCCGCGTTAAAGCCACCAATACCGCCGTCGATGCGCCACTTTCCGCCGAATGCGGCGGGCGGTCCGGGTTGCACGTGGTCGGGGGTGCGCCGGCGGCCGCCGCCGCGGCGGTGGCGGCGGCGGGTGGCTCCCTGGCGGGCGCCCGCTACGCCGCGCTCACCACCACGGTAATGGTGCGACCCTTCCTCATCGCCGACGGCGTGTCGACGTCCGTGTCGGGTTTCCCGCACCCGCTGCTTTGTGGGCGCCGCCGCCGCGGGCCCGGCGCCCGGCGCCCGTCGCCGTCGGCGGCGGCGGTGGCGGGGATGGTGGCGGGAACCCTCCCCCCCTCTCCCTCGTCCTTCCTGTCCCCGCCGCGCTCGTCGCTCTCCTGCCGCCCGCGGGGACCCCCCCCGCTGACCCGCTCCTGGCCACGGCGGCGCTCTCGACGCTCCTCACGATTGCCGCGATTCACGCGGCGTGCGCGGCGCTCACACGTGCCTTCCCCGCCGTCGCGGCGTTGCGCGTCCCACCCCTCCATGTCGCCGTCACGCCGGCGGTGGCACTGCTGCGGACGCTCGCCATACACGATGGCGCCCAGTCGGTGGTGTCGGAGGTCTTGTTCTCCCCGCTCGCGGCCGCCGCCGCGGCCGCGCCGCCGCATAAAGGGGCGTTTGAGAAAGCCGCCGCCGGTACGGTTGCGGGCGCCTGCCTCCTGCGCCTCCAAGAGGCCGCCGCCGTCTCCGCGGAGTGCCTCCTCGCTTCGGTCATGCGGTTGTTGGAGTCGGCGGCAGGGGAAGCCGCCACAGCTGGCACGCCATCCCTCCGCGTCCGCTGGCGGGGTGCGCGGCGTTGCGCGCGGCGGCCCGTCGGTCGGCCGGGGTGCAGGCGACGGTGACCCGAGGGGGGGGTCCGAAGCGGAGGTGCTGTCGTTTGAGCGCGCGCGTCCGCAGCGGGGGGCCGACTCCTGAACGCGGCTCTGTCGGCGATGGACGTGCTGTCGATGGGGGAGGTCGACGCGGCGGCTCGGCGGCACCTGTCCAAGTGAGTGTTGTGTTTCTGGGTTTGGGGCGGGGGGTTGAGCTGGGCGACGGCACGGCTGTGCGGGCAGAGGCCTGGGGGGGGGGAGGGGGCGGGTGTCAGCGGCGGCGGTGGCGGCGGGGGCGGCGGAGGGGGTGGTGGTGGTGGTGGTGGTGGTGGGGGTGGCGGTCGTACGTAGCGGTAGCCAACGACATAGCCGCCAGCACAAAACGCGTCACACCGTCGCAGTGATCGGAACACGCGTCCCCGCCAGCGCGTGGCAAGTTCACGGCGCTCACCTGAAATACGGGCTGTTATTTTACAATCATCTGTTTACTCGTTCTCTGCCCCAGCCTCCTCAATCAGACGAGCAATAGCCTCCTGCGCTCCCGCCACAGTCTCCACATCCTCATCGGCCAGCGCCTCCTCTTCTTCTCCCTCATCTACCCCCTGCTCCAGTACACCATCGCCACGGGCACCGACCACACCATCAACTCGATTTCCACCAGCAATGGTGTTTCCATCACCACCACCACTGCCATCTGGACAGCCGCGGCGCAGCATGCCGACCATGTGGGCCTCCGCGCACGTGGTGTGCGGCTGGAGAAGCACACCACCGTAGAAGCGTCTAGTCTGCCGCTTGTTGATTATGATGGCCTGGGTCTTGTCCGCGTGGTCTTCGCTCAGGCGGTTCCGCGTCTTTCTGTGGACGCCGGAGCGCTGCTTGAAGCTGCGCTCCCCGGCGCCGGACGTGGGTGCAAGGGAAAACATCTGGGCAGCCACCGCTCGCAGCTCGTGTGGAGCGCCCTCGGCGTGCAAACTCCACCACACGTGCGGCAGGGACAGCCTAGATAACTCCTCGACCGCACCTGTCCGCAAGAATGGGAAGGACTTCATCAATACTTGCGTCACCAGCGTAACCACGGTGACCTTCTCCTCCTGGGAGGCGGTCCGCACGAGTCGCTTGGCCGCTTCCATGCACACTGCCGCATCCGTCGTTGTGTACGGCTCTACCGTCGATGCCCGCGACATCTCGCGGAATGGTACGAAGACCGGGTCGAGGTAGAAAGAGAGCACGTGGGCGGGAGAGAAGATGGTGGCGTACCGCAGCTTTATGAAGCCCCTGATCTCGTCACGGATGGACAATGGAAATTTGGACGGCACCAAAGATGCCTCCAGGGACAGGAAGCACGCGTGGACGCCGGAGAGGGGCGTGGTGTCGGCCTGTAGATAGTTGGTGATAGCCGACAATGTGCACAATACGGGCTCCCATTGGGCCACGTTGTCCCAGTCGTCGCTCTCCATGACGGAGTCAAAAAGGAAGGGAGGGAAGTCCATTTCGATGACCCTCTGCTTGGCCTTGAACAGTACCGTTGTGATCGAGCCCCGGTTCCTGATAACAATGGTCAGCAGGAAGGCTGTTCCTGTCCACCTGTTGGAGAAAACAGCTTCAGAGTTCGGGGCTGCAGCGTCTCCGTCTGCTGCTGATTGATGAGGTGGGCTCTCGGCATGTGGTGACTGTGGAAGAACTTGGCCAGCACGGTGCAGAAGGACACGACGCGCAAAACGGATGGCATCTTGATGATATCCCGGCAGAGGTTTCTTAACGCGTGCGCAGAGCATCCGTACGCAAAGGAGAACACATCAGCTTCCAGAAGCATAGTCCGCGCGCTGCGGTTGACGTTCGGAGAGTCTGTGACAAAGCCTGTGTTGAGGAAAGTCTCCCACGACTCCTCCGCGGCGCCCTCGACGAGAGACAGCTGCTCCTTGATCTTGTCGACTAATGTGTCCGCCGACTCTCGGCGCCCCGCAATCCGGAACGACGACACGTAGAAAGGGAGTGGATCACCGAACTAAACACAGAAAACTTTCTCCCCGTTTGGACCGGTCCACCCATCGCACTGGTAGCACCCTACTACGAGCGACGCAAGCACCGCGCGCATGGAAGCGTCAACCTTGTGGAAAACAATATTCACGCACTTGGACGACATTAAATTCCGCGACGGGGGGCGCCACACCTCCCCAACGAGTTTGGACCAAAATGCAGCCAACTCCTCCTCGTCGGTGCAATATCCAAACTCTCCACCAGACGCAAACACAGCCTCCGCGTACGCCACCAGCCTCGGCGTGGTCGGCGGACATCGACATGTAGTAGGCGCTGGTAGCGGCGACCGATAACGCCAGAGACCTAGCCGATCCTCCAGGCGCCGCCCCCCCCCAAGTTGCGCCCACCCCCGCCTCAGCGGCTGTCAGCTTCCCGTGCGCATCAGCCTTATTGGTCTTGAATTTGCTGCACAACAGCAGGTGGGCCTTGTAGCGACCGGCCTGATGCTACATTCGTACCATGCATGCTCGACAGGTTATTTGACGGGCGCTCTTGTCGATATCACAGTACCCAGCACACTCTGCCGGCCGGCGACCACGCTTGCGGGGACGAGGGAGGCAGGGACCGCCCTCTGTCGCGGTTCCCGCTGAAGGAGCACTTCCCCCGGGGATCTCGCTGCCTACGAGTGCGCCAGTCGTCGCATCGTGGTTGCTACCAAGGATAGGAGGGCGGGGGGAGGGGGGGGAGTCCATAGATTTGGCGGCAGATGTGTTGTCAAGGGAGTCTTGGCTGTGTCGGAGGTCGGTGAGAGTGTACTGATGACCGTGACCCCCGGTCCGAGACACGCTCTGAGTTTATGGCGCCGACTCTGTGGCGCCACAATGTGGCGCCACATGGCTTTGGGCCATGAATCTTGCTCGTCGGTGCACACTGGAATTATACGCAAACAGGCAAGCACCAGCACGCACTCGAGTGCTGCGGTCTCGGGGGGCGCGGCGAGGGCGGCGGGCGAGGCCGATGGAAACGGACGCGTCGGAGATGACAGCACCGACGTGGGAAGATCGGACGACGGGGACAGATCCGGCGTCGATGGCGGGGCGTCGGACAGCTCGGAGGATTCCGGTCGTGACGGCAGCATGGTCTCTCCCGGGGAGAAGACGGCAACGGAGATTTCGGCGGGCTCCCAGACCAGTGAGGCCAAGAAGGTGTCAACCTCCGCGGCGGTGCGCAACTATTTTGAGTACAAACTGTCGATGGAGAAAGCCGCCGCGGACGCTGCTGCACGCCGAAGTGGTGGGGGGGAGGGCGGGGGGGGTGGTGGCGGCTCTGCGACTGCAGACGGCCCGACCGATGGGGACGTGCGCCAGGCGGTCATCAATATGATGAACGCCTTTGCGCACAAAGCCCGCCGCGCGTAGCCATACATTGTTGTTTCTGATTGTTCCTTTCTGGCGTGTCTTTCTTGTTTCATGAAAAATCCTCTTTTCTCTAGTCCTACTGTACGTCTGCGTTTGATTATCCTTGCGGCTGTCAAGGCTGATGCAGCAACATTAGACATCGAGTCCGGCCCCATGACCGGACGACAGAATACGAGCCTCGACCACCCGGAATGCTCAATGATTACCTCGTATCTCTCTCCAGAAGTAACGCGCCCGCATCCGCAAGCCTCCGTCGGCCTCATCCACCCCCCCCCCACCGCCCAATCTCCGATGACGCAGCCAGGATGCACAGTCGCCTCAATCTCTGTTCTCTTCAGTGGCACGGCCTCCGCACTGCCAAGGAGGTCCTCATCTTTTTCAGCCGTCCACCAATGCAGTCGCTCTAAAAACCCTTACCGTCACACCCCACCCCTTGCCCCGTCCCACCCCGTTCCCTCGGATTTACTCGTAACACAAGAGCCTACTGGTCCTCCACCCACGGCAGGCCCCACACATTCACAATCTCGATACGTCGCTAACACCCGGCCACCTACGCCGTCTTGTCGGAGGCAGTCCAGTCGACATCCCCCACCGAGGCGTCACTGGAGTCGTCTGTTGCATTTGGCAGGGTCTAAGTCCAGTACATATTCCCCTGCCGGGACTTGCGCCCGTCTCTCCGCACTTCGGATTGCGGGCTATGGGACGGCTGTCCCTCCCCGAGTAGCCCCCCCTATTCGGACCCGGGGTTACTCTTTCGTCTTTCTTTTTCGTATGTTTTCGTCTTGTTATGACGGCGCCGGGAACGGCCCGCGCCGCCCCGTCTCGCTCGCCATCCAAATCTTGGCGTCCCTCTTGAGTCCTAGCCTTTGCTCTTTTTTTCGCCGTCTAGGTCTTCTCGGTAGGTTGACCCTTTGGGTCCTTCTCTCTTGTATTTTCTGTGTTGCTACAGGGTATTTGCTCGCGCCTTCTTTGCTGCCACACTTGGTGGAGCAGGAGGGGAGAGGGTGTCGTCCCTGTTGAGGGACGCCTCTTCTCTCGCGAGCCCCGGCGACAACGGTGCGGACGCCACTGACGTTGTACGTGACGTGACCACTCTGTGGCTCCTGTCACCCGGCGGCTGTTGTTGCAGGCCGGGGGAGTCGCTCGACAGTGCCCGACGGGCCGTGGTGCCGTCGTGTCCGGGTTCTTGCTATCTTGAGACAAGAATCCAACCCATCGCCGATGGCGAGTGGGGGTGCCGATCCCCCGCGCTTTGCCCCTCCTCATGATACGGGCACTGACGCTCGGCGTACTGCGGACGGGTCAGTCCCGGATGATACGACTCCCCCTCCTCCCCAAGATGCTTCGGGTCTCCCCGATCCAACCGCAGCGGCTACCGCCGCGGGGGGCTCGGGCGCTTCGCCCGGAAATGCTAGTCGTCGCGCGGAGCAATCGGCGGTCGCCGAGCTCACGACGCTTGTGCGTACGTTTTCTGCGTCCGTCCGAGAGCTACGCTCCGACGTGACAGCGTTGCGCGACCCAACTGGGACGTTTCCGATGTCGACTGCCAGTGGGCCCCGGCCCACTGACCCAACACCGGCAAACACTCCGGCACCGCATGACCGGCCCCGTTCGCGCAGGTCCGCTGCCTCAACGTCGCCGTTGGCATCTCGGAGTGCGGAGGCGCGATCGGATCCCGACTCCCGCTCCTCGCGGTCTGCCAATGACGACGAGCTACCAAGGGACCCCAGAAGCAGCAGCAGCAGCAGCGACAGCGACGGCCTCTTGCGCCGCTGCTCTCGCGCGCGCCGCCGCACCCGCACGCGGGTCCCCGGACGGACATTTTCGACGCCAATGGCGGTCATCCCCTGGCCGCTCCCCTTGACGTCCAAGCATGGGCCGTTCTCTTCGCTGCTCGACTATCGCCGCTACCTCGTCTGCAATGCGGATCCGACGTACGGCCGGTCGAAAGAAATCCAGTTCCGTAGGCGCCATCGCCTGCTGGACGGTCCGTTCCACGGAGTCTCGCTCTTCGATGGCTCGGACCCGTTGGCCGTCCTGGCTTTCCTCACTTGCTTCCGCACCGCCGCGGACGAAGTGAATGTCACCCTGGGCGAGGCCCCGTACCTTCCAGCCCACCGCATGGGCGGTGAGGCCAAGGACGACTTCGTCACGGAAACAAATGGACCACACGGCAGCACCGTCGGTACCAGATTCCCTCACACGATCAACTCTCTATTAACTCGCTATGCGCCCGAGGACGCCCTGCACACCGCCGAGATGGCCCTCCGTACCGCGGAGCAACGCCAAGACAAAGGCGCATGCGCTTTCTATCAGCAGTTGATGCGGCTAGGCCGACAGCTCATGGGTATGTACGACCCCGGGCAGCTGCGGTACTTTGTTCTGAAAATGCTCCACCACTCGGTACAGGCCCAAGCCGAGCTGGCCGACCGCACGTGCACCACCTTCGACGAACTCGTGGCGCTCTCTCAGAAGATAGGCGATGGGCTCCGCTCGGTCAAGGTCACCATCGGCAAAGCCGACCGGTACACGAAGACCAAGAGCGTCCTGCAGCTGGGCTCTGGGAGCGGAGCGACAGCCGAACCGGTCCTCTGGGCGTCTCCGCCAGCGACGATGTCAGAGGCCACGCCGCCACAGAGCCGGTATCCAACGGGTCGGCCTCCACCACAGCAGCCGTTCAAGGAATTTACCCCTACGCCGCCAGCGGCCCGGACACCGTCGGCCGGGACGGAAATCCCATGGGCTCCCCAGCCGGGTGGTCCGGTGGGACGGACCACCATGGACCCCGTAAGCCAGGTGCAGTGCCACCGCTTCCGCGGTTTCGGTCACTACGCCCGTGCATGTCCCTCGCCCGACCGGGCTATGGGGCCACGTGCGCCGCCTGCGGCCGTACCGGGACCCCCTGGGGCGGGTCCTCCTCCATTACGCCCAAGTCGTATGCATTACGCAGTGCCTGCCATTTCCGGGGACCCCTGGGGTGACCCGCTGGTGCCGGACGACACCGGCTCCCTCAGCGGAGGCGAGCCCGTCGGCGCCGCGCCCGGGGATCCGCAACCTGATCCAGGTCCGATGGTGGACCCGCCTGCCTCGCAAGGGCCGGGAAAATAACACGGGGCGTGCCGCTAGCAGCTCGGCCACCCCGTGCCGCCCCCAGCCCGCAGGGTCCGAAAATACGGGTACACCGTGTCTTGGCCCCGGTAACCCGGCAGTATACCATCCCCGCGGCCCTCGGCTTTGAAAAGGCACGGATGCGGCTGTTGACACCGACCCTGGACACAGGCTTAGGGCCCTCGATCATTCGGGTGGACGCTCTGCCCAAGGGTTGGGAGAGGCGGTTGCATCCACGCCCTCTTTTGCCGCACATTGTGGACAAAAATAAGAACCCTATCTCCGCCCGGGGAATGATCACCTTGCGCCTGCGCTCCGGTGGCTTCGCCACGGACGTCGACTTTGTCGTCGTCCAGCGCCTCGCTGTGCCCGTGCTGCTCGGCACCAGTTTCATCAGACGACACGTCGAGGCGCTGTACACGCGCCGTCAACGCGTCAGATGGTCCACCGATGCTTCGATGCCCATCTTGTCGTGCAAAGCATGCGGCAAGAGAGAACGCCGCCGATCCCCAAGGGATGCGAGGGAGCGTCTCGCGCAGCGGCGGGTGCTGGCCCCACGGTCCGGTACGGCCATGCTGGTCACTGCCGGCCTCGCTGGTCAGGTCCTGGTTGCGCTGTACAACTGCCTCAACACGCACCACCGCTGTCAAACGGCACGGGGCCTGGCCGTTGTCGTCCGGGGGCAACGCTTCAGCGTTGAAGTCGCTAACCTCAGCGACAAAGCGGTCTGCCTCCGGAAGGGAACTATCATCGGCACCGTCAGCCCGGCGACGATGTCAACTGCCTGCTCGTCACTGTCGCCGCGGCATCAACCTCCGAGACTGTCCCCACCTTTTGGGCATCGCCCCTCCTTTCGGAGTTCCCCGAAGACCCGCCGGCTGCCCGCTGGGCATTGGGACGCCCCGCCTTCGAGACACTCGATGCCGTCTGGGGCACGCATACGGTCGACCTGTTTACCACCGCCGCGGCCACTCATCTGCCCCGGTTCTTGCCCCTGTCCCCCGCGGACGCCGCGCGCGGCTGCGCCGTGACGTTTTCGGTCGCCTCGGACCTCGAAAAAGAGAGAGCCAACCCCCCCTTCTCTTTGCTGCCGCAGGTACTCGCCCACATCACCTCGTACCCATGCGACCTCACCCTTGTCGCCCCGCGCTGGCAGCACCAGTCCTGGTGGGCGCTCGCAACGCGCTACTGCTCCGCCCGGGTGCAACTCAACCTCCCCTATCCCACGTTCACGGTGGCAGGCCGCACCGCCTCCTCCCCGACGCCCATGTGGCGCGTGGTGATCTTCCGCTTTGAGAAGGCGCACACCGCCAGGGTCAGCACCGGCGCCACTGCGTAGCTGTCCCGCCTCCAAGGACCCGTGGGACGACTTCCCCCCCGACTCATCTTTGTCGTTGAAGACGAACGGCTCGTCAGCGAAAGCCACGCGGTCCGCCGCCAGCACTTCGTTAAGGATACGACCAATGTCGTCCTCCATGTGCGTCGCGCGGCGGAGTTCCTTGACGACCTTGAAGAGGCCGTCCTTCGCCTTCCTCATCATGCGGTAGCTGGACGTCCTTAGCGACTCATGCAGCCGGTCCACGCCATTGCGTAGCACCCCGCTGATGGCCAGCCCCACGGCGCCGGCCGGCGCGCCGCCTGCCGCGGCCAGGCGATTCACAGCCACCTCCGACAAGTGAGCCCGGAGCGCGCCGCCTTCCGGCTCGATTGAGCCCACGCGGTACCACTTGTGATGCGCCGCGTAGGGAGGTTCCACCTTCTGACACTCGGACGGCCTCGGGTGTTTCCCCCGCGTGCCCCCCCCGCTCCGCCGCGACCCGTTTGCCCCCGCCGTCGATCGTGCCGCTCCAGCGGCGCCGGCGAGCGACTGGCAGTGCGGCGCGTCTCCCGTTCGGGGCGCTGCCGCTCCGCCTTCCTCCCGCCCTGACGCCTCTGCGGACGCCTGCGGCTTCCGCCGGCGTGCCGACGCCATTGGCGGCTACCACGACCGCTGGATGCTCCCCGGGGATTCCCCCATCGCCGCCGGCCCGCTAGGCTGCGACGGAGCCTGTGGCAGCGTTTCCCGACGTGGCGTCGCCCCGCGACGATGGCGGGGCGTCCCGCGTCTCGGCGGCGGTGTCCGTGCTCGTCGCGGCGGGGGCGTTCGTGACCGCCGTCGCGGTGGACACAGCGATTGGCGAGGTGACGCCGGCAACCGACGCGGCCACGCTGCCCGACGCGGCGACGCCCGACCGGGCGTCCTCGTTTGCGATTTCGACGCCTCCGCCGGCGGAGACCAGGACGGCGACCGCCGGGTCTCGGTCCGGCCACGCCCCCCGGGCGACGAGCGCGACGGCGACGCAGCCCGCCACGACGGCGACTCCGAGCGTGCCGCATCCCTGCCCTCGGGGGCCTCATCGACGCCTCCGCCCCGGGTGTGCCCCGCCCCCACGTGCCCAGCCGCCCCCGGCGGTGTCCGCATCGCGGCGCTCTTCGACGTCGCGCGCTCGGCCCGACTGGGGAATTTGACGCCCCCGGCGTCCAACGCTATCCGAAACCCGTATGGGTTCGCCGCGTCGGCCTCCTCCGCCGGAAACGGACTTTTTTCGAGCGGGAAGCCCGCGGCCTCCGCCGTGTCACTTCATATCGGGAGCAGCACCGCCATGCCTTGGAGCAGCCGCTGCAGCCTGGCATGCTCGTCCGCACTCCCTTCCGCCATGTCATCCAATCGGAGGCGCTACAGACGATAAAGAAGGGCTGGGGAGATGCGGTGGACTCGCCCGCCGGCGAGGTCCGGCAGCAGCGTGATGGCGGTGAGCTGCACGTCCTCCACCACGTACTTGTACCGGAGGCAGCTGACGTCGTCCCCCATCATGCGTCGGTAATAGTATGACAGCACGGTGGGGTACGCCACGTGCAGCCCCCGCGGCAGCTCCAAGTCGCCCAGTGCCTTCGGCACGCGCCACCAACCTGCGCCGTTCAACCCCTTGGCATGGTGGCCGGCCGTCATCAGGTACGGGACGTCGTCGCCTTTGCGCGCCCGGATGTCCATCTCCTTCCGCGCTTGGTTCACCGACACGCGGTCTCCCTCCACTAGAAAGAGCGTCTGATCCCTCCCAACTCGATCCGGTTTCGGCCAGGAGCTGATGTCCGGGCGCTCGTACGACGGGACCGCCCGTGGCGCCGCCCCCGCGCCCACACTTCGGGCGTTTTTGTCAGCCGCCTCCCCGTAGTAGTACGCCGCCGCGTCCATCGCTCACGGTGCTGCGCATCGGCGGCCTGCACGTACTCGAGGTCCGCCGACGTCCGTAGATACGGAAGCGAAAACTCCGTCAGGTACTCCGCCGGCGGCGTCACCGCGACCGGAATGAGGCACATGAGGCGGCCCCAGCAGTGCGCCACCCACGGCACCCACTCGCGGAGAGCCCCCACGTTCTCTTCCACCCTCAAGAAGGTGTACGCCATACGGACGAATCACGACGGCAACGCCATCCCGAAACGCGCCACCTCGCGGCTGAAGCGGACCGCCAACTCTCTGTCGCACCACTGCGTGTGCATTTCGTATATGCCGCCGTGCCAGTATGCCATGCGTACGCCGGCCCGCATGCGCTTGACAGCCCGCTGGTTCCGCGGGTCGGGCCTCGGCACCTGCGCCTGCTCCGGCAATTCTTCTTGGTCCGCCAATATGCGTTCGGCGCATCGCCGCAGCCCCGCATTCGACGCGTCCCGTAAGGGAGGCGCGATGTTGGCCTTCGCCTCCGCTTCCCCGGCCGCCGCCATCCGCCCGAGTGGGCACCACGCCCACGCCGTTCGCGTCCGCGCTTGACGCCTCCGCTTTCCGCCGTCCGCGTCGTCGTCCGCGTCGCCGCCGGCCGCCGCAAGGCGGTGTGTCCGCACCTGATGAACGCAGCCGGCGCGAAGGCCGCAGCCAACTGTCCCAACATGGCGGGCAACGCCACCGACGCCGTTTTCAGGCGCCCTTTCGACGACACGGGCTCGCCGGCCGAGAAAAATGGCGGCTTGGCGACATCAACGGAGGTGGATAGCTCGTTCGACGACATTTCAGGCGCCCAACCCTCTCGCGTGGTCACATGCGACGGCATGGAAGTTGATAACGCCGCCACAGTCGTTGGTGGTGCAGTCGCCAGTAATGCCAACTGCTCTTTCTTGAGCGTCGCCGTTGGGAGCGGGGAAGCCGGTAGCGGTGCCTCCAGCGCGGCCATGCCATCGACCCCGACGGCTGCCTTGGTAGAGGTCATGCAGGCGGCGGACGTGAGCGATGTTGAGCATGGCTCAGCAATTCCATTTGTCTGTACTTACACGGCCGAGCATTGGGACTCAATTTTGGGTATTTACCAATCCACTGGTTGTATGTTTTGTACTTGTGTGTACTTGCTTTGTTGGTCTCGTAGTGGGCACTCTCTGCTGGGGTGAGCTCGAGGGGGGCACTTGTGTGGGGAGATGCATGCCCCGTTCTGGAAGGTGCGCCGCGGCCCGCGCGCACTTAGAACTGTGGCACGTGGGTGTGCTCCGAGAGCGGTCTTCCCGACGACACGTCGTGGGGCCGCCTGGGGTACATTAGGTGGCTGGACACGGCCCAGGACCTCTGCCATAGTAAAGTAACGCACCCACTTGACCACACCGACTTCACAGGTTATGGGCCCAGTTCGCGGTGGATTTAGTTCTGAGAGGTCGCGGGTTCGAGATTCGCCATGGCTGCGCCCCAGGAGGGGGACGGAGGAATTTGCAGGAGAGGCAATTCTGAGTCGTGGGTCAGACGAGCCTGGCCCTGAGGAGCTGGGGGGAGTGTTGAAGTGGTGATGCTCAGCTGCCCAGGCCAGTCACAGTGGTCATGTGGCGTAGTTGGATTTTGACCTCTCAGCAGGTTATGGGCCCATCATGCGCGGGTAGCTTCACAGATATCGCAGGTTCGAATTCCGCGGCTTGCTCCAGGATTTCGGGGCCGGGTTGGAAATTGCAGGTTGGCAATTTCGAGTCGATCGAGTAATGGTTCCTGGTCGCTGTGGAGTTGGGGGGAGTGTTGAATTGGATTCAGCAACTCCCCTGGACCAGTCACACCGGTCTTGTGGCGTAGTTGGTTTTTCGACCGCAACAAGCGACGCTGGGTCGGCCCCCCCTTCGACTCCGTGGGCACCCAAAATGGGAGGCTCTGTCGGAGAGTTTTGGACGCCCTGACCTAGCGATAATGAGCCGGGACCCCCGTATCTGTCGCTTCCGCTGATATGGTGGTCGACCCAATGCTTCTTCTCCTCTGTCTTTCAAACCCCTCTTTGCACGGCACCGCCTGCGTCTGATTCCGAGACGGCGTACATGGGTCAGCCGGATACGCGGGCGACGCAGGTCTTGGAGGCCGCTGTCCGCACTTCGACCGCCAACTGGTGCGCCTACATGATTGCGCTGAGTGCGCGCACCAAGGACACAGCCACGTGCCTCCAGCACCTCGTGACCAAGGTTGACGCGTCTTAAGACCTTTCTCAGCAGATGCTCGCTGCCGTGCGCAGATTTGGGTCCGCCGTCAAGGCGGCCATCTTGGAAGTCATTAAGAGGGGCGCTATTCCGGAGAGGTAGGATTCTGAAGCTGCGGAGCAGATCTCGGAGAGTTTCGTGGAGAATTTCAAGGTGAGTTGTATGCTTTACGCGCTCGGCACTGTTTACCCTACTTATCCCTTGTATCCTTTCCCAGTATTTTACTTCCCGTCCTCTCCCCGGTTTTGTCTGTGCTGCTACCTGTTCTGGCTCGTATTAAACATCTCGCAGGAGGCCTACCGCGGTATCCTTTGTAACGAGTTTGCGACTACAGTCCGGGCGAGCGCGGTCTTCTATATCTTAGACGACTACTGGGACACGGTCATTGACATCGCCGAGGTGTGCATGAAGTCGGGAAAGGCCGCGGCGATGGAGTGGCTTAACCAGTGTATCCGCCGCAACAGCCGCCGCAACGCCCCCATCGTTGTCAAATTCTGCGTCTCGATGCTCATCCTGCGTGTAGAGCGGCACCTGCACCAAGCCTGGATCGACCTCATCGTTAACAAGAACTTTGAGGCTGCACGTCATCAACCTGCAAGAGGATCCAGCCAAGCAGCTGCTGGAGGTCTCTGATTACTACCTGTCGGCCCGTGTGAGCAAGGCGTGCGTCGACGCGCTCGCAGCTCTCTTTGGTCCCGTGGGAGCCGCCAGCCGCATCACCGAACCGACGAGCCCCACCGACGGGCCTGTCATCCGGGCCAACCTTTGGCATTTTGTGCTCGTCACTACCATGATCCGCAACGTGGTAAAGCTCGCTGCCTGTACGTGAGTGTCGTCGGGTGACGGGGCGGTGGCGGACAGCGTTCTTCCCTGGTGCGTCGCCGAGGTGCTCCGCATGGACGGGAACTTTCCCCAGAGCGGATAGGTGCTCAAATGCTTGGAGATGACTGACGGTGCGGCCATGGAACGCAGCCTTCCCCAGTACAAGCGAGCGTGCAGTGACAGCTTGTGTGTGTTCGTGTCAGTACAGACATATTTTAGGACCCCGTTTCTTTCCCCGTCCCATAAACCGGCCGTCTCACAGCGCCGCTTCTGTCCGCCCAGCCCCATTAGGCCAGCCCCGGACCCGTAGCGACGCGAGGCCGCCCGGGGGCTCTTCCAGAAAACAGCCAGCCGACCATCGACCGCCAGCCGGCTCCCACGCCCGTGCTCTGGGTCTCGTGATGGCCTCGGATAAGATTCGATCTCTCTGAATGTTCCGGTTCGGGTGCCATCAGAGCCCCATCGAACAGATGTACATCACTCACGCGCATCGCAACCGCAACGTTATCGGCTCTTGATGAGAATTGAATCCGGATCAATATCCGCATCGGATTTCTTCATATGACGGGGGTGGCCCGGAAGAGGACGATCGTCGCCACCCTCACAGTTGCCGCGGTCGCCACCGCCACCGCAGACGTGGCAGCTGTGGGCGCCCTAACTGCCACCGGGGCGGCGGCCGTGCCGACGGCGGCGCGCACATTGGATGGCGGCTTTTCCGAGTAGATCAAAAGTGCCAAAGGTTTTACTAGCACTCCGACGCGGCGTGCGACACCGAGTGGGTCGACCGTGTAGTGGATCCTGCCCTCAAAGCCAACGGGGTATAACCCCGTCAGAAAACCTAGCACAGGATGCGGATCGCTACGCCAGAGTCACAACGCGAACGCCGGGATCACTGGGCGCGAAGCGCACAAAAACGACGGAAGCAACGCAAACGCAACGATGATT
>Ga0115030_1000538_pt1 | contig 15762 bp, 14 predicted proteins | sample SidtaG_4_FD_87174 | JGI IMG/M metagenome (GOLD analysis project Ga0115030, IMG submission 87174) | Marine algal microbial communities from Sidmouth, United Kingdom - Sidmouth_Male1 metaG | ecosystem: Host-associated > Algae > Red algae > Unclassified | place: Sidmouth, United Kingdom | collected... | reverse complement strand
CGGCCCCGGGGGGCGCCGCCCAACCCGGGGGGGGGGGCCCCCAACGCCGCCCCCCGCCCCCGGGGGGCCGCCCCCGGCGGCAAGGGGGGGGGGGGCGGGGGCCGGCACCCCCCCCCGGGGGGGGGGGGGGGGGGGGGGCGTGCACCACCGTCAGAAAAATCGACGCCCTGGACGAGAGCTGTTCCCGTTCGGGCTTTCGTCCAGGCCGCTGTTCGTGAACAGTAGGGACTCCCGTTCCATACATGTTCAGGCGCGCGGCCCAGGTCACGAGACCTCTCACAAGATTGACGCACGTACAGGCTTAGATGTGCTAAGCGAGGCGACATAAGGACCGATGGCGCGTGGCCAAAATCCATTGCCGCCCACGTGCATTTAGTGTTGCGGGGCGGGGGCTGGTGCCGCACCGCTGCTGTACGGGGCCATTTTTTTGTTTGCACGCTCCTGGTGCTGCTCAGCTGCGCTACATTTTTGTACTTTGCGAACGCCCTCCGTAGCAGGCCTGGGAGTGCACTGCGCCCCATATGGGGGGGAGGCGGTCACGAGCAGCAGTGTGCATGAAGTGGAACAGATACACAAACGACGTACACTCCGCTAGCGGCCAGGGTCCGGGGGTCGGGTGCCGCATCCCAACCTGCCCAAAAAAAGTAACTCATACAATGAGACGAGGGTGCTACCCACCCACAGAGGCAACGAGGTCGAGTGGAGCAAGACCTGAGCACTCAAGACAGAAACGTTGTAAAGACGTGACGACGCAACACGCAAACAAACTCACGCACAAGAATCCCGAGAGCAACAGGGTCAGTAAGAGGGCGGTCCACCCGTGGCAGGGACACCTACCGTTAGTCGACGCTCTCCTCTTCAAGGGACCGACGGACGGCCGCATGCGCAGCCTCAACGGCGGCGTCCAGGTCATCGTCTTCGACGTCACGGCCGCCGTTGGAGGCCTCGTCGTCATCGTCATTGGCAATGACGCCCCACGCGGCAAGCGTGGCGGCCGCGTCGGCGGCATCTTCTCCCGCTGCAGCAGCAGGTGATGCCCGTCCAACGGCAGCGGCGGCGTTGGCGTTACCCCGCGGCGTGCGGTAAACGGGGTCCGCACGGTGCGTGTCCTTGCCGTCCGTCAAACGCAGTCCGTTGCACGCCCGGTCACCCTGCGCCGAGAAGACGGTGCAGACTGTCGACAGCTCCTCCACCCACTCGGCCCTATGGCCCGCGTTGAGGCCGGGCACGGCCACTACCGCCTCTTCTTCGTCGCCTGCGTTTGTCGTCGCACGCATTTTGATGTGCTGACGAATCTTCATAGTGATGAGCGCCAAGTGCGCCGTGCGGCACGCAATGACGCGCCGGCCACCAGTCACCGTCGCGTCCTCGGAAAACTGGCGCAGAACGCCGAGAGTCGAAAAGACAACCGTCAACGCACGGACGACGGCCGCGTGAAACGTAAAGTCCGTCAAGAAGGCGTCGTCGACAATCAACGGCGCCGCCTCCGCTGGCGACAAAACGACCTCGTACTTGGTCTGCGTCCCGCGGAGGCGCCGCAGGGACCCGATTTGTTTCTCATCGTTGATGACCGTGAGAAACGCCGCCACCGCCTTGTTTCCGAGCTTCTGGTAGAAGTGTGATACAGCGCGGTTCACGTACCGAAAGCCCATGGTTGTGTTGGGCCTCACCAGCGCGGGAGCGGGAGCTGCTCCGCTCTCCTGCGCCCCCGTTGATGAGCGCCGCGGCCGCTGTGGGAGCCGCCAGCGGCGCTCCAAGAGCGCTCGCGCAGCGCTCAAGTCAACGTTGAGGCGAGACGCCGTCCAGCTCTGCGAGAGCTCGTTGAAATGTTGCGTCGTTGGCCACACATCGGCCGCGTTGCCCGGCTGGGTGAATGTGGTTGTCAGGTACTCGTTGATGTGCGCGCGGAGTTGGATTATCCACTGCGCATCTTGCACGACGACGTTAGCGTGGGACTGTGGCTGCTCCACTGCGCCTGCAACAGATTCCAAGGGACGTGCGCCAGCAGCCGGCGCGCTCGTAGACCGCACCTCCGCCATCACTTTGCCCACGCCCACGGACAAGTCGTGGAGAGCCTTGCGCTGGAACATAAGCGCCGAGTTCAGCCTGTCCGCGAGCACCGCAATGCCGTCCACCTTCTTGATGAGCATCCGCTGCTGGTTGTTCATAATCGCAAGCTCCTTACGCTGAGCGGTCATTTCCCGACGCAGTCCCGAAAATCCGAGGACGCTGCTCCGGCTGAGAGCTGCAACCTGCGCGGCCATCGTGTCGTCAGCTCCAGAACTCGATGCCGCGAGCCGAGCGGCGGGGCAGCTGCGAGCTACACGTGGTGACGAGCTGCCGGCAGCGGTCGTCGCCGCGCCAAACGCACCAGCCGCCGGTGACCCCGTGCGCGAAGGGGACGCGCGGCGCGCCCGTGTCGGAGAAGGGCTCTTGGATTGACGGCGAGAAGGAGATGAGCCAGCGGGCGGGCGGCACTGCGGCGGCCGAGCACGACGTGGCGGCGGCGTGGGAAGGGAAACGACCGCGCCGGCCATCGGGCGCGGAACGCCCGTACTTGGACCCGCGCCCGGGGTGCCGTCGGCACCATCGTCCATGGAATCCCCCCCACCCGCAGGCCCGGGGATTTCAGGCGAGCGCATCCACGGCAACGACGTCATCGCCACGTGATCGGGCGCGTCGGGTGATCCCAACACGCGGTTGCTGTTAGGCAGGAACCCTCCGGGAACCGAGGCCCCAGCGATGCCCCTCGCTCCGTCGCGTGCAGCCAGCGTGGTAGCAGGAGCTGCCCGTTCCACCTCCGCATGCAGCTGCGCCATTGTCGGTGACAACTCGTACGCGCGCTGTGAAGGGTTCACGACGCCGAGCCCATACTGCACCTGGTCCAGCAGCGGCATACCGCCAGGATGCGTCGCACCACGTCGCGGCGGTGGCGACAAGGGGCGCCCGCGAGGGCCCAGCGGACGCGTCGTCATTTCGGCCACGTAGCGTAAGCCGGCTAGATTGTGGACGGGCGTGGAGCCGGCAGGCGTTGAAGATCCATCCTGCGGTGGCACAAACGCGAAAACGTTGGTGACGACAATCCCGAACATGATGGTGGGGGGGGGAATAGGGTGGCGAGCGACGAGGCAGGAGGACGAGGCACGACAGTTGGGGAGTGACGGTGGACGGGGCTGGCGAGGAGGCACGGCACGCGGGTAGGCCGTAGACCCAGGCGGGGAGGTGCAGCGGGCAGCGGGATGAGACAGCGTTAGGCCACAACTCGGCACCAGTGGCCGCAGATCATATAGCATCCCGGCGCCTCCACAGGCCCAGACCGAAGTGCACACAAGCGGCCATCGCGGGGGGGTGCGCTGCTACGTGCAAAACACCGATGGTGCAGCACGGGGGGCGACGAGCAGCACTACGGAAAGCGCATCGCGCAAGGGCAATTCCGCCGCCCAGAAGGGACACCCCCAAACAACGTCCTGAGAACAGCACGCTCACCCGCTGCACGGCGGTCACGGAAAGAGCAGGGGTGAAAGCAAGGCACCTCAACGTACTCGGAAGGCGCGATTGGCACCAGACAGCAGGTGCACGGGGCAACGGATCGGTGCCCAGCCGCAGAGGGAGCAGCACTGCCGATGCAAGGTTGGGCGGCTTGGTGCTGAACTCGGCAACGAGCCAGCGCCAGATCGGCGAATGCCATCGAGCCGGAGAAGTGTGACGATGGTTCTCAGAATGACATGAACTAACCATTTCTTTCAACATGAAATGTTCTCGCTGACATATTTATTTATCCGCTAGATACCGCGAGGGGGGCTAAATCCTCACAGCCCGACCTCATGGGATCCCGCCCCAGAAAGGGAGCGATAGCCCCCCATAGGTGCGGACGTTGATGCGTCCATGCACGAAATTCGAGGTCCAATTCTGGGGATAGGCTTGCTCGCTTTTGTTCGCATCGGCGCACGGCGCTTCACGGCACTTTCCCACCCGGCATCGTCGGCGTTTGCGCCAAGTGCCCGGTGGGAACTTCATCGTCTGCTGTAGCCGGATGTGCTGCACAAACGAGAGCGCGGAAGGGCCTGGGGCGTGTGCGGCCGGCGGCTGATCGCGTTTGACTCGGGACCGCGGCACCTCGTTCATCGGCCCCCCGTGTGCTTGTAAGTATGCTTTGAGACGCTTTCCCTTGAGGCACCTGCGACTGCGCCCTTGGCATGAAGCTTTTACTTTTATGGGGAGGGGTCCGTTGCTGGCGGCTACCATTGGCCCGGCCGTGAAGGCCCCTGGTGTGTGGCGTGAGGGCGCCTTTGTGGTGCCTCAGGGAAAGGCGCTGTTGGAACGTCTCGCGGTACGGTCCTCGCGCCGAGCATGCGACTCGCATGGCAGCGGCAGCGATGCCGTAGTGCGCAAGGCGTGTCCTGCGGTACCGCCGATTCCAGCCCCTTGCTCGAAGGTCGCGTCGGGACTGCCACTGACGCGCTTGCTGGCAGTACGCCATGTTGCTGCATCTTTTTGTCCCTAAGACCTTTGCTGAGGCGGTGAGGCTCGCGTGCACGCCTCTGTGGCGAACCTTTCTGCGCCCGGTCAGGTTACACGGCAGGTTCAAGGCCGCTCACTGTGAGGCACTTGCCTGTATCCTGTTGCACGACACGCTAGTCCGCCGGTCTTGCGCGAGCCCGCACAGCCACATCCGGCGCATTGCACATTGAGACCACGCTAGGGCCTTCAGGAGCACTTTGATAGTGCGGCACTGGCGCGATCCACGCGCGACGGCGATTGTGCGGTGGTGGCGTAGGGTCTGCACGGGGTGCTCCTTGACGACCGTCCTCTTCGACCGCCGACGAGACGGTCGGTTGAGTTCCTCTCCTCCCGCAAACGGCTGTGACACCATTGTGCGGACGGTCGGGGCGTACACTGAGGGAGTCCCATTGGTGCGTTGAGGATGTCCATATGGATGCAACGGTGCTCGCGTGCGGTGCCTTCACGGGCGGCTCCACCTGCGTCGTGGCACGCTAGCTTCAGCGGGGGCGTCGGCGGCGTGAGAAGCGTGTTGCAGTGACTAACAATTGCATCGAGCGACCGCGCTCCCGTCCGTGGGCCCCTATATGTATCTGCCCTTCGTCGTTTATTGCTCTCTTTCTGGCGGCACCACACCATTGCCGGACACCGCCGCAGCAGCTGTGCGTCAGTATCCGCCCTGCGCTCATCCATCATCCCGCCCCCCCATCCCCCACCCCTTGGGGCTGGAGCGCTCGGCGCCGCGACTCCCTCTGGTGCGCGTTGTGCGTACCCGGCTGGCGTCGTCATGACACCCCCTGCCGGCGTATCCCCAAAGGTCTTCCCCTGCCCTTATTGTTGTATGTCTTACGGATCGCCGGCCAACGTGGCACGGCACGTGCAGGCGTCGCACCGCAATGAGAACCGATTTGCCATGGCCGCGCGTCAAACGGGCCTCGTGCGTACGTCGTTGGCGGCCATGGCTGGCGTTTCTGGACCCCCGCTACTGTCGGCGCCCGCCGCGGTCGACAGCCCGGCGATGTTGACGGCGGGGACGGAGGAGGGGACGCAGATGCGAGCGTCTGCTGACGCCTCGGACTGCAGCGGCGCCCCCGCCGTGGCGAGCCTCTTCCACGACACGGACGAAGAGGAGCCCCAGTGGCTGCACACGGACGGCGGCGCCGACCGCGGCGTCAACGACGCACCCAACGTGCTGGGGGCGTCGGGCGACAGCCAAGGTGGTAGTTCGGGAGCCGAGGTAGGCCCCCCGCTGGACGACGCTGCCGCGGACCTGCTGGCCGCCCTTCCGGAGGCGCCCATGGTGCGGCACGTCTTCATGAGCAGCACAGCGGCCCAAATCCGCGCCTACTACGACGCGATGTCGGAGACGCTGCTTTCAAAGCCGGTCGTCCCGCCCTGGTGGGCAGCGCGACCGTCGCGGTTCTCGACTCCTGCGCTTCGTGGGGCGCTACGGTTCGCCATGACGGCTGGTGCGTGTGGGCTGACGCGTCGCGACCACGTTTCTTACGCCCAGACGCTGCGCGGCGTGGAGAGCGAAGCCACTGCCGGTACTTTGGCGGTCGGACCGGTCTCTGCTGTTTTTGCGTCGCCGCACAGCTTCCTCACGGCAACGCGTCACGAGCAGAACCGTGTCCTGGCTCTGCGGCGGTGGATGACCGTGCCTATTGAGATTGATGGGAAGTCGTACGTGTATTACTACCGTGACATCCTGCAAGCCGGACTCGACGCCCTGGCCGCCGCTGGGACCGTCTCTTTCGGCGCCGAGATGTCCGCTGAGCACAACGAGCCGGCGGCGCGTCCGGAGGGGTGGAATGTCCCCGACGATTTCGAGCGTCGAGGCACGCTCGATGCAGACCTGTACGTGGACGAAAGCCGAGACGTGCGCCGGATTCACGGTGTGGATGCCAAGGTCATGGCGGTGCAGTTACATGCCGACGAGGCGCTCGTGTCCTGGTCGGGCGCCAAGTATATCTTCCCCGTGAGGGCCAACTTCGTCAACGTTCTCGACGGCGGTGGGCGGTGGGAGACCGTCGGCTACTTGGAGCACCTTCCCAAGGCTGTTGGCAGGAGCGCCAAGGCCAAGCTCAAGGTCAGTGACGCGCGGAACGAGTTGCTGCAGCGGTGCCTGGCCGTGTCTCTGCGGCACCTCGTGCGAGCCAGCGAGGAGGGCGTGACGGCAACGGTGGCCGGACACGGGTACGTGCTGCTGGTGCCACGAGTCACGGGGCTAGTTGTCGACCAAGTCGAGGAGCGCTCCATATTGGCCCTAATGGGCAACCAGTGCCGCTTCTTCTGTTCTCCCTGCCTGGAGGACAGGCGCACCAGGGGCGGCTTGCTGGGCGTCCGCGCGTTGGACCGCGACGTCGTTGCTACGCTGGATGCGCAGCTGGCGGCGGCAATTGTGCGAGCCAGGGACCCGCGACCTAGCCGTCGTCGTGCCCTCGGGGAAGAGCACAGTGCTCTGGCGTTTGTGCCCGCTCTCGGAGCCATGCACGGCTTGTCGACGGGCGCCGCAAGCCTGTACAAGATCGTGTCGTTCGACCTGCTTCATGTCTGGAAGCTGGGCGTTCTGCGCCTGCTCTCCCAACGCCTGCCAATGGTGCTTCATGCGATTTGCGGCGCGAACGGGATGGCGCGGCTTGGCACCGTGAACGACACACTTGATGCCATCAACCTGCGGGGCTGGGAGCTCGGGCGTAACTGCAAGACAGCACCGGCGCCACCCGGCTGCTTCGTGCCAATGAGTGAGCCGCAGGCAACTATGACCGGCCGGAGTTGGCGACATTTTAGCGTCTTCTGGCCGTTTATGGTGGCTGGCGCCATCGGACCTGCTGTTGTGCGGCCGCCCGAAACGTTGGATGGAGCGCCAGTGGCGCCAACTGGGCAACCGCCCAACACCGGGGTGATTGACTCTGACAGCTCTTCCGGTACCTCAAGCGGCACGCCCAGCGACGAGGATTCCGACAAGGGCAGTGACGCTGCGAGCGACGCCACCAGTGAGGTGGACGACGGTTGGCGCGCGGTGCTGGGCGACGACCTCGCTGTGGAGGAGGACCCGGTCAGCGCGTTGCCTGATGAGCAGCTGGCGTCGACGAGCGCGTACAAGCAACACTTCCAGGGGATGGCCGTCCACGATGCGTTCCTCGAAACATTCTGCCGCGCCGCGCGCCTGGGCGGCATGCTCTTCGGGGACAACACGGCGAACCCGCAGATCATCACCGAGGCTCAGGTCAGCGAGATGGACGAGATGGCGAAGGAGCTGGGTGTCGACGCCGTCCAGACGCTGTATGGACATGTCAACACAACCAAGTTGCACCGCCTCATCCATCACCTTGCAGACGAGCTGCGGGCACGCGGTAACCTGTGGGAGGGGGACACCTCCACCAACGAGAAGCTGCACGGAAGTTGTAAGCGAATGTTCCAGCGAAGCAACAAGCGCGGTCCCGGGGTGGCACTGCAAATGATGCGCTGCGATGAGGCGCAGTCGGCTATCATTCGAGAGCTCGTGGATGCAGATGAGGACGACCCCGAGACGTCCGCGGGTGTCGGCTCGGCTGCCGACACGGTCAATGCATCGACGGACGGGGGCGGCAACGGTACTCGCCGCGGGGATGGTGATGGGGGCGGCGGTGGTGCAGGGGCTGCGGCTTCGAGTGGCTGTGCGTCTTCTGCTGGCCGCATTGCGTTCGCTGCCACGTCCGCGCGTGACACGAGTCCTCTTCCTTTCTCGGGTCGTGCGCGTCGGGCGGCTGTCGGCAACCTCCGCACCTCCGCTGGCCTGGCGGCACTGGGCGACGTCCTCGACCTGGACGAAGACGCGCACGTCACAGTGCACAACACCGTGCGCATCATGGCGAAGTTCGAGTGGGGTTCGCCGCCGACGATGCAACACCTGCGAGCCGCCGACAGCTTCTTTGGTCGGCCCTGGCACTCATTTGTGCGCTACCTCGGGACGGATGGCTCTCAACGCTGGGGGCGGCTGTGCCTCGTTTTGCGTTCTGTTGGCGCGGCGACGCGTAGTTGCGTCGTGCTGCAGCGCATGCGCCGCGTGGCTCCCCGACCGGAGTGCGTCTTGTCGCGGTATGGTTGCATCCGCTTGGCATGGGACTTTGCTGCTCGCACCGACGAGTACCCCGCGCTGGAGGTCGTGGACGCCACCGACCTTCTCCGCGCCGAAGACGTCCAGGTCGACTGGGCGGACCTTGGTGACCGGCTTGGTCTGCTCGCCACTGCGGCCAACCAGGCAAGCTCGCCGACGGAGCGCCGTGCAGCCCGCTACTTTGTGAACGTCTTTTTCCCGTGGACCAGTCGCGAGCTGGTTCCCGGTCTGTAGGTCTTGGCCGCTGTCGAGGGGCGGTGTTGTTGGAGTTGTGGGTCAGAGTGCTTCCCCCAAAGAGTGGGAAAAAGAGACGCGGGGGACCTCACCCGTTTATGGCGCAGACGGTGGGCAACCGGCTGCTGGCGTGTGTCTCGTAGTTTCTGGTTGGTCATTACGGTGTGTGCATCTGGTGCTTTTTTAGAGCTGGATACGGGCCGCATTATCAAGCACTTGTTGTTGGTTTTTGTCAGAGGCGATGATCGTGGACAATCGGCATGCACAGCTTTTGGAAAGAACAACAGTGTGGGCAACTGTTCTTGAGGCACAGGCAAAGAGGGTGCCGCTATCGCGTTTGGAACCATCGGGGCAGCTCAGCTTCACCGGCACGAGCTGCGACTGTCGGCATAGATACGCCGCGGTGCAAGGTGCCCCAGGGAGTCGGGTGTTGTCTCTCATTGTCACGACGAAGACCCGCCGACGGTGGACAGAGCACAACGCCGTAATCGGCGGTCCCGTGCAGCCAATGCATCGGCAACGGGTGGACAAAAAGACGCAATTGCCTCGTCTTTACGGCACGAGGCCCCAGATTGTCACCCACTAGATGGAGATCGGTCGAACGACGCATACTAGTGCTTCCATTGGTCCGATTTAGCGGTGGCCTCAGCATCAACCTCGTGGTCGATCCGCTGGTGCCGAGGAAACGGCCAGAAGCTCTCGTGGTTTCCGCTGAACGGGACTTCCTTCCGTTCGGACTCTCGTTCTCGAACGGGGGGGTGAACGGAAACCGCTCCCGTCCAGCCCATCCGCGAACGACTCTCCCGTCTAGCCTCCCGTTCCAGACGTCATGTTTGCGACGACGGCGGCACAACGCGCCCGTGCGGGTGAGATTCATGGGGAACGTCCGCGGCGGGGCGGGGGGGGGCATGGCGCCTCCCCCCCCCCCCTCCTCGGCTGCTGTGGCCACCTGCAGCACCGGCGGGCGGTTCGACCCGCAACGCCACCGCGGGCGCGTCTCAGCCGCGGCGTCGGCAGCGCCACGCCACGGGGCCGATGGGGCGGAACCAGCAGCGCCCCGCGGGCGCGCGGCGCGCCGCGCGGGCAAAACCATCCGGCGGGGGCTGCGCCGCCCCCCCAATCACGGCGCGAGGGGTGGCCCCGTGGGGGGCGCGGCGACACGACCACCCCGAGCTCACCGACCCCGCGAGAAAAAAAACACACCCACCGCAGGCGCCGGTGCAAAGCGGGGGTGGGGGGGTCCCCCGCCCCGCCCCGACGCGCCGGCGGGGCACCCGACGCGGGCGCCTCGCCAGCCGCCACGGCGCGCGCGGTGGCAGCCGCGGCCGCCACCCACGCGCCGCGGGTGCGGCGGAGGGGGGGACCGAGGCGTGGTGGTGGCCCGCGACCGACGCCCTGGTGCGAGGGGCGGCGCGGCCGGGTGTCGCACAACAAGGGGTGGCGCCGTGGGGGCGGTCCACCGCGGACCACGGGCGTCGCCGCGTGGCTGTTTTTCTCCACGGAGCTGCGCTGCAGCGCAGGTCAACACAGGGCCGAGAAATTTTAGGACGGGAGACGCAAAAAGGGTTTTTGAGAGAAAAGGGTGATGTGAGCATTTGGCCGCGACATATTTTGTTACTTTGGGGGCAAATGCGGCTCTTCGCCAGTGGTGCCTGGCTGAGTTCGGCTTTCGTCGGTGGCTTAGTGTGAATGATCCTCAATATCATCTTGTGAAAAGCGTATTGTCACACTCCCGATGTGCCACGCCAAGCATTCTGGTGACAGGTGGTGGTAGCTGTCGTAGTGATACCCAAGTCTTGTGTTGTACCAGTGGGGTTGGGCACAGAAACTCGTTCGTACTAGAACTACGACGATGTGCGCCGAGAGAGACGAGTACAAGAAGAGCGATGTGACTTTCCTACTCAGAGTAGTGCCCGGAGGTCCGCGCCAGCGTCCTCCACAATGCAAACAGGAAAAACCAAAGACACTCTCCCCACAACGTCATTGTCGGTTGAGCCCGCGGGACGACCGTGATGACCCACGGGTGACCACCGCAGTACTACTGGGCAACTCGTGCCGAGTCCAGGGACGTCCTTCAGACTCACCGTCTCGCGCACAAGCGCCCCGCCCGTACTCCGCCGAAGGACCGAGTCAGACAGCTCGTCGCGCCTGGCGACCTCAGCAGTCCCATCCTCGTCATGGCGTTGGAAGACATACCACTCCTTGCCATCTTGTTGGGTGAACCGCTCGAGCAGCAACTTGGTCGTAATCGTTCCGTCCCTTCTCACAAAAGAGTGACAAAGAGATGCGGTAGTCTCAGACTCGGAGCAAGAGAGCATCGACAGAGCAGCACGGCACCCAGAGAAGCGAATCACACGACCCTCAACACGTCCCCCCATGCTCCTCGTTCTTTCCGCTTCCAAGTGGCACATATCGGCCAATTGGTCGACAGCCCCACGCACGGCGATGTGGTCAATCGTCAACGCCGTCTGGCCGCGCCTCGTCCTGGCAGTCCGGCGGGGCGGGCACGCCTTGACGCGTACCATCATCAGGGCTCGTAAACATCCCTGCAAAGCCGCACCTAGCGCCCACTTGTCGACGGACATCACGTCTTGTAGCGCGCTCAGCCCCGAAACAGAAGCTTTAGAGAGCATCAGATCCCGCTGCACAGCCTCAACCTTCGCCGCCAGCTCGGAAACCAGCACGTCCCGCTCCTCCAGTGCCATCACACGGCGCAGAAGCGTTCCCGTCGGGATCAGCGACGGGGTGCTCTTGCTATCCTCAGCTGATGCCCGCATGCCAACGAGATGGCTGTTGGTGGTCGGGAAATCGGGCTCCCGATGAGTGGCTTGGAATTGGGGCTCAGGAGGATCCCGCGGGCCGCAGGTAGCAGCGCTCTGTCGAACTGAGAAACGAGAAGAGGGCACCACAAGTGAAACAGAGCTAACAGAGAGACTAACACAAGGACAGTTTCAGACATGCTCAGGTCAATGGCGTTGGGTGCCGTTGATGCTGGAAGATGGCACACTGGACGGCTCCGACATCCTGCCGGTGGCGATTAGCCTAGAACCCCACCTGCACCACCCCTCCATGCGACCTCTCCCGGTCGAGAAAGAGGGTGCAGCGAACTGGAATGGAGGCCACGTACCCGGGCTTTGAGACATGTTGGCAGCGGCCGTCCGCGACACAAGAGCCGAAAGAGCCCGCAGAGGGGTAGTTGGCGCCGCCTCGGTGGCCGTCGGCAACGAGGCGATATAGCGTAGAGAGGCTGGCAGGCCTCGACGGTCCCCGCCTTCTGGGAGGTGTGGGCGAACCCGAAGCAGCTGCAGCAGCGCGGGCTCCCTCGTGCATTTGAGTTCCCTCGACACGTCAACTTTGGCCTTGCCGCGTTGAGGCCCTGCAAGACAAGGTGGCGTCGTGCTAACGCTTGAGGGGGGCTTCCACTGCGTTTTCAACTGATTTGCTGTCAGTAATCTGTACACGTCACTCCTGCTGGGAGAGCACTGGTGGATGCATGACGTGACAGCACCAGGGCTCCGTCGGCCCACCACGACAGGGGTTCGGGTCACACCTTTTGTGGTTCCTGCCAGTCGGCACCAGACACACCCCACCTCGGAAAGCACCCTTACACTTCTGGCCACACACCTCCACGAAGCGGCCCTCGGCTCGACCCGACCCCCTCCCCCCCGCTTTGTTGCCATCGACCTTCACGACGCCGTGCTACCGGCTTTCCGCACGAGTAATCCCCCCCTCACCCTCCTTTTCTACCCGACCCCGCATGGTTGCCACCCACATCCACGAAGTGGCCCTCGAATCCCTGCCCGGCCCCCCCCCCCCCCCCCCCTTTTCCCCCCCCCTCCCCCCCCCCCCCCCGCGCGCCCTCCCCCCCCCCCCCCCCCCCCCCCCCCCCCCCCCCCCCCCCCCTCCCAAAAGGACCAGCGTCGACTCCAGCTCCAGACGCGCCAGCGCCCGCCGCGACTGGTCCTCCCAGTCGGTGACGACGGCGACGACAAACATGATCCCGACTAGACCGGCTTTGCCGACCGCCAGCCCGACCCACATGCCCCCAAGGGTGGCCGCCGGCACCCCGCTCCCGGCGGCCGCCAGGAAGCCGGCCAACGGTAGCACCCCGCCCCAGTACCCAATCAAGTAGATAGTCGCGCCGAGGCGCTGGCGGCCGCTGCCGCGGAGGACGCGGCCAAAAACGGCCAACGCTGCGTCAACAGTCACAAAAATAGCCAACGGCACGCCCAAGCCCTTCAACAAAGCTTGCACAGTGTCGCTCGAGCTATAAAAGCGGGGCCAGCCGTCAAGGGCGGCGAGTAACGAGGCGGCCTGTGCGGCGCCAGCGGCCGCGCCGAGCCCCGCGGCGACCCAACACACCCGTCGCGCCGCCGCGGGCGCCCCCCCCCCCAGCGCGTTGCCGACACGCGTCATGGCGGCCATGCCGACACTCACGGGTGCCATGTATGTCAGGTACGCCACGTTCATGGCAACCACGTGGGCGGCGAGCGCCGCCGCCGACGCCGAGCGGGCCATGAGAAAGGTCGTCACCTCTAGCGCCCACCACTCGGCGCACAGCACAGCCGCACCAGGGAGAGCGAGGCGGAGGTAGACGCGGACGGATGACGCCGCCGCGACTGGGGACCACCGCCCCCACACCGTCGGCCCGAGGTGGTGAGCCGCAATGAGGGCCGCGAGGCACGCCGTTTGGGCGGTCGCCGCGAGCACCGTCGCCGCGGCGGAGCCGACTGCCCCCCACCCCGCGACAGTCACAAAAAGCGCGTGAAGGGCCACGTTGGACACGATCGCCGTGCCCGACGAGAGCATCAGCGGCCACGTGACGGATTGAGCCATGAGCGCCCTCTGCAGCGGGTCCGTGAACGCATACGGCACCAGCGCCCACGCGTAGATGCGGAGGTAGGTGGCGGCGACGGCGGTGACTCGCGGCTGCCCGCCACCAAGCACTAGTGACAACAGCGACGTGGGAAAGCCGACGAGCGGCACTAGCAGCAACGCAACGTAGGCCACGTTGATGGCCGTGCCGAGCTGCACGTACGCCCCAATCTTGGAAAACTCCCCCGCGCCGACGGCGCTGGCGACGAGCGTACTGACCGCCGACGAGAGGCCCGCCATTGGTGACAGAGCAAAAACATTAAAAATACTGATGGCCACATACGCGCCGCCAAGGAGCGACGCGTCGGGATCGCGGCCTAGGAAGAGGGCGGCGACGGTCGCCATGCCAGCTTCCGCGACGCCGGCGGCACAAATGGGCCATGACAGGCGAAAAAGGGCAGCGGCCTCGGCCTTCGGGGCTTCCATAGCGGGGGCGAGGAAGGGGGGGTGGGCAGCGGACTAAGGATAGTGTGACAGACGCGGGATCGGGGTGGAGGCAAAGGACGACGGGCCAATGGCAGCAGCACGAAACAGAAGCCGAGGAATCAGGATCGGGGTGGAGGCAAAGGACGACGGGCCAATGGCAGCAGCACGAAACAGAAGCCGAGGAATCAGGCAACGTCCTCTGGAAGTGACACGAGAGTGAAACGCAGGACAATGATGGATCGTCCGCAGCAGCCGCCGAATGCCCCCCACCACGAAGGAGGACGCAGCCTCAGTGACGTCCCGCATGCGGAAGAACGCAAGCGGTGCCGTTGCGTGGCTTCTCTCTCCCTGTGTGGAGGGAGAGGGCTTGGTCTCCGACAGGCTGGGGCGGGCACGGGGCTGTGCACGGCCCCGTGGCGGCTCAGATCCAGTCGACCTCGCTGGCATGGGGCCCTGCCCGGGAGCCGCTTCGACAGGTCGCTGATCCGTGGTGCCTGACTGTGACCGAAAAAAGTCGCCAACGTAACCCTGGATCTGGTCGGGAAGACTGGTTTCGACGGGGTCATCTGTCGCTCGATGCAGGCCCCGGTTGGCTCGCGCGAATGGGGAGCTCAGCTTCATCAAGAAGGTTCGCCGCTGGGCAACGCGCTGTGGATACGCCTCCGCTCGAGGTCGTCAAACCTCGAGTGGTTCTTGCGTAGTGAGCCTGAGAGCCGTGTCGCATGTGGTTCCAGCCCCCGCTTGCTCTGCAGCCATGGTATGTACAATGGTTGATGCCACTCGGTCGCAGAATTCAGTCCACGAACAATGTCTCCCGCACACGAAGCTCGTTCCATGTCGCCGTCAACCTACCAGTAGGAACACAACACAGACACATTTCGTCTTCAAAGGTATATTTATAAGCACTTGAAGCTTCTGGGAACAGAAAATGCCTGCTCTGGTGGCTTAGTTGGTTCGGAATTCGAAGATCATCCCTTCTTTCCCACACAAAGCGTCAGATTGTTAATCTGAAAATCGTGAGTTCAAGTCTCACCCGGAGCGGTTCTTTTTATCACAGTGGGAATTGAGCACCATGCTGTCCATCGGGTGGCGCAACATTGGACAAGGGCGCCACACTCAACCACACCCAGCACCAACTGGAGTGATGAATTACGGAGACAATAGGAACCTCCGGACGGTTTTCTGTGGTACGGTCAGTGCGTGCCATTCCCAACTTCGTACCTCTTCTTTCTTTCATGCTGAGCAAGCGATGAAGAAAAGAGTTTCATGTCGTCCTTCCTTTGCGTCTGTATCGAAGACGAGATCAGCAAGACAATAAGCATGGTGTATGGCCCATGGCAGGCCGCGGCATCTTTACGCACTACCGTTCGGCGTTGAATCAGAGCACAACTGCACTCGGAGATTTGCTGCCGTCTCGCAGATGCCTTGAAACATACCAGCCCGAGGTTGAGTCGGTTGCATGCTACACATACCAAGCGGGTGACGGTGTATTTTTTGCCCGAGTCGTATCCGTCTGACCCCAGTTTTGACAACTTGTACCAGTTTTAGCAACTCGGGCTTGTCTGGAATTTTCACAGTGTTTACATATGAAATCGGGTTCCGGGGGTTGCGCCAAACACGCTACACCT
>Ga0115030_1000536_pt1 | contig 15797 bp, 10 predicted proteins | sample SidtaG_4_FD_87174 | JGI IMG/M metagenome (GOLD analysis project Ga0115030, IMG submission 87174) | Marine algal microbial communities from Sidmouth, United Kingdom - Sidmouth_Male1 metaG | ecosystem: Host-associated > Algae > Red algae > Unclassified | place: Sidmouth, United Kingdom | collected... | reverse complement strand
TCACCGGCTGACGATGTACGCTGGATTGGAGCTCTCTCTTTCAGGCACGCGGTTGCTTGACAGGAAAAATCTCAAATACGCAGACGCTGGCAGAAAATGAGTACGCTTGAAGACCCCTGGTCGGCATCCTCCACAACTACGACTTAATTGGATTCGTGCTTTTCCTATCACCAACCAGTCCAGTGTGGCCGACGGCGACGCCGCCCACGATCGTCGTGCAGACTCTAATGGGCCGCCCCGAACCGTCAGACGTGGCTGCTCCCCGTCCCCAGCCGTGTTGCTCCCTTCCTTCTCCCTGATCCCCTTGGCGTCTGTGGACGCTCTGGTTCTTCACCATGGAGTGGCGTCGAGGCGATGTGGCGAGCGTGACAGAGCGGCGGTCCAACTACCGAGACGATGGGGAGGGCGGCGGTGGCCGCCGCAACCGCGGCGACCGTGACCGTGATGGCGGCGGCGGCGGCGGCGGGGGTGGTGGCGGCCGGCGGGATGGCCCGTCCATGTCTCCCGCCCTGCTCCTGGTCGACGATGACGGCGCCGACGACGCGGAGGGCTTCTCCAACGTGCCGTCCAAGGTCGTCATGTATGTGACGATGCTCCGCACCGCGGTGCTGGCCGGCAAGGTCGATGACGTGCACTCGTTGTACGAGCAGACTTTCCGGGCGCTGTCGGATCGCTACTTTAGCGGCGGCTCCTGGCCCGAGTGGCCGCTGATCGTGGAAGCCGTCGACTCGATTGAGTCGGAGGAGGACACTTTTGGTGTGCTCTACAAAGAGCTCTACTACCGCCACCTGTATGGCAGTGGCTCGCCGACCCTCTCCCAGCAGGTGCACTCGTGGAACAACTACTGCGACCTGTTTGGCCTCTTCCTCCACGACGGGCTCGTCGAGGTGTCCCTGCCCCCATCGTGGCTCTGGGATATGATCGATGAGTTCGTGTACCAGACGGAAGCGTGGTGCGCCTTCCGCACCAAGCTGTCCAAGCTCGCCCCGGAGGAGGTAGAGTACCTCCGCAACAATGAGGACGTGTGGTCCATCAACGCGGTGCTGCGCTACCTGCACGCCCTCGTCTCCAAGTCCAACGTGTGCCCGTGGATGCTCAACGGAGGGCTCCCGTCGGGGTCGGCCGACGCGGCGGCGGAGGATTTTGACCTGTCGACCCGCCCGACGTACCGCTACATTGGCTACTACTCGATCGTCGGCCTGCTGCGCGTGCACACGCTCGTCGGTGACTACCGGCTGGCGCTGATGGTCCTCCAGCCGCTGCACCTCGTGGACGGCGCGGTGACGTCCCTGTACACCCACGTGACGGCGTGCCACATCTCCCTCTTTTACTACATGGGTTTTTGCCAGTGCATGCTCCGCCGCTACGAGGACGCGGTGCGGATCCTGTCGACGACGCTCTCTCGCGTCGGCCGCCTCAAGCAATTCCACACGCGCAGCTACCAGTACGAGCAGATCAATAAGCGGCACGACCAGATGGCGGCGCTCCTTGCACTGTGCCTCGCGCTCCACCCTCAACACGTTGACGAGTCGCTGATGGTCATTGTGCGGGATAAGGCCGGGGAGCGGCTGGCGCGCATGCGCGTCGGTGAGATTGCGGCGTACGAGGACACGTTTGGGTACACGAGCCCCAAGTTCATTTCTCCGGCGCCGCCGGTGTGGGACGCGGGCGGCGACATGTCGGCGGCGGCCCTCAGCCAGCAGTCTTCCATCTTTCTGCGGGACGTGCGCCAGCAGCTGCAGCTTCCAGAGCTTCGCTCCTACCTCAAGCTGTACACGACCATTGGGCTCGACAAGCTCGCCCGCTTCATGAACGCCGACGAGTCGGCGCTGCGGGCGCACCTGCTCGGCCTCAAGCACAAGGCGGGGGGCTCCCGCTCCGCAGCGGCCGACGGACCGACTGTTGCCGCTGTCACCACGGCGGCGGCGTCGACGGCCGCCGTCGGTGCGGCGGTCGGCGCGGAAGGGCCCGCGGTGGCCGATGACGGCGCGCCGCCGTCGGCGGCGGACCTTGCCTTTTACGTCGACGGCAACGATGTGCACGTGTCGGGGACGGTTGTGGAGACGCGCTACGGGGAGTACTTTATGGAGCAGGTTGGCAAGTCGGCAGAACTGCTGACTGCCGTCAAGCGGCGGTCGGCGGCGGCGTTGGGGCCCCCGGCGAGTGCGTCGGGGGCGCCCTCGGGGGGGGCGCCGGGCCGGCTGGCCGCCGCCCGTGCTACGCGAGTAGCCTGAGGTGGGTCACGGTGGGTGCTGTGTGAGCGTTCTCTTGGTGTGCTCGTAGCGGTTGCTGCCACCAAGTGGCTGTTCTGTGCGACAAAACAAAACAATGGTAGATCTTTGCCTTGTCGGCGCGTCATTGCCCACCAGCGCAACGAGTCCGCTGGGGGTCGGGCAGGCGAACCTGGCGCACGTCCGCCAATGGGGACCTCCCCCAACGATGAACTGTGAGGTTTGGTCGTAATATGTTTCTTCCAGTTCTCGCCTACACACAAAACAGCGACCCACATGCACACCGCCCCCCGCCCAGGATGGCCCGCAACCAGAGCGCCCTCTACATAACCACCCCAACTACAGTACACACGCATGGTCACCCTGTACCTCTCGGTGTCTAAAAGCAAAAGCGGCGAGGTTCCACCGTGGGGCACTACCCGCCGCCGTGGCACGACCGACTGCCGCGTCACACCTTGGCGGGGCGCCTGTTCCGGTTGGACCGCTTTCGCCTGGCGTTGCCCCGCCTGCTCGGCGCGGCAGCGCCGTCTGGTGCGCCCGACGCCGCCTCGTCGGCTCCGCCAAAGGTCAGTTCGACCTCGTCCTCAGTGGGCTCCCCGTCGCCGCCGTCGCCCTCACGTTGACCCATCGGCGGACCGGCTGTGGGGGACTTGCCACCGGGCGGAACTGCCGCGGCGTTGCTATCGACTCCCTTGGTCGAGACAAGCAGGGACGACGGTGAGGAGCGCTCCCCGTTCGACGCGTCGTTCCCTGCAGCACCACCGGGGGAAGCCTTGGCGCCGTCGGCAGCCTTGGCACCGTCCGCATCCTTGGCGCCGTCCGCAGCCTTGGCACCATCCGCAACCTTGGCGCCGTCCGCAGCCTTGGCACCATCCGCATCCTTGCCAGTCGTCGCCTCCTCCATGGCTTTGCGCGAGGCGGCGAGACGCTCCTTCTGAGCCTTGGTCTTCTGGCGCACTTCGTTCTCCTTAGCGCACCGCTCAATATCCGTCACGAGGGTGTGGATGGTAGAAAAGAGCTCATCGGTCTTGGAGCGGGTGTCTTCGCCCAGGTAGGTGGCCATGTCCTCAAACTCCCGCACAACCGTGTTGAGAAGCACCTGCAGCTCAGCCGCGGTGGATTCCGTTTCGGCATAGACGCGACGCGCGGTGGCAAGCGGCGTCTCGTCGGCGTCACCGCCCTTGGCGTCGTCACCGGCAGCGTCGCCATCGCCAACCACTTTCGCCGACGCCTTGGCCTTGTCGACGGCCTGATCGCCGGCCTTGTCGCCAGCCTTGTCGCCGTCGGTCGCGTCATCGCCCGCCGCCGTCTCATCCTTTCGGTCGGCGACCAAGGGCGCCGTCGGAGCGACTGGCAGCGAGTCGCCACTCGCCGAAGACCCCGCCCGCCGCACCGCACTGGAGGCTGTCCCGTTGGACGACGCCCCTCGACCGACCGCCGACAGCAGCTGCTGCGGTGGCCGCGGGGCGCCCCGCAGTCCCGCTGCGGCTGGGGGCTTGGCGGCTACAGGCAGCGAGCCGCCGGCCGCGCCGGCCGCCCCCTCTGGCATGTCCTGAAGCATCTGCGTAATCTCAGAGCCAAGGATGGAGACGGCCCGCTGCAGCTGCGTCAACTCAACGGACAGGTCGTCCTTGTTGATACGCTGCGCCTTGGCCACATGCGCCAGCTGCTCTTGCAGTTGCAGCACTTCCGGCGCCTTTTCCGCCACCAGCTGTGCAATGTAGTGGAGCAGCGACACATCGCGGTCCAGGGAGCGCGTCTCGTTGAACTTGAGGAGGCTCTCAACGCGCACGCCTCGCGCTGCGCCCTTGTTCGTCCCAGCGTTGAGGAAGTTGCCAGTCATGAGCGCGACGGCAAGAAAGTTTTGGAGGCGGTCGGATGTCTTGACCTCCCGGCATGCAACCAGCAGCGTGTCGAGCGACGCCTTGATCTCCGCCGCCGCTCCGCTCGCCGACCGGATGGTCAGCATTGCCGACAATTTCTGGCCAAAGCGGGGCACGCGCGACGCGTGAACCACAAACGACTCGGCAGGGTTGAGCCTGTCAAGGTTTTCCTCGCCCTCGGGGGTGCCCGCAAACAGCTTGGCGGCCATAAACTCTTCAGGGGTCGGGATGGCGCTCCTCAGCGCAATAACGTTCTCGTCCGACAGCACCGCCCCGGTCGGGTCGAGGGTGTTGATCGCCTGGGCGATGGCCGGCGGCTTGGCCGTGAACCGTCGCAGCGTAATCTCAATATTCTGCGTGCGGCGGGCCTCGAGCACCCCAGCGGCAAAGGGCTTGTTCTTCTCCGCCTCAGCGGCGGCGGCCGTCTCCTCTGGTGTCGGCTCCCGCTTGGGCGGCGGCTTGGAGGAAAAGGCGGCTTGGATTTGCTTTTGGACGCCCTCGTCCACCAGCTTGGCCATATCCGCCGCTGCGTTGTTGCGAAACGCCTCCGACTCAAAGAGGGACTTTTGAACCTTTTGCTTGGAGAGCGGCGTCCAGTGCACCATCTTGGTCTCATTGCGCTTGGCTTTGGCCGCCTTCGCCACGGCGAGCGCTTGAGCCGCTGCCGCCGCCGCCGTCGAGTCCGCCTCGCTGCCGCTGCCGCCGCCACCCCCGCGGGGTGGCAGGCCGCCTGCAGGAGGCTTTGGCGGCCCAGATGCGCGGGGAGGCCGCAGGCCTGCGGGTGGTGGCGGCACGGGCGGACCAGGCAGCCTCAGGCCACCGGGTGGTGGCGGCACGGGCGGGCCAGGCGGCCTCAGGCCACCGGGTGGGGGTGGAACCGGCGGACCCGGCGGCCGCAGGCCCCCGGGTGGGGGCGGCACAGGAGGGCCCGGCGGTCGCAGGCCACCGGGTGGGGGAGGAACCGGCGGGCCCGGCGGCCGCAACCCGCCGGGCGGGGGGGGTGGCGGCGGTGGCCGAGGGCCTCCGCCGCCAGTGCCGGGCGTGGGTGGCCGCAGCCCCCCAGGTGGGGGCGGCGGCGGCGGTGGCTTGAGGGGCGGTCCGGCGCCAGCACCAGAAACCGGCGGCCGCAAGCCACCCGGTGGTGGTGGTGGCGGTGGCGGAGCTGCGCCACCCGCACCGCCGCCGGTGGGCGGCCGCAGACCGCCGGGTGGAGGTGGCGGCGGCGGTGGAGCGCCGCCGCCGCCGCCGCTGCCGGTCGGCGGTCGCAAGCCCCCAGGCGGTGGGGGCGGGGGCGGTGGTGCGCCGCCACCGCCGCCGCCGCCAGTGGGCGGCCGCAAGCCCCCAGGTGGTGGGGGTGGGGGCGGTGGTGCGCCGCCGCCGCCGCCTCCGGTCGGGGGGCGCAAGCCGCCAGGCGGTGGGGGCGGGGGTGGGAGGCCCCCACCCAAGCCCCCGGGCGGAGGTGCCGGCGGTGCAGGCGCCCCGCCCGGCGGTGGTGGGGGCGGTGGCCCTGGCGCGCCACCCGCCAGTGCTGGCGGCGGGGGCAGGACACGACCACCAGGGGGCATGCCCGGGCTGCCGCCGGTGGATGTCGGGGACACCACCGCGCCAATTGCGTTTTGCTCGTCTTCCGCCGACGGCGCGGGAGCTCCGCCGTCTTGTTCGTCCACATCCCCATCCGCATCGCCCCCGTCGCCCTGTCGCCGCCGCCGTCCGCCGCCACCCGAAGCCGGCCCCGCCGGCGGTCTCGACGGCGCGCCGCCCTTGCGCCGCCGTCGCACGTACGACGCGGTCGTCGAGGACGACGACGAGTGGGCGCCCGACGACAGTGGCTCCTCCTCGACAAACCGCACGTTACTCTGGTCCATGAGGTACTCCTCGAGGCTGTCATTGCCGGCCGACGTGAAGCTGTCGCCGCTGTGTCGCCGGTTGTGCCGACGCCGACGCCGCCGGTCGTCGTCTCCGCCGCGACCGCGACCGCTGCCCTTGGCGCGGAAGGTGCGGTTGAGGGACTGCCGCGCCCGCCGCCGCCCGTCGTCCTCGTCGCCCGAGCCACCGCTGCTGTCGGATCCGCCACCCTCGCGGAAGGATTGGAAGGCCTGCGCAAAGTGGGCCAAGTCGTTTTCGGGCACCTGCCGCAGCATGTCTTGGATGAGCTTCATCTTGCGGCCGGCATCCGCGTCGTCCCCGCCGCCGCCGTCGCCGAGCGCACCGGCAGCGGAAATGGCGTCCGCCGCCGCCGTCGCGTTGCGCGCGCCGACTGTCGCGGTCAGTTCCGAGAGGAAGTCTTGCCCAGCCGACGACTCCATAACGGCCGACTGCTGGGGGGTGAGCGTCGGGTTGTACCGCGACGACGCGCCACCAGGACCCGCACCCGAGCCCGTCCCAACCGCGCCCGACCCCGACACATGGGCGGGGTGGATGAGGGGCGCCGTCGGCGCCGTCGCCGCGAGGCTGTTGATCCCAGACGCCTCCTCCCGCACCCGATCCAAGTAGTGGAGCACGCCCGCCCCGTACTTCTTCTCAAACGCCGCGTTGCCCTCCGTGTCGTCCACCTCTGGCTCATCGTCCATGTCGTCTGGGAAAAAAACGTCGACAGCCAGGTGGCTGTCGACGCGCAGCTCCCCAACGTCTGGCGCCAAGTCCAACTCCCCAATCCCGATCCGGTGACACGGCGCGGTGACAAAGGCGGTGTGGAGGACAGTGGAGAAGAGTGGCCGCGTCTGGTCCACAAGCGGCAGCCAGTGCTCAAACACCAGCACCGCGTCCCCACAGACGACCTCGTCGAGGTCAAACGATGCAAAGTCAGTGCCGACGGCGGCGGCTTCCCCCTCACGGCGCACGAGCGTCACGCACTCGTGGGCGTCCTCAAACTTGGACGGCGTGTAGAGGCGCACGATGGGGTTCCACGCGTCCCCACCGTGGAGCGTCACGCTCCCCTGCACGAGCACCTTGAGGAGGCGCACGGGCTTGCGTACTGGCAACGACGCGGTGCGGCGGACGGCGGAGAACCAGTTCATCAGGGCGGTCAAGTTTGGCCGCCGCGTCCCGTCCGCCTCCTCCAGCAGCTGCCGGTCCGTAGTCAGCCGCGCCGACCGCGCCCGGGCGAGGAAGAGGGAGAGCGCGTCGGCCCCATTCTCCGCCACCCGCGTGTACACCCAGTAGGCAGCGGAGAGCAGCGCGACGGGCGCGAGCGCCGGATAGCCAGGGAAGAGGTTGGTGCCGACGAGGAGCACCACCCGGCTGTGGCCGGTCGCCGCCCCCGCCGCCAGGTAGTCATACATGTCGGCCACGACCTCCCACACGCTGTGCAGCGACGGGGCGCCCGCCCAGGGCCCCAGGTAGACGACATGGGAGGTGAGCACATCCGCACACACCGAGGTGAGAAAGGGAGCAGGGGAGGTGTCGACGAGCAGGATTTCCCCGAGCTCCCCGTACCGCTTGCGCGATTTGACGAGCGACTGCCGGAGGTCCGTCTCAAACACCCCATCGTCCGAGTGGACGCCCGCCCACAGGCCGTCAGACAGCTCGACGACGCAGCGCTTGACGGGCTTCTTGTAAAAGGTCTGCAGCAACCCGAGGCCCTTCATGGTGGCGCCCCCTACGCCGGCTGCTGCCGCACCGCAACCAGGCAGCCGAGGCGGTTAGACGTGCAGACAGCGCATGGGGGGGGGGCGCGCGGCTGCCACCGCCAGGCCCCACACGCCCCAACAAAGCGGCGCCCGCGGGGGGGCGCGGGGGGGGGGGCACCAGCAACGCACCCTCGGATGGCGTGGACGCACCCAGCCAGACGGCGAGTGAACCACGCTGGCGCCGGCCAGCGCTCGGCGTCCCCCCACCCTCCGTCCGTCGGCCCCAGTCAAGCACCGCCGCCAGTGGCGCTGGCGCGGCCGTGTGCAAGCGCTCGCTGGCGCCCGCGCCGTCACCGGCACCGCCACACCACTACCACCACCACCGCCGTGCGCCGGCGTCGTTGCTCCGCTGCTGGCGGTCTGCTGCGCCACTGCGCCCGCTGGGGGCCGCGTCACTCGCCCGTCTCGCGCTGCGGGTGCCGCCGCGGGGGCGCCGCCTCCTCCGGAAGGCCGGCCACGGCGCGAGCCGGGGGGGTGCGGCGCGGCCGTCGGTCTGGAGGGGGCCGTGGCGAGCCCTCTCTCCGCGAGCCGCCACCCCTTGTGCGAGGCACGGTGGCCGCTTGAGGGGAGGGGAATCGGGTTGCCCCCCCACGGATGCCACACGTGGCGCGGCCTGCGATGGCTGTCCACTCCAGGGCCGCGTGCAGGGGCCACGGCCGGGCCATGCGCAGCACGGCACCCGGCCAATCCCTCCGTTGTGATTGGTCAAAGTGCTCAAGCCCGGACTTGAAAGCCAGTGCCCTAGAGCTTGAACCGTGAACATTTCGTAATCAATCGGCGAGTGCTGCGACCGTTCCAACCGAACGGAGCGATGACGTTGGAGCCACCACAGATTGACAAGCTCCACGTGGCTGGCGCCAGCTGTACAGCATGGCGACGCACCGTGCGTCGCGACGGTACATTGTCGTGTACTGTACTCTTGATTGTGCCACGTCTCCCTCAAGATGCAGAAGAAACAATGATATGCCGCAGAGTCCCCAACCCAGTGCCAACCTACAGGTAAGGAGGTGTCTCTCAGCTCCAGTGTGTTTGCTGAGCGCAAAGTCTCTTTTCCTGTGTACCCATCCCAGACCTGTTCTGCAGCTGTGCAAAGGTCAGCGACCCAGAGAGCAGCAGGGAAAACGCATCCTTCATGCGCCTACATGCACGGAATCGACATGTAGTCCACACCAACACAACCACACACACCCTACGGCCTCTGCAGCCTCCTTTGCGCCTGGGCCCCTCCCCGCGCCTCCCCACCGCCTCCCCACCGCCTCCCCCCCGCCGCCTTTGCGACAGAGCCCCACGCGCCGCCGGCCTCGCCCGCACCCCCCTCACCACCGCCGCCGCCGTGCGCGCTCCGATGTGGCCGGCACCCGCCGGGACGACCCAAACGTCCGCCGCAAAAACCGCTGCGCCGCCGCCGCCGACGGGTCGACCCCACGCCGCGCCGCCGCCGCCACGGCGGCCGGGTCTGGTCCGCCGCCGCTGCCGCCACCGCCGCCACCGCCGACGCCCGCAGCCGCCGCGGGTGTCAGGGCCACCACCTCCACCCCCGGCCCCGCCTCGGGCAGCGGCCGGCGGCGGCGGCGGGCGCCGCCGCCGCCGCCCGCCGTCCGCAGCACCGCCGCCTGGCGGGCCGCAACGGCGGCGGCCGTGGCGTCGGCGGCCGCCGCCGCGCCGTCGGCGGCGGCGGTGCCGGCCGCAGCCGCGGCGGCGGCGCGCGCGAGCAGCGCCGCCGGCAGGTGGCGCTCGCCACCACCGCCGCCGTCTGCGTTGACATTGGCGGCGGTGGCGACGCGGGCGCCGGCGGCGGTGGGGGGCCGTCCCCCCCCCGCCGGCGACGCGCCGCTGCCGCCGCCGCCGCCGTCCCCGCCACCGTCGGCGGCCGCCGCCGTCGCCGCCGTCTTGGCCAGCCGTCGCTTTTTGCGCGCCGCGCGGGAGGCAGAGGCGCCGCGGCGGGTGCCCGCCGACGCTGCCCGCTCCGCCACCCGCACCGCCGCGGCGGCGGAGCGGGCGGCGGTGAGGGACACCTCCTCGGGCGCGTCCGAGTCGGACCCACCGCCGCCGCCGTCGGTGGGGGGGGAGGGGGCCGTGGGCGCAGGGGGGGGGGGACCGGCGGTGCCGCCGGCGGGGCCGGCAGTGGGAATGCCGCCGCCGGCCGCAGCAGCACTGGCCGCAACGTCGCCGGCAGAGGCCGCTGACCGGGGGGCCTCGCCGACGCCGCGGCCGCGTCGTCGGCGTCGACTGCGGACCTCCCCGCCCGCCGCCGTCGCCGTTGCCGTCGCCGTTGCGGTGGGCGCGTCCACGCCCGCATCGTCGTCATTGCCGCCGCCATCGTCATTGCCGCCGCCGTCGTCCTTGCCGTCGCCGTCGTCATTGCCGTCGTCATTGCCGTCGTCATCGGCGTCGTCATCGACGTCAACGCTGTCGACGTTGCCGGCGTTGCCGTCGCCGTCAGCGTCGACCATGGCCACGTCCTCGTTCCCTGTCGCTTCAGCCGGGGTGCTCCCGTCGGCGTCCCCCTCTGCCACCGTTGCCGCCGCCGCCGTCGCTGCCTCCCCAACAGCGCCGTCCCATCCCCCTTCATGGGCATCACCAGCACCGCTGCTGCTGCTGCCACTGTTTTCCCGCAGCTCTGGCGCCTCGGAACTGTCCCCGCCGCTACCAGAACCACCGCCGCCGTCGCTGCTGCTGCTGCCGCCGCCGTCGCTGCTGCTGCTGCCGCCGCCGTGCGCGTCGCCATTCCCATTGGCCACGGGCGCGTGGCCGTTGGGCGCCGCCGCCAACGTCTCCACCGCATCGCCCGCCTGTTGGCCTCGTTGGGAAGGGGTGGCGTGGGGCGGCGACGGAGCCGGGGCCATGGAGCGGGTCCGCACCATGGCGGGGGGTGCAGAGGGGCCGGGGGGGGTCCGGTGGAGGCCGAAAGCAGACGAGGGGAACGAGGCAAGACAGGTAGGAAGCGGGCAAAATGAAAGCCTTGGCACAAAGACAGAAACAGTGGCAGGAGAAGGGGGGCGGATGGAGAAGGAGAAGACGGGGGGACGCGTCAGAAGGGGGGGTCGGGCACCGCCGGTACGAGGGTGCCGCTGGGCGGGATCACCAGACGGGCGCGCCTGACGGCGGTCGCGGTGGCTGCTTGGGGCGACGGCGGGCCGCCGGAATCGATGAAAGACCATGCGATCAGGATTTGCAATCAAATGCACGCAATTGTCTCACAGACAAGGTTGCAGGGCGGAGGAGCTCCTGCTCATCCAGACCCCTACGGGCCGGCTCTTCACCACTGCCAGAGGCACACTCAACGGGTCGTTGACACCAAGGACTTCTACCCCCAACGTGCTCCGCATCGTTCCACCCACTTTCTTCGTCCGCCGACCTCTACACTGGGCGACCATCCCAAAACAAGGAAGGGATGGGCTTGGGCTTGGCGCCATGGGCAAAATACGTGGGGCTGTGGAGGGGCCACGCGACAACAAATCGAGAAGGAAAGGAGATCGCCGCACACAGAGCAGCAGCTGGCGCTGCAGCATGGAGATACAGATGGTGGCAGTCAGTTTATGGCTCCGTGGTAGGGGAATTGGAACGTGGCCGCCAAACATGCCGTCATCAGCGGCGACCGGCTCGCTGGCCTGCGCTGGGACAGGAGCAACGCGGGTGGGAAAAGGGGCAGCATCGGACACGGATTGGGCTGGCGACGTACCTTCATCTTCTTCATCGGCTTAAAGCTCTTGGTCTGGTCAAGCCGATCAATCGCCGACAGGCACCAGTCAGCAAACTCGGTCAGATGAGGGGTGCTGCCGCCAGCGCGGAAGATGGGCTGGTGGGAGGCCGCCACCGCCCCACCACCACGGATGTAGACTCGTGCGCAGTCGCAGTAGTCATCCATGCCTGGAAAGGAGGGGGAGCGGAGGACGGGGTGAATGAGAACCATCCACCGAGTCAGAGATAGGTGCGTATAGCGTGGGAAGAGTCAGCGGTCGTGCTGTGCGGGGAGCAACAGAACTAAAAAGATAGTACTTCACGACCAGTGACAATTAGCTTCTGCCCTTCACAGTTATTGCATAGCGAGCGCAAACGTACGAAAAATGGGGTCCACCACCTCCCCACCAAACCAGGCGTAGGTAAGCATGTAGTCACCGTCGGGCACTGCCTTTGGGTTGTTAATCGTTGCGTGGTAAGCGTGGCCCTCGTGGTCATCGATGCAGTGCACGGGGTCCACGCCGTCGGCATTGCAACTGTACAAGCCAGTTGAGAAGCACCCATATTGAAAGGTCCCCTGCTCATGGGCCTCCGCGTCAAACGCGCGAGCGAGGGGCAACAAGCCCCAACGGACAAATCCGTTGACATGGTTGTTCTATTCCCACCGCACGGGAAGGCGTGCGCCCCGTTTGGTCACGACCACTTCGGGGTTCGCCTTGAGTTCCTTCCCCGGACACAAGCCGGGGCTGTACAGTGGTCGATCGGAGCAGCCAAGAGGGGCATGGAGAGAGCAGTCGTGGAAGAAGACGATGAGACAATGGAGCGCCGTCAGCATCTGACCGACGCGGGATCCCACCAGTGGACGAACGGGGAACTCGAAAGACATGAAGAGAGCACGTTTGGGCTCGGTTTCGAGCGCGTGAGCGTCTTCTTTAGGGGTTCTCACCACCACCACACCTACCATTCCACTTGACCACCTTGCACTTCTTGAAATTGGAGATGGAAGGCGGCGCCGAGAGGGTGCTGTGGGCGACCACGTGGCACGTCAGGACGGCGGCCACGGCGAACGAGATGAAGCCTGCAACGGCTACACGCGGAGCCATGGTCACTCTTGTCCGAAGTAGTCGTAGGAGGCCGCGTCCTGGACACCAGACGGCGTGGCCACGACAGCGTTGCTGGCGGGCGATGCCCCATGTCCATGAAACTCATCCAGAAGCAGAGGGTGTAGGATAGTGGAAATCGTGCTACTGCAGTCACCTGCGGCGCGCGACCTCGTGCTGCTCAGCCCCGCAGCGGGCGCCAACAGCAGAGCACTGGGCGGACCGGCGCGACCCGCACCTGGTTCCCGCAGGGATTCACGTCGACTGGGTGAGCCAATTACTCCTGGACTCGCGTCGCAAACACCGATCCCGTGCGCCCTTTCCAAGAGGACGGACCTAGCACCTGTGCTCGGCGCACGCCTCGTGCCGGCGGCGGGACTCGTGCGGGCGGCCAGACTCGTGTCGCCGACGCGTCTCGCTGCGTCGCACCGCCGTGCTGAGCCTTGCTGCACCCGCCGCCCGCCTGGGGTCGACGGCGCTCCACCGCGGGGAGACGTGGGGAGACGAGGAAAAAGGAGAGGCGAGCAGCCAGTCGCGTGATACGGGAACGAGACGGGGGCGCGCCCTCGAGGTGCGAGGGAGTTGTTGCGCTTGGCGCTGGGCACCCTCAAACGAGAGCGAGGTGCGTTTGCCCTCTGCCCCCATTTTCATGTTGCTCCACCGGCGCCCCCCTCGACACCGACCGGTTGCGACACGAGCGGGTACACCAAGGAGCAACGAGCTATGTTGTGTGTAGAGCGCAAGGTAAGCAAAGTTGTTCACCAAAAAAAGAACCGGCACCCCGGGGGAAGCAACCACGTGCGCTCGACCATCGGCGGAGCGACCCGCACGGCAGGTCGCCCGCGTCGACGGCAGCGTTCCCCCCCCCTCCCCGCCACCTCCAGCACCATCACCACCACCATCTGCACCGCCGCCACCACCACCCCCACCACCACCCACTCCTCAAACGGGCCCCCGACGCCCCGTGCGGGCCCACCACAGCACGCGCCCCCTAAAGGTAGACGGTGGCGCCCACGACCAGCGAGTCGGTCGCCTCGTCCACAAACCCCTGGCTCGGATCCCGCAGGCGCGGCAACGCGAGCGCGCGGTGGAACCCCCAGTGGTCCGACGTGGCCGTAAAGTAGTGCTGGGAGCTGTAACTGATGCTCGCCGCCGGGTTCTTGCGGTTGAGGATAAAGATGTCAAAGGCGGCCGTCTTGTCAATCGTCTCCCGCTTGGACGCGGAGCGGGCCTGCAAGTAGACGCTAATGTACTCGCCGCGGGCCTTGCCATACCCATTGACGTACACCTTGAGGCGGAGGAGCACCTCCCCCGACTGCTCGAGCGCCCACGGCGTGTACTGCTCCTCCTCCGTGTGCGTCGCGACCGCGTGCGCCGCCGACGCGCCGCAGAGGACGTGCGCAAAGGAAAAGGCCCGGTCACTCCGCTTGCGGGGCTTGAGGTGCGAGCCCGACCGCAAGAGCGAGCTGAGGGAAAAGGGGGACGACGCGCGCGCCACAAGCACCGTCTTGAGCAACCGCTCCCGAAAGCGCGACGAGCGGCAGGCGGTCACCGAGTGGGAGACGAGCGCCAAATCCGTGTCGCTCATGTCGGCAAAGTGCACGAGCTCGAGCAGCGCCTCCATTTGATCCGCCCGCGCCGCGGGCGCGTGCTCGACCCACCGGACGACCGCCTCAAAGACGTTGGCCTCGGAGCGAATGACGAGCTGCTCCGACGCGAGCAGCTGCCGCAGCAGGTCGACCGGGCAGTCGAGGAAGGGCGTCGAGCGGCCGAGCTCCTCAAAGTTTTTCTCCATGACGCTCTGACACGCGGATTGCAAGTCAAAGAGCGTAAAGTGCTCGGCCGACGACAGCAGCGCGAGCGCATTGGTCACCGACAGGCGGGAGATGAGGTAGCCCTCGACAAACCGCTCGAGCGTGTCGAGGTTGTACATGCGCGCCGCGTCGAGCGCGAGCAGCGCCTCGTCCTCATCCTCAATCCGCGCGTGCGCCGTGTAGATGAATTGGAGGGCCACCCGCAGCGACCGCGGGTGCACGCCGTGGAGGGTCACCTCCGCCGCGTGGCGCTCCTTCATGTCCGACACAAACATGGCGCGAAAGACGGGCGACGCGGCGGCCAACACCGCCCGGTGCGCCGCAAACGCCTCGTTGCCCGCCACCAGCCGCACGTCGCACAGCTGCCGCAGCTGCTCGTCTTCGAGCATGTGCGTGAGGATGGCGCGGCAGCTTTCGGGCGAGTCGAGGCCGGCGCCGCCGCCGGCGCCCCCGTCGCCGGCGGCGCCACTGCCGCCGGCGCAGCCGCGGCCGGGCGACCGCACGTCGCCACAGCTGCTCGCGCCGCACGCGCCAGTGGCGGGCGACGCGGCCGAGCCGACCATGCTGCTGCTGCTGCTGCTGCTGCTTGCAAACAGGCGCAACCGGTTGCCCGGCCGCCCGCTGCCAACGCCGCCGCCACCGCCGCTGGTCGCCGCGCCGCCACCATCCCCGCTGCCGCCACCGCTGCCGCCACCGCCGCTGCCGCCACCGCTGCCGCCACCGCCGCCGCCGCCGCTGCCGCCACCCGCAGCCACGTTGACGTGCGGGACGGTCGCCGCCGCGTCGGCGGCTGCACCACCACCCAGGCCCGCGCGGTCCCTCTCCACCGCCGCCGACGACGCCATGGCCCCGACCCGCGGCGGCACGATCGTCACGGTCTGGCGTCAAAGAGACAGTCGCCGAGAGGGAGGAGAGGGGGGGGGGGGCAACGGGATGAGCGCGGCAGCGGGAGTGCGGGTATGGCGCGGAGGCGGAAACAAGAGGAGATGAGAAGGGCGCACGCGGCGGTCCGTCCGTCGAACACGCCCAAAGCTGACGACGTGCTTGTCGGTCCGTCCGCCCTCCCGCCCGCCGCCGGTTGGTCTATGTAGCGGGGCCTGCGGCGGTCACGCGGCTTGCGTTGCCGGCCTCTTGAGGGCAACGCCACCCCGCCCGCCCGCGAGCGGCTGCGCCAGACCCCTTCCCCCCCCTCCCCCCGCCCGTGTGCCACGCACGGCGGCGCGCGCGCGCGCCAGCGTCACGCGGGGGCGCTCCCCCGACGGCGGCAGCGCCGCGCACGTGCGGCGCGCGCGGCCAGCCCCCAAGAAACAAGACACAAGAAAACACCACTACCGCCAGGCGTCGCCGACCGCCGCCGCCACCCCCCCGCCGCCGCCGCCCTGTGCCCACCCCACCCCCAGCGCCGGGTCGACGCGGTCAGCGCGCCCCTCAGGGCGGGGGGGCGCGGCCGGGGGCGGGG